>Ga0326726_10000719_pt1 | contig 30371 bp, 25 predicted proteins | sample MHFenrmetagenome_2_FD_207603 | JGI IMG/M metagenome (GOLD analysis project Ga0326726, IMG submission 207603) | Lab enriched peat soil microbial communities from Michigan Hollow, Ithaca, NY, United States - MHF15MN | ecosystem: Environmental > Terrestrial > Soil > Wetlands > Peat | place: USA...
CCAGGCGTTAAAACCAAAACCCTCTCCAAGAAGAAGGGGCCTGGATGCAAGCACCGATCGAGGTCTCACGGAGAGAGTGGAGAAGTGTTTTCGCTTGACATCCTCTCTCATAGGATGAGTGCTACGCCTGTTTTCGTCAACGACGCTCTTCGGCGATTGCGTGGAATCGGCCCGCAATTCTACACTCGTAGCAGCAGCAACGTCCTTGAGGAAAGGAACATGGTCGTGAACTGGACAGAGTTCTTGAAGAACGAGATTGAAACAGTCTACGGAACGACCGCTCGGCTGCTCGACAAAGTGGATGCGAACAGCCTCGGCTGGAAACCGACGAGTGGTTCCAATTGGATGACGGTCGGCCAGCTCATCAAGCACATTACGAACGCTTGTGGCGCCGGGTGCAAGGGATTCGTGTCGGGCGACTGGGGTCTCCCGGCGGGCAAGAAGCTGGAAGACCTGTCGCCGGAGGAAAACCTACCATCTGCCGAAAAGCTGCCTACCGTTGACAGTGTCGACGAGGCTAAGCGGTTACTCGCAGAGGACAAAGCCGTTGCCCTGCAGATGATTGACAAAGCTGGCGAGGACGATCTAACGAGCAAAGAAATGGCTGCGCCATGGGCTCCGGATGTATCAATGTCCCTGGGCCGACATCTCCACCAAATGATCCAGCATCTCGATCGACACAAGAGTCAATTGTTCTACTACTTGAAGCTTCAAGGGAAGACCGTCAATACTGTGGACCTGTGGGGCAATCCTCCCTGACACCGCAGCGTTTACTTGGACCACCGGGCGGATCGTCGACAACTCGGAAACTGGGAACCTGGCTCGTAGTTGGCGATAAATCGCCTCTCTAACAATGTCGGCGTTGTCAATCAGTATTGGCGCACACTTCAGCCTGCACTCGATGAGGAGCGCCATTTCGCTCTAGCGGAACCAGTGCCGATCCAACCAAGGCTCGCTCACAATAATTGTTTAGGTCAGGAACTCAGTCCGACCCATGCATCTCTTCGATCCACACCGCGATCATGTGATTTCGACAACTGACCTGACGGCCACTCTAAACGCGGTTCTGTGATGCCCATCACGGCAATCTGCCGCAGCCCAGCCTAGCATAATCTTTGGCGATGATCGGAGGCAGGAATGTCCCAAATGGTGCGTGCAATTACTCTTCCGGTTGCTCTGCTCGTGGCATTCTTGCTCGGCAGTTGTAGCAGCGGGCTCCCGCATTCCAACCAAGTGACCGTGAGGGTCACGCCTGCACAGGCAACCGTTGCGGTTGGCGGAACGGTGGCGTTGGAGGGAGATGCCAGCGGATTCACCCGTTCACCGATTGTCCGGTGGTGGGTCCAGGAAGCACGCGATGCGGGCGGTGACGACTGTGGCTACCTGCGACCGCCACCCGTGTCACCTTGTCAATTCGGGTACGTGATCTTTGGTTCGGTCACCCAGTTCCCGAGTTCAGCAACCTACTACGCACCCCTCACGCCGGGCACGTACCACGTCACCTTTGAGGCTACCCAGAATACGGCATTCGAATACCTGAGCAAGACTGCAACCGCCACGATCACCGTGACGCCATAGTTTCGGCGTCTTGTTGGCGAAAATCCCCACCATCTACCGACAGTGGGTGGCAGGCCGAAATCGTACCACCAGCATGTTTGGCGTAACATTGCTCCCTTCACATCCGACAAAAGCTCTTCCGCGTGGAAAGTGCGCTACTTCTTCGGATAGCCAACAGACTGCGCCAGCAGAATCTTTTGGTTTGGCCCCAACTTCATGATCTTGGCTAGCGCGGCGCGATCCACAGAGCCTCGGACGACCGTTGCCAATCCCTCTGAGGTACAGAATAGATAGACATTCTCACTGATGAAACCTACATCGGCGGCAGTGAAGAACTCTGCCTCACTCCCCGATTGTCCCGTCTTGCTGAGATCTGCGACGTAGACGAGGTTTAGAGGTGCAGCGGCGACAAAGGCTTGCGTTCCAGTGGCGGCGCGCACATCTTGCGCCAGGATCGGCTCAAGCCGGTTTGCTTTGGCATGGTATAGAAATAGGCCATCGTCCATAGCGACGTAGATGTCAATTTCTTGCCAGTTCATCGCCGAAGGCGCGGTACGTCCGCCATCCGGACGGTTAATGCCGAACGCAGCCCAAAGGAGATTGGCTAACACCTGCATGGGCAGCTTCTCGGGGCTAAACTCCCGTCGAGTTTTTCGTTCCTTAAGCACCTGCATGAGCGGACGGCCACCCTCGGTCTGTGCCGTTGGCAGTTGGATCGGTTTCAGATCCTGGGCTTGGATGGCGACGCTGACAACAAGAGTGAGTAGTAAAGCCGATTTGCGCATAAAGATCCTCAGTAAGAGATGCTCTTGGGCCGGGCTGGAGATCGTCGGAGGAGGGGAACCGCTGGCGCCAAGCCTCGAGCCAAGCCAGGATTGTAAGACGCTTCAACCATGAAAGCGCGCACCCTTGTGTCTCTTCCGGGCGGTTTGTCGCCAACTCGGAAGTAATGACGCCATCAGATAAGCATCGACTGACTGCCAATCAGTCCCAAGAGCCGAGTTTAACGGGGGTTCTTCGACCGTTTTTGTGCGAACCGCGTCCCAAATTTGGAATTCACTTGGCCTGCGGGTGTGCCTGTTGCACCATTTCGACCAAGACTCTCCGAGTCTCAGCTGGATTGCTTACCTCCCGCAAGAATGCGATGCGGGCACCAAGCATACCATCCTGGGTCTTCAAGAGCACATGAAAGCCGAGACGATCGACTGCAGTCATCGTTGCTTCCTGTGACTCAACACGAGCAAATTCCCGGGCAAGCAACACGAGCGCATCTTTGTGGTCGGCATTCATGTGCTGAATGATTTCGGCCATTGAGTCAGCGAGAGGGTCGGGTTGGCTACGGTCATATTCGGAGGCCGATACCCAGCCCATAACTCCGAAGCCGCCCACGTAATAAACGTCCACCACTTTCATGCGATAAAAGGAAAAGTCTTCAAAATCTACCCAATACTTGCTGTTGGCATAACGCGCCAAGTAGAGCTTTCGAGCCTCTGCCACCTCCGCGTCCGGTACCGGCAGAACTTTTCCTACTAGCGTTACTCTCGATGCTCCAAGCGCATCGCCGCCGGCATCCTCCTGGGTAACAAGCAAGCTGGCGCGAGGGTCGGCTTGCAAGTTCTGCGTGTGCATGGCCATTGTGCTGATAAGGAAGATGGTACGCCCGTGAGCGTCCAACCCGTAGGGCATCACGGACCCGAACGGGAAGCCCGGCTGTTTCCGCGACAGGGTTGAGAGGCTACCTATGCGGCCCAAATACACCAATGTGCGCGCACGCTCGGCGAATGTGGGCGCGGGGACCGGAGGCTGGTCACTCGCTGGCCCAGGTCCCGCATGTTTTCTGACGGATGAGGTAGGCATCGCGGTCTTTTCTCCTATGTCTCTTCGCCGGGCGGACCCGCGCAGCCGGCAAGATCCTGAGGCTTGATCTTCTGTTGAACTTCGCTAACACGCTCGCGCATTGTCTTCAAAGCATCTTCGAGAAGCGGGACGTCAGCTACAAGCAGGCTGCTGGGCTGCCCTGCTGCGGTCATCGGATTCGTTTTGCAGGAATGCCTGCGTAGACTGCTTCCGCTTCGAGTTGGGTTCGCTTGGGCACAAGACTCAGCGCGCCGATCTCGCAGTTGGGCCCGGCGTCTACACCGATCTCAATAACGCTGCCGAGGCCGACGGTAGTGTGCGGCCCAGCCTCACGGATGCTGTTTTTACGATTCCACCCTCTACGGTATGGCCGGAGAGATGAACGCCAGCGCCGATGACCACATCATCCCCGGATTCGAGAAGATTATAATCATTTATCGAGAGGCTGTTGACCTAACTTCGCTCCGGAAGCGCGAAGCCGGCGCCGGACAGCTTCAGGAATCAATCACTCCCACCTCTACCGCTTCGCGGTGTTGGGCCGCATAGCTAACGGGGTCTAGCGTTGTCGATAAGGAGATTCAAGTATTCCTGCCAAACACACTCCAGCAACAGCCGCCCTAATCGGTACCGACTGGCTGCGTGACCTCATTAACCGTAACCGGCGCAGCGAGGCGGTTGGCATTTTCTCGGTGTGCTCCGCCGACCCTTGGGTACTGGGAGCGGCAATGCGTCAGGCACTCGAGGACGGGTCTTATCTGTGCGTCGAATCGACCTCGAATCAGGTGAACCAACTCGGTGGTTACACCGGACTCACTGCCGTGCAGTTCGCAACCTTCATCTATTCACTGGCCCAGAAAGTTGGCCTTGAGAAGCATCGAATCCTGTTGGGTGGCGATCACCTTGGACCATATCCTTGGCGGCACCTGCACAGTCAGAAAGCCATGGATCGCGCGTGTGAACTGGTTCGGGATTGTGTGCTTGCTGGGTATACCAAGATCCATCTGGACGCCAGCATGGCCTGCGCCGATGACCCGGTGGGTCCACTTGATGAGTGCGTCGTGGCCAGACGAGCTGCGCTCCTTTGCCAAACCGCAGAGAGCGCCCGCGTGGAACTCGGGACTGACTTCGGGGCCCTGCTGTATGTGATCGGAACTGAAGTTCCAACCCCCGGCGGTGAACAGTCAAATGGTCCCGCCCCACTCGTGACCGAAGTCGCCGATGTACAACAAACGCTGGAGATTGCGCGAAGAAGTTTTCTCGAATGCGGCTTGGAGGACGCCTGGCAACGCGTGATCGGATTGGTTGTCCAACCGGGTGTGGAGTTCGGTGATGCCACCGTATTCGACTATGATCGAGTCAAAGCACAATTTCTTTCCCAACATTTGCCAACATCCCCCGCTCTGGTCTACGAAGCACATTCGACGGACTACCAACTAGCTTCGGCTCTACGGCGAATGGTCGAAGACCACTTTGCGATTCTGAAGGTCGGTCCTTGGCTAACCTTCTCATTCCGCGAGGCAGTGTTTGCCTTGAGCGAGATAGAACGTGAATGGCTGGGTGCGCGACGCAGTGTGCAACTTTCGAGAGTTCGCGACGCGCTGGAGCGGGCCATGCTGAGCAATCCCAGTCATTGGAAGGCCTATTACTCCGGGGATGATGCTGAACTCCAATTTGCGCGACGATTCAGCTTCAGTGATCGCTGCCGCTACTACTGGCCTGACGGATTGGTGCAGCGCGAGTTGAAGCAGCTACTGACGAACCTCGGGACTGCTAGCATTCCATTAACACTTCTGAGTCAGTTCATGCCGATGCAATACGAAAGAGTTAGAGCAGGTAGGATTCCTGCCAGCTGCGATTCGCTAATCGATGACAACATACGCCGAATCCTAAAGATGTATGCTGCGGCTTGTGGATCTAACAACGGAAGTGTGGACGGCGCCAGCCAAGGAGAGATGAGAATAACGTCGGGGCATTGACCGAGTTTGCGCGTGCCGTGATGGCCATGGAACACGGTCCTTGCCTTTAAGGCGGCAAGTGCCAATCCACAGCCGACCCGCTCCACTGATTGGGTAGACAAAGCCCAGGGCCAATAGTAGCGGTGGCCGAGCGCGCGACCAACATCAGCCATCTTTGGCCTACGCGCCTTCGGACCTGAACGACCAAGTCATTCCCCAGGAGTAAAAGCCGATCACAAGCATGACGTCGACAGGCATGCCGAAAATAATGTAAAGGACCGGCATGAACAGTACGGACTTCTGCAGTACCAACGCTTGTAGAAGGACCTGAAGGGGTAGAAACAGCGCCAGATGGGCCATCGTAATCGACGTAAGCAGTGCCTTCCTCGGCAGACCAAAGTCGAAAATGTAATACGTCAAACCGAATACAAAGGGCACCAATGAGATCAAACCGATTCCAGAGGTTACAAACCCTGCCAAGTAACTGTCCGGGGTGTGCGGAAAACGGGCTGGGATAAATGCAAAATATAACAACGCGATCGCTTGTACTAGCAAGATCGCTCGCAAGAGATAGATGAGAGGGATCAGCCTCTTAGAAATAAAGTAGGTGGCCACGAAAATCAGCAATGTGACGGCACAACTGAGCCACCACACTTGGGCGCTCGGCAGTACAGCCTCCATCCGCAGGTAGGGAATATTGAAACTGAGAAAGGACGTCCAATGATGCTCCGCCAGACCGAGTTCTGCGCGCAAAGGGAGAGAGCGAATTCCGAACGTGAAGATACGAGTCCAGAGGCGGCAAACCTGCGGCAGCAAAACCAGCCAGGCAAAGGAAAAAAACACAAAAAGACAACTTGCAGTAATCAGGTTCATGGTGCCGAGGCGAAAATGGACCAAGGCCCGGTGCATGGAAATAACCCCGCCGCGATGTCCGCGGGCACGAATCGGGTCCGCCCCCTTCGCGGGATCGGATCCCTTGCTGTTGCGGTTCTCAAAACTCCTTGAAGAATCCAAAGCTCGTACCACCTCTAAGATAGGTCGGGTTGCGATAGTAATCCGCTACGACATTGATGCCCCAGTGTGGACCCACCCACTGGCGCCATGTAATGGTCAAGGTCTGACTTTGAAAATCCGTAATGGTCGATGTTGGCCCGACTAGCTGATACGCCTCTTTTCCAAGACCAGCCCGAAGGGTGATGTAATGTTGCTGGTTTCGGCCTTGTGTCACCGCGATGAAACCTGCCGGAGCAAAGACAGATCCGGGATTGCTGACGTTGAAACGAACTCCTTCTTCGAGGATCCATGGTTTCTCGAAGTAGTAAGTAGAACCGACGAAGAAGCTGTGATCTCGGTGGGCGTCTTTGGCGGCGTAATAACCGAAGCCGAGAGTAGAGATCAACTGCCGGCGGCCCATCCACTTCTTATTAATGAATCCGTCCGCTCGGAAACGAGGCCAGAAAAAGCCTCCTGTACTGGAGCCCAGAGTGAGTGAGCCGTACCAATCGGGATTAAAGTTGTAGGTGTTGCCGACTCCGAAATATACTCCTGCATCGCCGAATTCGTGCTGACCATTGATTTCTGCATTCCAGATACTGTTTTTCTGAGTGATGACGCCGCGGGCATATCCGCCGGTCCAATTGCCAAAGCCATCGGTTAGGGCCAGATAGTTGCCCCCGCTTTCAACATAATTGGTAAGCAGCTTTAGTTCTGCTGGCGGGGCCTCTTCAGTTGGCGATTGCGGACTAGGCTCTGGGAGGCCCGGCAAGGCGGCATTTTCCTGGGCATGCGCGGCGCAGGCGAAAGCAATGCCTAGGATCAGGAGCCATGTTGCGGATTGACGACCTCGGCGGTCAGAAATGCTCATTTCGTCAGCGCCTTTGACTGGTCAATGTCCTGGGTCTCGAATTGCAGCATTGTCCCTTGGCCGGCTACGATCATCCAGGCATCCTGGCTCCGGACTACCTTCGCCGAGCCCTGGATAATTCTTGGCTCCGCAAATTTCGCTGATGACAAGTGCCACGTCGCGTGCTCCAGGTTCTGGGGATGAGTGGCCTTGATGCTCATCAGCTTGCCGCGAATCGAGACTTTCCACTCCACTTGCTTACGCGAGTTCAAAAAATTTGCGAGTTCGGTCATGGTGTACCAACGAAATGTTCCTTTGGCTCTCAAGTCAGCCGTTTGATGCAGCCAGTCCTCGACAACGTGTTGATAGGGCAGAATTCCGGGAGGATGGAAATAGATCAGTCTCACCGTTTGATGGTTCGACGCGAATGCAGTGATTGCATCAAGCCAGCGTCCTACCTCGAAATCGGAATATCCCTCGGAGCCCATTTCCTCAAACCCCGCAGCCCGATCCAGATGAAGAATGGGAAATGCCCAGATGTTTTGGCCTTCGCGGGCCCCACCGCGATAACCCTGGGTCGGACCCATTCCCGTATCACCTGTGAAGTAATAGGCGACAAAGCCATGCGACTCCAGCCAGTGCGTGACCCAGCCCGGCTGATTTCCGTCCGGGGCGGAATACTCAGCAACGGTTTTTCCGGTTACATGCTCCAGCGCGTTCTTGTTTAGCGCCAGGAATTGTTCCAGATTCTTGGGATCATCCTTATCCACATGCGAAGCAAAGTAATTGTGGATCCAGCCTCCGTGGCTGCCTATTGCGTAGCCCAGGCCCAGGTATTTCCGGATCAGTGCCTGGCTGATGGGGTTGTGTTCAACATTAACGCCCCTACCGTCTCCGATTGCCATGGCGTCGGGACCGGCGGTTATGTGAATCGAATACGGTCCTTGCCGGAGCAAACTCCATGCATTCATCTGCTGGAGAGGCTTGATCGCAGCATTGGAGTCGACGTGCCAATTCAGGACAAGCCCTCCGACTCCATCCGGAACGGACTCTAAGAAGGGCAAGGAGAGGACGTGTTTCGCAAAGTACTTGAGAAAGGCATGCATCGGAAGCCCATCCGTGTTGCCTTTGAGATATCCGAGCGGCAGGTTTACGAAAAGCACGGAGCCAGCTTTATAAGGATGCTCACCCGCGACGATCCCAACCTTGGATTGGAATAGGATTTCGCCGGAGTACTGTCCCGAAGTCACGAAGCTGGGATACAACAGTTCACCGTATTTGTAGCGTCTGAGCTCAACCTCAACGCTGGGAGGACTAGAGTCTTTCGCACCTCGCGCCGAATCGGAGGCGCTGGTTTCCGACGGGAAGGGATAATATTTTCCCGGCGGTATTTCCATCTCACCGACGATCGCACTCGTGCCTTTGACGCTGCCCCATTGGGTAGTCTTGTCTCCGAGTGCGTCGTAGAGGGCATAGTCCACGCCTGCCAAGTCCGACAATCGGGAGCGTCTTGCCGCATAGCTGCCGTTTAGCGAGAACGTGCCGGCATCGTAAACCAGCATCAGTTTTCCGCCCTGAGCAACAAAGCGGCGCAGAGTCGCGATGAAAAGGTCACTCGCCCGCTGATGGATCGAATCGGGCAGAATCACTCCCGCACATTGGAATTCACCCAAAAAAGGCCGCAAGAATTCGGAATCATGGACTGGCACTACATGCAGGCCTTCCTCGCTCCCCGCATCGCTCCACACCGTGACCCTGGGATCGGAGAAACTCGTTCCATCTGGCACCAGGAGCAGCAAGCGGTCGGCACTCGAACGGGGCCGGTCGCGCGCCACCCATAACCATGTGACCAGCAGCACGAGAGCTAGACTGCCTGCGACGATAATGGCCCGGCGCTTCATCGGCTAGCCACCACTTCACCATGCTCGCGGGCCCACAACGTCCCGAACACCACAACACCCTCTTCCGCTTCAATACGAGGGGCACTGACCGTTGTCGGATGTTGAAAGCTGCCGCATCGAGTTCCGGCAGATATGTGCAAGGCGCGTTCAGCAATGATCGGTCCATTGACGGCGCAGTCCGGGCCAATGAACATCTGTTGCCCGCTAATCAGGCTGCCTTGCACGGAGACGCCGGCTCCGAGAACCATGTCGCTGACACTCTTCACGCTGCCACGGATGCGTGCGCCGGAGCCGATGTGCAATTTGCCTCTTGCTACGATGTTGCCGGTAACGACCTCATCTGCGTGAACCTCAAAGTCTCCGTCATACAGGAAACGTTGCACCACCCCTGAACCTGCGTTTGCATTATCTTCGGAGTGCGGCCGCGTCGAGTTTTCACCGGGCATTACGTGACCGGTTTCAATCTGCGGAGCATTGAGTCGCAGAAAGTTACAAGCGCCTTGCAGCCGGATGCATGAGTCCGAGGAAATACGCCCGGAGAGTTTGCAGTCGTGCTCTGCAGAAAATTCTCCTACTGCATGCACCCAGCGTGTGACGCGGCTGGAGCGACCCAGATGGACATTCTTCTCTCCCAGGATGGCTCGGTAGCTGTTATTTTCTCCACCTCTGAATCGCCCGCCGGCATAGACATCTCTCAGGAACGTGGTATCAGGTGGCACGACGAGGTCAGAACCCGCCGCAATCGTCACTGGGCAGATTGCGCCGGGTTGCTGGATTGAAAGCGTCTGCGAATCGTCGCATTGGCCCAGTGCCAGGTATTCGACTCCATCGGGCAACATGCCACTTGCCGTCGCACGTGAAGCTACACACTGCCGCAGAGTTGGCTCGAGAACTTGGATATAGGTCCGAAAGCTGTTGGCAAAATGACGAATTTCGCCAGCATGTTGCTGAACTACTTTCAGTGGCGACGCGTCAGATTTGCTCCTTAGCTCCGCAAACGCAGGAATTAGCGGCAGCACTAACATCAAGCTGACGAACAAGATCAACGCGGCCACTGCAAGCCAGGAATTCACAGGACCTTCCGAAAACGTTCGGTCTTGTCCCAATGAAGTTCAGCCCCGGTCACAAGATCGAATATTTGTGATAGAGCGGCCCGAGAGACAGAGAAGATGCTTACGGCAAAACCTAGAATGAGGAAAGGCAGAAGGCAGATTCGCTTGCGTGTCCCATCAAGTCGAGCAGCGGCCGCTATTTCAAAAAATGCGGCCAGGTTGCCGAGCGCAGCGTAGGCAGTCAATGAGAACATCGCGATGACGCCGTGAAGGGGAGCCACACCCCGGAAGAACACAGCAAGCGCCAGAGCCCAGCCCAGGAGCGTGACTGGCGCCATGGCGTAGACTCCCAGCAACAGCGCGCCATCAATCCGCTCCCGCAGCGTTGCTCGATGCTTGCCCAGCAGCAGGCGAAGACCATAGGTCACCATCGCCTGATTGTGACCCTTGGCCCAGCGCATGATTTGTCTTATGCGGACCGCCCAAGTCTCTGGCACTTCCTCGTAGCATTCAGAACGGTTCTGATACACGGTTTTCCAGCCGTGCAGCAAGAGACGATAGGTCAGGTCAGTGTCTTCAGTCAGAGATTGGTCATTCCAGCCACCAATCTCCCGCAATGCACTCAGTCTCACTCCGGCGACCGTGCCACCATGTTGTGGCACCAGGCGGAGGTTCATACGGGCTTGCTGATCGACCTGATAACCTCCCGTTCGTTCCAGATCCAGCAGGCGCGTCAGCAGGTTCGTGCCGACATTCAAAGGCACTACCCGGCCCATGACTCCACCGACTTCGGGATCAAAGAATGGCGCCACCAGTTGTTTAACGAGACCCGCACCAGGAATGTAGTCGGCGTCGAAGATCAGGATGACTTCGGTTGTTGCCAATTCCATGGCATCCTTCAGCGCCGCTGCTTTGCCGCCCTTTCCGGCAGCGCGATGGAAGGGCTGTATGCGCCCGGGGAATCGTTCTACAAAGTCGTCGATGATCGCACGTGTTCCATCGGTCGAGCGGTCATTTACGGGAATCACCAGCATTTGGCCCTCGGGGTATCTCACCGTCATCAAGGCGCCAAGAATGTTGGAGATGACCTTCTCCTCGTTGTGAGCGGCTACGAGTACGGTCACCAGCGGCCAGGAGGCCGTGTCGATGTCGATGTAGGGATGCCGTTGAAAGGCGAACAGCCGGTTCAGGGTGAACCAATAATGGCGGGCCGTGTATACGCAGATCAAGAAAACGATGAAGTAGAGAACATAAATCATGGCGTGCGACCACGACGGCAAGGCAGGGTGTTGGCCGTCACTCCTTACCTGCGGCGGCCGCGTTTCCAGCTCTTTCCGAGAGGTCACTCTTCCGCCGACGGGGAATTGGTCTGGCCGGTAGCTTGAATTGCTGGTCCGGCGCTAACAGTGGGGTCTTCTTCTGATGCCAGCGGGATATGGCCTCCACAATTCTTTGCGAGCCATGCCCGTCTCCGTAAGGATTGCTGCCCTCCGACATGTCCTGATACGCGTCCTCATCGTTCAGCAACCTGTTCGTCTCCTTGACAATTCCCTCACGAGACATTCCGATGATTTTGGCCATGCCAAACTGCGAAGCTTCTGGACGCTCGGTAAGATTTCGCAGCACCAGCACGGGCTTGCCGAAAGTGGGCGCCTCTTCCTGAACGCCTCCCGAGTCAGTTAGCACCAGAAAACAACGGCGCAGCAAGCTGACGAAAGTGATGTAGTCCAGCGGCTCTGTCAGATGGATCCGGTCAGTGTTTCGCAGCAGGGCATTGACTGTGCTGCGAACATTTGGATTCATATGAACGGGGTAGATAACGCGAATGTCAGGATGCTGGCTGACCAGATCTTTGAGGGCGAGGCACATATTCTCCTGGTCCTTACCCCAGGATTCGCGTCGATGGGAGGTCACCAGAACCAGGCGGTAATTCTCAGTCGGGATGCCAGCCAGAGGTGTGTTGTCCCAGGAATGAGGTAGCTGGCTGAGTGCGCGCAGAGTATCGATGACGGTGTTGCCCGTGATCACGATCTTGTCTGCTGGCACTCCCTCGGCCAACAGATTATCGTGCGCCAAGACCGTTGGCGGGAAATGAATCTCGGTCAGCACTGCAGCCAGTCGGCGGTTGGCTTCCTCGGGAAACGGATTGTAAATATCATGACTGCGCAGTCCGGCCTCGATGTGACCAACAGGAATCTTGCAGTAGTATGCGGCAAGAGCCGAAGCAAAAGCAGTTGTGGTATCGCCTTGTACCAACACCAGATTGGGCTCAAAACGGTGGCACGCATTTTCGACCGTGTCCAGCACACGCCCGGTCAGAGAGTTGAGCGTCTGATTAGGGCGCATAACATCCAGGTCGAAATCGGGTTTGATCTTGAAGTACTGGAGCACATGGTCGAGCATCGTCCGATGCTGGCCGGTATGCACCACCGCTGTCTCAAACTCTTCGGAGCGGCGACGGAATTCGTGAATCACCAACGCCAGCTTGATTGCTTCCGGACGCGTGCCTAACACCGCGATAACCCGACATTTCACGAAGGCACCCCTGCAGATGAGACGTGTGCGAGAATTCCATTTCCGACGCGTTGAAGCCGACCCTTAATCGGCTCTTTCACAATCAAACTTTAGTTGTCCGGAAAGTGACCATGCCGTCCCTGCATTCCTCGGGAGTACAAAGCCCTCAGGGCCGATACGAATCCTTGTGGCCGATCGAAGCCGGACGGGCAGTCAGCTTCTGGCAGAGTCGCTCGGCCGGGGTCCCAGGTTCGAGATGAGTGGTGTCACGGCAGCGGCAGAGATCCAGTCTCTGGCCGGGTCGATAAATATGGACGTGGCCGTGATCGGCCTGGACTCTGATAGCCCAACCAAAGAGGGATTGCAGGTGGGGCGCTCGACCCGCCCGACTGGCCGGCGATCGTGCGGTTACGCGCGACGACCTACCGAGATGTAGGGTCGGCAAACAGGAGGCAATGACGCGATCGAGTCTTCTGGGACAAGTAATCCAACGGATGGGTGAGCATCCGCACGGATCGCTTCATTTGGATTTCGGGACGCGCCTCGGCGCGGACTTTTCACGGTCAACCTGTGGTCGGCTTTCTGGTCATTTCTCCGTCCAGCATTCGCCAGATACCCAGCGGATTGCTGTCTCGTAGTTCGTCGGGCAGGGTGGCCTCGGGAAATCCCTGGTAACAGACAGGCCGGCAAAAACGGAAAATTGCTCCGCTGCCAACCGACGTCGAGCGTCCATCTGAGGTCGACGGATAGGGGCCGCCGTGCACCATGGCGTGGGAAACTTCCACTCCGGTCGGGAAACCGTTAAATACCAACCGGCCGACCTTGGTCTTCAAGATTGCGAGCAGGTCGCTAAACTCGCGGAGATCGGCCTCCGTGCCGTGAATCGTGGCAGTCAGATGCCCGCCCAGTTTGCGTGCGAGTTCCAAAACTTGCGCGCGAGTGGAGTGGCGCACGACCAGCGTAGCGGGGCCGAAGACTTCTGCAGCCAGTTCCGGATTTCGCAGAAATGATTGGCTATCGGCTTCGAAAAGCGCGGCCCCTACCCCGAACTCCTGGTCATCGCTGGCAGCGCGCCTTGCAGCCAGGAGCTTGACTCCTGGTTCGGTCTGGCGGCGCGCAGTGGCGGATTGATAAGCACTCCGTATGCCGGACGTCAGCAGGTTGAACTGACGAGACTCGGCGACCAGCTTCCCCAGCTTGTCAATGAAGGTCGCAGCATCGCCGTTCTCGGGCAGGAATAGAAGTCCGGGTTTGGTGCAGAACTGGCCCGCTCCCATCGTAAGAGAAGCGTACGTTCCGGTTGCCAGATCGTCGCCGCTTTGGCGCAGCGCGCCCGGCAAAATGAAAACCGGATTGGTGCTGCTCATCTCGGCAAACACCGGAATGGGTTCGGGACGCGCGGCCGCCAGGTCCATAAGCGCCCTTCCGGCATTATGCGATCCCGTAAAACCCACCGCCTTCACCAGCGGATGCTTGACCAGCGCCACGCCCACACTGGTGCCGGAATCGAGTAGAAGGGAGAAGACTCCTTCCGGCAAACCACAGTCCTGAACGCTTTCCCGCAACAACTGGCCCACCAGTTGGCTGGTGCCAGGATGTGCGGGATGCCCTTTGACGATCACGGGATTTCCCGCAGCCAATGCCGAGGCGGTGTCTCCGCCAGCGACCGAGAAGGCCAGGGGAAAGTTGCTCGCTCCGAAGACAACCACGGGGCCCAGAGGATGCAGCATGGAGCGCAGATCGGGTCGCGGAGCCGGCTTGCGGCCGGCATCAGCCCGGTCAATGCGGGCCATGACCCACGAACCCTCTTCCACCACTTCCGCGAAAAGACGAAGCTGGCCGCAGGTCCGCGCAGTTTCGCCTTGCAGGCGGGTCTTCGGCAAAGCGCTCTCCTGCTCGGCGCGCTCGACAAGCTCATCTACAGCGCCTTCAATTTTGGCTGCGATGGCGCGCAGGAATTTCCCTTTTTCACGACCTGAGATTAGGCTGTAGATGGCAAACGCTTCATGCGCCAGGCTGGCCGCCAGATTCACTTCGTCAGTTCCCGCCGCAAAGAAGTCCGGCGACAAGCTCTCGCCCGTGCGGGGATTGGTGGCGCCAAAAGATGGCCCGGCATTGCTGGCTGAATGGAATCCGATGATTGACTGTCCCGATATTTTCAAGAGACTCCGCCTCCGACTGCCTGGTGCTTCCTACCGGCGATAGTATATCGGCTGGGGCCTGTGACTGGTGGCCCATCGGCACTTCAGCGCAAGCTCCACCACCAGCCACGTGGGGACGGGCGCCCCCGCCCGTCCAGGCCGAGCAAGGCTCGGCAAAGTTTTACACTTAACGCAAACCCCGAGTTCTACGATCTTCCTGCGGCCTGAATCTTCATCTTGAGTACCACCCATCCACCCGGTTTATCATCGGCGGGCGAGTGCTGTAGACTGTCGCCGCACGGGGTGGTCCATCTTCAACCGGAGGTCTGAACGTGTCTGATTCATTCGCCAAAGAAATCACGCGCCGGGGATTCATCGCCAGGGTTGGCCAAAGTCTGGCGGTAGCGAATCTTGCCGGCACGCTCCTGAAGGGGGCTGAGGCACTGGAGGTACCGGATCCGCCGGGAAAGAAATTGGGATGGGCGATTGTGGGGCTGGGCAGTCTTGCCATCAATCAGATCCTGCCGGCGTTCGCGAAATGTGAAAAGTCGAAGGTGGTGGCCTTGGTCAGCGGTCATCCCGACAAAGCCAACAAGCTGGCGCTGCGTTACGGCGTGAACCCGAAAAATATTTACAACTATCAGAACTACGACACCATCAGGGACAATCCCGAAGTTGACATCATCTACATCGTACTGCCCAACGGGATGCATGCCGAATACACGGTTCGCGGCCTCCAGGCAGGCAAGCATGTGCTCTCGGAAAAGCCCATGGCCAATACGCCCGCCGACTGTCAGCAGATGGTGGACGCCGGACGCAAGGCCAACCGAAAACTGATGGTGGCTTACCGCTGCCGCTATGAACCCTACAACCAGGAGGCGATCCGCATGGCCCGCCAGCAGGAACTGGGGCCGATCAAGGTCATTCTGGCCGATCACGGCTTCAATATCGGCGACCCTACCCAATGGCGGCTGAACAAAGCCCTCGCGGGAGGTGGATCGCTCATGGACATTGGCATCTACTCCCTGCAGGCGGCGCGCTACCTGACCGGAGAGGAACCCAGCGAGATTAACGCGATGATGTACTCCACGCCGGGCGATGTGCGCTTCAAGGAAGTGGAAGAGACGATAAATTTTCAGCTGCGCTTCCCCAGCGGAGTCCTGGCCAATTGCACTTCCAGTTACGGCTACTCGGGACAAAATCGTTATCGGGTGGTGACCGCCAAAGGTTGGTTCGAACTTGAGCCAGCCACCCAGTACACCGGCTTGCGGATGTATGTGCACCACGACAACACCACCGAAGAGCGCGTGCTTCCGGTGCGTGATCACTTTGCGCTTGAGATGGACCACATGTCCGGTTGCGTGATGGAGAACAAAGCGCCGCTCACGCCCGGCGAAGAAGGATTGCGAGACTTGACCATCATGGCGGGCATCTACGAGGCGGCCAGAACTGGTAAGACGATCAAGCTATAGTGAAGCGGCGAGGGCGCGAGGGTGCCCCATTTCTCGCGCTTTTTGCGAGAAGTGGGGCCCGGACCACGGATCGAATCCATCCCCCATCTGTGGGAACGAGTGAGTGCTGATACCCAGAGTCAAAGTCAAAGGCGACGGACAAGAGTGTCCGCCCCACACGAGTGAACTCGGTTTATCATCGAACAAGAGATTGGGCCAACCGCCCGTGAGGTAAATCATGAAACTGATTCCAGGTTTCGTCTGCTCTCTTCTGGCTTTGTCACCGTTAGCCCATTCCGCATCCCAGACGCAAGTCTTCCCCACATCAGCGGGGCCGGTCAGCATCACGCCTCTGAATCATGCCAGCACTCTTATTGAGGCGGGCGGGAAGGTCATCTACCTCGATCCCGCCAAGCCAGTGGCATTTTCCGGACAGCCGAAAGCCGACCTCATCCTGATTACCGACATTCACGGCGACCATATGGATCCTGATTCAATCAAGGAAATCAGCAAGGCGGGAACCGACATACTGGCGCCACCCGCTGTGGTCCAGACCGTGACCAGCGCCAAGCCTATCGCCAACGGAGAAACCAAGACCTGGCAGGACTGGACCATTGAAGCCGTCCCGGCCTACAACCTGAAACGCGGCCCCTCGCCGGGAAAACTATTTCATGACAAGGGACGCGGCAATGGCTACGTTCTCACTTACGGCGGCAAGCGTTTCTATTTCTCAGGCGACACCGAAGGCGTGCCTGAGATGCGCGCGCTCAAGAACATTGACGTGGCCTTCGTGTGCGTGAATCTGCCTTACACCATGCCACCCGACGAGGCCGCGGATGCCGTGAAAGCATTTCACCCGAAGATTGTCATTCCCTATCACTATCGCGGGTCCGACCTCACCGTGTTTCAAAAGGGACTGGAAGGGACTGGCATCGAAGTGCGGCTACTGGATTGGTATCCGAAGTAATGAGATTGGCGAGGCTGACCAACCCTTTCGCACAGAACGCGAAGAGGGTGGGCACCCCCTGCTCAAAGGTTCGTCCCCTCAGCGTCCTGAACCAATGGAACACTCCGCCTTACTTCGGGCTCGGCACCGGAGTGCTGATGGTTTGCGGGCGGGTTTGCAGGGCATGCCGGATAAGCTGTTTCGCGTTCTGTAATTCTCCACCGGTCAGTTCCAGCCGCGGTGGTCGCACCCGCGCATTTCCCATGCCCGCTTCGGACTGCACCAGCTTGATCAGTTGGACGAACTTGGGGACCGTGTCCATACGGAGCAGGGGCAGGAACCAGCGGTACAGTTCGAAGGCCTTGTCCCCCTCGCCGTTGATGGCATAGTTAAAAAGTTCGACGGATTCTCGCGGCAGGGCGTTGGCCAAGCCGGCAATCCAACCGGTGGCTCCGACTGAGATGGCTTCCACGATGGCGTCATCCACGCCGACGAAAACCGCGAGGCGATCTCCCAGCAAAGCCCGTATGGCGGCAACCCGCCTGACATCCATGCTGGACTCTTTGACCGCGGCCAGATTCTCGTGTTCCGCCGCCAACTCCTGAATTTGCTGGGGAAGAAAATCGGTACCGTAAGCCACCGGGTTGTTGTAGAGCATGCACGAAAGCGGGGTGGCCTCGAACACGGCGGACACGTGGGCTTTCATCTCCCGCCAATCGCCCTGATAGACGTAGGGCGGCAGAGCCATGAGCGCGTCGCAGCCCGCATCGGCCGCGGCTTTGGCCTGGGCCACGGCTTCGCCAGTGGAGAGCGCGGAAATTGCGGCCACCACCGGACCGCGCCCATGCACGGCCTTAACAGCCGTCCGCACAATTCTTACTCGCTCTTCGAAGGAGAGAGTCGCGCCTTCGCCCAAAGAACCCAGCACTACGATTCCGCTGCAACCATTGTCGAGCAGCCACCGGCAATGTTCGGCCAGGAAGCCATGATCGATCTGAAGGGTCTCATCAAAACAGGTCGTAATCGCCGGCATCACGCCTTTCCAGATCATCCCCGCCCTCCTGTGATTTCGCTGCGCTCGGCTTCCGGGTTAAACGTTATGAGGTTTTCAAAACGTGTGGGAAAAATGGGTGGCCGTATCGAGTCCTGTGCCCAGCCAAACAGGAAGCCGGTTGCGGGCCCGCAGACGCGGGCCTGGCATGGCCCCATTCCACAGCGAGTCTGCAGTTTGGCGGCGCGCCACGAAGTGTGTTGAGCCAGACGTGAGCGGGTAACATCTTCACACCGGCACACGATGGTTTCGGGAAGGGGCAAGCCTCGCAGTTCGGCGCGCAGGCTAAATGTGCGGTCGAGCACGCGGGCGAACTTTCTCAGCTTCTCGCGTTCCGCGAATAGGGGCTTGGCCGCCGGTGCGCTTCCGCCGGCAGCGAGGCCAGCGATCCGGCCCTCGACCAGCGATAGCTCAAGGCCGCCGATAGCGGTAGGTTCGCCGGCACAAAAGATTCCCGCGACCGAGGTCTGCTGATAATCGTCCACCTGCACCAGGTCGTCCCGCAGTCGGCATCCCAATAGCGCCGCCAGTTCGCTATTGGGTACCAGGTGAAATCCGCAGGCCAGATAGTCGCATGGAACGGTCTTATTCTTGCCGCTTTGTGAGATCACGACTTCCTCGACGGCACGTTCCCCTCGCGCAGACACCGGCCAGGAACTGGCCGCGAAGGAAATTCCCGCGAGTTGCTTTCGCAAAGCGAATCCCTGGCGGACTTTTTGCGGCTGACGCAAAAGCGCCAGACTGAAGCCGACCAGAGAGCCCCATGAAGCTTGCTCACAAATGATGGGAATTTCGGCGCCGTGTTGGCGCAAGTACGCTGCCACCGCCAGAAGCAACGGGCCGCTGCCCGCAACCACCACTCGCTTGCCCGCAATCGGGAGGCCGGATTTCACCAGCGCCTGCAGTCCACCCGCGCCCATGACGTTGGGAAGAGTCCAGCCGGGAAAAGGAAGGAAGCGTTCTCGGGCACCGGTGGCCAATATCAATTTGTTGTACTTCAGTTCGAGAGGGCCGTCCGGCGCCTCCGCAAGCAAGACTTCCGGTTCAGGCTGATGAAACACCCGGGTCCCGCAAAGCACGTTGGCACCCGCAGCACGAAGCCGGGCATACCAGTCAACGGCCTCAGATGCGGCCTTTCCAACTTCGCCACGCCATATCTGTCCACCAAGGGCGGGGTTGTCATCCACCACTCCCACGTGTCGACCGCATTCCGCCGCGCACGTGGCCGCCGCGAGACCCGCAGGGCCTCCGCCGACTACCAGCACGTCGAATTGGTCCCTGGTTATGTTACTCATCGGTTCTGACTTCCATGCCGGGCTGACAAATTATCTGGCAACTGCGGCAATGTAGCTGCCCGTTGATGACGGCGCGGCATTCATAACAAATTCCCATCCCGCAGAGCGGGCCACGCGTTTCTCCAGTGACGGATTTACGACACGCCGCACCCGCCAGAACAATCGCCACTGCAACCGTTGCGCCGCCAGGCACAGCCAGCGACGTCCCGTTGACCGTCACCGTGATCGGCTCAGGCATAAGCGTGCTCCGCAGGAACGCGAGACGGCAAATACGGCTCGATCGGGATCGCAGGATTTCTGCCGGCAATCTGATCGACCAGCAACCGCGCGGTCGCGAGAGATGTAGTAATTCCCAGCCCTTCATGGCCGGTTGCGAGGAATAGTGCTGGGTCTCCCAGGCAGGGGCCGATGAGCGGCAGCTTGTCGGGGGTCGCGGCGCGAAATCCAGTCCACACTCTGATGGTGGAGAGCTCTGCCAACCGCGGCATGTACTCCTGCGCGCGTTGCAGCATGCGAGTGAGAACGCCGGTATCGACTTCCCCGTGCTCCGCCCCGTACTGGCGCGATGAGCCTACAAGAATCTGGCCGGTCTTGCGGGGCTGCACATTGAAAGCCACGGAATCGGCGGAGGTGGAATGCGCGCTCTTCAAGTATCCCAACTCCACCAACTGGTGGCGGATAAATCCGGGATAGCGATCGGTGATCGCCAGATGGCCCTTGCGTTTCTTGACGTTCACACCGGGATTGAGTGCGGACGCCCAGGCTCCAGCTGCGTTGATGATAGCGGCCGCGGAAAACTCAGTTCCGTCGGCCAGGCGAACCAGCCCGTTTCCGATCTGTGAAACTGAACTGCCAAGATGGAGCTTCGCGCCAGCCCCCTGCGCGCGTTCGATCAAAAAGCGCGCGGCGCAGGGAGGATACAACACGACGTCCTCGGGCACGAGCAAGCCGCCAGCCATGCCCTTGCGCAAATTGGGTTCGAGACGCTCCAAGGTTTGGGGATCGAGGACCTCAGTTGGAACTCCGCGCTGGGCGTAGTAATTCTGCTTGCGCCGTACTTCAGCCATCTCTTCCTCGTCTGTCGCCACCCAGATCGTTCCACATGGTTCGTATTCGACATCAGCAGGAAGTTCTTGCCGCAACTGCTGCCATAGTTGCTGCGAGTAGCGGGTGAGAGCAAACTGGGCTTCGGAGTCGTCCATCACCACGATGTGACCCATGCCGGCAGCGGTGGCGCCGCCTCCAATCACATCGCGGTCGATAATGGCGACCCGCAAGCCCTGGCGGGCACACTCTTCGGCGCAAGCCGCGCCTACGATGCCCGCTCCCACCACAACGACGTCATAGGCGAGCCCGCTCATCGCCGAATGCCCATGCAGAACGGATCGCGTGGGTCCAGAACCAGGTTCGCGTCCGCGTTGACGAACGCAGAGCCCTTGATGCTGGGATATACCTGGCCGTCGCGTATCTTGATGCTGCCTTCAAACACGCTGCCAACAATGCTTTCCTGCTTCCACACCTGACCTTCGCGCAGCTTGCCATCAGCATACAGGCAGGCCAGCTTGGCGCTCGTACCGGTGCCGCATGGCGAGCGATCATAAGCTTTGCCCGGGCACAGGACGAAGTTTTTGCTGTTGACTCCGGGTTTTTGCGACGGGCCGAACAGTTCGATGTGGTCTATTTCCTGCCCGTTTGCTCCTGTGATCCCATTTCTGCTCAGTGCCTGGCGGATCGCCCAGGTAAAGTTTGTCAATGACTCGACTTTGCTGAGTGCAAGCTCGTGGCTATGCGCCTCGACCAGAAAAAACCAGTTCCCGCCCCAGGCAACATCGCCGCATACTGGTCCGAAGCCGGGGACCTCGACGACGGCCTTCGCCGCGCTTCGATAGCTGAGTACATTATTCACCGTCACTTCTCCGTTGTCATGGAGGATGGCGCTTACCGTGCCCACGGGAGTCTCGATGCGATGCTCGCCCGGCCTGATGCGGCCCATGTAGGAGAGCGTCGCGACCAGGCCAATGGTGCCGTGACCGCACATGCCTAGGTATCCCACATTGTTGAAGAAGATCACGCCGGCGGCGCAGCTCCGGTCCACCGGTTCACACAACAGAGCGCCGACCATAACGTCTGAACCGCGCGGTTCATTTACCACCGCGGAACGGTAAGTGTCGTGTTCGGCGCGGAATCGTTCTAGCCGTGCGTTCAGCGGGCCACTTCCCAACTCAGGGCCGCCGCTCACTACCAGGCGCGTGGGCTCGCCACCGGTGTGGGAATCGATGACGCGAATTTTCTGGATATCGTTGCCAGCCATGAATGGTTACTCCCTGGTTCGCCCCTTATCGTCTCACGCCGTCTTTCACTGGCGGACGATTGCGGAGCGTGGGAGCATCGTCAATCGTGCGCTAATGTATAGAATATCCGCTGGCAAGGGCAAGTCTGTGATCGAGCCCCCCTGGCCAATCTGAGAAAACCGTAGCGCCGGCGTCCCGCTGGCTGTCTGGTGGGCGTCCGGAGACCGGCTACGAATCGGGAGACCATGATGAACATTGGCGTAGCGCATAACTGTGGTTTTACGGTTCTGGTTGCAATCGCGTTGTTGCCGGGCGCCCTGCGGGCGCAGCACACGCCGGCCGCAGGAAAGGCCAGCGACATCGAGAGCCGGCGAACCCAGTTGCTGGCGCTATTCGACGAAGAATGGCAGTACGAGCTGCGTTCCGACCCCGAAATGGCGACATCATTAGGGGACCACCGGTACAACGATCGTCTTGGCGACCGTTCCCCGCAGTTTTATCAGTCTGACGGGGAGGCCAGACGCAAGTTTCTCACCCGCTTCCAGGCCATTGATCCGGCGGGATTGTCTGCGCAAGATACGCTGAGCCGCGAGTTGATGATCCGAAACCTGGGCCAGGACATTGAAGGCGCGCGCTTCAAACCCTGGGAGATGCCGGTCAACCAGATGAATGGGCCGCATCTCGGCTTGCTGGAATTGGTGACGTTGACGCCTTTCAATAGCGTGAAAGATTATGACGATTATCTCTCTCGATTGCATCAGGTCCCCAGGATGCTCGAGCAAGTGACCGGCAATATGCGCCAGGGAATGAAAGACGGGTTGATGCCGCCTCGTTACCTGCTGGAAAAAGTGGTGCCGCAAACTCAGGAGATCGCCGGCACCTCAGCCGACGCCAGCCCGTTTGCCAAGCCGGTGGACAAATTTCCTGCCGGCATTTCTGCCGCCGATCAGCAGCGCCTGCGATCGGCCGTGCTGGCCGCGATCAACGCTGAGATTCTTCCGGCGTACAAACGCTTCGTTGCGTTTGTGCGTGACGATTACGCGCCTCATGGCCGCGCCGAGCCCGGAGTGTGGGCCCTGCCCGATGGCGCCGAACGCTATCACTTTCAAGTTCGACGCATGACGACCACGGACCTCACCCCGGAGGAAATCCATCAGATCGGCCTCAAGCAAGTGGCCGAGACTGAGGCAGAGATGCTGGCCCTGGCCCACAAGCTTGGCTTCAATGATCTGGCCAGCTTGAATGAACATATCAAGAACGATCGCAGGTTCTATGCCACTTCGGGTGAGCAGGTATTGGGCCTCTACACCAAGTACACGCGGCAGATGGAGAAGCAATTGCCCAAGCTCTTTGGCCGGCTGCCGCAAAACAAACTCGAGGTGATCCCCATGGACCCGTTTCGCGCCAAGAATGCGGTCCCGGCGGATTACATGCCTGGGGCGCAGGACGGTTCACGTCCCGGACATATCAATGTGAATGAGTGGGACCCGGAGCATCGTCTGACCTTGAACATTGAGGCTATCGCGTACCACGAAGGCGTGCCCGGACATCACCTGCAAATCTCCATTGGTCAGGAACTGAAGGACCTGCCGGCTTTCCGCAAGAACGGGGACTACACCGCGTTCATCGAAGGCTGGGCGCTGTACTCGGAGCGGCTGGGCAAAGAGATCGGGTTTTATGAGGACCCTTACAGCGATTATGGACGGCTGGAAAACGAGATGTGGCGGGCCATCCGGCTGGTCATCGATACCGGAGTGCACAAGAAGCACTGGTCGCGGGACCAGATGGTGGATTTTTTCCATCGCTATACCGCGATGGACGAGCCCAATGTGCAAACCGAGGTGGACCGCTACATTGCCTGGCCCGGGCAAGCGCTGGCATACAAACTGGGACAGCTCGAAATCTTGAGACTACGCGAGGAGGCCCGGCAGAAACTGGGCAGCAAATTCGATTTGCGCGCGTTTCACGATGAGGTGGTCGGCAGCGGCCCAATTCCGCTGGATGTCCTGCACGCCCAGGTTGAAAGCTGGATCAGCGCGCAGGCGGCGCGGCCATAGTGCTTCCCGCCTGCTTTCGAGCAGAGGCGGGTGAGTGTCCCCAGCTTGGTCCTTCACTACTCTCTGTATTTCAAGCGATGTTGCGTCTGAGCCTGGCAGCGCGGGGTGCAGATGCGATCTCCACCCGATTGCGCCCTGACTGCTTGGCCCGGTACAAGGCCTGGTCCGCGGCCTGTATAACGTCCTCCACCGCGCGGATGCGGGCTTTGGGTTCAGCCACGCCGATACTGACGGTGACTGAGATTTCGGAGCTCGGGGTTTCATCCCTGGGGCGGGTGGGCCGGGTTCTCTTTCTGGGCGCAACTGCCCGGCGCGCGTCGGCCCGGCGTTCCGAGCTTCGCCGGTCCTGACCGCGAAAATCCTGGGCCTGGGTTTCCTGACTTGAAGTCTGCTTGCGCGGCTCCTGAGCGCCGCGGCGGCGCTCCTGGCCGGCACGCAGGCGGAAAGTGGAAACTTCGATTACCGAGCGGAGCAGCTCCAGATGTGGCATCGCTTCTTTGGCTGTTTTTCCCGGAAACAGGATGGAGAATTCCTCTCCGCCGACGCGATAAGCGCGGCCCCCGCCGGTGACGCCGGCAAGTTTGCCCGCCACCATACGCAAGACCTGGTCGCCGGTTTCATGGCCGTAGGTGTCGTTGAACTTCTTAAAATGATCGATGTCCACGACGGCCACCGCGTACGGTTCTTCGAGACGAAACAGGGCGTCATTGAAAGCGCGTCGCGCCGGAAGGGTAGTCAGCTCGTCGTGGTAGGCCAGAAGATAAGAGTTCTCGATGATTGAACTGATCAGGATCAGGCCCGCCGTCGCCGCGTAAGCTGTTGCAGCCGGCCCCACCGCCCCAGCCTCAAAGGAAAGAAACGTCGCCACCAGCGCCCAAAGTAGGCCGCTCTCCGTGGGTTTGCGATAGAGCACGAAGCGCACCAATAAAACCCCAAAAGCGGCGGCGAAGGCTAGCACGGCCAAGGTGGGGAGCGGCGTCCAGGAAAGCCGTCCTAGAAAGTGCGGATGCAAAAAGGCGGGAGCGATGGTTTCTTCGGGACGACAAATGATGGCGACAAAAACCGACTCGAAGAACAGGAGCGCCAGCCGGGGCAGAAGGGCCGGGAAAACCAATCCTCGTTCGCGAAAAACGGAGAAGGCAACAAAATTCAGCGGCAGCAGAAAGGCCACGGCTTCGAGGGCGATTCGGCCGGGTCCAGCGGAGGTGATTCGACCCGAAGAAAAGAATTCCAGAGCGCGGTGGCCAAGGAACAAGGTAATGAGAGCGAAAAGGATGCGGCTGGAGTGGAAGCGCCAGGCCAGCAGGATGCCGGCGGCAAATACGGCATAGAAGGAAAACACTACAGCGGCGGAAGGAATAGGGCCAAACGCGCCGCGAAAAACCACGCTGGCCGCCAGCAGGAATATGCCTCCCGGGAGGACCAGAGCCTTGAGCGTTTTTGGGCTCCAGAGATTCACGACCCAGCAAATTCCTTTCGGCTACGCACGTGTTTGGGACAATTATCCGCCTTATCTCCAAAGCCTGGAAGTGTGAGCGACGGTTCCAGGAGGACACAGTCAGTCCCCTTTCTGCTCTCAGTTCCGTTCTCGGAAAGCGAGACCTTTGATCAGCGCTGAATCTCTTGTCCCCGCTCGCATCCTGACTAAGATCAGATCAGGTCAAAATTAGATTGATCTTATGCGAATTCTAGTTGCGGAAGACGATACTGCGCTGGCCAGTTTCGTAAAAAAAGGGTTGGAGTCCGAACACTACGCGGTGGATGTTTCAGCCGATGGCGAACAGGCGCGCGCCATGGCGGGGGAACTGGACTTTGACCTGGTGGTGCTCGACCTCAACCTGCCCCGGCTGGACGGGGTAGCCATCCTGCGCTTCCTGCGCACCCGCAAGCCGAGTATGCCGATTCTGGTGCTGACCGGGCGCACCCGGGTGGAAGACCGGGTGCTATGCCTGGATCTGGGCGCGGACGACTATCTGGGGAAGCCGTTCTCCTTCGCCGAACTGTCGGCCCGCATCCGAGCCCTCATGCGGCGCAGCCACTTGCCGGCAGAGTCAGTGCTGGCGGTGGATGATCTGAAGCTGGACCGGGTGGAGCGGAGGGTGGAGCGGGCGGGGCGGAGGATCGAGCTGACCTCGAAGGAATTTTGCCTGCTGGAATATCTCATGCGCAACGCCGGCCGCCGCATCACCCGGGCCATGATCATCGAGCACGTGTGGAATCTTTCCTTCGATACCTGCACCAACGTGGTCGATGTTTACGTCAACTACCTGCGCCGCAAAGTGGACGATGGCTACGGCAAGCACCTGATTCATACCATCCGGGGAGTGGGCTACGAACTGAGCGCGCGCTCGGACAAAGGGCCGGCCACGGGAGCGAGGGCGGAATCATGATAACCACGATGGGAAGTCCGGCAGCGGCGGCAAACCGCGAACCTCATCAGCTGCTTTCCGATCTGTTTCACCAGCTAAGCCAACCCATCACCACCCTCTGTTGCTCGCTGGAGCTAGCCCAGCTCCACACCCTGACCGCGGAGCAGTATGGCGAGATCGTAAGCCGGGCCCTCGAACAGGCCGAGAAAGTGTCGTGGCTGTCAACCGCCATTCGTGAACTGTTTGACGCCGGCCAGGCGGGGGAGGGCGAAGTCCTCGATCTGCACCGGGCGGTCGAGGACGCGGTCGGCGACCTGCTGCCGGTGGCGGAATCGGCCGGAGTGCATGTCTGTCATTCGCTCCGCTCCCCCTGTCCGGTGTGGTTCGATGCGCATCGCCTGCGCCAGGGGTTATTTCATCTGCTGGGATTTGGAGTTGCGTCGGGCGGGCCCGGCTCGGTGATGAAGATTGAGATGGAGGAGCGTGGCATGGAAGTGTTGTTGGCGCTGACCATCTCGGGCCAGGGAGGACTCGGGGGCGCGTCGGCTGCCGGACCGAATCATGGTCATCTGCCGGATGACATGGCGCAGCGGTTGGGACTGGGGATCGCGCGCGCTATCTTTGAAGCGGGGGGCGGGAGTCTCCGACTCGAGCCTGATGCTGATTGCATGATCGTGGAAGTACGGCTTCTGCGGAACGGGGCCAGCTTGTCGAGCTGTGCTCAATCGGACAGGTGAGTACGTCTGTCCTTACGTGGACTGCGGCGACCTACACATCCAATCCGATTGATCTCATGAGCTCCAGGCCATTGCTCTTGGTGACCACGCCCTCACGCAGCCGGTAGTCGAATTGCATCGTTCCGTTTTCGAACTCATCCTGAAAGCGTACGTTGTGCAGATGGCCCTTGGGCAGGCCGCCGATTTCGGTGAGCGCCAGATCGTGGGTACTGATCAGTCCAATGGCCCCAGGTTCGACCAGTGCCCGAACCACGCCTTCGGCGCCGATGCGGCGATCTTTCGAGTTGGTGCCTTGCAGCAATTCATCCAGTAAGAACATCAGCGCTGGCTGGCCGCCTGCCAGGTCGAAAATCTTGCGCAGGCGGGTGATCTCGGCATAAAAGCGCGAGCTGCCTTCCTGCAGCGAATCGTTGATGCGGATGCTGGCCCCCAGGCACAGCGGCGTGAGCCGCAAAGTGCGCGCCCGCACCGGTGCGCCGGCCATGGCCAGCACCACATTGATTCCGACCGAACGCAGCAGAGTGCTTTTGCTCGACATATTGGAGCCACCCACCAGCAGCACGCGGGTGTTTGCACCCACGCCAACGTCGTTTCGGATGCAAGTTGCCGACGGCACCAGCGGGTGCCCGATCTCGGTGCCAACGCCAGACGAAGGTTTCCAAGCCGAATGTGAATTTTCTGATGTTGTGCGGCGCTGGCCTCGCGTGCTTTGAGGCGCTGCTCGTATTCTTCTGCGGCAGACACAGCCTTGAGAATATATCAGCGAGATGACTAGGGGAGTTCCCGCCGCCTTCGCTTCGAAAGGAAATGGAGGACGGGCGTCCCACCCGTGACTGGAGGAGTCCAATGGTGCCAAATATCGGAGAAACACGCCTGAATTGTCAGAGGGGCGGCGGGCGGAGTATAGGGCTAAAGACGATTGCAGACCGAAGTTGGGTAGAGTTTTTTCGCCCTTTGTCGCCAGCCTCACTCCTGGTTCAGGACTTCTTTGACTTTTCGTAGCAGAGAAGCGGCTGAGAATGGTTTGGGCAAATAGGACCATCCCGGTTGCTGCAGTCCTCTTTTAGTGACCAGATTCTCTGGATATCCGGAGATAAAGATGGCCCTGACGCCGCGGCGGAGGGTCAAGAGTTCCTGGGCCAGATCGCAGCCATTGCGGTCGGGCAGGACCACGTCGGTGAGCAACAGGTGCACCTGCTCCGGATGAGCGCGAAAGGCCTCTGCGGCTTCGGCTGCGTTTCGCGCCGGCAGTACACCGTATCCCGCCGCCCCAAGGATTTCGCAAGCTACCTTACGAACAAACTCCTCATCCTCCGCCAGCAGGATGGTTGAGACTGGTTGCTTGAACGCCAGGGGCGGAGGGATACAAGGGGCATCTGGCGGCGCGGCGCGGTTTGTATCTTCGAGATGCATCCCATCGGACTATGCACTTGTGCTTCCATCTGCAGCGGGCCCAGTCTGCCCCATCACGGGTTGATGGGCCGCGAGTTACGCCAGGCACAGCGTGCTGGAGAGATAGTGCGAGTCAGGGAATGGAGCTGCGATTTTCGTTTTGGGATGGGGATCGGGCCTCTTCGGGAAAAAGTTGGAGAGCCGGCCTCAGAGGAGCGGGCTCCCTCGCGCCATCATCAAGGTCGGGTCAGCAGCGTCTCATAGGGGTCAAGTACGACCTTTCGTGTTCCCGCCGGCGCCGCCAAGCGGAAGCTGGTCTCCGGACCGTCGGCGAATACCTGGCCCAGCAGGACATTCTTTCCTGCCAGTACGGCATACACCGGTACGACTGTCACCAGTTCTTTCGGCGCGTCCTCTTGCAGAATCGTGCCGGTGACCACCGCGCTCCCAGGCTTTGGCAGGTACTTCACGGACTGCAATTTCAGATGTGGAAGCGCCGTGCCATTGATCCATCCCTCGTAGAACCAGTCCAGTGATTTGCGCCCCTCGTAGCGCAGAGACGGTGGCAATTCTTCTTCGAAAACCTGTAGCAACTCGCGGGTATTGATGGCTCTTTCCTGAAAGCGTTCTCTTGCCTTGTTGAGGGCGCCTAGGAAGGACGCATCCGCCTGGACGTCTGAAAGCTCTGCGGAACGCCCGCTACTCTTCCGGGTGGCATCACGCAGCATGTAGCGCAGCATATGAAAAAGCCAGGTGCCGCGACCATAGCTGATGGCCTCATATCCCTCGGGAAAGTGAGAACAGTTGAGCCGGGTGCCGAAGGTGACCGGCCCCGCATCTGCCAGCGGAGAACCTTCTTTGTTCTTGACCAGAAGGTTCTCGCGGTATTTCTCCATGACCGCGCGAAACTGCGGCGGCGATTCAGACTCGACCAGCAGCAAGGCGCTGTAGTTGGCTAATGCTTCGAAAAGCCATTGATCACGATAGCTTTTCCAGTACAACAGATCGCCCCACCACTGGTGAGCGGTCTCGTGGGCAATGACGTTATCGCTCAGGATCTTTTCCACCGGACTCATATGCAGATGTGACTTTTCCTGAGGGGTGAGGAAGGAAAAGCTGGAGAGAAAGATGAGAGAGGGCCACCCCTGGCTGATATCGCCGGGCATTTGGGTCAGGGCCAGGCTGGAATAGGGATAGGGACCGAAACGGTGGGCGAAGAACTCGACCGCGCGCGCGGACGCGTCCGCAACCGCTTGCGCATTGCGTGCGGGAGATGGCGGAGGCGTATTCACAGTGACCTCGTCGCTCGGCTGGCGTAGCGGGAAGGGCACACGAGGAGACGGAGGTAAAGCCATCGCCTGGGTCGTGCCTTGCGGGAAAGTGCGCTCCACGCCGGGGGTGGCGTAGGCTTCCACCGCAACCTTGCCCGCCTGTGCTCCTACTCGCGAGTATTTGCCCAGGTTAAAGCCCGCAATCGGCATGGGACGGTCTGAAACCCAATAGCTGGATTGTTCACCCGGCGGCAAATCGGCGGGTGCGTCTTCCATGCGCTTGCCGGTCGCGAGCAGCGTCCAACCGGCAGGATAACGGAATTGCAAGTCGAACTTAGCCATCTCCAGTCCGCGATTGGGATACCACGTCCCGCGGGCCCCCACGTAGAGCAGCCCCGCTCCGGCCTCGGAGAGCACCTCGCCTCCATAAACGAAATGCAGACCAATCTGTTCACCAGCGCGCAGCGGCTGGGGAAAGACGACCGCGACGAGATCATTGCCCCGCCGCGCCAGCTGCGTACCCTCGAGCGCCTGGTTGTGAATGAACTCCAGCGGGCGACCGTCAGCTTCTACCTTGCTGATCTGGAGGTAGCGGGACAATTCGAAGAGCACGGCGCGCTGGCCGCCTTGTCGAACTGCCAGCTGCAGGAATGCTTCGGCGTCGAGTCTGGTGGGCGGCGCCACCTGGGCC
>Ga0326726_10000720_pt1 | contig 30353 bp, 27 predicted proteins | sample MHFenrmetagenome_2_FD_207603 | JGI IMG/M metagenome (GOLD analysis project Ga0326726, IMG submission 207603) | Lab enriched peat soil microbial communities from Michigan Hollow, Ithaca, NY, United States - MHF15MN | ecosystem: Environmental > Terrestrial > Soil > Wetlands > Peat | place: USA...
GAAAAAAAATACCGGAGCCCTCAGACCGGCAGATCAGGATAGCTCATTATCGGAGCGGGAATGAAAGGATTCCTGTTTTAATCGGTACCTCCTGAATTACTTTTCAAACTTAAACGGTTTTACTGTTATGGCACAAGAAAAAAAAGGTGGATTTTTTTCCATGTTCAAAAAAAATACGCAGCCTGTCGCTCCATCCGCGCCGGTTGCGCCTCCGGTCCGTGATGTTCCGGTACCTGAAAGCAAAGCTCCTGCCGTGAGCGCCGAACCTTCGAAACCGGCTGCCGTTTCAAAACCTGCCGCAGTCAATGCCTCGTCTGCAGAACAGGGGGTCGATACGGTTGCTTCATTCAATTTCCTGTGCCAGGCTCTGGTAGATATCAACAAGTCACAATTGCAGATGGTTGATCTGGCACTGAAGACACTCGCCGTGTCGGTCAACAAGATCGCCGATACCTTCAAGCCTGAGTCATGAATTGTCGACTTTTTGCGCGAGTTTCAGGTATTGTGCCATAACCGTTCAACTGAGAGTGAGGTTTTCGGTCTGACAGTGTATAACGGCTTGTACTGTACGATCGCCAACAGATTTTTTTACGCAAGGAGGCTTTTTTTGTTTGCGTTCATTGCCAGTGTAGTTCGGTAACTTTATTTTATTGTTGTCCGGATTCTCTGTTTTCTCTGCTGGGCAGACACTCTTTTATCAGGAACTCTCAGTGTATGACGGGCGTTAAAAAAGTCCACAGGTGTTTACTCTCAGTGTCTCTCAATTATTATGGTTTATCATGGAAGTAGTAGGTAAAAGTAACGTGCATATCGTGCTCGATTCATGTCTGCATGAATCAACCATATATTTTTCAGATCACGAAAAACTGCTCAAGTGCAATCCGTATTGCCGAAATGTGAAATATCATGTGGATCTTGATGTTTTTCAGTGGGTTTTTCAGGTCAACGATCCCCGCAACAATCCAATTACAGCCGTATTCTTTGTGCGCCAGCATGAAGAGAGTATATCTCTTGAGGACAGCTACGGGCAGAAGTTCGCTTCGAGGTTGAAAAGCGGGACGCATTTTGACGGAAAAGGCAAAAGGATCCGCTGGGAGACTGTTCATGAGTATCCCGAATTTGATGCCGCGGGTCCCAATACATTTGTAGGAAAGGCAAGTTCGGAAATCTGTCTTCTCCATCAGAAGGATAATCGGACTTCGGTCTTTTTCGACACCGATATAGCTCTTGATTTTGACCTTTCCTTTCCTTTGAACCTCATGCCGGAAGGCATACTGAAGTTTATGAGTGATGCGATCATGTCGCAGATCATGCAGCAGGCTACTGAAAGCATGCTCTGTCAGGTGCAGTCGGATATCTGCTGTGCTTCTACGGAGTCGGTTGTCGCAGGAACAGGGAAATAACCCCCTGTTCCTCTTCTTTCCTGCCCAGTTTCTTCGTCTACTGCACAAAATCATTTGTCCATTACCTTTTTTTTGTTGTTATTATACCCATACGGGGTATAGGTATGTATTCCGCGTATGGCAATTCTTACAGATCAAACCCGATTCACGATGAAAGATGTAATTCTCAGACTTAAAAAAGTGGCCGGTCAGATTGAAGGGCTGAGCAGGATGATTGAACGCGAAGAGGAGTGCAGTCAGATCATCACCCAGTTCCAGGCAGCCAAAGCGGCTCTTGACAGTACCTTTACCCTGGTTCTTCAGCGCAACCTCAAGGAGTGCCTGAGCCATAAGGACATGGACAGTATTGACAAGATTCTAAAACTCATCAACAAATACTAAATCATCATGAAGGTATACAAGGCGTTGATCGCTTGTTGTGTAGCGGGGGCTCTCAGTGCTCCACTTCAGGCCGCAGCCGGCGAAAAAACAATGAAACTCTCTCTTTCCCAGGCCCTTTCAATGGCTCGCGAAAATAATTACACCATAAAAGCTGCCCGCAGCAAAGTCGATCAGGCTGAGGCAAGAATTGTTCAGAGCCGTCAGTCATATCTTCCTAAAGTTACGCTTTCGGAGACTCTGGTCGTCACCAATGACCCGGGTGCTGCGCTTGTGTTCAAGCTGCAGCAGAACAGTATACAGCAATCTGATTTTATGCCTGAAAAGCTTAATAATGCGGATGTCATCAACGATTTCAATACCTCTCTCCAGGTCATGCAGCCGGTTTACAATGCCGATGCAGCCGTAGGCAGAAAGATGGCATTCACCGCCAAAAAAGCTCAGGAGCATATGACTGCGAGAACCGAGGAGGCTATCGGTCTGCAGGTCACCAGAGTCTACTACGGACTTATACTCGCCCGTAAGAACATCGAGGCTGTCGATCAGTCCATACGCACCATGCAGGGACACAGCAGTGAGGCGGCCAAAGGTTACAGTGCGGGATTGCTGACAAAGTCGGACAAGCTCTCTACCGAAGTGAGGCTTTCAGAGTTGCTTGAGCAGAAGATGATGCTGCATGATGAAATCAAAAACGCCACCGATGCCCTTAAAGTGATGCTTCATCTTGATTCCGGCTTGACCATCATACCGACCGGTGATCTCGTAGTTGACGGCGTATTACCGGCTGGTGACAAGAATATCGAGACACGGAACCGGGCAGATCTCAAGGCGCTTGAAACCTATCAGCAGGTTGCTGCCTTTCAGGAAGATATGGCGCATGCTTCAAAACGTCCCCGTCTGAACGCATTTCTGCAGACCAACCTGCACAGCAACAATATTTTCAGTGGCGGATCCAGTTGGGCGCTCGGCATGAATATGCAGTGGAACATTTTTGACGGTATGGCGACTGCCGGTCGTATTCAGGAGGCTAAAGCCCAGGAGCGCGAGGCGATGTATAACTATGAAGCGGCAAAGAGCGGCAGTGTTGCTGAAGTTGAAAAATCGCTGCGTTCACTGAAAACCGCCAAAGCAAGAATCGCTGTCGCACAGAAATCGATTGAAGAGGCTCGGGTAAGTCTTGATTATATCGGTTCACAGTACAAGACGGGGATGGCGATGACATTTGAGCTGCTGATGAGGGAGCAGGCTTATACCTATGCAAAGCTGAGGCTCAATCAGGCGAAATTCGACTATTGCATGGCAAAAAGCGAACTGGCTTTCTATAGAGGCAATTAAATCGACACGCACTATTGAACAATGAACAACAGTGACAGCATGCATAAAAAAAGGAAATTATTTCTGCTTCCGGCAGCCCTTGCCCTGCTTTTTGCGGGATGCGGTACTCATGAAGAGAAGCCGGTTTCAGCGGTGAGCCAGGCGGTTCCTGTGGCGGTTGAACGTATTGTGCCAGTCCGGGAGGCCGGAGTGCCGGGGCAGAGTGAGCTGCTTCTTGTTCCGGCAAAGGCCGTGTTTCATCATGGCGAGCTTGCCGGCGTGCTTGTTGTCGGCGCGGATAACCGGATTTCTCAGCGCTGGATCAGGCTCGGGCGCAGCATGAATGGCGATGTTGTTGTTCTCGGGGGAGTAGATAAGGGGGAGCTTGTGGTGGGAGTGTATAAACCTGAGCTTGGTGAAGGAGTAACAGTAATAAAGAGTCAGAAAGTGACTGAGGAGGTTCATAGCAAATGAATGAAGGTATTGCCGGTAAACTTGCAAAACAGTTTATCAATTCCAAGATAACGCCTCTTCTGATGGTGGCATCGCTGCTTGTCGGTATCATGGCGACGTTTATGACGCCGCGCGAAGAGGAGCCCCAGATTGTGGTGCCGATGGTCGATCTTTATATCCCCTACCCAGGTGCTGCTCCTGCAGAGGTTGAAGCCCGCGTGGCCAAACCGATAGAGCGGACGCTGACCGAAATTCCGGGAGTGGATTATGTCTATTCCACATCGATGCCTGACTTTGCCCTTGTGACGGTTCGTTACAAAGTGGGTGAGGATGCAGAGAAGAGTATGGTCAAACTCTGGTCTACCTTGATGAAAAATATGGACAAGATGCCTCCGGGCGTCCAGTTCCCGCTCATGAAAAAGGTCTCTATCGACGATGTTCCGGTGCTTAATCTTACCTTCTGGAGCAAGACGAAGAGTCCCTATGAGCTTCGTCAGAGTGCCGTTCAGGTTGCTGATGAATTGAAAAAAATCAGCAACATCGGTGACGTGGAAATAAAGGGCGGATTGAAACGTCAGGTGAAGATTGAGCTTAACAAGGCGAAACTTCAGCAGTTCAATGTCAGTCCGATGCAGATTGCCCGCCAGATTCAGCAGGGCAACAGCCAGATGACTTCCGGTGATTTCAAGCAGATGAACGAGGAATTCGTTGTTCGCTCCGGGAAATTTCTTGAAAGCGCCGACGAGGTTTCAAATATCGTTGTTGGTATCTATGGCGCGGCACCGGTTTATCTGCGTGATGTAGCAACAATTGTTGACGGCCCGGAAGAGGTCAATAACTACAACTTTTTCGGATGGGCGGCGGCAGCTCCCAAAGGATCTCAGGCTGGCGAGTACCCGGCGGTGACGCTGACTGTTGCCAAGAGGAAAGGCGGCGATGCATCGGTACTGGCCGACAAGGTTATGGAACGGGTGGAGAGTCTTAAGAAGACGGCTATTGCTCCAGGCATAACCGTGACCGAAACGCGCAACTATGGTGCAACAGCTTCCGAAAAGGTCTTCACCCTTCTTGAGCACCTGCTCATGGCGGTTGTGGCGGTAACGATCGTTGTCGGGTTTTTCCTCGGATGGCGCGGCGCTCTTGTTGTTCTGGCATCAGTGCCGATCACCTTTGCCCTTACGCTTCTGATCTATTACCTGCTTGATTATTCACTTAACCGGGTGACCCTGTTTGCACTGATATTCGTTACCGGTATTGTTGTTGATGACTCGATCATTATTGCCGAGAACATTCACCGGCACTTTGCCATGAAGCGGCAGCCGAAACTGCAGGCCGCGATTACCGCCATCAATGAGGTCGGTAACCCGACCATTCTGGCAACCTTCACGGTTATAGCTGCCGTACTGCCGATGGTATTTGTTTCGGGCCTGATGGGTCCTTACATGAGTCCTATGCCGATCGGCGCCTCGCTGGCCATGATTTTTTCTTTGCTCGTAGCGCTGATTGCAACACCGTGGCTCTCATATCGTCTTCTTAAAACCGAAGAGGGTCATCATGAAGAGTATGATATTACCAAAACAGGTTACTACAAGCTCTTCAACAACATTCTCTCTCCGTTCATCGAAAGCAGCTTCAAGCGGTGGGTCGCTTTTGGTGTGGTAGGTCTTATGCTGGTCGGCGCCATTGCCTTGGTGCCTCTGAAGGCTGTGCAGATGAAGATGCTTCCGTTTGACAACAAGAACGAGTTTCAGGTGATTATCGATATGCCTGACGGCACATCGCTTGAGCGGACCGCAAGAGTGGCCAAGGAGGTAGCCGCTTATCTGAAAACGGTTCCGGAAGTTCAGAGCTACCAGTACTATGTCGGGACCAATGCGCCGATCAATTTCAATGGGCTTGTCCGGCACTACTACCTTCGTCAGAAGGCCAATATGGCCGATATCCAGGTCAATCTTGTCCACAAAGGCGATCGCAAGGCCCAGAGCCACGCTATAGCCAAACGGGTCCGTGCGGACGTTCAGAAGATTGCCCTTCGATATAACGGCAACGCAAAGATCGTCGAGATTCCTCCAGGTCCTCCTGTGCTATCGACCCTTGTGGCTGAAATTTACGGTCCGTCGCAGGAGCAGCAGATAGCGCTGGCAAAACAGGTGAAGAAGGTCTTTGAAGAGACACCCGGCGTTGTCGATGTGGACTTTCTGGTGGAAGAGGATCAGAAGGTCTATAATCTGGTGGTTAACAAGGAACGTGCCGCTTTCCGCGGTGTCAGTGCCGAACAGATCGCCCAGACGCTGCGTATGTCGCTTGCAGGTATGGATGTAGGGGTTCTGCATACCGACAAGCAGCTTGATCCTGTTGCCATTCAGGTAAGGCTTCCGCAGTCCGGAAGAACATCCCTGCAGGATCTTTCCGGGATATTTGTGCAGTCGCAGGGCATGGGAACCCTGACAACGCGTCTGCGTGCCGGTCAAATGATTCCGCTTTCGGAACTGGTAAAAGTTGAAGAGAAAATTCAGGACAAGAGTATCTATCGCAAGGATCTGCGACGTGTGGTCTATGTGACGGCGGATGTTGCCGGTGCGACCGAGAGCCCGGTTTACGCCATGCTTGATATGGATAAAAAGATACAGAAGCTCAAAGTTCCCGGCGGATACACCATCAATCCGCTCTACACGTCAGCTGGTGTGTCGGATGATAAACTGTCGATGAAGTGGGACGGAGAGTGGCAGATCACGTTTGAGGTCTTCAGGGATCTCGGTACGGCGTTTGCTGTTGTGCTTGTAATTATTTATCTCTTGATTATCGGCTGGTTTCAGTCATTCAAGACGCCGCTGATCATGATGATTGCCATTCCTCTGAGTCTTGTCGGCATTATTCCGGGCCACTGGCTGCATGGAGCCTTCTTTACGGCGACAAGCATGATCGGCATGATTGCGCTTGCAGGCATCATGGTTCGAAACTCGGTACTGCTCATTGATTTTATTCAGATCCGCAGGGCGGAAGGTGCTGATCTCAAGCAGGCGGTCATCGAGTCGGCTGCGGTCAGGACACGTCCGATCATTCTGACATCCGGCGCGGTCGTCATCGGTTCGATTGTCATGCTGTTTGATCCGATTTTCCAGGGTCTGGCCATCTCCCTGATCTGGGGCGGTATTCTTTCAACGATCCTGACGCTCGTTGTCGTACCGCTTGTATATTACATGGCTGAGAAGAAATCAAAAGTAACTGTAAAGGATAAGAGTATATGAAATTTCTTGCCGTTATGGGACACGAAGAGAGCCGCCCGCAAGTGCGGGCTCTCTTCAAGGAACATCAGGTAAAAATGTTCAGCAGTTTTGATATTATGGGGTGCAACTGCGAAAGCAAGGGCAAAGAGCAACAGCCCTGGTGGCCGACCGATGCGATGCCGGGATCATATTCATCGCTCTGTTTCGCCATTCTCGATGATGACAAGGCTGATGCCATCATGCTTGAGCTTGAAAAGAACCCGATAGCAGTCGAAAAAGATTTTCCAGCCAGAGCGTTTCTCATGAATGTTGAAAAAACAGCCTGATAAAGAGAGTGCAGATGAAGGTAGAACAGTTTCGTACGGGCGGCGACAGGAATTTCGGTTACCTAGTTGCCGATGAAGAGTCGGGTGAAGCCCTTGTTATCGATGCATCGTTCGACCCAGGTATGATTGTCCGGTTTGCCGAAGAGCGGGGTTTCGTGATCCGGTATGTTTTTTCAACCCATGCTCACAGTGATCATACCAATGGTAACGAGGCAATCACTCGTATGATCGGTACCGTTCCGCTGCTCTACGGCGATACCTGCCCCATCAGCGGTATAACGGTAAGCGACGGCGCTCTATTCCCTCTCGGTACTCTTGTTGCCCGCATCCTCCATACTCCCGGTCATACTCCGGACTCCCTCTGTATTCATATTGGCGACGCCCTTTTTACCGGCGATACGCTGTTTACCGGAAAGGTAGGCGGTACCGTCACACGCACTCAGGCCCTCGATGAGTACAACTCTCTGCATGAAAAGCTCATGCTGCTGCCAGACGCGACAAGAGTTTTTCCCGGCCACGATTATGGACTCTCTCCACACTCTTCAATCGGGGCGGAACGCCGTTCCAATCCATTTCTCCTGCAGCCTGATTTCAACGCATTTCTTGCTTTGAAACATAACTGGGCGGAGTATAAAAAAATGCATGGTATTGTATAAATCCCGTTTTGAACGGGCGTTTTTTGCAATTATGTTGTTTTTTTTTTATAAATTAAATTCCTTACGCCAACCTTACGGGTAATATTCCGGCGTTCCCGCCTTTTTTAGCTTTCGGACGTAAAATTGGAACCCTTTTATTTTGTTCTGATAAACATAAGAGGGGATTCGATGTTTTATTAATCATAAGTAAACTGATGTCTATGGATCAGCTTATAACATTACGTACGCTGCCGGTATCTGCCCTCATGCAGAAGGATTTTCATATAATCAAAGGAAGCTGTACGGTTGCTGAGGCTTTGCAGATTATGAAAAAGAGCACGGAGAGCGGCCTTCTTGTCGAGCCTCGTAACGAAGATGACTGTTACGGTATCGTGACCGAAAAAGATATACTTGAAAAAGTGATCGATCCGGGCGAAGATGTGCATCGCGATCCCTGGAATACCCCTGTTTTTCAGATCATGAGTAAGCCGCTTATCAGTGTTAACCCCGGCCTCAGAATAAAGTATGCCCTCCGATTGATGAAACGGACCAACATCAGACGCCTTACCGTTATGGAAGGCAATAAAGTTGTAGGTGTGCTCAACATGACTGATGTGCTCCACGCTGTTGAGGAGCTTCCGGTCCACGACGATCATGTCGCCCTGTAGCAGTCAGGCTCTCTTGAACTGCTTTCCTCGGTAATACCCTAAAGACAATTTCAATGAATCGGGCTCAGCTGCGGCTGCGCCCGTTCATTTAATCAGTGAGGCTTTCTGAAAAGCTTCATAAGGAGATTTGAGCGAATGAAACCATTTGATATCGTTATTGTCGGCGGCGGGGGAGCCGGTCTTTATGCTGCTATGGAGGCCATGAAAACCAATCCCGCACTGAATATCGCCGTGCTTTCCAAAGTCTATCCCAACCGTTCGCATACCTCTGCTGCGCAGGGCGGAGCCAATGCGGCTCTTGCCAACAAGGCGAAGGACGATACGGTTGAAATGCATATTTTCGACACCATCAAAGGCAGCGATTATCTTGCTGATCAGGATGCCGTTTCAGTGCTCTGTTCCGAAGCGCCTAAAATCATCCGTGAACTTGAAAATATCGGTACACCATGGTCAAGGCTTGAAGATAATACCATCGCTCAGCGGCCTTTCGGCGGCGCCGGCCGGCCAAGATGCTGCTATTGTGCCGATAAGACAGGTCATACCATTCTGCAGACACTCTATGAACAGTGTTTGAAAAAAGGGGTGATTTTTTTCAATGAATATTTTGCACTGAATCTTTCGGTCAATGGGAGCCGCTCAAGAGGCCTGCTCGCAATGAATATGAAGACCGGAGCGGTTGAGGCTTTTCCTGCAAGAACGGTGATTTTTGCCACTGGAGGCTATGCCAAAATGTACTGGAACCGCTCAAGCAATGCTGCGGGCAATACCGGCGACGGTCAGGCTATCGCCTATCGGGCAGGTATACCGCTGAAAGATATGGAGTTTGTTCAGTTCCATCCAACCGGCTTGAGGAAGAGCGGTCTGCTCGTAACCGAAGGCGCCAGAGGTGAGGGCGGCTACTTGCTCAATAAGGACGGAGAGCGTTTTATGGCACGATATGCTCCCGAAAAAATGGAGCTTGGTCCACGCGATCTCGTTTCCCGTTCGCTTGAAACGGAAATTCTGCAGGGCAGAGGGTTCGACAGCCCGGCAGGAAAATATATCCATCTTGATCTTACCCATCTCGGAGCAGACCTTATCAAGTCACGGCTTCCGCAGATACGGGAGATGGCTATGAATTTTGAGGGAGTTGACCCTATTCTGGAGCCTATTCCAGTTCGGCCGACTGCCCATTACTCCATGGGTGGGATCGATACCGATAACTATGGTCGTACCGTTATGGAAGGTGTCTATGCTGCCGGAGAGTCTGCCTGTGTTTCAGTGCATGGAGCAAACCGGCTTGGAGGTAACTCACTGCTTGATATCCTTGTGTTCGGCCGCATTGCCGGCCATACTGCCGCTCTGGAGGCACGAAAATTTGAGCCTGCTGCCATATCGGAAGAAGAGGTCAGGGATCAGCTTGCAGAACTGAGAAGCAGCATGCAGCCTTCCGGCCACTATGAGCGCTATGGCCAGCTGCGAGAGGAGCTTGGTCAGACGATGGCCCTCAATGTGGGCATCTACAGGGAGTCTTCCCTGTTGAAGAAAGGCATTCAGGATCTTTCTGAACTGAAAGAGCGCTTCAAAAAAGTCCGTGTTTCAGATTCCAGTGATGTGTTCAACACCAACCTCATGCAGGTGCTTGAGTTGAAAAATATGCTGGATCTGGCTGAAACCGTTGCCGCAGGAGCCCTTGCCCGCGAAGAGAGTCGTGGTTCACATACCCGGACCGATTTTCCGACGAGGGATGACGAAAAATGGCACAAGCATACAATGACGACCATGGTTGACGGAAAAGTCAAACTCGGTGAAAAACCGGTCACGATGGGTCGCTATGAACTCCAGGAAAGAACTTATTAATCTATTTTGCTTATGACGGTGTCAACAGATCAGCATAAAGAGGGTAAAAGAGATGTGACCTTCCGGGTTTTTCGCTTTAATCCACAGGTCGACAGCAAATCGTATTTCGACGATTATACCATTCCGGTCGAAAGAGGTATCACCGTCCTGCGTGCGTTGAATTACATCAAGGAGCATGTCGATGCTTCCGTGAGTTTCAGGGCATTCTGTCAGGCAGGTATCTGCGGTTCCTGCGGTATGCGTGTAAACGGCATATCCATGCTTGCCTGCACGAGCCAGGTGTGGGATGTTCTGGCAAAATCCAGGGAGCCCGGTATCATCAAGGTTGAACCGTTGCGCAACTTGCCGCTCATCAAGGATCTTATTGTCGATATGGATCCGCTTGTCGACAAGATGAAGCACTATTCAAACTGGGTTGACTCGACAATGCCCGAAAGCGAGATGGGTAAAAAAGAGTTCCTTGTTTCCGAAGAGGAGTTTCTGAAGTACGACAAGGCAACCGATTGTATTCTTTGCGCTTCGTGTGTGTCCGAGTGCAGCATTTTACGGGCCAACAAGGAGTATGTCTCTCCGGCGGTTCTGCTGAAATCCTATCGTATGAATGTCGATGCGAGGGACTCCAAACATGACGTCCGGCTTGCGGAACTGGTCAAGGATCACGGTGTCTGGGATTGTACGCACTGTTATCGATGCCAGGAATCCTGTGTGAAAAGCATTCCCATCATGGATGCAATTCACGGTATACGCGAAGATGCGCTCGAATGCAGAGGCATGAAGGATACCAGCGGAGCCAAACACGCAGAGGCCTTTATGTCGGACATCGAAAAGAAGGGCAAACTGGTCGAAGCTACGCTGCCGTTCCGTACCAACGGAGTGCTCTGGACTATGCAGAACCTTCTGCCGATGGCTGTTAAAATGATTCTGAAACGACGCACCCCGCCACCGCCTCCTCTGGTCAAACCATCCAAAGGAATAAAGGAGTTCCGCGGAGAGTTCAGAGAAATGAGCGAACACGTCAAGCAGGATCAAAAATCTCATAAAAAATAATCGGGGGAACTTCCGGATGAAGCGATACGCATATTACCTGAGCTGCATCAATGAGTCGATGACGAAAGAAGTTGACCGCTCGATTGATCTCTGGCAGAAGGACCTTGGAATCGAATTGATCAAACTGCATGAAAGCACCTGTTGCGGCGGCAGCAATCTCGACTATGTCAGCCCGAAACATTTCGCGCTGGTCAATGCCCGCAATATAGCGCATGCCGAAAAATTGGGGCTGGATCTTGTCGTATCATGCAATACCTGCCTGATGACGATCAGGACAGCAAAGAAAAAACTCGATGAATCGCCGGAACTGAAAAATGAGGTCAATGAACTGCTGAAAAAAGAGGGACTTGAATACCGCGGTACCGCCGAGGTACGCCATCTTCTCTGGGTGCTTATTGACGATGTCGGTCTGGATACCATCCGCCAGAAGGTAACGGTACCTCTGAAAAATTACCGGATTGCACCCTTTTACGGCTGCCATATTCTCCGACCCTCTTCGGTTCTCGGCAAGGATAATCCTCTCGATCCGAGCTCTCTGGATCAGCTGATCGAGGCTCTTGGAGGACAAACCCTGGCTTATGAGCACAAAAACCGATGCTGCGGATTTCATACCCTGCTTGTAGCCGAGCAGGAGTCGCTCAATGTTGCCGGAGAAGCTCTCGAAGAGGCCCTGCAACTGAAAGCCGATTTTATTGTAACACCGTGCCCGCTATGCCATACGGTGCTGGACGGCTATCAGGCCAAAGCGCTCAAACAGGCGGGCATAAAGAGCTCGATACCCGTATTTCATCTATCAGAAATGGTTGGTCTTGCCCTTGGTTACAGTCCGAAGCAGCTCGGCATCAAACGGCACATTGTAAGCTGAGCACTCCTTTACCCTTTTAATTAAACACAGGCAGAGTACTGATCTCTCGGAAAGTTTTAATAAAAGGGTAAAAAAACGTACCTTTGCACTTTTACTTTGCTCTCAGCCGGGGGATTGCCGGACTCTCTGACGGGCACTTTGTTTTGTTAACCCATCAAATTATTGCATTGCATGCTCAAAAATGATCTTTTTCTTCGGGCATTAAAGCGTCAGCCATGTTCCCGGACGCCAATCTGGGTGATGCGACAGGCCGGTCGTTATTTGCCGGAGTACCGGGCAGTCAGAGAAAAAACCGATTTTTTAACTCTTTGTAAAACCCCGGAACTGGCTACAGAGGTAACCATTCAGCCGGTTGAGTTGATGGGTGTTGATGCCGCGATTATTTTTTCTGATATTCTTGTCGTCAATGAAGCGATGGGCATGAATGTCGAGATTATCGAGTCTAAAGGGATCAAGCTCACACCTCCGATTCGTTGCCAGGCAGATATCGACAAGCTGATTGTACCTGATATTGATGAAAAGCTTGGATATGTGATGGATGCGCTCAGAATGACCAAAAGAGAGCTCGACAACCGCGTTCCGCTTATCGGCTTTACCGGTGCGGCATGGACCCTCTTTACCTATGCTGTCGAAGGCGGCGGTTCTAAAAATTATGCATACGCCAAGAAGATGATGTATCGTGAGCCGGCAATGGCCCATGCGCTTCTCGGCAAGATTTCAAGTGTTATCACTGCTTATGTGCTCAAGCAGATCGAAGCAGGAGCCGATGCCATCCAGATTTTCGATTCATGGGCAAGCGCACTTTCCGAAGATGACTATCGTGTATACGCACTTCCTTACATCAAGGAAACCGTACAGGCGATCAAGGCAAAATATCCTGATACTCCGGTTATCGTATTCTCAAAGGATTGCAATACCATTCTTTCCGAAATTGCAGATACCGGCTGTGATGCCATGGGCCTCGGCTGGGGAATGGATATCGGCAAGGCTCGTGCCGAACTCAACGATCGTGTTGCTCTTCAGGGTAACCTCGATCCTACAGTGCTGTATGGCACGCCTGAGTTGATCAAGGCTGAAGCTTCCAAGATTCTCAAGTCATTCGGTCAGCATACCGAGCACTCCGGTCATGTTTTCAACCTCGGTCACGGCATTCTGCCTGACATGGATCCTGAAAACCTGAAACTTCTGGTTGAATTCGTCAAGGAAGAGAGCGCAAAGTACCACTAGGAGCATTACCCCCATAATCGCTCTTGAACTCCGCCTTGTGTATTATGCATGAGGCGGAGTTTTTTATTGTGCATCGCTGTAAATCTGTTCCCTCGATTTTTCCCGCGCGTCGGGCTTCAAGACGATTTCTCTCTGCGTCCAGTTTTACGCTCCGGTGGCTATAACCTTTCATACAAGGGGCTCGCCCGACTTTCTCTGTGATGGTAGGGGAGGCTCTCTCTTTTTTCATTATATTTGAAAATATTGTCATTTCACGTTTTTATACCGTTATGGCCAGTGACTGCAGATGTTCCGACGGGCTGAGCGACCGTACCCGTTATGATGAAGTGGTGCTTGACACCATGCTTTACAGTGCGCGTCTTATGGAGAGTGTTGCGCGTCAGAACAGTGCCGTTATTGTTGCTATGGCGAGAATGATTGCAGGAACGTTTGAGGAGGGCGGCAAGGTGCTGCTCTGCGGCAACGGCGGCAGTGCGGCCGATGCCCAGCATCTTGCAACCGAACTGACTATCCGCTACCGCAGCAGCGTTGAACGCCCGGCACTTCCGGCCATAGCACTGACAACCGATACCTCCGCCCTGACGGCAGGGGCAAATGACCTTGGTTACGATGCGGTTTTTACGAGGCTGGTTGAGGCTTATGGACGTGAAGGGGATATTCTGCTTGGTCTTTCAACCAGCGGCAACAGCCGCAGTGTTGTCAACGCACTTGGTTACGCGCAGCAGAACGGGATGAAAACCCTTGCCCTGCTTGGCGGCGATGGGGGGTTGTTAAAAGGGATGGCTGATCTTGAGGTTGTGGTTCCCCATACAGGCAGTGCTGACCGGGTTCAGGAGTGCCATATCGCCATCGGTCATGTCATTATCGATCTTGTGGAACGGCTTCTCGGATACTGCCGGCCGTAGAAGTAAGGTCTTGGTAACTGAAAAAATAAAAAGAACATATCTATGCAGATTAAACAAGTCGAAGGTGCACTGAGTGCAAAAGATTCACGGTTCGCTCTGGTGGTTTCCCGTTTCAACGATTTTATCGGTCAGAAGCTTGTTGAGGGTGCGATTGACTGCATCCGCCGTCATGGTGGATCGGAGGAGAACATCACCATCTACCGCTGTCCCGGTGCCTTTGAGCTGCCCATGGTTGCCAAAAAGGTTGCTCTTACCGGTAACTGTGACGCCATTATCGCTCTCGGGGCCATTATCAGAGGTTCCACACCGCATTTTGACGTTATTGCCGCTGAAGCCACCAAGGGAATCGCCCAGGTTGCGCTCGATACCATGGTTCCGATCGCTTTTGGTGTTCTGACTACCGAAAACCTTGAACAGGCAATAGAACGCGCGGGTACTAAAGCCGGAAACAAGGGTTTTGATGCTGCCATGACGGCAATTGAGATGGTAAACCTTTATCGCAATATATAAGCTAGCCGCTATTGATCTGTTCCGTTCCCTCTTATCGGCATTGAGCTATGCCTGTAAGAGGGTGCCGTTCAGTTGTTGCGGTACTTTTCGAGATTGCTTCCGATTACGTTGAAGCAGGTGTTTTTGAGCTCTTCGACACTGCGGAATTGGGACGGCTGGATTGGCGGGGCAATGATGATTCTGATTTTCCCCTTGTTGATTTTAAGGCTTTTTTTCGGAGTAATCTGATGGCTGCCGATGATCGTTACAGGTAGAACCGGCGCCCCTCCCTTTTCGGCTACAAGAAAAGCGCCCCGCTTGAAGGGGAGCAGTTTTCCGTCAAACGAGCGGGTACCCTCAGGGAAAATGTGGACGGAGCGTCCGTTTTTAAGGACGTTGGTTGCCGCAAGAAGGCTTTTAAGAGCTTCCCTGTTCTGCCCCCGTTTGATCATGACATATCCTGCCTGTTTGAGTGACCAGCCGAAGATCGGTATTTTGCCGAGTTCCTCTTTTGCCAGAAACCGGAGATTGACGTTGATGGTGCCGAGAATAAGCGGAATATCGGCCATGCCGGCATGATTGCTGACAACCAGATAGTTCTGTTCGGAGCTGTAATTTTCACTGCCGATCACTTCGATTGTTATGCCGAACAGTTTTGCGCTAAAACGTCCCCACCATGCCGCCAGCCTGTAAAAACTGTCGCCTGTCCTGTCAATCAGGTTGACGAACAGGTAGATGGTCATCCCGATAAACATTATCGGCATAAGGATGAGAAAAAAAATCAGCGTTCTGACATTCATTTGATCCCTGAGCTTGGTTACTGGTCGAGCCCGTTGAGAAAGGCTGCGAGGTCGTTGTAGTCTGAACTGATTGGTAGTGCCATTTTCTTTTTGTCAAGCACCTCTTTCAGGCGCGACGGGATTTCGATTTCCCGGTCAAGCGCATCACTGATAACCTCAAGAAATTTGGCTGGATGGGCGGTCGAAAGTACTACGCCCGGAGCTGCCGCACGTTTTTCTGAGCTTCTGTAGCGTTCAAGGGCACGGAATGCGACGGCGGTATGAGGATCTGTTATGTAGCCATAGCGGTCGAAGACCGATCGGATCGTCTCGATGGTCTCACTATCCGATACAGCGATGCCTGTAATATCTTTACCCATGGCGAGATGGTCGTTGCCGTAGAAATATCTGAGCCGTGCGAAGTTGCTCGGATTGCCGACATCCATCGCTGTCGAACGGGTGGTGACTGTCGGGTGCGGGTCGTAGCGGCCATCATCAAGAAAGCGGGTAACGCTGTCGTTGGCATTTGATGCGGCTATAAACCGGCCGATCGGAAATCCCATTTTTTTCGCCAGTATACCGGCGGTGAGGTTGCCGTAATTGCCGCTCGGAACGGAAAAGAGCGGTTCCACGCTTCCGAAACGCTCTCTGAGCTGCAGGGTGGCCCACGCATAATAAAATGACTGCGGAATCAGACGCGAGATATTGATGGAGTTTGCTGAAGTGAGTGTAAGGCTCCTGTTGAGGGTGGGGTCAACGAAGGCCTGTTTTACCATGCGCTGACAGTCGTCGAAATCACCCTTGACTTCAAGAGCGTGTACGTTTCCGCCCGCGGTGGTCAACTGCTGCTCCTGCAGCCGGCTCACTTTTCCTGAAGGGTAGAGCAGAACGACTCTTGTATTTGCAATTCCCTGAAAACCATAGGCTACAGCGCTTCCGGTATCTCCCGAGGTTGCGACCAGAACCGTGATGAGGCGGTCGTCTTCGGCCGCAAAATAGCCGGTCAGGCGGGCAAGAAAGCGTGCTCCGTAATCCTTGAATGCAAGTGTCGGTCCGCAGAAAAGTTCCTCTATAAACGTTTCGCTGTCAAGCTCGACAAGAGGGGTGTCAAATGTATAGCAGCTGTCGATCATATCGCCGAGCTGATCAGGGGGAATTTCGCCGCCGATAAACTTTTTTGCTATGGCAAAAGCGATATTGTTGAAGCTTGCGCCTTCAAGCATTGTGATCTCCTGCGAAGAGAAATGCGGGATTTCCGAAGGGATATAGAGACCGCCGTCGGGAGCAAGGCCTTCAAGCGTTGCTTTTTTGATGGAAACAGGTATGGACGATTTATTGGTGCTGAAGTAGATCATGACAATGGTACGCTTACAATTGAAGTGTTACAGTATTCTTGCGCCCTGCTTGCAGATGGGTGATACCCACATGTCTGACTGGAGACGGGCTTTGGAGTGGAGGAATGCCTCTTTCATGGCCAGACCTACTTCAAGTGCGGTTTTTTCAGATGAAGAAAACGCGAAAAGTGATGGGCCGGAGCCGGCAATGCTGCATCCAAGAGCTCCTGAATCGATTGCCGCCTGTTTGACGTCAAAAAAACCAGGTATGAGTGGTGCACGTTTCGGTTCAGCGATAACATCCACCAGAGGTCAACAGGCCGCTGACAAGAGCGCCGACGTTTCCCCACTGCTGGGTTGCCAGCTTGAGCGGAATCTCTGTGGGCAGCACCGAGCGCGCATAAGAGGTGCGCAGTTCGGTATGCGGATGTACCAGTGAGCAGTAAAGGTGTTCGGGTGACGGGATTGTAATGATATCAAGGGGTGTATAGCTGCGTATCAGAACGAAATTGCCGAGAATTGCCGGAGCAGCATTGTCGGCATGAGCCGATCCGCAGGCAACCCGTTCGCCCTCGATAGCGAAATGCACCAGTTCCATTTTTGTACAGGGGTTACCCAGAAGCTCGTTTGCCGCCACAAGGGCCGCAGCCGCGCTTGCCGCACTGCTGCCCATTCCGCTGCTGAGCGGAAGATGTTTTTTCAGCTCAAGGGAGATATGGCCGGTAAAGTCAATCTGCTTGTGGGTACGGATATATTCAAGGAACTTCAGAACAACAAAGCTTGAAGTATTTTTTTTCGGGTCAAGCGGCAAGGCTCCGCCATCTCCCGTTATGGAAGTGATCGATACGGGTGAACCGGACTGTTTCTCATCGTCAAGCGTCAGAATGACCTCATCACCGGGTTCGGTAATGGCGAAGCCGAGAACATCAAAACCGCAGGCAACATTTCCGACGGTGGCAGAAGCGAATCCCCTGATAGTTTTCATACCCTTATCTGCGAACAAAATTCCTGTATGTGTTGGTGTTGGATAAACATCTAAATAAACGAAGCTTGCTCAAATGAGAGAGAGAATTTGAATAACTAAAAGCTTTTCGTTAAATTTAGGTTTTAATCTTTTGAATGGCCCCAGCCCGAGTTTTAACAATCAAAAGAAGGTAAACAGAATCTTTCTCTTTTCTTAACAAATAACCAAGCGGAATAAGATATGTCTACAACAGTCAGGCCTGATGAGGTCTCATCCATACTTCGCAAGCAGCTTGCCGGATTTGATTCTGAAGCAGATGTTTATGATGTAGGAACAGTGCTGCAGGTTGGTGACGGTATTGCTCGTGTGTATGGTTTATCCAAGGCTGCAGCAGGCGAACTTCTTGAGTTTCCCCATAACGTAATGGGTATGGCGTTGAATCTTGAGGAAGATAACGTCGGTGCTGTTTTATTTGGTGAATCGACACTGGTGAAAGAGGGTGATACGGTTAAAAGAACCAACATTCTTGCTTCAATCCCGGTTGGCGAGGCTATGCTCGGCAGGGTCATCAATCCGCTCGGAGAACCTATCGATGGAAAGGGCGCCATTGAAACCCAGCTGCGTCTGCCTCTCGAACGCAGGGCTCCCGGTGTTATCTACCGTAAATCAGTTCATGAGCCGCTTCAGACCGGTCTCAAGGCTATCGATTCCATGATCCCGATCGGCCGCGGACAGCGTGAACTTATTATCGGTGACCGTCAGACAGGAAAAACAGCTGTTGCGCTCGACACCATCATCAACCAGAAGGGAAAAGGCGTTTTCTGTATATATGTCGCTATCGGACTGAAAGGTTCAACGGTTGCACAGGTCGTCAATACGCTGGAAAAATATGGTGCGATGGAGTACACCACCGTTATTTCAGCTACGGCTTCCGATCCTGCACCGCTCCAGTTTATCGCTCCGTTCGCCGGCGCTACTCTTGGTGAGTATTTCCGCGATACCGGCCGTCATGCACTTGTTGTATATGATGATCTTTCAAAACAGGCTGTTGCTTACCGTCAGCTCTCCCTGCTTCTTCGCCGTCCGCCTGGACGCGAAGCGTATCCTGGCGACGTTTTTTACTTACACTCCCGCCTGCTTGAAAGAGCTGCGAAAATAACTGACGATATTGAAGTCGCAAAGAAGATGAACGATCTTCCCGATGCACTCAAGCCGCTTATCAAGGGAGGAGGAAGTCTTACTGCGCTGCCGGTTATCGAAACACAGGCCGGTGACGTTTCAGCTTATATTCCGACCAATGTGATCTCGATCACCGATGGTCAGATCTTTCTTGAGTCGAATCTGTTCAACTCCGGTCAGAGACCTGCTATCAACGTCGGTATCTCGGTTTCCCGCGTCGGTGGTGCCGCTCAGATCAAGGCGATGAAAAAGGTTGCCGGTACGCTGCGTCTCGATCTTGCCCAGTTCCGTGAACTCGAGGCCTTCTCGAAATTCGGTTCCGATCTCGACAAAACCACCAAAGCACAGCTTGACAGGGGTGCTCGGCTTGTTGAAATCCTGAAGCAGGGCCAGTATATTCCGATGGCTGTTGAAAAACAGGTTGCCATTGTTTTCCTTGGTACCCAGGGATTGCTTGACACTGTTGATCTTCGCTTTATCCGCAAGTTTGAGGAAGAGTTCCTTTCTGCTCTTGAAATCAAACAGGGTGATATTCTCAAGGCTATTTCATCCAGCGGTGCCCTGGAGAGTGATACGGCAAACAAACTCAAGGATTTCGCCTTGAAATTTGTCGCTACCTTCAAGGAAAAAAACAAGGCATAAGATAGAGCAGCAGGTTTTTAAGCAATTTCAATAACAGTCCCGTAATTCATGGCTACATTAAAGGATATACGTGTACGAATCAAAGGGGTGAAGTCTACACAGCAGGTTACCAAAGCAATGAAGATGGTGGCCGCTGCAAAGCTCAGAAGAGCTCAGGAACGGGCCGTCATGGCCCGTCCCTATGCTGCGAAGCTGAAGGAGATGCTTGGTTCCCTCTCTTCAAAGGTAGATACTTCGCGTAACCCCATGCTTTCGGGACGTCCGGAGGTCAACAAAGTCCTTGTGATTCTTATCACTTCCGACAGGGGTCTCTGCGGCGCGTTTAATACCAATATCATCAAGCTTGCCTACAAAACCATTCATGAGGATTACGCCGCTGTAAACAGCAAGGGCGGAGTCAGCATGATATGTGCCGGTACCCGGGGATTTGATTTCTATCGTAAAAGAGATTACAACATTATCAAAGGCTACCCGGCCGTTTTTCAGGCTCTTGATTTCAGCATTGCAAAGGAGATTGCCGATACAGCATCCGGCATGTATCTGAGAGGTGAGGTTGACCGTGTCGTCGTTGTTTACAATGAGTTCAAGTCGGTACTTGCTCCGAACCTGAAAGCTGAAGAGCTTCTTCCGATTGCTCCGGTAAGTGCCGGCAAGGAGAGCAGCAGCGACTACATTTACGAGCCCTCCCCTGCAGCAATTATTGATGAGCTGGTGCCGCGCCATCTCAATACCCAGATCTGGAGGATGCTGCTTGAATCGAATGCTGCAGAGCATGCCGCCCGTATGGCTGCAATGGATTCTGCAACTGAAAATGCCAAGGATCTTCTCCGTGCTCTGAACATCAGTTACAACCGCGCAAGACAGGCGGCGATCACTACTGAGTTGAGTGAAATTGTTGCCGGTGCCGATGCATTGAGCAGCTGACACTGAACATCAGGATATCGATGACATCCAAGCGCCCTCCGGGGCGCTTTTTTTTTACGCGAAACAGGTCATGAGAAGACTGTGTTATGCGGCTGAACCGGAAATGATTTATATTTTAACGGGTAATGGTTCACCATCAATCTCTTTTCATATTCAATCAAGGCGTGGGCGGGAGCATGAAGATATTCAAGTTTGGGGGCAGTTCACTGGGATCGGCCGGGCGGATTAAAAACGTAGCCGATATCGTTGCTGGAGCATTGGCTGATGACAAGCTTATTGTTGTGGTTTCGGCTGTTCAGGGCGTAACCGATCTTTTGCTTGAATCGGCCACTAACGCGGGGAGCGGGGAGAGCGCATATCGCACGGCTCTCGAAGAGCTTGAGCAGCTGCATCTCAACATAGCTGATGAACTTTTTCCCGATGGGCTGCCCGATACCCTGGCAGCAGCAATACATTTCGAATTTTCCGAGCTGAACGACATCCTTCATGGCGTTTTTCTTCTCAAGGAGCTTTCTGAAAAAAGTCAGGCGCTTGTGCTTGGATTCGGTGAACGGCTTTCGGCCCGGATCGTCAGCAGTTATCTGCATGCCCGGCATATAGCCTCATATTATCTTGACGCACGCCAGCTTATCGTTACCGATGCCAATTATGCCGATGCAAGAGTTGACGCCGCAGTCTCCGAACTGAAGATTCGAAAACAACTTGCATCTTTTGATGGAGTTCCTGTTGTGACCGGCTTTATTGCTGCCGCCCAGGACGGTTCATCCACAACGCTGGGACGCGGCGGTTCAGATTATACCGCTTCACTTCTCGGGGCCGCACTTGGTGCCGGGGAAATCTGGATATGGACCGATGTAGACGGATTTTTCAGTGCTGATCCCAAACGGGTTCGGGATGCACGGGTTCTTCCTTTTATCAGTTATGCCGAAGCGATGGAACTCTCCCATGCCGGAGCCCGGGTACTGCATCCGCTTGCCGTTCAGCCGGCCATGAAGGCAGGCATTCCGTTACTGATCAAAAACACCTTCAATCCTTCCGCCAGCGGCACGAGAATTGAAGGCGCTGCATCGCCGGAAATAAGCCGGACTCTGCCTGTTACCGGTCTTACCTCCATCAATAATGTTGTGCTCCTGAACATGTCGGGCAGCGGAATGGTCGGCGTCCCCGGGATTGCATCACGACTTTTCAGCCGCCTTGCCCGTCATTGCATCAATATCATCTTTATATCACAGGCTTCGTCCGAACAGTCGATCACCCTTGCCATCAATCCGGCGCAGGCTCCGAAAGCCAAAAAAATTCTCGAGGAGGAGTTCATCGGCGAGATTGAGTCCCGTCAGGTCGATCCTCTGGTGATCCGGCGCAACCTCGCCATGATAGCCGTGGTCGGTAATAACATGTCGGGCCATGCCGGTGTTTCCGCCCAACTGTTTGAAACACTTGGAAAAAACGGGATCAATGTCATCGCGGTTGCCCAGGGCGCCAATGAAATGAACATCTCCCTCGTCATTGACAGCAACGATGAGGATAAGGCGCTGAACTGCATTCACGAGTCATTTTTTCTCTCACAGCGCAAGGTTCATCTCTTTATTGCCGGCACCGGCACCATCGCAAAAAGCCTGATCGGTCAGATCAGCGCCCATCGCCGCAATCTGCAGGAGGAAAATGACCTGGATGTGATTGTGTGCGGCATGGCAAACACCGGCAGTATCGCGCTTGATGATGATGGAATTGACCTGCATGCCTGGCAGACGGCACTGCTCCCGAGAACCGGAAAGAAAGGTATAGCCGGATATGTTGAGCTCATCAGGGAGAGAAACCTGCACAATACCATTTTTGTAGACTGTACAGCCAGTGCGCAGGTTGCGGAAATGTATCCTGAACTGCTTCTTGCCAATATTTCCGTGGTGACGGCCAACAAGCTCGGCATGGCGGGTTCATGGCCGCTCTACAGGAGCATCAGGGATGCCCAGCGCAAAAGCAATGCCCGCTTTCTCTATGAAACCAATGTCGGTGCCGGACTGCCGATCATCAATACCCTGAACGACCTTAAAAACAGCGGCGACAAAATTATCAGTATTGACGGAGTGCTCTCCGGAACATTGAGTTTTATCTTCAATGAACTTCGCAAAGGAGGCCGGTTCAGCGAAATTGTCCGTCAAGCCAGAGAAGCCGGCTATACTGAACCTGATCCGAGAGATGATCTTTCAGGAGCAGATTTTGCCCGGAAGTTCCTGATTCTCGGCCGTGAACTGGGCTTTACGCTGGAATATGGCGATGTCGTATGCGAAAGTCTCGTGCCCGAAGAGTATCGGGGTGAAATGGCGGTATCGGAGTTTCTTGACCGCCTGTCGAGCGTTGACGACTGGTATGCCGCAGAATCAGAAAAAGCTGCGGCTGAGGGAATGACCATAGCCTATGCCGGTGAGATCAGGGAAGGAAAAGCGAGTATCGGAGTGAAACGGGTTCCGCTCTCAAGCCCTATCGCCGGACTCAGCGGTTCGGAAAATATGGTTGTGTTCACTACCGACCGTTACCGGGCGACACCGCTTGTGGTCAGGGGTCCGGGAGCCGGCGGAGAGGTTACGGCTGGAGGCGTTTTTGCCGATATTCTGCGAATTGCAAGCTATCTGGTTTGAGGAGAGTTATCCATGCGTGCTGAAATTGTTTCAATCGGTGATGAGCTGCTTAAAGGGCTGCGGGTAAACACCAATGCGGCGTTCATGGCCGGGGCTTTTGCCGGTATCGGCATTGCGGTGAACCGGATTGTCGCATGTTCCGACCTTGAAGAGGAAATCGCTTCGGTTCTGGCCGAATCGCTCGAACGTTCAGAGGTTGTGCTTGTCACGGGCGGCCTCGGTCCGACAAGAGATGATCGTACCAGAAATGCTGTGCAGAAGCTGCTCCAGAGAGGGCTGGAGCTGAGCGGGGAGGCATATGAAAATCTTGCCGCACTGATGAAGCAGAGGGGAAGGGCAATGTCGGACGCTCTTCGCCTTCAGGCGATGGTCGTTGAAGGATCTCACGTAATACTGAACACCAAAGGGTCGGCGGCAGGTATGATCATCGGGTGCGGCGAGCGTTTCAACAATCACTATCTGGTCCTCATGCCGGGTGTGCCCTCAGAAATGAAGGCCATGATGGAGCTCACGGTACTCCCGTATTTTGCGGCTCTCTCTTCTTCGTTTATCCGCCACACGCCCATAAAAACCCTCGGAATCGGTGAGACCACGCTTGCCGAGATGATCGTTGAAATTGAAGACACACTGCCGGAGGGCACAACACTGGCCTATCTGCCCCATGCGGCAGGCGTTACTCTGATGATCAGCACTATCGGATCCGATCGGGAGGCCGTTGAACGCGATAATGGTTCTGTTGTTGATGCCATTGTCCGACGGGCCGGCAGATTTGTTTATGCTACCCGCGAGAGTACACTCGAGGAGACGATCGGCGGAAAGCTTTCACAGAAGGGGTTGAGTGTTGCCGTTGCTGAATCCTGCACCGGAGGGCTGGTTGCAAGCCGCTTGACCGATATAGCAGGTTCATCGGCCTATTTTCTCCAGGGTTTTGTTGTCTACAGCAACCAGGCCAAAGAAAAAACGCTTGGTGTAGAAAAAGCAACCCTTGAAAAGTTCGGGGCCGTGAGTGAAGAGGTTGCCCGCGCAATGGCAGTCGGATGCCTTGAAAGAAGCGGCGCGGATATTGCTCTTGCTACAACCGGTATAGCAGGGCCATCGGGTGGTTCCGTTGAAAAACCGGTTGGAATGCTCTGCCTCGCACTTGCCGCAAAAGCTTCCGGAGAGGTGATTTCACGTACGCTCTTCATGCACGGTGACCGGGAACTGAACAAACTCCGCTTCAGTGAAGCCGTTCTGCGCGAATTGTGGGAGTACATTCAATCGATCTGAAAAAAGCACCTTCATCGATGCTTTCCCGTATTTGCCTAGCGCACGCTCTATCGTCCCGTTCTGCCTTTTTTTCTGTCATTTCCAGAGCCTTAGGAAGTTCTTTGGTGGACTTCCATTGAAAATTTATTGTCATTTTTTGAAAAAAGAAGCGGTTTTATCGATAACTTGCTTTACTGATAAAATTAGTAAAAGCGGCTCTGTAAATTATTGTAAGTCTCACGAACATGTCGTGAGTGTGTTTTACGGCGTTGCCTTTTAAGAGCCTTTGATGAAAAGATTATTGTTCTCATGACAGCGTATGGCAAGAATTGCAAGATTACCGGATATAGTTGCTAACAAGATTTCAGCAGGCGAAGTTGTTCAGCGCCCGGCTTCGGTTGTAAAGGAGCTTCTGGAGAATTCCATTGACGCCGGTGCAGATAAAATAACCCTTGCCGTCAAGGATGCCGGAAAGGAGTTGATTCGTATTGTCGATAATGGTGCCGGGATGTTGCGTGAAGACGCCCTTCTCTCTGTTGAGCGTTTCGCTACCAGTAAAATTACCGGCGTTGAAGATCTTGACTCATTGAAGAGTCTTGGATTCAGGGGTGAAGCCCTTGCAAGCATCTCTTCGGTCTCGCATTTTGAGATGAAAACCCGCACGGCGAAAGAAACTCTTGGCCTTCGGCTGCGCTATGAGGGGGGAGTTCTTGCCGAGGAATCGGGAGTGCAGGGAGAACAGGGTACCACCATAAGCGTCAGAAACCTTTTTTACAATGTTCCTGCCCGGCGGAAGTTTCTGAAATCAAACGCTACCGAGTTTCAGCATATTTTTGAAGTTATCAAATCTTTCGCGCTCGCCTATCCGGAAATCGAATGGCGGATGTATAACGATGATGAGGAGCTTTTTCATTTCAGGACGCCGGACATGTCGGAACGGCTCAACCTGTTTTACGGCAATGATTTTGCCGACAGTCTGATTGATCTTTCCGAAGAGAACGATTACCTCTCGATCCGGGGATTTCTCGGCAAGCCGGCAATGCAGAAACGAAGAAAGCTCGATCAGTATTTTTTTATCAATCGACGCCTTATTCAGAACCGGATGCTCTCCCAGGCTGTTCAGCAGGCCTATGGTGACCTGCTAGTTGAGCGTCAGGCGCCCTTTGTACTGCTTTTTCTCGAAATTGATCCGTCGCGTATCGATGTGAATGTTCATCCGGCAAAGCTTGAAATCCGCTTTGATGACGAACGCAATGTGCGCAACATGTTTTATCCGGTTGTTAAACGCGCTATCCAGCTGCACGATTTTTCACCCGACCTGGCTTCCGCGCATGGCGATGCAGCCTTTACCGAACCTCATGAAGAGTCGGCTTTCAGAAAACTTTCGTTTCAGGATACCCCCCACCGTTCAATGACAACTGGCGACCTTTACCGTAACTACCGCGAGGGGGCATATCAGGAACCGGCTGCACCAAGATTTTCCGGCATGAAGCAGAGTGATCTCTTTTCAGGCAACCAGGATGCTCCGCCTCTGCGCGAGCTGAGGGAAGGGCAGGACGGTCTTTCAGCGGCACTGTTATCGCCGCTGCAGGGGGACGAAGGAACGCCTAACCCTAAAGAAGCCGAACCGAAAATCTGGCAGCTGCACAACAAGTATCTTATCTGCCAGATCAAAACCGGACTCATGATCATCGATCAGCATGTGGCGCATGAACGTGTTCTGTATGAACGTGCGGTTGACGTGATGAACCAGAATGTTCCGAACTCGCAGCAACTGCTCTTTCCCCAGAAAGTTGAGTTCCGGCCTTGGGAGTATGAGGTTTTTGAAGAAATTCGTGATGATCTCTACCGGCTTGGATTCAATCTGCGCCTGTTCGGCAATAAAACAATCATGATCGAGGGTGTGCCCCAGGATGTCAAGCCGGGTACCGAGGTCACGATTCTGCAGGATATGATTGCAGAATATCAGGATAATGCCTCACGCCTCAAGCTCGACAAACGCGACAATCTTGCAAAGTCCTATTCGTGCCGCAACGCCATAATGGCCGGTCAGAAGCTATCGCTTGAAGAGATGCGCTCACTTATCGATAACCTGTTTGCGACCCGGGAACCATACTCATGCCCTCACGGCAGACCGGTCATCATCAAGCTCTCACTGGACCAGCTTGACCGGATGTTCGGAAGAAAATAAGATGGGTGGTTGCAAGTTTCTCCAAAAGTACTAAATTCCCACCTATGCCCTTGTAGCTCAGTGGATAGAGCAACAGTTTCCTAAACTGTAGGTCGGCGGTTCGAGTCTGCCCGAGGGCACTTTTTTTCCTCATCCCTGTCTGCACTCATCACTCATTCCGGCTTTTCCCCGCAAAGAATTTTTCTCTCCTGTCGTTGTATCTGTCGCTTATTTGGTATTTTACTGGCACAATATTTTTGCCCTGTTTAACTACCCGCTAGCATGAAGTTTATCAGAACAATCATCATCATTTTTCTGGTGCTGTTCGTTGCCGACATCGGACGTTACTTTGTTTATCCTGACGTGGGAAAGCTCATTGATGAAAACCCGCAGAAAACAGCATTTATGGAGGATCGTGAAGCTGAGTGGCTGCAGGAGGGTCTTCTGGATAAAAAGATCAGGCAGAAATGGGTGCCCCTGAAAAAAATCTCTCCAAATCTTATCAAGGCGGTGCTGATTGCTGAAGACGACAAGTTCTGGCAGCATGAGGGTTTTGATTATCAGGCCATTGAACGGGCGATAGAAAAAAACTTACTTGCCAAAAAATTCAAGATGGGCGGCAGCACCATCAGCCAGCAGCTTGCCAAGAATCTTTACCTCTCCTCGTCAAAAAATCCGGTGCGTAAAATCAAGGAGGCGATTCTTACCTGGAGAATTGAAAAAACACTCTCCAAGCGCCGCATTCTTGAACTCTATGTGAATGTTGCCGAATGGGGCGACGGAATATTCGGAATCGGCGAAGCTTCCCGCCACTATTACGGAGTCAGTCCCTCGGGATTATCGGGGCAGCAGGCATCAAAACTTGCCTCGGTACTGCCGAACCCGATACGATATTCTCCCATCGGCTCCTCACCCTATGTCAGAGCAAGGTCCAGAATTATCTATGCCATCATGCAGAAGCGGGGTATCATTGTACCCGGTTATCGGGAGGTTATGTCACTGCCGGCCGATACAACAGCTATCGATTCAGTTGTGGTCGGCGTTCCGGAGTATCTGCTTGACCAGGCCATTTCAGCCGACAGCAGTGCCGGTTCTGATTCTGTAGAAAAAGGAAGCGTGTCTGAAAGTCAGAAAGACGGAGCTGCTCCTGCCCAACCCTCCGATAATGGGGCGGGTTCCAGGCGTTCAGAATAAACCTGATGACAGAAAAACGCTCCGTGAAAGGAGCGTTTTTCTGTCATGGCACCTCAATAAATTGTCGTAAGCTCCGATTCATCGCCAAGAACGCAGTCGAACGGATTCCGACGGGACGGGACATAAGGATTTCAAGCACAGTTCAATGTTATCGGCGCTGTTCGCTCACCCGCTCAAACAACGTCTTGTCAACTCCGCAGACGGGGCAGACCCAGTCATCCGGAAGGTTCTCAAAGGGCGTTCCCGGCTCAATGCCGCTGTCAGGATCACCAACTTCAGGATCATAAATGTAGCCGCATGGTACACAAACCCATTGTTCCATAAAAAAATCTCCGTTTTTTTAATTGTTCTCTGTCTTGACTGCAAATTCCAAGGGAGAGCAATCGCAACGGTTGTGCCATCTATCTCCCTCTTACTTCTACATTAAGCGTAAGGAAGTATAAAAAGTTCTCCTGCTTTGAACTCTCGTGAACCTTGTGTATCTTTTTGCAAGTTCTTTCTGTTGTCAATCATATTATAAACAACCTGTTCTCAGGGCGGGGTGAAAATCCCCACCGGCGGTATACCGGTAGAAAACCGGAAAGCCCGCGAGCGCTTTCGTTTTTATTGAAAGGTCAGCTGATTTGGTGAAACTCCAAAGCCGACGGTTACAGTCCGGATGAAAGAGGATAAGGGCTCCTCTATTAATTGTCATGAGCGATCTGAGTGTGAGGCTGGCGGAGCGGAGAAACCGGAATGTATCCCGACTGGTCGGGAAGGATTTCGATCCCGACCTGTCGGGACCAACGAAGCTATCTGATCGCGGAATAGATTAATAAAGGAGCCCGAGGAAGCCTTCCTGCATTCCTGCGCCCTGATTCATGGGCACCTCTCAAAAATCTGTCGTTCCGGCATTGTCGGGATGTTGCGTACCCGGGACTTTTCAGGGTCTGTCAGGTTTCGCTCACAACGGTTTTTTTTGAGCTGTCCGCATGGTTTTTTGCATTTGCAATTATTAAAAACATGTTACCATGAATCAGATTCTTACCCGTAAATTCGGAGATTGTTTTGAACGTGTAGAGCGAGCCCTTGACGCACTGCGTGAAGGTAAAGGCGTGCTGGTCGCCGACTCGCCGGATCGTGAAAATGAAGCCGATCTTATTTTTCACGCCGAGTCACTGACCGTTCCGCAGATGGCTATGCTCATCAGGGAGTGCAGCGGAATCGTCTGCCTCTGTATGACCGACGAGAAAGTCCGCTCGCTTGAACTGCCGATGATGGTGGCGAACAATACCAGCGGTTTTCAGACAGCATTCACGGTTTCCATCGAAGCTGCCGAAGGGGTCACAACCGGTGTATCGGCTGCCGACCGTGTTCATACCGTCAGAACTGCTGCGGCCGGTAATGCAACCTCCTCCGACCTGCGTCAGCCGGGTCATATTTTCCCGCTCAGGGCAAGACAGGGAGGAGTGCTTGAGCGTCCGGGTCACACCGAAGGGACTGTTGATCTCATGCGCCTTGCCGGTTTGACACCTTGCGGCGTACTCTGTGAGCTGACCAATCCAGACGGAACCATGGCAAATATGGAAGAGACCATCGTGTTTGCCGAAAAGCACGGTTATCCGGTACTCACCATCGAGGATGTTATTGCATACCGGGAGCGCATCGAGCTTAAGGAGAGGGTTGCATAACTTTGGCACCGCTATTAATTTATTCTCCCGACATGTCGGGACGCCGTCCGCCTTCCCGATGGATCGGGACTCACGACAATTTATAGCGGTGCCCTTATCGTTGTGATTAAAGTGGTATTGCTGTAAATTGATCTTTGATGGGAAATACGACCTACACACAGGTTAACTCCACAAGGCGGTCTCGATGAATTGGAAAAGAGTTTTTGCGGTCTGGTTTTTGATTGCCGTTGCGGAGTCGGTGCATGGAACTCTGCGGCGGCTCTTTCTTGTCCCCCGGATTGGCGAGCTGCTTTCCCACCAGATCGGGGTGGTGATCGGATCGGCTCTCATCTTTACCATCACCTGGCTTTGTATCCGCTGGTTCGGCCCCGGCACGCATCGGGAGCAGCTTCAGGTCGGCGCGCTCTGGGTTGTGCTCACCCTCATCTTCGAATTCACGCTTGGCTACTTTTTCGGCTATTCACTTGATCGCATCCTCGCTGACTACAATATTGCCCAGGGCGGGCTGATGGTATTCGGCGTTCTCCTCATGCTCTTCGCTCCCGCATTCGCCGCCAGGGCGCGTGGGTTAAGCGAGTAGGTGGTGATCAGGGATCGTGGCATCAAGTGATGGTCACGGAGAAATAATGATAGGTTGCTGATAACAAACCCCCTAATACCTAATAATACCTAACACGTAGCTTCATCGCTTCGGCTACGTGGCTGACAGCGATGATGTACGCCGCGAGTCGGCTGTGTGCATTGTAGTGATGTGAAGTCTCGCGCATACTGCTGAATGCGGTTTTTATCTTTTTTTCAAGGTGGGAGTGTACCTCCTTCTCTTGCCAGTAGTAGCTG
>Ga0326726_10000721_pt1 | contig 30352 bp, 24 predicted proteins | sample MHFenrmetagenome_2_FD_207603 | JGI IMG/M metagenome (GOLD analysis project Ga0326726, IMG submission 207603) | Lab enriched peat soil microbial communities from Michigan Hollow, Ithaca, NY, United States - MHF15MN | ecosystem: Environmental > Terrestrial > Soil > Wetlands > Peat | place: USA...
GAGCCGCCGCCGGCCCCACCAGAAGTTCGCCGGGGTCATTGAGCCGGCCGGCGAACGCCAGGATTCGCTCGGCAGTGCCGCGCGCCTCGCCGGCACCGAACACCGTCTCGAGTGCCGCCCTGGTCGCCTCCGGCGCGCGCTCGAACTTGTCGAGCGCCGCCAGGGTAGCCGGCACGAGGTCCGCGGCCACGCCCAGCTCCGCGGTCAGCGCATCGGACAGCACGCGGCGGTCGGACAGCCGCACCCGGACATCCGCCGGTCCGAAGCCGAGGGCGCGCACGATGTCCACCGCCGCGCCAATTACCTCGGCATCGGCCAGCGGCCCGGGCTCCCCGATGATGTCCATGTTCAGCTGGAAGTGCTCGCGCAGCCGGCCTCGCTGCTGTCGCTCGTAGCGGAACAGCTGCGGCAGAGAGAACCAGCGGATGGGCTTCTTGAGGCGCGCGGCATGCTGCGCCACCATGCGGGCGAGCGTCGGCGTCATCTCGGGCCGCAGCGTCACCTCGCGGCCACCCTTGTCCGTGAAGCTGTACAGCTGCTCGACGATTTCCTCGCCGCTCTTGCGCGTGTACAGCTCCAGCGGCTCCAGCGGCGGCCCGTCGTACTCCTCGAAGCCGTAGCGCGCCGCGACCTCCCGCCACACAGCAAAAATGTGACGGCGCCGAGCTAGGGCGTCGGGAAATGCATCGCGAAACCCCGGCAAGGCGGTCACATTCATGCACGAATCTAGCCGAGCGGCGGAGCCCCGGGCAAGCGAGACATCGCGTCGCCGACGGTGTGAAATGAGCCCGTCACGAGCACGGTAGCGCCGCGCGCGGCCGCGCGATCCAACGCGCCGGCGAAATCCGGCTCGACGGAGGCTTCGATCCCCCGCTCACGCGCCCAGCGGGAGACCTCGTCCAGATCCCAGGCCCGCTCCCCCGGCGCGCTCGGCGCCCGCGTGAGGACCAACGCGTCCACGGCGCCCGCCAGCGTGCCCAGCATCTCCCGCCATGCCTTGTCCTTGAGGATGGAGACGACCGCGACGACCGGCCGCCGAGGCCCCGACGCGGCGAGCGCGCCCGCCAGCGCCCGCGCCCCGTCCGGATTGTGCGCGACATCGAAGATCCACTTGCCCCGCCGTTCGAACCGCCCCGGCACCCGCGCCGCGCGGAGCCCTGCGCGCATGGCGTCCTCGTCCACCGGGAACGCCGCGCCCGTCAGTTCCGCGAGTCTGACCGCCAGCAGCGCGTTCTCCGCCTGATAGCCGCCTGCCAGTCCGATCTCGAGTCCCGTGTATGTTCGCACCGGAGTCGTGGCGTCGAAGGTCACGCCGGCGCCGCCGGCCGCCACCCGCGCCAGGTGGGTGCGCGGCTCGAGGCGCTCAGCCTCGGCACCGCGCGAGCGGGCCTCCGCCAGCAGGACCTCGGCGATGGTTCCGTCCGCCTCCGTCGTGACGAAGGGCACGCCCGGCTTGGCGATCCCGGCCTTCTCCCGCGCGATGCTCGACCGGTCCTCCCCCAGATACTCGGTGTGCTCGATGGCGATCCGGGTGACGCCGCAGGCCAGGGGCGATATCACGTTCGTCGCGTCGAGCCGGCCTCCCAACCCCACCTCGATCACCGCGATCTCCACGCCGCGCGCTGCGAAGTCCGCGAAGGCCAGCGCGGTGGAGATCTCGAAGAACGTGGCGCCCAGACGCGCCGCCGGCTCCTCCAGACGCCTCACCCAGCACACCACCCCGTCCTCGGAGATGGGCGCGCCATCCACCAGCACGCGCTCGCGGAACGACACCAGGTGCGGCGATGTGTACAGACCGACCCGCCACCCGCCGGCGCGCAGGATCGCCGCGAGCAGCGTCGAGACCGAGCCCTTGCCGTTGGTGCCCGCGACGTGCACCGCGGCAAAGTGGCGCTCGGGATGGCCGAGGGAGGCCAGAAGGGCCTCGGTCGTCGCGAGGCCCCATTTGATCCCATCCGTCGTCCTGGGATAGAGAAAGCGGCAGGCGTCTTCGAACGACTCGACCGTCAGGAGGCGCGCTCCCCTTCGACCCACGGCTTCCGCATCAGCAGGCGCACCAGCTGGGCGCAGGTCGGCCCCAGCCTCGCGCGCGGCACCACCGCGTCAATCATCCCCCGCTCGAGCAGGAACTCGGCGGTCTGGAACCCCTCGGGCAGGTCCTGCCCGATCGTCTGCTTGATCACCCGCGCCCCGGCGAACCCGATCACCGCGCCCGGCTCCGCCACGATCACGTCGCCCTGGAAGGCGTACGACGCCGACACGCCGCCGGTCGTGGGGTTCGTGAGCACCGAGATGAACGGGACGCCAGCGTCCCGCAGCTCCGCGATGACCACCGACGTCTTGGCGAGCTGCATGAGGGACAGCACCCCCTCCTGCATCCTCGCGCCCCCCGAAGCCGACACGATGATCAGCGGCGCCTTGGCCTTGAGCGCCCGCCGGCCCAGCCGAACGATCTTCTCGCCCACGACCGAGCCCATCGAGCCGCCCATGAACTTGAAGTCCATTACGGCCAGGTGAATCGGCTCCCCTTCCAGCGTCGCCGATCCGGTCCGCACCGCCTCTTCGGGGCCCGCCTTCTTCAGGGCCACCGTCAGCCGGTCCGCATAGGCCTCGAAGCCGAGGGCATCCACGGAGCGGAGGCCCAGGTCCATCGGCTTCCAGCTCCCCTCATCCGACAGCAGCGCGATGTACTGGGCGGCGTCTATGCGGCGGTGGTGGCCGCAATTGGGGCAGACCCCGTAGCCCCGCTCGAACTTCTCCCGGACGTCGACATGGCCGCATTCCTCGCACTTGTCCCAGACGTCGGCCGGGATCTCCAGCCGTTCGCGCTGCGACGTACGGGGACGCCGATCCTTGCGAAACCAAGCCATGCGCGTGGGAACCAGGAGTGAGGGGGGTCAAGCCGGCCGCTGGGGCCCTCCCAGGAACCGATCAATCTGGAAAGGCAACCCTCGAAGCGCCAGACTGACTTTGTAACCCGTTGCTACAGGCCATGATAGCCGAGCTCCCGACCCTCCCTGGCTACCCGCATCGAGAGCCCCACCGCCAGGAAGCAGGCCAGCAGGAAGGAGCCCCCGTAGCTGAAGAACGGCAGCGGGATCCCGGTGATCGGCATCACATTCGCCGTCATCCCGACGTTCTCGAAGATGTGGGTGAAAAACAGCCCGGCAGCCCCGAACGCCACCAGGCCCCCGAAGGGGTCCGGGCTGCGGCGCGCGGCGCGGATCAGGAGGGCCAGGAGGGCGAAGAAGAGCCAGAGGGCCACGACCACGCCGACGAACCCGAGCTCCTCGCCGACCACGGAGAAGATGAAGTCGGTGGGTTGGGCAGGCAGAAAGGCGAGCCGCTTCTGGGACCCCATGGTGAAGCCCTTGCCGAGCCACCCTCCGCTGCCGATCGCGATCCGGGACTGCAGGATGTGCCAGCCGGTGGCGCGCGGATCCAGCTCGGGGTTGAGGAAGGAGATGAAGCGGTGCTGCTGATAGGGCGCGAGGTGCTTCCAGAGCGGGAAGGCGATGATGCCCATCGCGAGGTTCCCGGCGAGCACGGTCATGCTCTCCCACACGAACGGGCGCCAGAGGAGCAGCAGGACGCACAGAATGAGCATCCACGCGGCCCACGTCCACGGGCTGAACGCGAGAAAGAGGGAGGCGATCGGCGAAGCCAGGAGCACCAGGAGCGGCACGCGCACGCCCGCCCAGAAGAGCATGGCGAACAGGATGCCGGCGAAGACGATCGCGCTGCCGAGATCCGGCTGCATCGCCACCAGAGCGGCGGGGACGGCGGCGATCAGGCAGGGCACGACCAGCTCGCGCATCGAGTTCGGCGCGTCGCGCCGCGCAGCCAGGTAGCGCGCGAGCATCAGGATCACGGTGAGCTTGACCAGCTCCGACGGCTGACCCAGGCGCACGCCCCCGACCGTGATCCAGGAGCGCGAGGAGGCGGCCGTCCCTCCGCCCGTGCCGATGGCGAGGGTGACGAGCAGGACCAGCACCCCCACGGCGTAGCAGGCGGGAGCCGCCCACTCCAGCAGCCTGGGCGAGACACGCATCACCAGGACGGCCCCGACCGCGGCCATCGCGAGCCAGATGAGCTGGCGAGACCAGAGGTGCGCGGCGGCGGTCGGCACGTCGGTCTGCCCGGCGGAGTACAGCACCAGGATGCCGTAGGTCGTGAGAACGGCGACCACGGCGGCCAGCGGCACGTCCACCCTGGCGCCGAGCCTCACCGGCCGATCCGCACGCCGGACGTATCCACGGACAGGGTGTCCTCGCCGGGCAGACGGAGTCGTGGCGCGCGCCGGTCGCGGGCGGCGTCGGGGCCGAGCAGGTATCGCTCGATGATGCGCCCGACCGTCGGAGTGATGCCCGACCCATGGCCGGCCTCCTCGATGATCGCGCCGACGACGATTCTGGGCGCCTCAGCCGGAGCGAAGCCGATGAACCACGCGTGGTCCTTGCCCTGCGGGTTCTGAGCGGTGCCGGTCTTCCCTCCGATGTGCAGTGTTGCCAGCCGCGCGCCGCGTGCCGTCCCCTGCTCGACCACCGCGATCAGCGCCTTGCGGATGCCGAGGAAGATCGAGTCGGAGAGTTCGACCCGTCGCACACTCGGCACGTTCCCGGCGAGGATATGCGGCTGCGGCTCGGGACCACCGTTGGCCAGGGCGGCGTAGAACCGCACCATGTTGATCAGGGTCTGGGCGTTCTCCCCCTGACCGATGGCGAGGTTCATCGCCACCGCCCGCGTCCACCCGCCCTTGCCGTACGCGCGGTCGTAGTAGGCCGTGGACGCGGGGAAGGACGAACGCTGCTCGCCCGGAAGATCCACGCCGGTCTTGAGCCCGAAGCCGAGGCCGGTCCCATCCTCCAGCACCGCGGGGACGCCGAGCAACAGGCCCAGCTGGTAGAAGTAGCCGTCGCACGAGTTGGTGATGGCCTGCTCGAGCGTCAGGAACCCGTGGCCGCGTGGCTCCCAGCACTTGAAGAACCGGTTGCCGAATCGGATGCCTCCGACACAGGGCAGCGGCATCTTGCTGTCGAAGGTCACCAGCCCCCGCTTCAGGGCCATGAGGGCCGTGGCGAGCTTGAAGGTCGAAGCGGGCGGGTAGCGCGCCGCGATCGCGCGGTCCAGGAGCGGCAGGCCGGGGTCGGAGTTCAACGTATGCCAGTACGTGGGATCCACACCGCCCACGAAGGCGTTCGGATCGTAGGCGGGAGCCGAATACAGCGCGAGAACGTCGCCGGTGCGCGGGTCCATGGCGACCACGGCGCCGCGTCTCCCGGGCGGGAAGATGGACGCCACGAAACGTTGCAGGCCGAGGTCAATGGTGGTGTGGACCACGTGGCCGGGCACCGCCGGGAGGGTCGGTGCCGCTCCTTCCTCGCGCACCACTCGGCCGAGCGCATCCACCTCGACGAAGCGCACACCATCCGAGCCGGCGAGTGAACTCTCGTACTCCCGCTCCAGCCCCTCCTTGCCGACGATGGAGCCGAGCGGCCGCCCGCTGTCGGGGCCCGCCAGCTCCTCCTCCGTGGCCTCCCCCACGTAGCCCACCAGGTGTGCGACTCCGCCGCTGTCCGGATAGGCGCGCTTCGGCTCGGTCTGGACGACCAGACCGGGGAGCACGGTCCGCCGCTCCTCGAGCGCGGCGACCAGAGGCGCCGGCGCGTTCTTGACGAGCAGCGTCGGCTCATACGGGGCGTCGTGGTAGCGCTCCACCACGCGCAGGATCGCCGCCGAGTCGAGCGGCAGGATCGGCTCCAGGCGCCGCACCATCGCCAGCAGCGAATCCTCGCTGTCGGCGAGAAGGGAGACCGAATAGCCGGGGACGTTCTCCGCGATGACCGCCCCGTGCCGGTCGAGGATGAGCCCGCGCGGCGCCGGCAGGGGCACCGGCCGCAGGCGGTTCGACTCCGACTTGAGCCGGTAAGCGCCGTGCTGCAGCACCTGCAACCGGAAGAACGCGCCGGTGAGAGCCAGGAACACGACCGCGAGAGCGGTGCGCGCCACCGACGCGCGCAGTGCCATCACGAAAGGATGGAAGGCGCTCCGTCCGGCGGTCATCGGGACGGAGTGGCGGTCAGCCAGCCCCGCAGGAGCAGCAGAGCGACCAGCGCCGCGGCAGCCGTGCTCAACGCTGCGGCCGGCGACACCACCAGGAGCTGCATCCCCAGCGCTCCGCCCCGCAGCTGGTTGCTCGCCGCCACCTGGAGCACGTCCCTCGCCCAGCTCGCCGCGAAGACGATGAGCGCGTTCACGAGGAGGTTGTCGGCGAACACCACCGCCTTGAGCCATCCCGCCACGAAGCCGACGATGGTGAGGGCGAACGCCCCCGCGCCGAAGGTCGTGGGAGCGACGGCATCGGACAGCATCCCGACCATGAACCCGGCGAGCGCGCCCACGGCGGGGCGCGTGCGGATGGCGAGGAAGAGCAGCGCGACCAGGACGAGATCGGGGGCGAAGCGGGACGGCGCGAACCGTGGGCGCAGCACGAGATGTGCGGCCACCAGGATCAGCAGCGCGGCGGCGAGCTTGAGGCGGCCCGGCGGAAGTCTCACGGCTGCGGTGCCGAGTCGGCGGGCGCAGGCAGCGTGTCGAAGGCGGCAGCGAGCGTATCGGCGGCCCGGTCGAGGCCCAGGACCATGACGTGGCTCGCCTGCGCGGGATGGACCGCCGGCCTCAGCAGGTAGGTCCGCTCCCAGCCGGCGGTCTCGCTCAGCACACCCTGCACGGTGCCGATCGGAATGCCGCGCGGGAAGATGCCGCCCAGCCCCGAGGTGACGACCGGCGTCCCGGCCGGAAGGGTGTCGCGGTAGGCAATGCCGGTCAGCTCCATGACCTCGCCGGCGGTCTCGCCGCGCCGCGCCGCGACGATCCCGAAGATCCGGCCGCCTTCGACCATGGCGCTCACCCGGAAGTCAGGGTGGCTCCACGCCATCGCGACGCTGGTGTGGGCATCCACGCTGAGCACGGCGCCCACCAGCCCCGCGGGCGCCACCACGGGCGCCAGCGCCGCGACGCCCTCGCGGCGCCCGGCCGACAGCAGCAGGGTCAGCCCGTCCGCCAGACCCGTCTGGTGCAGCACCTCCGCGCCGACGTAGCCGTAGCCGAGCCGCCCGCGCAGCCTGAGCAGCGAGCGCAGCTGCGCGTTTTCGGCGCGGAGGCCGGGGAGGAGCGCCGACGCCAGCGCCAGCGAGTCCCGCTCCGCGCGGAGGGTGAGCACGTCCTGCCGCTCCTCGCGAGACAGGGCCGCCTGGCGCTGCACGGTCACGACCGGCAGGAGCACGGTCCGGCGCAGCGCGGAGGCTATGGGAAGACGCAGCGCCTCAGGGAGGGCGAGGGCCACGAGGGACAGGACGAGGCAGACGGCAAAGACGGCCGTGTCGGCGCGCGATCCGTAGCGCTCAGAGCCGATGGTCACGGCCGGTCAGGTCGTCAGGACGGTGCGGTACTTCTCCGGATCGTCGAGGATGCGTCCGGTGCCGCGCACCACGCAGGTCAGCGGGTCCTCGTCCACGTGGATCGGCAGCCCCGTCTCGTGCGAGAGCAGGATGTCGAGGCCGCGGATCAGAGAGCCGCCGCCGGTCATCACGATGCCGCGGTCCACGATGTCGCTCGCCAGCTCGGGCGGCGTGATCTCGAGCGCGCGCCGGACCGCATCCACGATCTGCTGCACCGGCTCCTGCAGCGCCGCGCGGATCTCGTCGGAGCGCACCGTCACGGTCTTCGGAATCCCCGAAACCAGATCCCGCCCCTTGACCTCCATCTCCTGCTCGTCCCCGGTGGGCGCGGCGCTCCCGATCTGGATCTTGATCCGCTCCGCCGTCGGCTCGCCGATCAGCACGTTGTGGTTCTTCCGCATGTGCTGCACGATGGCCGTGTCCATCTCATCGCCGCCGATCCGGATCGACGCGTCGCACACGATCCCCGACAGCGCGATCACCGCGATCTCGGTCGTGCCCCCGCCGATGTCGATGACCATGTTCCCGGTGGGCGTCTCGATCGGCAGCCCCACGCCGATCGCCGCCGCCATCGGCTCGGCCACCATGTACACTTCCTTGGCGCCGGCCGACTGCGCGCTGTCGCGCACCGCGCGCTTCTCGACCTCGGTGATCCCGCTCGGCACGCAGACGATCACCTTCGGCTTCACGCGGAAGACGTGCTTGTTGATGATGGATGAGAGGAAGTACCGGAGCATCTTCTCGGTGACATCGAAGTCCGCGATCACGCCGTCCTTGAGCGGACGCACCGCCATCACCCCGTCGGGCGTGCGGCCGAGCATCCGCTTGGCCTCGAGGCCGATGCCCATGATCTTCCCGGTCGCCTTCTGCAACGCCACGACCGAGGGCTCGTTCAGAACGATGCCCTCGCCGCGCACATAGATCAGTGTGTTCGCGGTACCCAGGTCAACGGCAATCTCGTTGGCGGGAAGCCACGACCCGGGGTTCCAAGACAACATGCGCATGCCGGTTCAGGAACTCAGTGAAGGGAGAGCGCGTAACTCGTTGAGCCGTCGGTAACATAGCCCACGGGGGGAAGCCAAGCAACATCACGCTTGACACTGTTCCCGGCACCCGGCTATGCTGCCCCGATGCCCCGCCCAGCCGTCCTGCATCGCATCGCCGTCGTGGACAACGCCATCTGCGATGCCTGCGGCCTGTGCATGCCGCTCTGCCCCCCCGAGGCCATCCATTTGACCCGGCGAGGTTTGGAGGTGGACGGCCCGACCTGCACGGGGTGCGAGAAGTGCATCGCCCCCTGCCCCGTGGGCGCCCTGGAGATGGTGGATGCCGGCGGCTGACATCCTGGTCGTGGGCGGCGGGCCGGCGGGCTGCGTCGCCGCCTGGGAGGCAGCGGCGGCCGGAGCGGGCCACGTGCTCCTGGTCGAGCGGGACCGCGCCATCGGCGCCCCGGTCCGCTGCGCGGAAGGGGTCGGCAGCGAGGGACTGCGGGAATTCCTCAACCCGGACGGCGCGCCCTGGGTCGCCCGCAAGATCACCAAGGTCATCTTCTGGGCCCCCGACGACACCGAGGTCGTGCTCGGGAGCCGCGACGTCGGGTACGTCCTCGACCGCACGCGGTTCGAGCCGGCGCTCGCCGATCTCGCCGCGCAGGCGGGAGCCGAGATTCGCATCGGCACCGAGGCAGTGCGGCTCGAACGCACGGACGGTTGCTGGCGCGTGGACCTCCGTGGGCCGAGAGGCGACGAGACGTGGACCGCGAAGGTGGTCATCGGCGCCGACGGCGTGGAAACGATGGTGGGCCGGTGGGCCGGCCTCGAGACGCGGGTCGCGGCTCGCGACATGGAGTCGTGCGCCCAGTACGTGGTCGGCAACATCGAGTTCGACCCCGACGCCATCTACTTGCACTTCGGTCCCAGCGTCGCGCCGGGCGGCTACGCCTGGATCTTCCCCAAGGGGGTGGGGGTCGCCAACGTCGGCCTCGGCGTGGTGGCGCTGCGCTCCGACGGGCGCAACGCGCGCCAGTATCTCGACGACTACCTCGCGAAGCACTTCCCCCACGGCACCGTCACGGGTCTGACGGTGGGCGGGGTGATCAGCGGCGTCACGGTCAAGCGCACGGTCGCGGACGGCGTGATGCTCGCGGGGGACGCCGCGCACATGATCAACCCGCTGTCGGGAGGCGGGATCGTCAACGCGATGAAGGCCGGACGGCTGGCGGGCCGGCACGCGGCGCGCGCCCTCCGTGAAGGAGACACCTCAGCCGCCGGCCTCAAGGCTTACCACGACGAGTGGATGGAGCTGCTGGGGAACTCCCATGCGATGTTCTACAGACTCAAGGAGACGATCAACAAGTTCGACGACGACTTCCTCAACCGGCTGGCGCGCACCGTGAACGGGATCCCGATCGAGAAACGCACGCTCGGCCGCGTGATGGCGTCCGCCTTGGCCCACCACCCCAGCCTGCTGCCGATGGCGGCCAAGCTCTTCATGCAGGAGCTGATCTAGGCCGCTCGAGCCGCCGCCCGCGACGCGGCCGAGAGGTCAGTGCACCAGTTTCTTGTAGCGGATGCGGTGCGGCTGGTCCGCCGCCGCGCCCTTGCGCCGCTTGAAGTCCGCCGCGTAGCCCTGGTAGTCCCCCTCGTACCAGTACACCTCGCCGTCGCCCTCGAACGCGAGGATGTGCGTCGCGATCCGGTCGAGGAACCACCGGTCGTGGCTGATGACGACCACGCACCCGGCGTAGCGCACCAGCGCATCCTCGAGGGCGCGCAGCGTGTCCACGTCGAGGTCGTTGGTCGGCTCATCCAGCAGCAGGAGGTTGCCGCCGCTCTTGAGCAGCTTGGCCAGGTGGACCCGGTTGCGCTCGCCCCCCGAGAGGTCGGCCACCTTCTTCTGCTGGTCGGCGCCGCGGAAGCCGAAGCTCGCGGCATACGCGCGGGCGTTCACCTGCCGCTTGCCGAAGTCCAGCGTTTCCTGCCCGCCCGACACTTCCTCGAACAGGGTCTTCTTCCCGTCCAGGGACTCGCGGCTCTGGTCCACGTAAGCGATCCGCACGGTCGAGCCGACCTTCAGCGTGCCGGCGTCGGGCTTCTCCTGGCCGACGATCATCCGGAACAAGGTCGTCTTCCCCGCCCCGTTGGGTCCGATGACGCCGACGATGCCGCCGCGTGGGAGCCGGAAGCTCAGATTCTCGATGAGCAGCCGGTCGCCGAAGCCCTTCGAGAGGTTCTCGGCGACGATGACTTCCTCCCCCAGACGGGGAGGCGGCGGGATGAGGATCTCGGCGGTGTCGTCGCGGGCAGCCGTCTCCTCGGCCAGCAGCGCCTCGTAGGCCGTGATGCGGGCCTTCGACTTGGCCTGCCGCGCCCGCGGCGCCATCCGGATCCACTCCAGCTCGCGCTCCAGCGTGCGCCGGCGCGCGGAGGCCTGCTTCTCCTCGGTCGCCAGCCGCCGCTGCTTCTGGTCCAGCCAGCTCGAGTAGTTCCCCTTCCACGGAATCCCTTCGCCCCGGTCCAGCTCCAGGATCCAGCCCGCGACGTTGTCGAGGAAGTAGCGGTCGTGCGTCACGGCGATGACGCAGCCGGGGAACTCCTTGAGGTGCCGCTCCAGCCAGGCGACCGACTCCGCGTCGAGGTGGTTGGTCGGCTCGTCGAGGAGGAGCAGGTCGGGTTGGGAGAGGAGCAGGCGACACAGCGCCACACGGCGGCGCTCGCCGCCCGAGATCTTCGTCACGTCCGCGTCGGGCGGCGGCAGGCGGAGCGCGTCCATCGCGATGTCCAGCTTTCGGTCCAGCTCCCACGCCCCGAGATGGTCGATCCGATGCTGCAGCTCGCCCTGCTGCTCGAGCAGCGCGCTCATCTCCTCGTCCGACATCGGCTCGGCGAACCTGGCGCTGATCCGCTCGAACTCCTTGAGCAGCGCGTGCGTCTCGGCCACGCCTTCCTCGACGTTGCCCCGCACGTCCTTGGCCGGGTCGAGCCGCGGCTCCTGCGGCAACCAGCCGATCCGGATGCCCTCCGCCGGCCGCGCTTCGCCGATGAAGTCCGTGTCCACGCCCGCGAAGATCTTGAGGAGGCTGCTCTTGCCGGCGCCGTTGAGGCCGATCACGCCGATCTTGGCGTCGGGGAAGAAGGACAGCGAAATGTCCTTGAGCACGTATCGGCTTGGCGGCACCACCTTGCCGAGCCGGAGCGTCGAAAAGATGTACTGCAGGGTCATTCGGCCACCGGTACGACGACCGTGGAGAGAAACTGCGGAGCGCGGCGCACCCGGCTGGCCTGTTCGTAGCCGTAGGCCGCCCTGACGAGCACGGGCTCGCTCCAGGCGACGCCGAAGAACGAGATCCCCACCGGGACGCCGAGGACGTAGCCCATCGGTACCGTGATGTGCGGGTATCCGGCGACCGCGGCCGGCGTCGTGACGCTGGCGCCCCCACCGTCTCCGTTGACGACGTCGGTCGGACGCGGCGGGGTCGAGGTCGGCGCGACGAGAGCGTCGAGCCGGTGCTGGCGCGCCACGAGATCTATCCCCATGGCGCGTGCAGCCCGGTGGCATCGCTCGAGCGCACGGCGGTACTCCGGCGTGCCGAGCGGCCCTTTCGCCTGGGCACGCAGCATCGTCTCCTGCCCGAAGAGGAACAGTTCCGCTTCCGCGTGCGCCTGGTTGAAGGCGATGACGTCGGCCAGCGACTTGACCGGGGCGTCGGGACCGAGCGCGGCCAGGTACGCGTTCAAGTCCGCCTTGAAATCGTAGGTGAGGACCTGGTCCTCCGCGTCCTTGAGGTTGTCCTCGGTCGTGAGCTCAACGGGGTCCACCAGGACGGCGCCGCGGTCTTTGAGCACGCCGAGCGCCGCTTCGAACAGCCGGTCCACGCCGCGGTGCACACCCGTGTACCGCTTGCGCACGATCCCCAGGCGGAGCCCCCGGAGCCCGTCGGGATCGAGCCAGCGCGTGTAGTCGGCGCCGTGGGGGCCGCTGTCCCGCGTGGCGGCGTCGCGCGGATCCTCGCCCGCCAGCGCCGCGAGCAGCGCCGCCGCATCCGCGACCGTGCGCGCCAGGGGGCCGGCCGTGTCCTGGTTGTGCGAGATGGGCACGATGCCGGCGCGGCTGACCAGCCCGACCGTCGGCTTGATCCCCACGCAGCTGCACGCGGACGCCGGCGAAGTGATGGAGCCGTCCGTCTCGGTGCCGACCGCCACGGCGCAGAGATTCGCCGCGACCGCCGCCGCGGAGCCACTGCTCGAACCCGACGGGGAGCGGTCGAGCACGTATGGGTTGCGGCACCGGCCGCCCCGGCCGCTCCATCCGCTGATCGAGCGCCGGCCGCGGAAGTTCGCCCACTCGCTCAGGTTGGTCTTGCCGAGAATGACCGCACCGGCCGCCCGCAGGCGCTCGGCCACAAAGGAGTCTCTCGGCGCGATCGAGGCGGCGAGCGCGAGGGACCCCGCGCTGGTATGCATCCGGTCCGCCGTGTCGATGTTGTCCTTGATGAGCACGGGGATGCCATGCAGGGGGCCGCGCGGCCCCTTGCTCGAGCGCTCCGCGTCCATCTGGCTGGCGATCGCCAGCGCGTCGGGGTTGGTCTCGATGATCGCGTGAAGCGCGGGGCCGAGCCGATCCAGCTGGTCAATGCGCGCCAGGTACTGCTCAGCCAGGCTGCGCGCCGTCCACCGCCCGGCGCGCATCCCCTCCTGGAGCTCGAGCACCGTCAACTCCTCCAATTCGAAGGAGCGCTGGTCCCGGAGGCGGGCGGGAGCAGGCACTCCCGCCCCCAACCTGGGCCACGCCAGCTCCGCGGCCGCCAGCGCGCCTCCAGCAACGCCGCTCCCCAGGAATGCCCTGCGGCTCAGCCCGTCACGACCCATCGCCATCCTCCTACAGGTTCGACGTGCAGTGGCCGCAACGCGTCGCCTTGACCGGAATCGCCGAGCAGCAGTACGGGCAGTCCTTGGTCGCCGGCGCTGCCGCTGCCTCGGGCTTGACGATCACCCGCTGCATGTGGTTCGCCATCCGAATGACCAGGAACAGGACGAACGCCACGATGACGAAATCCACAGTGGCGTTGAGGAAGAGCCCGTAGTTGAGGGTCGCCGCGCCGGCCGCCTTCGCGGCCGCGAGGCTCGGATACGACGTTCCCGACAGATTCACGTACAGGTCGCTGAAGTCCACTTTCCCCATCAGACGGCCGATGGGAGGCATCAGGACGTCGCTCACCGCCGACGAGATGATCTTGCCGAACGCCGCGCCGATGATGACGGCGACGGCCAGGTCGATCACGTTCCCGCGCAGCACGAACGCCTTGAATTCCTTCAACATGGAGCTGGCTCCTTCACCCAGAGGTTCCGGTCGCCGGTCTCAGTGGCCGCGGGCCGGCGTGACCTTCAGCATCAGCACGGTGTGAGACGGCACGCGCGCCGTGTAGCCGCCCGCAACCGCCCCCCGGTCGGCATGCGCCCACAGGTCGCGCACCGTGGCGCGGCCCGGGGGCAGTCCGATCGCCTTCCAGTCCACGGCCATGTCCGCTTCGGCGGCCGTCCGGTTGAGCAGCGCGACCGCACGCGCGCCGTCCTTCAGAGGCTTCGTCCACACCTGCAGGTCGGGCGTCGGCTGCTCGGCGAGCCATCCCTGCACGCCGAGCGAGTCCTGGTTCACCGCGATGACCTCGGCGTTGGTCAGGATCTCGCGGGTCCCGGCGCTCATCGTCCGCAGATCATTCCCCGCGATCAGCGGTGCCGCAGCGATCGCCCAGAGTGCGAAGTGGGCGCGATACTCGTCGTCGGTCATCCCGCCGTTGCCCACCTCGAGCATGTCGGGGTCGTTCCATCCCCCGGGCCCGGCCACGACCTGGTGCATCGCCGAGAGGTCGTAGTTGTAGAGCATGCTCGCCCAATTGTCCCCGATGTCGTCCGTGGTGCGCCACAGATGGCCAGTGCCCGGCGCCCAGTCCCACGGCCGGTTGCTGCCCCACTCGCAGATGCTGAGCACGATCGGCCGGCCGGTGGCGACCAGCGCGTCGTGGAACTTCTTGTACTGGGCCGACGCCGTGAGTCCCCGCGCGTTGCACCAGTCCTCCTTCACGTAGTCCACTCCCCAGGAGGCGTAGGTGCGCGCGTCCTGCTCCTCGTGATTCTGCGTCCCGGGGCGCCCCTGGCACGTCGCGCTCCCGGCGTCGGTGTAGATCCCGAACAGCAGGCCCTTCGAATGGATGTAGTCGGCGAGCGCCTTCATGCCGCTGGGGAAGCGCTGGGGGTCGGCGACGATCGTCCCCGCCGTGTCCCGGTATACCTGCCAGCAGTCGTCAATCACGATGTACCGGTAGCCGGCGTCGCGCATCCCGGAGCTCACCATCGCGTCCGCGGTCTCCTTGATGAGTCGCTCGCTCACGTTGCAGGCGAACTTATTCCAGGTGTTCCAGCCCATCGGTGGCGTCCGCGCGAGCCCGTCGTCGAGGCGGCGCGCCTGGGCGAGCATGGGCCCGGCGCCGAGCCCCGACCAGGTAAGGGCGGCGGCCAACGATGCGATAGCCCATCGGCTCTGTGTCACGGAGTCACTCCTCTCGATGGTTGAACCACGACATCCCGGATCCCCAGTCTACGGCTCGAGGCCGAACGGATCGCCGGGCGGTGCAGTCAACGCCGGCGTCGGCTGAGGCAGCTCCCGCCGTTCCATCCAGCGCTTCAGGTCGCCCGCCATGGCTTCCCAGTGCGCGCGGGCGGCATCGGAGCCGGCCCGCGAGCGTCGCCGGGCGAGGGGAGCCAGCCGCCCGATCTTGAAGTCGGCCATCGCCCGCACCTCGGGCGCGGCCTCCCGATCGGCCGCCAATGCGAGAAGGCCATCCACCACGGCGCGCGACGCGACGCGCCGCAGCGCCGCCACCTTCTCGTTGCCTGGCGCATCCACGCGCCAGGTGCGCGCCACCAGCGAATCCACCACTTCGCCGAACGTCAACGCATTCCGCTGGCGAGGCGCGAATTCCACCAGGCGCGCCGCGCGGTCCCGCTGGACCAAAGCGTCCACGACCATCTGCGCCAGCGTCCGGGCAGCGCCCAGCTCGTCGAATGCAGGCCGGGTCCGGCTCCTGAACAGCTCCTCCGCCGGACTCACGCTGGAAGCCCCCGGCGCCAACAGCGTCAGCACGGTGTCCGGCACCGCCAGCTCGGGCGGCTCCAGCGCCTGCAGAAGTGCACTCAGCGCCGTGCGCTGAGCCGCGGCCGGCACCGGCTGCGTGGCCTGCTGCCCGTCGCCACGCACCGCGTTGGCATACTCCATCCCGCCGACGGTCTTGGCAAGGGCGTTGATGGCGAAACGGTGGAAGAAATAGACGGGGACAAACCGCTCCTGCAGCAGAGCGATCGGCTCGCCCGAGCGGATGTTGCGCTCCCCGAACCGGCTGATGGCGACACGCCGCACCTGCATCTGGCGGCGCAGGAACTCGAGCGGGGTCGCCGCGTCGTCCCACAGGCTGGTGCGGGGATCCGACGCGAATTCCGGCCGCGCGGCAGCGTCCGACAGGTACAGGTAACCACGGTGCAGCCCGTCGGCGACGATGGCCTTGAGCGACTCGGACTCGAGCGCCGCCGGGAAGATCCCGTACCCCCACCGGATCGCCCACACGTCGTAGGCGCCCGGGCCGACGGCGTAGGCGCCGCTGAGGTCAATCTCGCCGTTGCTGCCCACCCGCACGCGCGGAGGCGGATAGTCCATGACCGACGCGCGCTCGTAGGTCGAGGCGATGTAGTTGTGCTGCAGACCCAGCGTGTGCCCGATCTCGTGTGCGGTCACCTGCCGCACCCGCGCGAGCACGAAGGCGCTGTCGGCGGCGGAGACGTCCGCCCCCATCAAGCCGGCATAGAGGTTGTAGTCCGTGCGGGCCCGGTGCGAATCGAGGCGCGCCATCCCCTTGATGATCTCGCCGGTGCGCGGATCCCCGAGCGAGCCACCCACCGACCATCCCCGCTCGTTCCGGTTCTCCCATTGGACGACGTTGTAGCGCGCGTCCATGGGGTCCACGCCTTCGGGGAGCTCACGCACCTGGAAGCCGCCCGCCAGTCCCGCCTCGGCGAACCCCTGCTCCCACCACCGCGCTCCCTCGACCATCGCGGAGCGGATCGGCTCCGGAATCCCGCGGTCGAGGTAGTAGACGATTGGATTCAGGATCGGGCTGCGGGGATCCGCGGGGTCCGCGCGCCCCAGCCGATGGCGAGCAGCCCAACGCTGCTCGAGCGGCGCCTGCACCGGCTGGGCGTAGTCCTTGAAGGCCAGGCCGAAATACCCCACCCGCGGGTCGAGCGCGCGCGGATGGTAGCCGGTATCCGGCAGCGCCAGGATCGAGATGTGCTCCCGGAGCGTGAACGCCTCCGCGTCCGGCAGGATGGCAGAGACCAGCGCGCCCGGCCGGCCGCTGGTCGTGAAGGTCAGCGAGGCGTCGAGCTCCGTGTTCCCGGGAAAGGCACGGGTGCGGCCCGCGTCCACGCCGGACCGATCGCGGGCCAGGGCGTAGCTGCCCTGGCGGGCGTCGCTCAGCGCCTGGGGCACGCCGATCCAGTCGCGGACCACGAACTCGGTCGCGTCCACCAGCAGACGGCCACCCTCCTCCGCCAGGAGCGGCAACGCCGCGACAGTGCTCGGCGGGAATGCCTCTTCCACCGACCGTACATGCGCGGGATTGGCGCTCGAGCTGCGATACGCCCAGTTCTCGAATACCGCGAGCACGCGGTTGCCGGCGCGTACGAAGCGCACGACCTGGTTGGGCCCGTCGGCACCCCGATCCAGCCCGATCGGGTTGGAGCCGAGGCCGGTGGCGAGCGTGAAGAAAGCGAGCGCGCGCAGCGTGTCGTGAGGCAGCTCGAGGTAGACCTTTCCCTGCGCCTGGTCGAGGTACACGCCGACAAACCCCTCGCGCCGCTCCATGCCCAGGACACGCGACGCGATGCTCTGGGCAACGCCCGGCGGGGCGCCCGCAGCCGGTAGCTGGGCAACTGCCGGCACGGCAGCGGCAAGGGTGATTCCGACGGGAAGTGCGCGCACCACCGAAGACGCCACACGCATGGGAAGCCGACCTCCGCAGATGGAATTGGACACGCGGAATGTAGCGACGTCCGCCCTATCGGCGAGGGCCGGCAAGACCTACATTCGCTCGCCGCGACGGAGCCGTGCGTCAACGCGGCGCCTACCGCCGCCGTAACCTAGGTGTCGCAGTTCTGCACGAAACCGTCCGCCCGCCGTATGCACCGCTCGGGCGGAGAAATCAGCAGCCACCCTCCGGAGGAAACCGATGAGACGTGCCATTGCGGGCGCGGGCCTCGCGCTGGTCCTGGCCGCCGGCACCGCCGCCGCACAGACCTTCGCGACCGACAACCCCGTGCTCCGGCGCATCTGGACGCTCGGGATGGACAGCTCCCAGACCTACCAGACTTCCCAGACCCTGTTCGACTCGATCGGGCCACGGCTCACCGGATCGCCGGGCTACAAGTCGGCGGCCGACTGGGTGATTGCGGCCTACCAGAGCTGGGGCATCCAGGCCCATGTCGAGCAGTACGGCACGTGGCGCGGGTGGCGACGCGGACCGGCCCACATTGACCTCGTGTCTCCCCGCGTCCGGACGCTCGAGGCGACGATGCTCTCGTGGAGCCCCGGCACCGGTGGCAAGCCGGTGCGCGGCGACGTGATCCAGCTCCCCGACCTGGCCGACAGCGTTGCCTTCCGGGCCTGGCTTCCGGCCGTGAGGGGCAAGTTCGTGGCGATCTCCTTCCCCGAACCGAGCTGCCGGCCCGACAGCGAGTGGGCGTCCATCGCGCTGCCCGCTTCGTGGACGAAGTTCCGCGAGGCGCGCGCCGCGGCCCGGAGCGCCTGGCAGCAGCGCGTGACGAAGGCGGCGTTCAACTCGCGCCTCCTCCAGCTCGCGCTCGACAGCGCCGGGGCGGCCGGCATTCTGACCTCCACGTGGACGACCGGCTGGGGCACGGACCGGATCTTCAACACCTGGTCTCAGCACGCTGCGGTGATGGACCTGAGTTGCGAGGACTACGGACTCGTCTCGCGCCTGGCTGGGCACCACCAGGGACCGGTGGTCCAACTGGTGGCGGAGTCGCAGAACCTGGGGGACGTGCCGGCGTTCAACGTGGTCGCGCAGATCCCCGGCACGGAGCTGCCCAACGAGTACGTGATGCTCTCGGCGCACTTCGATTCGTGGGACGGGGGCTCCGGAACGACCGACAACGGGACCGGCACGGTCACGATGATGGAGGCGATGCGGATCCTGAAGGCCGCGTATCCCAACCCGCGGCGCACGATCCTGGTGGGTCATTGGGCGTCGGAGGAGAACGGGCTGGATGGCTCGAAGGCGTTCGTCGCGGATCATCCCGACATCGTGGCGCACCTCCAGGCCCTGTTCAACCAGGACAATGGTACGGGGCGCGTAGTGAACATGTCGGCCTCAGGCTATCCGGCCGCCGCGGGGAACCTGGCGCGCTGGCTGGCCCAGGTGCCCTCGGAGATCACGCGCAACATCACCTTCGGATTCACCGGCATGCCCGCCGGCGGCGGAACCGACCACGCGTCGTTCGACTGCGCAGGCGCGCCGGGCTTCGGCCTGGGCTCCACCAACTGGGACTATTTCCTCTATACCTGGCACACGACCCGCGACACCTTCGACAAGCTCGTCTTCGACGACCTCAACTCGAACGCCGTGTTGACGGCGATGCTGGTCTACCTCGCCTCCGAGGACCGGGAGGCCGTCTCGCGGGAGAAGCGGACCGTCTTCCCCGAGCGCGGAGGCTTCGGTCCCGGCGGCCCCCAGGGAACGGCCTGGCCGACCTGCCAGGCGCCGCCGCGCAACATGGGGGACTACCTGCAGGAAGTGCTGCAGCGCGAGGCGCAGCAGCGGCAGCAGGCGCCGCGCCGTCCGTAGACGCGGGCACTTGAATCTCGCCGGCCGGCGTCCCTCCAACCGGGGTGCCGGCCGGGCGACGATGGCGCAACATCCGGGGGCGTCTCGGCGTAGCAATAGGCATCGCAAGTTGTGCACGCCCCCACGTCACCAGGTCACCGGAGGATCAGATGAAGTCGCGCGTCACCCTCGTCGCCGCGGCATTGCTCGCTCTCGCCACGCTGCCGGCCATTGCGCAGAACCCCCAAGGCCCGCCGGGCGGCGGCATGGGCCGGCAGGGCTTCGCCCAGCGCCGGATGCAGATGCTGCTGACCGGCATCACGCTCACGGCGGACCAGCAGGCCAAGATCGACTCGATCCAGAAGAACTACCAGGGGAAGATGCCGGCCTTCACCCCCGGCCAGATGCCGGACTCGGCCACCAGGGCGCAGCGCTTCGAGCTGATGCGCCAGCAGGACATGGACATCCGCGCCGTGCTCAACACCGATCAGCAGGCGGTGTGGGACAAGAACGTGGCGGACATGCAGGCCAGGACGCCGCGCCGCCCGCCCGGGGAGTGACGCCGGCGGTTCGCTGAGACGGGTGTCGGAGGGCCCGGGCGAGTCCCAACCCGGGCCCTTCTGCTGGGGTTCCCAACCCCCTCTTTGTTGCGGCGCCAGGCGCTGCATGGCAGCTTCTTCCCATGCTCTCGAGGAACGATCTCAATCCGGACCTGCTCCGCGCCGAGTACGCGGTCCGCGGGGCGATCACGATCCGCGCCCAGGAGCTGGAGGCGCAGGGGCGGCGGATCATCTACTGCAACATCGGGAATCCGCAGGCCTTCGTGCAGAAGCCGCTCACCTTCCTGCGCCAGATTCTCGCTCTGGTCGAGTACCCCGCCCTGCTGGACGACCCGGCGCTGGCCGCTCGCTTCCCGGCCGACGTCGTCCGCAAGGCGCGCCACATCCTCGCGAAGCACCCCTCGGGGACGGGCGCGTACACACAAAGCTCCGGCATCCCGTTCATCCGGCAGGCCGTGGCGGACTTCGTCGCGCGCCGTGATGGGATCCCCGCCGACAAGGACCACATCCTCCTCACCGACGGCGCCAGCAAGGGAGTCGAGGCGGCGATCGTGGCGCTGCTCCGGGACCGCAACGACGGGATCATGATCCCGATCCCGCAGTACCCCCTCTACAGCGCCGAGATCGCGCTCCGGGGCGGGCAGGCGATTCCCTACTACCTCGACGAAGCGCATCACTGGCAACTCCGGGAGGACGTGCTGACGACCAGCATCGCGCGAGCCCGCGCCGACGGGATCCGCCCGGTCGCGATCGCGGTGATCAACCCCGGCAACCCGACCGGGGCCGTGCTGACCCGGGACGAGATCGCGATGATCATCCGCTTCGCCCGGGCCAACGGCCTGGCGCTGTTCGCCGACGAGGTCTACCAGGAAAACGTCTACGCCGAGTTCCACGAGTTCCACTCGTTCGCGCGCGTGATGCACGACCTCCGCGAGACCACCGTCCCCCTCTTCAGCTTCCACTCGGTGTCGAAGGGGTTCCTGGGCGAGTGCGGCCACCGGGGCGGGTACGTGGAGCTGCGCAACATCCCCGACGACGTGATGGCGGAGCTGGTCAAGCTGCAGTCCATCGGCCTGTGCGCCAACGTGGCGGGGCAAATCGCGGTCTACGTGATGGTCTCGCCGCCGGTCCAGGGTGAGGAAAGTCACGCGCTGTACGTGAAGGAGCGGGACGGCGTCCTGGGAGCCCTCAAGGCGAAGGCGGAGGTGCTGGGGCGAGGGATCAACGCTATCGAAGGGATGTCGCTCGAGATGCCGCAGGGCGCGATGTACGGCTTCGTGCGAATCCAGCTCCCGCCCGAGCCCGGCGTGGACGTGACGGCGATGACGGCGGAGGAGCGGCGCGCCTACGAGGCGAGGCGCGACTCGGACTACTGCCTGACACTGCTCGAGGAAACGGGGATCTGCGTCGTACCGGGCTCGGGCCTGGGCCAGGTGCCGGGAACCTACCACTTCCGCACGACGTTCCTACCGTCGCAGGAGGAGATCGAAGAAGTCGTCGGCAAGCTCAAGGAGTTCCACGGGCGATACACGGCACGGGCGACCCGCGCCGGCCGCAGCCCTCAGCCCGTGTAGCGCCGCCCCAACAGCCGCTGGATGGCCGCCGTGCCCACGGCACAGCGGTTGGTGAACCGCGCCAGAAGCAGCCCCAGCGTCGAGAGCGGTGAGGCTCCCAGGACGAGCGGGAGATCGAACCGGTCCCACCCGTACACCGGCAGCCTCGGAAGGCACAGCGGATCGGCACCGGTGGCCGACGGGCCCGCGACCCCCAGCGTGTAGCCGGCGCGCACCGCCAGAGCACGCACGCGGTCATCCACGGAGCCGTACGGGTAGCTCACCGCCGCCGGCGCCTCGCCGAGGCGCAGGGAGATCGCCTCGCGTGAGCGCGCCAGCTCGTCGGCCGCCTCCGCATCGCCCAGCCACGTCAGGCGGGCGTGCGTCGCGCCGTGCGAGTGGACCTCGATCCCCTTCTCCTGCCAGCGCCCCAGCTCGTCCCAGTCGAGGTGCGCGAAGCGGCGCCATCCGTACTGCACATCCCAGCTGTTCTCGCGCCCCACGTAGTCCGTGATGACGAACGCCAGCGCGCGAAAGCCCAGGTCTGCCAGGACCGGGAAGGCGAACCGCGCCAGCGACGCGTACCCATCGTCGAAGGTGATGACGACGGCGGGCGACCCGTCGGGGGCAGGAGCACCATCACCCAGAGCTTCCTGCAGCTCGCGCGAGCCGAGGCTCCGGTAATTGTGGCGGGCCAGCGCCTCCATCTGGCGCCGAAACACTCGCGGCTCGAGCTGGGTGAAGCCCAACTCGAACCGCGTGTCCACCTTGTGGTAGCAGAGAATCGGCGGAACTGGCACCCGGACCGCTACCCCGTCAGCTCGGGCCCAGCCAGACCACCACCTGGCGCTCCGGCGCATAGAACTCGGCCGCCACGGCGGCGGCCTCGTCGGCCGTGACCGCGTCCACCTCGGCCAGCATCGTGTCAATGCTCCGGTACGGCTCTCCGTACAGGGCCGCCCCCGCGATGCGGTACATCCGCGAGACCGGGCCCTCCAGCGCCAGCACCAGTTGGCCCTTCACCTGCTGCTTGGCGGAGGCCAGCTCCTCCGCGGTCAGCGACTCCCGTGCCAGCTTGCCGAACTCTTCCCGGATGACGTCGGCGGCCTGCCGCGCCGTCGGCGGCTGCGTCCCCACGTACACGCCCGCCACGCCGGAGGCCTGCATGAAGGAGTGGAACGCGTAGACGCTGTAGGCCAGCCCCAGATCCTCCCGCACCCGCTGGAAGAGGCGGGAGCTCATCCCCGAGCCGAAGATCGTCGAGAGCAGCACCAGGGCGTGCCGACGCTTGTCGCCGTAGCGGAAGGTCTCGGTGCCGAACACCAGGTGCACCTGCGCGCCGTCCCGGGCGACCCGGCGCTCGACGGCGGTTGCGGTGACCGGCCGGGCCACCACGTTCCCCTCCGGTCCCGGCTCCAGGTCGAACCACCCCGCCTTCTGGAGCAGCGCCAGGACGTCTTCGTGGCTCACGTTTCCCGCGGCGGCGAAGACCAGCTGGCGCGGCAGATAGGTGCGGTCGTGCAGCGCCTTGAGATCCGCCACCGTGATCCCCGCCACGGTCTCGCGGGTGCCGAGGATGCGGTAGCCGTAGGCGTGCTCCTGCCAGAGCGTGGCCGCATGGAGGTCGAAGACGAGGTCGTCGGGCGTGTCCTCGACGGTGGCGATCTCCTCGAGCACGACGTTGCGCTCGAGCGCGAGATCGGCGTCCCGGAGCAGCGGGTGCCGCACGAGATCGGTGAGGAGATCGAGTGCCAGCGGGAGATCGGCGTCGAGCATCCGCGCCTGGTAGGTCGTCTGGTCGCGGCCCGTGTACGCGTCGAGCGAGCCCCCCCGCGACTCGAGGGCGACGGCGATGTCCTGCGCGCTGCGCGTGTCGGTGCCCTTGAAGACCATGTGCTCGAGAAGATGGGACACGCCCATCTTCGCCTTCGGCTCGTGCGCGGAGGCCGTCTTGACCCAGAACCCCGCCGCAGCCGACCGCAGCCACGGCATCCGCTCGGTCAGGACGACGAGCCCGTTGGGGGCCTCGGAGCGCCAGACCCCCTCGTCGAGCCGGACGGTCTGCACTCAGCTCTTCTCGATGAGCGCCTTGCGCGACAGGCGGAGCCGGCCGCGCTCGTCCACCTCGAGCACCTTCACCGTGACCGTGTCGCCCTTCTTCACCACGTCCTCGGTCCGCTCGGTACGGCCGTGCTGCAGCTCGGAGATGTGCACCAGGCCCTCGACGCCCGGCAGGATCTCGACGAACGCCCCGAAGGCCGTCGTCGTCTTCACCTTCCCGGTGTACGTCTTGCCGACCTCGGCCTCCTGGACCAGCGCCTCCACCATCTCGCGCGCCTTGGCCCCCGCTTCGCCGCCCACGGCGGCGATGGTCACCACGCCGTCGTCGTCGATGCTGACGGAGGCGCCGGACTGCTCCTCGATCTCGCGGATCGTCGCGCCCTTCGGCCCGATGATCTTGCCGATGTCCTTGGGCTTCACCTGGATCGTGATGATCCGCGGCGCCCACGGCGACATCTCGGACCTCGGCTCCTTCAGCGTCTTGCCCATCACGCCGAGGATGTGGAGCCGGCCCTTCTTCGCCTGGTCCAGCGCCTTCGCCATGATGTCGAGGCTCAGCCCCTGGACCTTGATGTCCATCTGGATCGAGGTGATGCCCTGCTCCGTCCCGGCGACCTTGAAGTCCATGTCGCCCAGGGCGTCCTCGGTCCCGAGGATGTCGGTCAGGATGACGACCTTCTCTCCCTCCTTGATCAGCCCCATCGCGACGCCCGCGCAGGGCGCCTTGAGCGGCACGCCCGCATCCATCAGCGCCAGCGAGGCCCCGCACACCGTCGCCATCGAGGAGGAGCCGTTGGACTCCAGGACCTCGGAGACGATCCGGATGGTGTAAGGGAAATCCTGGTACAGCGGCAGCAGCGGCGTAACCGCGCGCTCGGCCAGCGCCCCATGGCCGATCTCCCGCCGCGAGGTGCCACGCATCGGGCGCACTTCACCCGTCGAGAACGGCGGGAAGTTGTAGTGCAGCATGAACGACTTGGTGGTCTCCTTGGGGACGTCGATGTTGTCGATCCGCTGCTCGTCGTCCACGCTCCCGAGGGTCGTCGTGACCAGCGCCTGGGTCTGGCCCCGGGTGAACAGGGCCGAGCCGTGGACGCGGGGCAGCACGCCGACTTCGCAGGCGATGGGCCGGACGGTGGTCGAGTCGCGGCCGTCAATCCGCTCGCCGCGCTCGAGGACCTGGTTGCGCATCGTATGATAGAGCAGCTCCTCGAGAATGCCGCCGATCACGCGACCCTGATCCGGGAACTCCGCGTCCAGCTGCTGGGTGACCACGGACTGGAGCGCCCCGAGCGCCTGCGCCCGCTCTTCCTTCTTCGACAGGTTCATCGCCTCCGCGACGCGCGGCTCCGCCGCTGCGCGCACGCGGGCGGCGAGGTCCGCCGGCGGCTCCGACTTCTTCCACTCCATCTTCGGCACGCTGTGCTTGGCGAGCAGCTCCTCCTGGACGGTCACCAGCTCCTGCAGCCCCTTCTGCGCCACCTTGAGGGCCTCGACCATCTCGGCCTCGGAGATTTCCCCGGCGCCGCCCTCGACCATCATGATGGAGTCCTTCGTGCCGCTCACCACGACGTCCACGTCGGAGAACTCGAGCTGCTGGAAGGTCGGGTTGAGGATCCACTTCCCTTCCACCCGGCCGACCCGGACGCCTGCGAGCGGGCCCGCGAACGGGATCTTGGAGGAGGCCAGCGCGAACGAGGCCGCCACCATCCCCAACACGTCGGCGTCGTTCTCCTGGTCCGCCGAGAGGACGTAGACGAAGACCTGCACCTCGTTCTTGAACCCCTCCGGGAAGAGCGGCCGGATGGACCGGTCGATCAGCCGCGCCGCGAGGATCTCCTCGTCGTGGGGCCGGGCTTCCCGCTTCAGGAAGCCGCCCGGGATCTTGCCCGCGGCGTAGAACTTCTCCCGGTACTCGACCAGGAGGGGGAAGAACGGCAGGTTGCTGACGGTATCCGCGACCGACGCCGCGGCGAGGACCGTGGTCTCGCCGAACTGGACGAGGGCGGCGCCGGACGCCTGCTTGGCGAGGCGCCCGCACTCAATGCGGAAGGTGCGGCCCGCGAAGGACCGTTCGAGGCGATGCATCATCGGTGGTGACTCTCTTTGGATGAAGGATACGGAAGAAGGGCGCGCCGTCGTGGCGCGCCCCGCTCATCCGTCCGACTTAGTGGCGCAGCCCCAGCTCGTCGATGAGCCGGCGGTACGCCACCAGATCCGTCCGCTTGAGATACTCCAGCAGACGGCGCCGGCGGCCGACCATCCGGATCAGCCCGAGGCGTCCGTGATGGTCCTTGCCGTGCTCCCGGAAGTGGTCGGTGAGCGAGTTGATGCGAGCACTGATGAGGGAGATCTGCACGCGGGTCGAGCCCGTATCCTGCTCGTGCAGCCGGTACTTGGCGGCCGATGCCGCCTTGTCGTAGGTCATGCGGTTCCCCTGCAAGGCCCCCGTCACGCCGTATCGGGAGCGATAGTCTAATTCCGCGTAGCAGAGTAACTTAACCCCCGGTATAGCCGAACTCAAGGGGCCCTTTTTGGCGCTTGCACCCGAGTCGCTGGTCGGCCAAACCGTCGGACCGTACACCGTCAACGCCCTGCTGGGAGGGGGCGGGATGGCGTGGGTGCTGGCCGCCACCGACTGCGAGGGCTGTCCCGACATCGCGCTGAAGCTCCTCAAGCCCAAGTACGCCGGGGACGTCCAGTTCACCGCGCGATTTCTCAACGAAGCGACGGTCGCGGGGGAGCTCAGGCACCCCAACATCATCCGCATCCTCGAAGTCGGGCAGGACGGCGAGGCCGTCTACTTCGCGATGCCGAAGCTCAAAGCCTCCCTGGCCGCACAGCTCGGCGAAGACACGGCGCTCCCCGAGCAGGACGTGATGCGCATCGCGCGCGACGTGGCGCGGGCGATGGCCTTCGCGCACGAGACCGGGGTCATCCACCGCGACATCAAGCCCCAGAACATCCTGTTCGACGACGACGGTGCCGGAGTGCTCACCGACTTCGGCATCGCGCGCGCCATCGCCTCCTACGTCTCCACCACCGGGAAGCAGCTCACCATCGGCACGCCGCACTACATCTCCCCCGAACAGGCGCGCGGCCAGAAGCTGGACGGCCGGACCGACATCTACGCCCTCGGCGTGACCATGTACCGGGCCTCCACGGGGGTCCTGCCGTTTCGCTCGAGCGACTGGTACGAGCTGGCCCGGCTCCACGTGGAGGAGCCTCCCACGCCCCTCCGCAAGCAACGCCCCGAGCTGACCAGGGCGTTCGAGAAAGTCGTGCTGACGTGCATGGAGAAGGACCGGGAGCAGCGGTATCCGACGGCGGCCGAGCTGGCGGACGATCTCGATGGGATGCTCGGAGGAAAACGGTCCACGACGGACGTGGCGATCGGGGCGGTGAGGAAACTGCTGGGAAGAAGTGATGGGTGATGGGTGATACGTGATTGGGTGATAGGGAAAGTCGGCAGGGCAGTTCGCACCGGATCGGCGAGCGCCGCATCACCTAATCACCCATCACCCATCACCCATCACGTCTTATCTGAATAGCCTCAAGAAGTCATTCGCCAACGCCAGCGCCATGATCCCCACCAGCACGAAGAACCCGATCTGGGTCAGCCGCTGCCGCTGCGCCAGGGAGAGGGGCCGTCGGCGCACCCCCTCGATCACCAGGAAGACGATGTGCCCGCCGTCGAGGACCGGGATCGGCAGCAGGTTGAGGATCGCCAGGTTGACCGAGAAGAGGGCGAGGAACGAGAGGAACGCCTCGAGCCCGAGCCGCACGACCTCGCCGGAGAGCTGGCCCACCAGGATCGGGCCGCCGAGGTCGCGCACGGACACCTGACCGGTGAAGAACCCCTTGAGCGTGAAGAGGATGAGACCCGCCGCCCGCCGGGTCTGGCCGAACCCGTCGCCCAGCGACGCGATCCAGCCGAGGCGGTGGATCGGGAGGTAGATGCCGATGCCGATCCGGCCCACGCTCCTGGTCTCGCCGCTGGCCGCGTCACGTACCCTGGTCGCCTGCGGCGTCAGCGCCACCTTGAGCTCCTGCGTACCGCGCTTCACGACCAGATCGAGCGGCCGCCCCGCGCTGCTCTCGATGATCCCCACCATCGCATCCCACGACGCGACGGGCGCTCCGCCCGCGGCGACGACCGTGTCCCCCACCTGGAGTCCCGCCCGTGCGGCCGGCTGCCCGCCCGACACGGCGCCGATGACCGCTGCGCGCCACGGACGGACCGCGCTGACCAGCGAGTCGCGCGCCGCCTCGTCCGACCGGGCGACGTCGAGCAGGATCGGCGCGCTGCGCCCCGCCACCTCGATGGTGATCCGCGAGCCGGAGGCGGTCAGCAGTGCGCTCTGCACGTCTCCCCACGTCGCCATCGAGTCGCCATTCACCCGCGCGATCCGGTCTCCCGGCTGGAGCGACCGCATGGCCGCGGCGCCCAGCGGCAGCCGCGTGGCGTCCACCGCGCCGACCGTGACCGTGGGTTCGTACGGCACGCCGTAGGCACGGGCGATGGCGGTATAGATCACGAAGGCGAAGGCGGCGTTCATGATCACGCCCGCCAGGATCACGACCATCCGCGCCCAGAGCGGCTTGGCGTCGAAGGTGCGCTCGGGCGGGACCTCGCGCTCCTGCCTCGCGCCCTCGAGGCCGCCGGGGGCCCCTTCCTCCTCGAGCCCCGCCATCTTCACGAACCCGCCGAACGGGATCCACGAGATGCAGTAATCGGTCTCGCCGACCGTGATGCCGACCGGAGTGCGCGGGCCCAGGCCGAAGGAAAAGCGCAGCACCGCGATGCCGACGGCCTTGGCCGCGAGGAAGTGGCCCAGCTCGTGGACGAAGATGAGGACGCCGATCACGATCACGCCGGCGACGATCGCGACCAAAGTCGGATTGGCGCTCAGGAACACCGCAGCAGCTCCCCCGTGCGGCGCCGCGCCCACGCGTCCGCCGCCAGCACCGCGTCCACGCTCGACACGTCCGCGGGGACCAGCTCGTCCAGGACCCGGGCGATCACCTCGGCGATCCGACCGAACGGCGCGCGGCCCTCGAGGAAGGCCGCGACCGCCACTTCGTTGGCCGCGTTGAAGACCGCCGGCGCCGAGCCCCCCGTGCGCCCGGCGCGCATCCCCAGCGCCAGCGCCGGGAAGACCTCGGTGCGGACCGGCTCGAACGTGAGGGGGCCGGCCGCGACCGGGTCGAACCGCACGATCCCGTCGTCGGGCACGCGGTCCGGATGCGTCAGGGCATACAGGATGGGCAGCTCCATGTTGGGAAAGCCCAGCTGCGCCAGCACCGAGCCGTCCACGAACTCCACGAACGAGTGGATGATGGACTGCGGGTGCACGACCGCCTCGATCCGCTCGTACGGCAGACCGAAGAGGAAGTGCGCCTCGATCACCTCCAGCGCCTTGTTGGCCAGGGTGGCGCTGTCCACCGTGATCTTGCGCCCCATCCGCCAGGTCGGGTGGTTGAGGGCCTCCTCCACCGTCGCATGGCGGACCCGCTCGGCCTCCCACGAATGGAACGGCCCGCCCGACGCCGTGAGGATCAGGCGCTGCAGGCCCGCGGCCGGCCGTCCGGTGAGGCACTGGAGCACGGCGGAATGCTCCGAATCCACCGGCACGATCTCGCCGCCGCACTCGCGCGCGGTGCGGGTCACCAGCTCTCCCGCCATCACCAGCGTTTCCTTGTTGGCGAGCGCGACCCGCTTCCCGGCCTGGAGCGCCGCCAGGGTGGCCTCGAGGCCCGCCGCGCCGACGATCCCGTTGATGACGATCTTCACGTCCGGGTGCGTCGCCGCCTCGACCAGACTCTGGGCGCCGCTCTTCCACCCCGTCGCCGCGTCGCCGCTCACCAGCCCCACGAACGCGGGGTGGAACGCCGCGACCTGCGCCGCCAGCTGCTCTTTCTGTCCGAAGGCGGTCAGCGCCACCACGCGGAACCGCTCGCGCTGGCGCGCCAGGACCTTGAGCGAGGACCGGCCGATCGAGCCGGTCGAGCCGAGGACGGCGACGCCCGTCATGTCAGACCGAACACGCGGAACAGCCCCGCGGTGACGGGGAGAACGAACAACAACGAGTCCACCCGGTCGAGCATCCCGCCGTGCCCGGGAATCAGGGACGAGCTGTCCTTGACGCCGACCTCGCGCTTGAAGAGCGACTCCGCCAGGTCTCCCACCTGGCCGGAGACGCTGATCGCCACCCCGCACAGGATGGCCGCGCCCGTGGCCAGTGGCCGGCCCAGCGGATCGAGGACGAGTGCCGTGTACGCCCAGGCGCTGAGCAGCGTCCCGGCGAGTCCGCACCACGCCCCGGCCCAGGTCTTCCGCGGCGAGAGGACCGGTGCGAGGAGCGGGCCGCCGATCAGTTTGCCGCCGGCCATCGCCGCGGTGTCGCCGATCCAGGTCAGGGCCAGGGGAAAGAAGAGCAGCGCCGTGCCCAGCGGGGAATCCAGCCCCACGCCCGACGGGTGCCGCAAGACGATGGCGAAGCAGAGCAGCCCCGGCCCGTAGAGAACGCCGAGGACGGTCACCGCCACGGCCGTCAGGGGACGCTTCTCCGGCCCGCGGCGCCAGGCCGCGAGCACGATGACGGCGAGCATCCACAGCGCCCCCAGGTAGAGCGCCGGCTCGGCGAAGTGGATCTCCGAGCCTTTGGCCCAGTAGGTCGCCAGCGGCAGGACGGCGGCCGCGGCCAGGCCGGTGCGGCGCAGCGGATCCACGCCCGTAGCCGCCGCGAGGTCGTAGATCTCGCGCGTCGCGAGCACCCCGATCACGGCGAGGAAGACGGCGAGGACCCAGCCCCCGACGTACGCGGC
>Ga0326726_10000722_pt1 | contig 30328 bp, 33 predicted proteins | sample MHFenrmetagenome_2_FD_207603 | JGI IMG/M metagenome (GOLD analysis project Ga0326726, IMG submission 207603) | Lab enriched peat soil microbial communities from Michigan Hollow, Ithaca, NY, United States - MHF15MN | ecosystem: Environmental > Terrestrial > Soil > Wetlands > Peat | place: USA...
AGCCTTCGACCGACTCGCCTTGCACGCCTTCGCGATCTTCGCGCGCGTCGGCGCGTCGAGCTCGAACGCGCGGTCGAAGTCCTTCAGCACGTCGAGGTGCATGTCGCCCTTGGCCATCTGATCCAGCATCAGATCGATCACGCGCGGAACATCCGCCACGCACGCGTCCTTGAGCTGAGCCATCGCGGCAGCCGCGTTCGGCCACGACTTCGCGTCGGGCCGGATGATCGCGTCGAGCGCCGCGCAGACCGCCGGCTTGTCGTCGAGCATCCGGATCGCGTTGAACGCCGCATTCTGCATCGACTTGTTGTCGCGGCCGATCGCGTCGATCGCGAGTGCCTGCGCCTTGGCCGGCGGCTTGGGACCGGAGCCGATCATGTACTGCGGGAACAGGCTGGCGAACAGATAACCCGCCGCGAGCTCCGTCAGCGGATCGGCCGCGAGCTTGTTCACCACGGCGAGCACGCGATCGTCGAGCTTGGCGGTCACCGCCTCGGCGCCGGAGATGCCCCACGCGATGCGCACCTTCACGAGTGGGTCCTTCTCGGTCTCGAGCGCATCGAGGGCGGCGCCGAGCACGGGCGTCTTGCCGACCGCGTTGAGCTTGTAGATGCACTCGGCCGCGAGCAGGCGCTTGCCGAGGTCGGGATCCGTGAGGAACGCGGCGCAGGTCTCGGCAACCGCCGTATCGCCTTGCTTCTGGAACGCGTACTCGCCGATCGCCTTGTAGTCGGCGCAATCCAACGACAGCTCGTGGCTATCGCTGATCTTGCACGTCGTGCCCTTCGCGAGGATCTGCTTGGCACCATCGTCCTTGATCTGAGGCTTCGCGGGCGCCGGCGGCGGTGGCGCCGTCTTCATCGCCGCCGCGCTGCCCCCACTTCCAGCCGGAGCCGGTGCTGGTTTGTCGGCAGCTTTGCCGCAGCCGACGACGGCGAACATCGAGATCGCGATCAGGTTCTGGCGCATTCGCGCGGACGATATCACCTCCCGCCAACGCCTCACGCGAGCGATCGTCGCTGCAGCTCGAAGCCGCGGCTACTCGCGAGGTGGTGCCCGAGGGATCGTGACGCAGTTGTTGACGCGCGCTTCCCAGTGTCCGTTGGCGCACTCGAACTGCGGGCCGCAGAACATGCCCTCCTGCGGATGACAGAACTGCCCGGCGGTGCGACATGCAGCTCCGGCGCGGATCTGATCCGGACAGCCGTCCTGACGACCCTTGGTCTTGCCGCACACCCAGTGGCTGTAGTCGACGTTTTTTTCCGGCGGGATGCCGCCGTGATAGCCATCGCAGAAGCAGCGACCGTCCTTGTAGGGACAGTCGGTGCCGAGCTTGCAGTTGCCGCCGGATGGCGACGTGACCGTGGCCGGGCAGCCCGTCACCACCGACACCACCGCCGCGTCGGCGGGAAGCGTCGCGATCGTCGCGTCGGTCGGTGTCGACCTCGCATCGATCACGCTGGCATCGACCATCGTCGTGGCATCGGCGATCGGTGTCGGTGTAGGTGGTGCAGTCGTCGGTGGCGGTGCCTTGCTGCTGCACGAGACGGCCATCGCGATCGCGATCAGCTGGATTCGCATCATCGCGAGCGTACGTCATGAATCCCGAGCGATCGCGCCAAGCTTGGCGACATGCGAGCGTGACCTCCAGCGGTGTCGCTCGGTTAGCGCGGCACACCGGCTGCAATACGCCAGGTCGTGAACGACGCGTCCCTCCTGGATCCGCAAGAGCTCGAGGCGATCCAGGAGGCCATTCGAGAGACCGCGCCCAAGAAGGGCAGCATCGGTCCGGACCACGAACCCACGCGCCTGGCGCTGATCGCCGACGATCGTAGCGTCGAGGCCGCACGCCCGCTGCTCATGACCGTCGCCAATCGTTGGGTGCGCAACACCTCCAAAGCGCTGCGCAACCATCTGCCCGGCCAGTGGCAGCTCGATGTCGTCGGTGCCGAGTCCGTCGACGGTGCCGCTGTCAAGGACGAGCTCCGTGGTAGCTGGGTGGCGGGTGGCAAGGCCGGCTCCGCCGAGCTCGCGTTTGCCGTCCAGGGCCCGGTCATCGATATCGCCGCCGCGCGTCGCTGCGGTGCCGCCGAGCCGACCGCCGAGACCACGCGCCCACCATCGGCGATCTCGCTGCGGCTGTTCGCGCCCGTCGGTCGTGCGCTGTTCGACAGCCTCGGCCCCGCCTGGCAGGAGATCTTCGATAGCGAGCTCGTCGCCAACAACGACCTCGGCATCGTCGCTCGCCTCCTCGAGGCCCACACGGCCGTGCGCATCACGATCGCGTTCTCGGGTTCGATCTCGGGTCGCGTCCAGATCTACGCGCGCCCCGAAACGCTCCTATCCAAGCCTGCCGCGCTCGCCGCCATCAAGGCGAAGGCCCTGTCGGTGGCGAACGCGCTGTCGATCGTCCCCGTCGAGCTCGTCGTCGAGCTCGGCACGTTGCGCATGTCCCTCGGCAAGATCCGCGCGCTCGAGCGCGGGGTCACGCACGTCCTTCCCAACTTCGTCGACTCGCGCGTGCCCGTCTACGTCGCGGGAGTCCTCAAGGCCTGGGGCAAGCCCGTCGTCTCTCGCGGTGTGCTTGCCGTCCAGATCATCTCCGTCGTCCACGGCCAAGGAGCCAAGTCATGAGCGATTCAGCCGAAGACCCCAGCTTCGACCCGCAAGCCCTCGAATTGCTGCTCCATGACGTGCCGCTCGACGTCACGATCGAGCTCGGCCGCGCACGCCTGAACATCAGCGAGCTCGCGGCTCGGCTCGGACCCGGATCGATCATCACGCTCGACAAGCCGACCGGCGCGTCGCTCGACGTGCGCGTCAACAACCGGTTGATCGCTCGCGCCGAGGCGATCGCCGTCGGCGAGCGCTGTGGCATTCGCATCGTCGAGCTCGTCAACGGAAAGGACTCGTAGCATGCGCGCCGTCGCCCTTCTTTTTTTCCTCTTCCCCACGCTCGCCCACGCCGACGTCAGCTTCGAGGTCGCCGATCACGGCGATTCGGTCGAGGTGATCGCGCATGGTCTCGAGGCGCGCAGCACGACCATCTCGTCGATCCGGTCGCGCCTCGAGATCCCGCTCGTCGGCAACCCGATCGCGAGCAGGCAGATCATGAGCGACCCCACGGTCCTCCAGGTCGAGCTCGACGGCGTCAGCGCTCGCGTGCTCAGCATCAAGACGCGGCTCGATCGCTCCGAGGTGCGCGCCCTGGCGCCGCTCGCGAAGGCAACGCAGGTCGGCTCGGATCTCCACATGGTCTTCCCGCGCCACGCCACCGCGCCGGTGCCGGCCGCGACGAAGCCTGCGGAGCCCAAGATCGAGACGAAGTCCGAGACGAAGTCCGAGACCAAGCCCGACACCAAGCCCGACACCAAGATCAACGAAGCGCCGAAGGCCGCGGCGACGATCGCGCCGCCAGCGCTCGCGATCGACAACAAGGCCAAGCCGCCCGAAGCTGCCAAGCCGATCGCGCCGGCCGCGGCGAAGCCGACGCCGCTCGCTCCGGCGACCAGCGACAACTCCAACCTCATGATCTACGGCGCCGGCGGCCTGCTCGCGCTCGTCGCGGGCATGTGGCTCATGCGCAACCGCAAGAAGCAGGCGGGTGCGCTGTCGTCGATCGACATCGTGGCGCAGCGCGCACTCGGTAACAAGGCGAAGGTCATGTGGCTCGCGGCCGGCGAGCGCGAGCTGCTCGTCGCCGTGACCAACCAGCAAGTTCGCATGCTCGGCCAGTGGCCCCGCACGCAGACCAACAACGACCTGCCGCGCCTCCCGACGGCTCGCATCTCGCGGATGAACATCGACGGCGAGGAGCTTCCCGCCCCGCGCTTCTCGGCAGCCGCGCTCGACTCGGCGCCGACGATTCCGGCCTCGAACCCGGTCGCCGGCCTCCTGAAGCTCCGCCAGTCGCAGCCGGTCGTCGGCCGCGCGCAGACGCAGCCCGCCATCGGCCGCGCGCGGACGATGCAGCCGATGATCAACGAAGACGTCGCCACCGAGGACGCCGACGCCGACCTCGTGTGGGCCAAGGAGATTCTCGCCGCGACGGGCGGCCGCCGGTGAACCCCACCGTCCTCGGCATCGACCCGAACGCGCTGCACGGCAGCGGCGGCTCGGCCGGCCCGATCGGCATGGTCGTCCTGCTGACGCTCGTCACGCTGCTCCCCGCGATCATCCTGTCGTGCACCAGCTTCGTCCGCTTCATCGTCGTGCTCGGCTTCGTGCGCACCGGCCTCGGTACCCCGGCCGCGCCACCGAACCAGGTCCTGGTCGGGCTGGCGCTCTTCATGACCGTGTTCGTCTCGGCGCCGGTCGCGATGGACATGTACAACGCCGGCGGCAAGCAGTACTTCGCCGGTCAGCTCGACGAGCAGCACGCGCTTGACGCCGCGCTGCCGCCGCTTCGCAAGTTCCTCGTCGCGCACACCGGCGATGCCGATCTCGAGCTGTTCCTCGAGGTGTCGAGCACGAAGCAGCGGCCGGCGACGATCGACGAGGTCCCGATCCGCGCGCTGATCCCGGCGTTCATCCTGTCGGAGCTCCGCACCGCGTTCAAGATCGGCCTCACGATCCTGTTGCCGTTCCTCGTCATCGATCTCGTCGCCGCGACGGTGCTCACCTCGCTCGGCATGGTCATGGTCCCACCGTCGGTGGTCGCCCTCCCCGCGAAGCTCCTCGTGTTCGTGATGATCGACGGCTGGCACGTGGTCGTCGAGTCGCTGCTGCGCGGAGTGCGCGGATGAACGAAGACTCGCTGCTCGATCTGTGGCGCACGGCGCTGACGGTCGCGGCCGAGGTCGCCGCTCCGTTTCTGATCGTCGGGCTCACGATCGGGCTCGCCGTCGCGATCGTCCAGACCGCGACGCAGCTCCAGGAGTCCGCGCTCACGTTCGTGCCCAAGCTCGGCGTGGCGCTGATCGTGCTCGCGCTCGCCGGGCACTGGATGCTCGAGAAGCTCGGCCAGTTCACCATCGCCGCGTTCACCGCGTCGACGCCGACGCAGACGATGGGTCAGGCCTCGCTCGCGGACACCGAAGCGGATCGGCCGTGACGCTGACCGAGCCCGAGCTCGGTGCGTTCATCGTCGTGTTCCTGCGCACGGCAGCCGTCGCCGCGACGGCTCCGGTCATCGGCGACGCCGGCGTCCCGATGCGTGCGCGGCTCGTGTTCTGCGTTGCGGTCGCGTTGGCGCTCGCCGCGAATCGCACCGGTGTCCAGTTCGCAGACCTCCCCGTCACCGCGCTCGTCGAGCTGGCCTCGGGTGTGATCACGGGCCTGACCGCGCGATTCGTCACGGCCCGCGTCGCGGTTGCGGGCCAGCTCCTTGGGCTATCGCTCGGCCTCGGGTTCGCGTCGGAGTACGACGTCCACGCCGGCGAGTCGGCCGGCGTCCTGCGCATGCTCGCGACGACGATCTCGGGCCTCGCGTTCCTGGCCGCGAATGGTCTCGAGGCGATCGTGCGTGGCGTCGCCACGCCGGCGTCACCGCTCGTGCTCCTCGGGACCGGCGATGCGCTGCTGCGCGAAGGGACGGCCGCGTTCGGTCACGGCCTCGCGCTGGCGGCGCCGATCGTGCTCGCCGCCCTCGTCGGCAACGTCGGGCTCGCGGTGATGAATCGCGCCGCGCCGGCCGTGAACGTGTTCGCGGTCGCGCTGTCGGCCATCCTGGTGCTCGGCGGCGTGCTCATGCTCGCGACCGCGAGCAGCTTCGTGCTCGGGCTGTCGGATGTGGCGCGCGAAAGCGTCCGCGTTCTCACGCCTTGAGCCGTCAGCCGCCGCGCTGACGCCCGTCAGAGCTGCCGATAGCTCGGGAGCAAGTCCCAGCGAATTCACTCGGTTGGCGCGGGCACGGCGGTTGCTGAACAGACTGTCGTGGCCGACGCACAACGAACTGCCAAGCCGACCCCCAAGCGGGTCCGCGAGTTCCGCAAGCGTGGCGAGATCGCGCTGTCGCGAGATGTGGTCTCCGCGGCCACGTTTGCCGGCGGCGCGATCGCCCTCCTCGTCTGCGGCGCCACGGCGTTCGGCGCCATCCGCAGCTTCGCGCGCAACACCGCGCTCGCCGCCGACGGCATGCCCACCGGTGACCTCGCCGGCTTCGCGATGCGCACGTTCCTCACCGCGGCGATGCCGGTCGTCATCGGCGCCGCGATCGGCGCGATCGCCGCGATGCTCGGTCAGCTCGGCTGGCCGCCCGCGTTCAAGTCGATCAAGGTCGACTTCTCGCGCATCTCGCCGCTTTCGAACCTCAAGAACATCTTCAGCCTCGACGCGATCGTTCGCCGCTCCGGTGGCGCGATCGCGAAGCTCGCAGCCGTGGGCGCGGTCGTCGCGCTCGCGCTCGCGGCCACGTCGCGGGCGCGCCCGACCTCGGCGAGCTCGATCGCCGCGCTCGCGTCGTCCGCGATCGCCCGCACGCTCTATCTCGTCATCGCCACGCTCATCGCGATCGGCGCGCTCGATTACGTGCTCGCGCGCCGGAAGATCGCGGCGCGGATGAAGATGACGCCCGACGAGGTCAGGCGCGAGCATCGCGAGCAGGAAGGCGACCCGCAGATCAAGGGCAAGCGCCGCCAGCGCATGAAGGAGCTCGCGAAGCGCCGCATGGCAGCCGCCGTCGCGAAGGCCGATGTCGTGGTCGTCAACCCGACGCACTACGCCGTCGCGCTCCGCTACGACGAGAAGCAGGATGCCGCGCCGATCGTCGTCGCCAAGGGCATGGACGAGTCGGCCGAGAAGATTCGCGAGGTCGCGCGCAAGCACGGCGTGCCGGTGCTCAGCCGCCCCCCGCTCGCTCGCGCCCTGCACAAGCTCGTCAAGGAAGGTCGTCCGGTCCCGGCGAATCTGTTCCGCGCCGTCGCCGAGGTGCTCGCGTTCGTCTATCGCATCAAGCAGCGCCCCGCGGCGCCAGAGCGTACGAAAGACGGTAACGCGTGAAGGGCCAATGGGTCATGGCCGGCGCGCTCGTCGGCATCCTCGGCATCGCGATGGCGCCGCTGCCGCCGATGCTGTTCGATCTCCTGATCGGCGCGTCGCTGTGCATCTCGGCGCTGACGTTCCTCGTCGCCTTCTACGTCGAGAAGCCGACCGACTTCACGTCGTTCCCGTCGCTACTCCTGTTCGTGACGCTGTTTCGCCTGGCGCTGAACGTCGCGTCGACGCGCCTCATCCTGACCGGTGACAACCAGGAGGCCGCCGGCGCGGTGATCGCCGCGTTCGGTCACTTCGTCATCCGCGGCAACTACGTCGTCGGCGCCGTCGTCTTCCTCATCCTCGTCATCGTCAACTTCATCGTCATCACGAAGGGCGCCGAGCGTATCTCCGAGGTGTCGGCGCGGTTCACGTTGGACTCGATGCCCGGCAAGCAGATGGCGATCGACGCCGATCTCGGCGCCGGCATGATCACCGACAAGGAAGCGCGCGAGCGCAGGCGCGCGGTCCAGCGCGAGGCCGACTTCCACGGCGCCATGGACGGTGCGTCGAAGTTCGTCCGCGGCGACGCGATCGCCGGCCTGCTCGTGCTCGCCGTCAACATCGTCGCCGGCATCATCATCGGCGTCGCCCAGAAGGGCATGTCGTTCGGCCACGCCGCGACCACCTTCACGGTGCTGTCGATCGGTGATGGCCTCGTCGCGCAGATCCCGGCGCTGCTCGTATCGACCGGCGCCGCACTGCTCACGACGCGCGGTGACGACCCGGCGCTCGGCCAGACGCTGTCGTCGCAGCTGTTCACGCGCAAGCGTCCGCTCGCGGTAACGGCCGCGATGCTGACCGTCATCGGGCTCCTCCCCGGGATGCCCCACATCTTGTTCCTCGGGCTCGGTGGTGTTGCCGGCTGGGCGTCGACGCGTGTGCGTGACGCCGCCAAGACCCCCGAAAGTGGTGACCCCGCGCGCTCGCTCGCGCACGCCACCGAGCCCGGACGGACTGACGAGAAGGCCCAGCGCGGCGAGATCGAAGCTGCCCTGCCGGTCGAGATCCTGTCGCTCGAGGTCGGCCTCGACCTCCTCAACATGGTCGACGCGGCCCGCGGCGGCGAGCTGCTCAAGCGCATCGCTTCGCTCCGCAAGCAGCTCGCGAGCGAGCTCGGTCTCATCGTTCCGGCCATCCACATCCGCGACGACCTCCGGCTGCGCCCGGGCGGCTACCGCGTGCTGCTCTCGGGCGTCTCGATCGCCGAGGCGGAAGTTCACGTCCATCGCGTGCTCGCCATCGACCCGACCGGGTCCGCGACCCGCAACCTGCCCGGTGAAGCGACGACCGAGCCGACGTTCGGCCTGCCCGCGAAATGGCTCGCTCCGACGGAACGCGCCCGCGCCGAAGCGGCCGGCTGCACGGTGGTCGATTCCGCCGCCGTCATCGCCACGCACCTCACCGAGCTCGTCCGCCGCAACGCCCACGACCTGCTCGGCCGCCGCGAGGTCCAGGAGCTGCTCGACATCGCCGGCAAGCAGAACGCGAAGGTCGTCGAGGAGCTCATCCCGACACTATTGCCGATGGGCACCGTCATCCAGGTCCTGCGCAAGCTGCTCGCCGAGGGCGTGTCGATCCGCGACCTGCGCTCGATCCTCGAAGCACTCGCCGACCACGCACCGGCGACCAAGAACGCCGACGACCTCGTCGAGATGGTTCGCCAGCGCCTCGCGCGCCGCCTCACGCGCACGCAGCTCGGCAGCGATGGCTCGCTCCGCCCGCTCGTCCTCGACCCGCGCGCCGAGGCGATGCTCCGCGAAGGCGGCGTGCGCCACACGCGCTCGCTCACGAAGCTCACCGAGGATCTCGCGAACCGTGCGCGTGACCTCGCCATGCGCGACGAGCCGCCGGTGCTCGTCGTCGCGCCCGATCTGCGCCGCACCGTCGCGGGCATCGCGTCTCGTCACGCGCCCGGGCTCACCGTCCTCAGCTACCGCGAAGTCGATCCGACCGTTCCGTTCGTCACCCGCGGAGTCATCTCCGCCCAAGAGGCCGCATGAAGATCATGAAGTTCGAAGGCAGCAATATGCGCGAGGCCGTCGCGAAGGTGAAGGCCGAGCTCGGCGACCAAGCGGTCATCGTGTCCACGCGCCAGATCCGCCGCGGCCTGCTCGGCCAGGCGTGCGAGATCTCCGCCGCGATCGACGACGACACCGAGGAGACTCCGCGCATCCCGCGTGGCTTCGGTGCGTTTGCCCACGCCGCCGCGCAGACCTCGTCTGGCCCTCGCCCGGCCCAGGAGACGACGATGCCGAACCAGGAGCTCGAGCTCGAGCGCGCGCTCGGCCCGCTGCGCGGCGAGCTGAAGTCGCTGCGCGCGTTGATCCGCGCGACCAGCGCCGAGACCAAGGCCACCAGCGAGCTGCGCAACGAGGTCGCGTCGCTGCGCCGCCTCATCGAGGAGCTCCGCACGCCGCCGCCGCCCACGCCGGCGCGCGGCACCTCGCCGATCGCGATCTCGCCGCTCACGGCGCCCTCGACCGGTCGCGTGATCATGCTCGTCGGCCCGACCGGCGTCGGCAAGACCACGACCATCGCGAAGCTCGCCGCGCGCGCCGCGCTGATCGAAGGCCGCCGCGTCTCGCTCGTCACGCTCGACAACTACCGCGTCGGTGGCGTCGATCAGATCCGCACGTTCGCCGAGCTGATCGGCGTGCCGCTCAAGGTGCTCGAGTCGCCCGCCGAGCTCGCGACCGCGATCGATGACAACGACGACCTCACGCTCATCGACACGGCCGGCCGCAGCCCGCGCGACATCAGCGCGATCCGCGAGCTCGCCGAGGCGCTCGCCGACGCACCGCCGATCGAGACCCACCTCGTGCTCGCCGCGAGCGCGAGCGCGACGTCGAACGAGGACGTCGCTAACCGCTACCGCTCGCTCGAGCCGGCGCGCCTGCTGTTCACGAAGGTCGACGAGATCGACGAGGCGCCCGAGATGTCGCACGCCCCCGCGCGGCTGTCGCTGCCGATCACGTGGGTGACGACCGGCCAGTCGGTCCCCGAGGACCTCGAGGAGCCGACCACGCAACGCGTGCTCGAGCTCGCCACCGCCGGGCTCGGCGCCCGCCTCCGCATCAACGCAGCCTGATCTCCTGGAGCCCCTGTGACCGACCAAGCAGCTACACTCCGAGTCCTCCGCGGCGGCAAAGACGACGCCGTTCCGACTCGCCGCGCGCTCGCCGTCACGGGCGGCAAGGGCGGCGTCGGCAAGAGCACGCTCGCCGTCAACCTCGCGGTCGGTTACGCGCAGACCGGTGCGCGCACGCTGATGGTCGACACCGACCTCGGGATGGCGGATCTGAACCTCCTGCTCGGCGTCGCGCCGGAGAAGAGCCTGCTCGACGCGCTCGGCGGCGCGAACGTCGAGGACGTGCTGGTACGCGCGCACGGGATCGAGCTGCTCCCCGCGCTCAACGGCAGCCACTTGCTCGCGACGCTCGGTGCGACCGGCCTGCGCCGCATCCTCGAGCTGGTCGAGTCCCTCGCGTCGAAGTTCGACACGCTCGTCGTCGACGTCGCGGCCGGCATCGGCCAGTCGCAGACGATGTTCGCCGGCGCGACCGCCGATGTCGTCGTCGTCGTGAACCCCGAACCGCTGTCGATCGCGGACGCGTACGCCTGCCTGAAGGTGCTCTCCACCGAGCAGCAGGTGCGCCACGCCTACCTCGTCCCGAATCGCGTGCTGTCGCGCGCGCACGCCGACGAGGTCACCGCGCGACTGTCGGCGCTCGTCAATCGCTTCCTCGATCTCGAGCTCACGGTCCTGCCGCCGATCCCGTCGGATCCGGCGGTGGCCGAGGCCGCCCAGGTCGGCGTGCCGCTGCTCGTTCACGCGCCCGACGCTCCGGCGGCTCGCGCGATTCGTCAACTTGCCAAGGCGCTCGGATCGCTCGCGCGCCAGCCCGCGACGTGGTGGCGCGCTCCCAGCGCCCAAGGAGAAGCTCGATGAAGGCGTATGCAGCGCAGCTCAAACCGTCCACTCGTGACCGCGATCGCCTGATCGCGGAGCATGTCGAGATCGCCCGCCGGATCTCGCTACGCATCGCGCGCAGCTGCCCCGACTGGATCTCGCGCGACGACATCGTCGCCGCCGGCATGCTCGGCCTCGCCGAGGCCGCCGAGCGTTACGACGAGACGCGCCAGGAACCGTTCCTGTCGTTCGCCGAGAAGCGGATCCGCGGCGCGGTGATCGACGAGCTCCGGCGCGGTGACGTGATGCCGCGCCGGATGCGCCGGCTCGCGCGCAAGATCGGCGACGTGATCCAGAAGCTCGAAGTGCAACACGGGGAAGCGACGGATGTAGCCGTCGCGGAGGGACTGGGCGTCACGCTCGACGAGTACAAAGAGAATCTCGAGCAGATCGTTCACGTGTCGGTGGGCGCGCTCGAGCTCGAGGACGACACCATCCTGCCGACCGGCGACGAGTCGTCCCCCGAGGTGCAGCTCACGCAGCGCCGTGCCACCGGCCGCGTGCGCGCCGCGCTCGAGCAGCTCGGCGAGCGCGACCTCTTGATCCTGAACCTCTACTACACCGAGGAGCTGACCTACACCGAGATCGGCGAGGTCATGGGCATCACGCGGTCGCGCGTGTGCCAGCTCCACGGCCGCGCGATCGCGCGCATGCGGTCGATCATCACGGGCGACCGTCCCGACGTCGAGGAGGCAGCATGAGCAGCGGCATCTACATCGCGACCGCCGGCGCCGTCGCGCAGTCTCAGGCCCTCGATGCGACCGCGAACAACATCGCGAACGCGTCGACGGCGGGCTTTCACGCAGACCGGGTCTCGTTCAGAGAGATGCTCGGCACCGCGAGGTCGGCCGATGTCGCGATGGTGTCCCCGTCGACGGCCCACGGCGTCGATGGCGAGCGTGGCGCCATGCTCCAGACCGAGAACCCGCTCGATCTGGCGATCGAGGGCGATGGCGTGTTCGGGGTCGAGACGCCGGAAGGCACGCGGTACACCCGGGCCGGCAACTTCCAGCTCGATAGCAACCGCGAGCTCGTCACCCAGGATGGCTTCAAGGTCAGGGGCGAGGGCGGCGCGCCGATCTCGGTGCCGCCGGACGCGAACCTGATCGCGGTGACGCCCGACGGCAACATCAGCGCCGACGGCCATGCCATCGGTCGACTCGAGCTCGCGACGTTCTCACCCGCGCAGCTCAAGCGCGAGGGCGGGTCGCTGTTCTCGGCGACCGGTGCGCCGTCGGCGACCGCCGAGCGCCCGAAGGTGCGTTCCGGAATGCTCGAGTCGTCGAACGTGAACATCGTGCGCGGGGTCGTCGACCTCGTGAAGGTGTCGCGCACCTACGAATCGCTGATGAAGATGATCCAGGGCTATCACGATGTCGAGAGTCGCGCCGCGCGCGACCTCGGCGGACCGAAGTAAGGAGATCCCAGATGTTCAGATCACTCGCGACCGCCGCCTCGGGCATGGAAGCCCAGCAAACCAAGCTCGACGTCACGGCGAACAACATCGCCAACGTCTCCACCAACGGCTTCAAGAAGAGCCACGCCGAGTTCGCCGACCTGATGTACCAGCAGGTGCGTGCCGGCGGCGCGCCGACGGGCCAGGGTACGATGGCACCGACCGCGACGGAGATCGGGCTCGGGACGCGCCTGGTCTCGACCGCGCGCGAACAAGCCCAGGGCGAGCTCCATCAGACCGGCAACCCGCTCGATGTCGCGATCGAGGGTCACGGCTATCTGCCGATCACGTTGCCGAACGGCCAGACCGCGTACACGCGCAACGGCGCGCTGCAGATGAATGCCGAGGGCCGGCTCGTGACGAGCGAAGGCTACTCGGTCGCCGGAGACATCACGGTCCCGCCCGACGCGCAGAACGTGACGATCGCCGCCGACGGCACCGTGTCGGCGACCGTCGCGAGCGAGACCCAGCCGGTCGAGCTCGGCAAGATCCAGATCGCGATGTTCGCGAACCCCGCGGGCCTCGCCGCTCAGGGCGGCACGCTGTTCCGCGAGACCGCGTCCTCGGGCGCGGCGGTACTCGGTGCGCCGGGCGAAGGCGGCTCCGGCTCGCTGCGCCAGGGCATGCTCGAGATCTCGAACGTCAACGTCGTCGAGGAGATGATCGATCTCATCTCGGGACAGCGTGCGTACGAGGTCAACTCGCGCGTCATCAAGGCCGCCGATGAGATGCTCGGCCAGACGGCGCAGTTGCGATGAGGAGCGTGCTCGTCATCCTGTTGCTCGCGGCCTCGGCATCGGCCGAGCCGAGCCCGAGCGTCGAGGCCGCGATCGGCGCGAAGCTCGCCGCGATCCTGCCGGCCGACCTGGGCGTCGCGCAGGTCCACGTTCCGGCGTCGCTCGCGAACGCGTCGCCCGAGACGATCACGATCGAAGCGCCGCGCGAGCTCCGCGCCGGTCGGCCGAGCGTGAAGGTCTCGGCGAAGGGCCATCGCGCGGTGTGGGTGCCGGTGACCCTGGCACCGCTCGTCGAGGTCGCCGTGGTTCACCACGCGATCGGCGCGGGCACCGTGCTCGCGGCCGGTGACTTCACGATCGAGCGCCGCGCGTTCGAGACCGCTCCGGCGCCCGCGAAACAGCTCGTCGGCGCGACGGTCTCGCACGACGTCGCGGCCGATACCGTGCTCGGCTCGCACGACGTCACGCTCGCCGCGGCGACGCCGCGCGGGACGCACGTCGCGGTCGAGATTCGCCATGGCGGGGTCCGCGTCAAAGGTGCCGGTGTCCTCGAGCTCGCGGCACGTCCCGGCGAGCCTGCGACCGTACGGCTAGCGTTCAACCAGTCGGTGGTGCATGGAACGCTCGTTGCACCAGGCTCGGTCGTGGTCGGAGACATGCCATGAAGCTGTTCGTCCTGATCGCCATCTTGTCGATGGCTGCGTGCGCGACCCACATCGCGCCCTATCACGCGAAGCACCGCACGTTCGAGACCGGCAAGTTCGGCAAGCGCTCGCAGGCCAACACCGGCAGCCTGTACGCCGACGGCACGCCGGGCTTCCTCGAGGATCCGGTCGCGAGCCGCGTCGGTGACATCCTCGTCATCAAGATCGACGAGAAGGATCTCGCGAGCCACCAGGCCGACACCAAGCTCGACAAGTCGGACTCGACGTCGTACGGCATCCCGGCCGCACTCGGCCTCGTCGCCGCACTCGCGAAGAAGTACCCGAACGTCGACCCGTCGAAGCTGTTCCAGACGACGTCGGAGCAGAAGTTCACCGGCGCCGGTGCGGTCCAGCGCCAGGGCCAGGTGACCGCCACGCTGCCGGTCCGCGTCGTCGAGGTGCTGCCGAGCGGCGACCTCGTCATCGAAGGTACGAAGATCGTGATGGTCGGCGCCGAGGAGCATCACATCTACATGAGCGGTGTCGTGCGCAAGATCGACATCGCCGACGACGACACGGTGCCATCGTCGCGCATCGCCGACGCCGAGCTCGAATACACCGGTCGCGGCGACATCAGCGACACGCAGCGTCGCGGCTGGCTCGCGCGCCTCGTGAGCAAGGTCTGGCCATTCTGATGCGCATCCATCTGCTCCCACTGCTCACCGTGTGTCTGCTCGCCGCCACGGCCAGCGCCGATCGCATCAAGGATCTGGCGTCGATCGAAGGCGTTCGTGACAACCACCTGACCGGCGTCGGCATCGTCGTCGGGCTCGATGGCACGGGCGATGACGCGCGCTCGCCGGTCGTGCGCACCGCGCTCGTCAAGCTGCTCAAGCGGCTCGGGCTGACGATCGATCCCGCGGATCTCAAGGCGAAGAACGTCGCCGCGGTGATGATCACCGCCGAGCTGCCGGCGTTCGGCCAGCCTGGTCAGACGATCGACATCACGGTGTCGTCGATGGGCAACGCGAGGAGCCTCGGCGGCGGTACGCTGATCGCGGCACCGCTCAAGGGACCCGACGGCAAGACGTGGGCGATCGGCCAGGGTGCGCTGTCGGTCGGCGGATTCTCGGCCGATGGTGCGACCGGTAGCAGCAGCAAGAAGAACCACACGCTCGTCGGCCAGATCCCCGGCGGCGCGACGCTCGAAGCCGCCGCGCCGACGAAGCTCCCCGACCGCGAGCTCGTGCTGGTGCTCGGCACCGCCGACTTCACGACCGCGACACGCGTCCAGGCGGCGATCGACGCGGTGCTGCCCGGCATCGCGCAGACCCGCGATTCTTCGTCGGTGGTCGTGAAGATCTCGCCGGAGTTCAAGGGCAAGGTCCCCGACCTGATCGCGAAGCTCGAGGCGATCCAGGTCGACCCCGACCTCAAGGCGAAGGTGATCGTCGACGAGAAGACCGGCACGATCGTCGTCGGCGAGGCGGTCACGCTGCGCCCGGCCGCGATCACGTTCGGTTCGCTCACGGTCGAGGTCACCGAGACGCCGACCGCGTCGCAACCGGTGGCGCCGTTCTCGAGCTCCGGCGCCACGAAGGTGCTGCCGCACACCGAGATCAAGGTCACCGAGACGGATCATCCGATCCGCGTCATCGACAAGGCCGCGACGGTCGGTGATGTCGCGGCCGCGTTTGCCGCGCTCGGCGCCAAGCCGCGCGACCTCGTGTCGATCCTGCGCGCGCTCAAGGCCGCCGGCGCGCTGCGCGCCGAGCTGGAGCTGATGTGACGATCAAGCCCACCGCGCTGCACGCCGCCAAGCAGCCCGACAACCAGCATGTCGCGGCGAAGCAGCTCGAGGCGTTCTTCCTGCGCCGGCTGCTCGCCGAGGCGCGCCCGACGGGCGGCGACGGCATCGACGGCGGCTTCGCCAACGACACGTTCAAGCAGATGCTCGACGAGGCGATCGCCGACAAGATGTCCGCCGCGGGTGGTATCGGCATGGCGGAGAAGTTCGCCGCCCAGCTCGGCAGCAAGCCGACCGAGACGCACGTCCCGATGCCGATGATGCCGATGCCGACGTCTCGCGATCAGGGTCCGCAGCTCGACGGCCTGCCCCGCCTCGTCATGCCGGTGGCCGGCACACCTACCTCTGGCTACGGCATGCGAACCGACCCGATCAAGCATCAGGAGATCCGCCATCCCGGGTTCGACCTGGCCGCGCGCATCGGCACCGAGGTCGATGCCGCCGCCGCGGGCGATGTCACCCACGCCGGACCGGCTGGGAGCTACGGCAACCTCGTGACGGTGCGACACGGCAACGGCGTCGAGACTCGTTACGCACACTTGAGCGCGACCACCGTCAAAGAAGGCGACCACGTCGAGGCCGGTCAGGCCATCGGAAACGTCGGTACGACCGGCTACTCGACGGGGCCCCACCTCCACTTCGAGGTCCGCAAGGACGGCCAACCTATCGATCCGGCTCCACTCCTACCCCTCAACACCGGGCCCGCGCGGTCGAAACGCTGATCAACAGAGGTCGACCATGCGTATCGAGCCCAAAGTCGTTGTCCCGGTGTCAGCCGAAGCTCGCGAGCCCAAAGCTCCCGCCGAGAAGGCAACACCCGCTTCCGTCGTCAAGCTGTCGGAAGCAGGTCAGGCGTCCCAGGCCGACGCGCAGGTCGCTGCTTCGGCTTCCGCCACGCGCGTCGCCGAGATCCGCGCATCGATTCGCCGTGGTGCATACCCGATCGACCTCGATCGGCTGGCCGCGAAGATCATCGATGACGAAGTGATCCGCGGAGCGAATAAGTGACCGACCGCGACCTCGACGAGCTCCGGCGCCTCGGCGAAGAGTTGCGGATCGTGTTCACCGACGAGCGTCGCGCCATCACCACCCTCGATCACGAGAAGCTGACCTTCGTCGCCGAGCAGAAGCGCCTGCTCATCACGCGCCTCGGCGAGCTGCGCGCCGGAGTGGACGAACCGAACGCCGAGGTTCGCGCGCTGTTCGAGGCCGTGCGCGTCGAGGCACGCGCGACGGCACTGCTCGCCAGCACCGCGACCGAGCTCGTCCAGAAGCTGCTCGGTCGCGAGACCAGCGGCTACGACCGCCGCGCGGCGAAGACCACGACCAACTCGCCGCTCAGGATCTACACCCGGTACTGACATGTCCGACTTGATGTCTCTCCTCGGCCTCGGATCTGCCGGCATCGCCGCGCAGAACTCCGGCGTCGCCGTGGCGAGCAACAACGTCGCGAACGCCAACACCGAAGGCTACTCGCGCCAGCGCGTCGATCTCGAGAGCGTGCTCGGACCGCCGCTCGAGGGCGGCGTGCGCGCCGGCGATGCGCAGCGCTACGCCTCAAACCTGCTCGCGAGCCGGATCCGCACCGCGAGCGGGTCGCTGCAGATGTCGCAGGCTTCGGCGGACGCGCTGTCGGACCTCGAGGCGAGCCTGACCTCGGGCGCCACCATCGACGGCAAGATCGCGGCGCTGTTCTCGCGCCTGTCGCAGGTGGCCGCGACGCCGACCGACTCGGTGGCGCGCGATGCCGTCGTGAATGCGGCAAACGAGACCGTCACGAACATCCATGACAAGGCGACGGCGATCACCGACGCCCAGCACGCCGCCAACTCCCGCATCGTGGACAACGCGGCGCAGGCGACCCTGCTCGCGAAGCAACTCGCCGACGCGAACAAGGCGGTCGCGCGCACCGGCGATCCGGTCGCCGCCGATCGCCGCGATCTGCTCGCGAAGCAGCTCTCGGATCTCACCGGCGGTTCGGCTCGCATCGACCGCGATGGCCAGCTCCGCTTCGTGCTCTCCGGCGGCGCCGTCCTCGTCGACGGCACGCACGCGGCCTCGCTCCAGACCACGCCCGATCCGACCACCGGGCTCGCGAAGGTCGAGGTCGTCGACGGCAACTCGCGACGCGATGTCACCGGTGCGATCGACAGCGGCAAGCTCGCCGCCGATCTCACGTTCCGCGATGTCACCGCGACGCGCGCGATGTCGCAGCTCGACCAGCTCGCGTACGACCTCGCGACGAGCATGAACACCGTCCACAGCGCCAACGCCGCGCTCGACGGCACGACCGGCCACGCGATGTTCGTGGCTCCTGCCGCCGTGACCGGCGCCGCCGCTGCACTCGCGGTCGATCCCACGCTCGCCGCCGACTCGGCGAACCTCGCGGTCGCCGCCCCGGGTACCGGTCCCGGCGACAACAAGGGCGCGCTCGCGTTGTTCGCGCTCGCGAATCAGAACGTCGCGAGCGGCGGCACGAAGACGCTCACCGACGCGGCGATCGAGATGATCGGCGCGGTCGGCACCGAGGGCGCGGCCGCGCAGGGCGATGTCGCCCGCGACACGATGGTGAGCGATCATCTCGCCGGCCTTCGCGACTCGCTCGCCGGCGTCGACACGCAGGAAGAGCTCACCAACCTCGCGCGCTTCGAGCACGCGTCGTCGGCGATGACGAAGTTCGTCTCGACGATCGACGGCATGCTGAGCTCGCTGATCGAGAACCTCTGATGCGCATCACCGATCACCGCCTGGTCGACATGTCGACGGCGGCCGCGTCGACGAACCAGTCGCGCGTCGCCGACATCTCCGAGGAGGTCTCGTCGGGCCTGCGCGTGTCGCGGCCGTCGCAAGATCCCAGCGCCTGGCTCGCAGCGCAACGTGCACGCGTGCGCGCGACGCTCGCCGATGGCACCGCGCAGGCATTCGAGACCGGCCACGATCACCTGGTCGCCACCGACGGCACGCTGTCCCAGATCTCCGACATCGTGATGCGCGTCCGGGCGCTCGCGATCCAGGGCGCGTCCGACAGCACGAGCGCGGACGGGCGCGCCTCGATGAGCACCGAGGTGCGCGGGCTGTTCTCCGCCGCCGTCGTGGCCGGCAACACGCGCTCGGCCGACGGCGAGTACCTGCTCGCCGGCGCGAGCTCGCTCACCGAGCCGTTCGATCCCGCCACCGGCGCCTATCGCGGCGACGCGACGACACGCGCCGTGACGACCGATGCGACGACGACGCAGCTCGCGAGCGTCGCCGGCTCGTCGCTGACGGCCGCGAACGGCGTCGACGTGTTCGCCACGCTCGACCGCCTCGCGACCGCACTCTCCACCAACGACGTCGCCACGGTGCGGAGCCTGGTCGGCGATCTCGATACCGCGACGTCGCAGCTCGCCTCCACGCGCAGCCAGACCGGCAGCATGATGGCCGTGATCGAGCAAGCGAGGACCGCGCACGGCGAGCTCGTCACGCACCTCGCCACCACGATCTCGAATGCCGTCGAGGCCGATACCGCCGTTGCCGCGAGCGAGCTCGCGAAGGCGACGCAGGCGCTCGAGGTCTCGCGTGCGGTGTCGTCGCACATCGTGTCGATGCTGAATCCCACGTCTTCGGGCTAGTCCTCAACACCCGCGAGAACGGGACGAAGACATCTGTGGGACCGACGAGGTCTCGTAAAGACCCAAGAAAAGGAATCAGTCCATGATCTCTGTACTCACCAACGTCGCGTCCATGAATGCCCAGCGGAACCTGGCTTCGACGCAAACTTCTCTCGCCGCTTCGATCGGTCGGCTGTCGTCCGGTATGCGCATCAACAGCGCGGCCGACGACGCTGCCGGCCTCGGTATCAGCGAGAGCCTCAAGTCCAACATCCGGAGCCTCGCGCAAGCGCAGCGCAACGCGAACGACGGCATCTCGATGTCGCAGGTCGCGGAAGGCGGCATGAACCAGCAGCAGGGCATCGTCTCGCGCATGCGCGAGCTGGCCGTGCAGTCGGCGAACCAGTCGCTCGGCGCGACGGAGCGTGGCTACATCCAGACCGAGTTCACGCAGCTCGGCTCGGAGATCAACCGCATCGGCGCGGTGACCGAGTTCGCGGGTCAGAAGCTGCTCGACGGCTCGGCGTCGGCGGGCCTCACGTTCCAGGTCGGCATCAACAACACCGCGAACGACCGCCTGTCGATGAGCATCACGAAGCTCACGACGTCGACGCTCGGCTCGACGTCGCTCCACATCGCGTCGGCGAGCTTGTCCACCGCGACTAACGCGCAGAAGGCGCTCGCCGTGTTCGACAAGGCGATCACGCAGCTGTCGACCGCGCGCTCGAAGGTCGGCGCGTCGCAGAACCGCATGCAGGTGACGATCAGCAACCTCGCGGTCGCGCAGGAGAACCTGTCGGCCGCGCAGTCTCGCATCTCGGACGTCGACGTGGCGGCCGAGACGGCGCAGCTGACGAAGTCGCAGATCCTGAGCCAGGCCGGCCTCGCCGTCCTCGCGCAGGCGAACCAGATGCCGCAGTCGGCACTGTCGCTGCTCCGCGGTTAATCACGTAGCGCGCTGAGAGGGAACCCATGTCTGTCGCGTTTTCAGGACTCGCCAGCGGCCTCGATACCGGCAAGCTCATCGATCAGCTTGTCGCCGCCGAGAAGTCACAGGCGAACCAGTTCACGACCCAGCAGGGAACCCTCGCATCTCAGAAGAACGTCGTCGATGCCATGTCGTCGGCGCTCTCGTCGCTCGGCTCGTTCGCACGCGATCTGGAGCTCCCCTCCTCCCTCCAGATGCGTACGGCGAGCACGAGCGACTCTCATCTTTCGGTGGCGGTCTCCGGAACGGCGATCGCCGCCACCCACAGCGTCCGGGTCGAACAGACAGCGACGGGTCAGGTCGCCACGTCGCGCACGTTCGCGACCCAGGACCCCGGGGTCGTCGGCGACGGCAGCGTCCAGATCACGACCGGGACCGGCACGCCCGTCACCGTCACGTACTCCGCGACCGACTCGCTCGGCTCGATCGCGTCGAAGATCAACGACACCAAGACCGGCGTCGCCGCCTCGGTGCTCTTCGACGGCTCGACCTACCGGCTCGTCCTCACCTCGCAGGCGACCGGCACCGCCGGCAAGTCCACGTTCGTCGACTCGGGCGACAGCCTTGGGCTCTCCGACCCCGCGCACATCACCGTGCCCGCGCGCGACGCGAAGGTGATGGTCGACGGCGTCGAGGTGACGCGCAGCAAGAACGTGATCGACGACGCCCTGCCCGGCGTGACGATCACCGCGAACACCGCGCAGGCCGCGACCGACCCCGACACGATCGTCTCGATCGGCGTCGACACCGCCGGGCTGACCTCGAAGCTGAAGACGTTCGTCTCCGACTTCAACTCGATCGCCGGCGCGATCGCCGTGCAGTCGACGTACAACGCGAACGCCTCGCAGCAGAGCGCGCTGTTCGGCGACTCGACCGTGCGCCAGCTCCAGATGTCGCTGTCGCGCCTCGCCACCGCGAGCTTCGGCGGCAAGACGCTCGCGGACCTCGGACTCACGATCGACCGCGGCGGCATGATGACGCTCGACGAGACGAAGGCCACCGCCGCGATCACCGCGGACCCCGACGTCATCGGGACGTTCTTCTCGACGTCGGGTTTCGGCAAGGCGGTCGCCGACCTCTCGGATCTGTACACGCAGGCCGGTAACGGCGTGCTGGCGCTCAAGAGCACCGCGATCACCGACCGCTCGAAGCTGCTCCAGAGCCAGATCGATCAGATCAACGACAACGCGGATGCGCTCCAGAAGCGTCTCCAGGACCAGTTCAACGCGCTCGAGCAGGCCATGTCACAGCTTCAGAGCCAGGGCTCGTACCTCGCAAAGATGCTGGGCTAGGAGAAGTCATGAACGCCCGCGCCGCCAACATCTATCGCAGCGTCGACCTCGAGTCGGCGCCGAAGAGCCAGATCGTCGATCGCCTGTTCGCGCGGTTCGCGCAGGACGTCGAGGCCGCGAAGGCGGCCCTCGCCGCGAAGGACATCCACACCAAGGCGAAGACGATCGACCACGCGTCGTGCATCGTCGTCGAGCTCAAGGCCGCGCTCGATCACACCCAGGCTCCCGAGTTGTGCGCGAACCTCGAGTCGCTCTACGACTTCGTGCTCGGGCGCCTCGCGCAGAGCAACCTGTCGCTCGCGCCTGGTCCGCTCGATCAGGCCGCGCGGATCATGACCGACCTCGCCACCGCATTCCGCGAAGCAGGTACCAAGTGACGCCCGATCAATGGCTGTGCCGGCTCCTCGACGCGACGACGCTGCCGCCGAAGACCGATGACGTCGCGACGCTGATCGAGGCGTTCCAGGCGATGGAACGCGACCGCCAGGCGCTGTTCGACGACCCGGTCCGTCCCGCGCGCCTCGGCCCACACCACCTCGCGATCGTCGCCGAGATCGAGATCCGCCAGGCCGAGTGGCGGCGGGCACTCGCGGACGCGCGGCATCGGGTGGCGGCTCACCGCTGCGCGGCGACCCAGGCGCGGCGTTATCAACGCGCTGCCTGATCGGCCGATTCGACGATCAACATGAAACGCACGATCCTCATGATCTTGCTCGGCGCCACGGCGCCCGCATCGGCGGATCGCTGGATGACGGCGGAGATCCCGGCCTCGGTCGCGGTCTCGGCGATGCAAGAGCAAGCCTTTCGCCCCGGCGCGATGCCGGCCGTGGGGGCGTATGTCTCGTTCGGTCGCTTCGCGATCGGAGCGCGGCTGCGTGCCGGCGTCTTGCGCGACGGCGCGGCGCCGGGCGGCAACATGGCCGATCCGGGTGTCGGCGGGCTCGTCACCGCGGGCGTGGCCGGGCGGTTTCAGGTCGGAGGTGGCGGGTGGATCGAGGTCGTGGGGGGCGGTGGCGTGACGGGCACCGACCTGGTCCCGACCGTCGAGGCTGGAGCTGGCTGGTTCTTCGACGTCGCGGGCCTCGAGATCGGACCTTCGGTTCGCTACGTGCGCGTGGTCGCGGCCTCGGCCGATGCGTTCGGCAGCGCGGACCTCGTGCTCGTCGGTGCCGACGTCACGATCGGGCGCGCGCGCGAACGCGTCGTGCAGGCGCCGATCGTGGTCGCGCGAGACGTGACACCACCACCCACGCCGACCGTGACCCCGGATGACGATCGCATCGTCGATCACGCCGCGTCGTGCGCCGATCTGATCGAGTTCCTCGACGAGGGCAGCGGCTGCGGCGAAGGTAGCGCGGTCCAGGTCGCCGGCGATCGGATCATCCTCGACGACCGCGTGCTGTTCGATACCGACCACGCGCGCGTTCGCTCCGCTGGACGCGAGGTGATCCGCGCGATCGCGAAGGCCGCGGCGCAGCACCCGGAGTGGGAGACGATCACGATCGAAGGCCACGCCGACGTGCGCGGCGACGACGACTACAACCAGGCGCTCAGCGAGAAGCGCGCCGAGCGTGCGCGCGACGTCATGGTGCGCGCAGGCTTCCCCGAGGATCGCGTCAAGGCGGTCGGCTTCGGCCGCTCGCGCCCGCGCGACCCCGGAACCACCGACGAGGCGCACCATCACAACCGCCGCGTCGAGTTCGTGATCGACCGCGCGCCTCATCCCGCTGCCGCAGAGGTGACGCCGTGAAGTACGCACTCCTCGTGCTCCTCGCAGGCTGTAGCTCGCTCGTCAGCGATCCCTGCATGCCGGGGTACTCGGTCATCGACGGCGTCTGCACGCCGGACGGCCTCACCGGCACCTTCATCCCCCCGCCCCCGGAGGTCCGCGGCGAGCTGCCCGACCCGAGAGGTCCGAAAGGCACGGTCCCGCTGGTCTGCGAGCTGCCGACCATCGTGTGCAACGGCACGTGCATGGACCTCAGCGCGGACCCCGACAACTGCGGTCACTGCGGGCGCGTGTGCTCGAGCGGCATCTGTGCCGCATCGAGCTGCGTCGGTGACCTGCCCGGCCATATCATCGCGATCGGTCACGACTACGCCGCCGCCGATGCGGCGATGGATCGCGTGCTCGGCAACGCCGTCGGCGCTGCAGGCGGCACGACGATCCGCGTCGGATGGTGGCAAGGCACCGCGACGCAACAAGGCGCGGTCGCGGCCGCCCATCGCGGCCTCGCGCAGACCGCGCGGGCGAGCAGCGACATGACGATCACCACGATCACCCCGGCGCAGCTCGGCGAGGTCGATGCCGTCGTGATCGAGCCGCAGCTCGGTGACGGCGATGCCGCCGAGGCGTCGGGCGGGCAGGCCGCCGGGGCGCTCGCCAGCTTCCTCGCGTCCGGTCACGTCGTGGTCGTGCTCGAGACGACCGGCGGCGTCAGCTACCGCTACGCTGCCGGCGCCGCGCTGTTCACGGTCGCGGCCCCGGTCGATGCGACCGCCACGCAGGTCACCGTCGCCGCGCCTGCCGATGTCGTCGCCGCCGGGGTCGTGTCGCCGTACTTCGCGAAGACCAGCTCGGTCGGCTATCCCGGCGTGGCCCAGCCGGTCATCGTCGACGGTGCCGGGGATGCGGTCGTCTTCCATGCGACGTACTGACACCCGATCGTCAGGGTCGACGACGGCCTACATGCACCTCCATCGCTAACCCGGCGGATCGCCTGGGCCCGAGCTGGCGCGGGCCTCGCACTACCCCGGCTCGATGCTCCCTTACGGCCGTCAGACGATCGACGACGCGGATATCGCCGCGGTCGTGGAGGTCCTTAGATCGCCGCTGCTCACCTGCGGCCCGCTGGTCCCCCGGTTCGAGCAAACGCTCGCCGCCAAGCTCGGCGCCTCACACGCGAGCGTGTGCTCGAGCGGCACCGCGGCCCTGCACCTCGTCTACGCCGCGCTCGATGTCGGGCCCGGCGACGAGATCATCACCAGCCCGATCACGTTCTCGGCCACGGCGGCCGCGGCGTACTACGTCGGCGCCACGGTCCGGTTCGCGGACGTCGACCAGCACACCGGCAACCTCGATCCCGCGACCGTCGAAGCCCTCGTCGGCCCGCGCACCCGCGCGATCGTGCCGGTGCACCTCGCCGGAATGCCGGTCGAGCTCGACGCGATCCACGCGATCGCCGAGCGGCGCGGCCTCCACGTCATCGAGGACGCGTGTCACGCCCTCGGCGCCACCTATCAGCATTGCCCGATCGGCGGTGGGCGCAGCGCCGCGACCGTGTTCAGCTTTCACCCCGTCAAGCACATCACCACCGGCGAAGGCGGCGCGATCGTCACGAAGAACGCCGCGCTCAAGCGCCGGATCGATCGGCTGCGCCAGCACGGCATCGAGCGCGACGCCGCACACATGACGCATCCGCCCGCCGGATCGTGGAGCTACGAGGTCCAGGAGCTCGGCTGGAACTACCGGCTCTCCGATCTGCAGTGCGCGCTCGGGCTGTCCCAGCTCGCGCGCCTCGACACGTTCGTCGCTCGACGGCGCGCGCTCGCGACCACGTATCGCCGCGAGCTCGAGCGCGCGTTCCCGGAGGGTGGCGTCCGGCCACCGCCGCTGTTCTCGGATCGCGAGAGCGCGTATCACCTGTTCGCGGTCGCGATCGACTTCCCGCGCTTCGGCACCACGCGCGCGCACGTCACCGAGGCGCTCGCACGCGACGGCGTCGGCACGCAGGTCCACTACATCCCGCTGTTCGATCACCCACTGCATGCCGCGCGCTGCCCCGGCGAGGTCGGACGCCCGCGTCCCGGCAGCGCTCACTACTACGCACGCACGCTCAGCCTTCCCCTCTTTCCTGCGATGACCGACGGCGATGTCGCCGACGTCGTCACGAAGCTCCACCGTGTCCTCGGAGATCCAGCATGACCAAGACCATCCTGCAGCAAGCCACCACCTCCGTTCTCGACGGCAAGTCCGTGCTCGTGACCGGCGGCACCGGCTCCTTCGGCAAGGCGTTCGTGGCGAAAGCGCTGACCTCCGGCGCCAAGAAGGTCATCGTGTTCTCGCGCGACGAGCAGAAGCACTACGTCCTCGAGCGTCAGTTCTCCGATCGCCGCGTGCGCTTCTTCGTCGGTGACATTCGCGATCGCGACCGGCTTCAGACCGCGCTGCGCGATGTCGACATCGTGGTGCACGCCGCGGCGATGAAGCACGTGCCGATCTGCGAGTACAACCCGATCGAGGCCGTGCAGACCAACGTCAACGGCGCGCGCAACCTCATCGAGGCCGCGATGTCGAACGGCGTCGAGCGCGTCATCGCGCTGTCGACCGACAAGGCGGTCTCGCCCGCGAACCTCTACGGCGCCACGAAGCTGTGCATGGAGAAGCTGCTCATCGCCGCGAACGCCTACGCCGGTGATCGCGCGACGCGGTTCTCGATCGTGCGCTACGGCAACGTGATGGGCTCGGCCGGCAGCGTGATCCCGCTATTTCGGTCGCAGCAGAACTGCGGCCAGCTCACGATCACCGACGCGCGCATGACGCGGTTCTGGATCGAGATGCCCGAGGCGATCGCACTCGTCCTGCGCGGGCTCGAGCTCATGACCGGTGGCGAGATCTTCATCCCGAAGCTGCCCAGCTCCGATATCGAGACGCTGGCCGAGGCCGTGGCGCCCGGCACGCCGCGCACCGTCGTCGGCATCCGCCCCGGCGAGAAGCTGCACGAGCAGCTGATTTCGGGCGAGGAAGCGCGCCGCACGTGCGACATCGGCGACCTCCTCGTCGTGTGGCCCGAGTTCACCTACCGCCAGACGCTCAAGAACGCGCGGTTCGGCGAGCCGGTGCCCGAAGACTTCATCTATTCGAGCGAGACCGCCGAGCCGCGCCTCGGTCTCGAGGAGACGCGCGAGAAAGTCGCGCGCGTCGCATGAGCGCCCGCCGGATCCTCTTCCGTGCGGATGCCTCCCACGGGCTGGGATTCGGCCATGTCGCGCGCTTGTGCGCGCTGATCGAAGAGCTCCACGCACAGAACGACGAGACCTTCTCGCTGTTCGGCGGCGACGCACCGGCGCTCGCTTCGTGGACGAACCACCACAACCTCAACGCGGTGTTCGGCGAGTGGAGCCCGACGCAGGTGCTCCAGGTCGCCGACGACCACCGCGTCACCACGGTCGTCATCGACGGCCCCGCGCTGGCGCTCGAGCTCGCGCCCAGGCTCGCCGAGCGCAAGATCCGCACGGTCGTGATCGACGACGCCGGTGACATCATGCTGCCGGTGGCCGCGGTCGTGAACCACAACATCCACGCGCCGCAGCTCAAGTACCCGACCGCGAAGCGCAGCTTGCTCGGCCGGCGCTACCTGATGTTGCGCCAGGAGATCCGCCGCTACACGCGCGGCTCGTGCCGGCCGATGGCCAGCTCGAGGCTGCGCGTGCTGGTGACGTTCGGCGGCAGCGACCCTGTCGACGCGACGTCGCGCACGCTGTCATGGCTTCCGGACGACCGCCCGCTCGAGCTCGTGGTGATCGCGGGCCCGAGCTACCAGCACGACGAGGCGCTGCGCGCCGCGATCGCCGTCGCGATCTCGCGCGGTCATACCGTCGATCTGCGGCGGTCGCCCGATGATCCGGGCGCGCTGTTCGTCAGCGCCGATGCCGCGATCTGCTCCGCCGGCGGCACGCTCGGCGAGCTCGCCTACCTCGGCTGCCCCGCGCTCGCCTACGGAGTCTCCCCCGATCAGGTAGTACCCGCACGGTATCAGGTCCGAAATGGCCTGATCTCGGGTGGTCGTACCTGGGCCGACACCGATGACGCCACGCTGCACTCCGATCTGGAGGCGTTCCTGCTCGACGACGCCGCTCGGCTCGCCCAGCGCCAGCGCGCACTCGCGACAGCCGACGGCGATGGCGCCAAGCGCGTCCTCGAAGAAGCCCTGTAACTGTGATACGCGTGTCGGGTGGAAGCGACGTTGTTGCGCGCGATCGGCGATGCGATCTTCGCGGTCGATCTCGCCGGCACGATCACGTACGTGAACCCGGCGGCCGAGGCGATCGGTGCCGCGGTCGGTAAGCCGCTCCGCGACGTGATCGACGCGCCGTGGCAGCGCGCGATCGAAACCAACACCACGATCACGCGGCCCGAGACGGTCGTTCACGATCGCATCTTCGCCGAGTCCACGTCGCCGCTCGTCGAGGACGGCGCGGTGATCGGCGCGGTCATCATCGCGCGTGATGTCAGCGACCATCGCGTGGCGCTGCGCAAGGCCGAGCTCCACGAACGCTTCAAGGCCACCGGCGCCCTCGCCGCCGCGCTCGCCCATCAGATCAACAACCCGCTGGCGGTGGTGATGGTCCATGCCGAGCTGTTGCGCGACGAGCTCTCGCGGATTCGCGATCGCTACCCCGACGATGCCTCGCGCATCACCGAGATGATCGATGCCCAACTCGAGCTCGAGCGCGCCGTGCAGTCGATCGCGCGGATCACCGCCGACCTGCGGTCGTTCTCGACGTCCATGCCGACCTCCCAGGAGGCCGACCTGCGCCGCGCCATCGAATGGGCCGCGCGCTCCGCCTCGCCGAAGCTTCGCGACCGCGCACGCGCGATCACCAAGATCGAGGTCGATGGCCCGGTCGCGATCGCCGAGCCCCGGCTCGGCACGGTGCTAGTCAACCTGATCGCCAACGCGGCGTACGCGATCGCGCCCGGTGCCGCCGAGCGCAACGAGATCGCGATCACCGCCCGTCCAGCGGCGAAGCGCGGCGACGTGGTGATCGAGGTCCGCGACACCGGGGTTGGCATCGCGCCCGAGCGTCTCGAGCACATCTTCGAGCCAACGTTCACCACCCATCCCGAGCACACGGGGATCGGCCTCGGGCTTGCGATGTGTCGCGAGATCGTCGCCGCCGCGCATGGCACCATCGAGCTCGAGTCCGCCGTTGGTCGCGGCACCACGGCGCGCGTCACGCTTCCGCTGTCGCGTCCCGACCTGAACGCCGTCAGCGAGCCACGCGCCCGTGTGCTCGTCGTCGATTCCGACGACACGTACGTCCGCAGCATCCAGCGCGAGCTTCGCGATCACGAGGTCACGTGCTGCACCAGCGCCGGCGACGCGCTCACCGAGATCGGCCGCGGCGCCACGTTCGATCTCATCCTCGCCGACGTCGAGCTCTCGGGAACCGAGCTGTACCAGGCGCTGCTCGTCGATCACCCGGGGACCGCGCGCCGCGTCGTGTTCGTGGCACCGCCGGCCGCGGCGCCACCGATCAACGAGTTCCTCGCCGCCACGCCGAATCGATGGTTCGAGAAGCCGATCCCACTGACCGAGCTCCGCGCGCTGGTGCAATCGTTCGCGCCGCGCGTCTAGCGATCGGGAACCGACTCGAGCTCGCGCTGGATCCAGAGCGGCATGGTCTTGTCGTGGGTGACGCGGGCATGACCGCGCAACGTGCCGAGGTCCATCTCGAGCACGGCCGCGGCGAGGGCGCGGAACGAGGCGTGTGCCGGCTCGGTGCGTTCGGCGATCGTGCCCATGCCTGCCTTGAGGCCGCCGGCGAGCGATTGCGCGCGGCGAATCGCGGCCATGACGGGTGCCTGAATGTGGAGCTGCTCGTGGATCATCGTCGAGATCCGGTGGAGCACGCCGAGCTCGTGGTCGCCGTTCAGCTGGTTGCCGAGCAGCCCGATGCCGAAGCGATGCAGCGTGTCCTCGACCTTGTCGGCGAGCGATGCGTCGAGCGGGCGCAGCACGCCGAGAAGCTGGCCGATGGTCCGCGCCTTGCTCTCCTGGCCGAGCGCCGAGTCGATCATCGCCTGACCGACATCGTCGGTCGCGAGCTTGCGCACCACGCGATGAACGCACGCCTTCATGAGCGCGTACGCGTTGTGGAGCGAGGGCAACTGCGGCGTGACGACGAACAGCTTGATATCGGCGACCGCGACGAGGTCGACGACGTTGAACGAGGTGCCGGCCCCGACGTCGATCACGACGCAGTCGGTGTCGAGCCGCGCGAGACCGCGCAAGAGGCGCGCCTTGTCGGCGGCGCTGAGGTTCGCGGCGCCGGGGCGCGACGAGCCGGGGATCAGGGTCACCGTCGACGGTGACAGCGGGACGCTGCACTCCGACAGGCTGTCGATCCGCTGATCGAAGAAGTCGGCGAGCCCGAACTGGGGCCGCGTGACGCCGAGCATCGTGTGCAGGTTCGCGGCGCCGAGATCGGCGTCGACGAGCACGACGCGATGGCCGAGGCGACCGATCGCGAGCGCGAGGTTCGCCGCGATCGTGCTCTTGCCGACCCCGCCCTTGCCGCCGGCGATGGCGACGATGCGCGGCACCGACTTCTTACGCGGCTTCATGGTCCCTCCGATCGTCGAGGCTGACGGACGCGCCATTCAGCACCGGCTCGAGAACGTCGAGGACGCCGATCAGCGTGTCGAACAGCGTGGTCGAAGCCGCGAGGTAGTGATCCGCGGTGTCGGCGTGGACCGCGACATCGTGGGCGCGCTCGATCTCGCGCTGCGCGAGCAGCGACACGAACGGGAGCGGGCGCAGGACGGTCGTGAGCTGGCGCTCGGTCTTCGCGAGGTTGTGCTCGTCCTGGGTCCGCGCGTAGCGACGCGCGCGTTTCGTATGATGCCGGATCTGGCGCAGGCCGCGCACGAACCTGCGCACGTGGCTCCGCAGCTGGTCGCGGCGTGCCTCGCCGGCATTGGCGATCGCCTCGTCGAGGATCGCGGCGGTCGCGACCGCCGGGCCGAGCTCGGCAAGCACGTCGGCGAGCGGGCGATGGTTCATGCCCTCGATGAACGCGCCACCTTCGGTGCAGTTGTAGACCCGCGTGGTCACCGAGCGCATGCGCTCGACGAACCAGCGAT
>Ga0326726_10000723_pt1 | contig 30322 bp, 30 predicted proteins | sample MHFenrmetagenome_2_FD_207603 | JGI IMG/M metagenome (GOLD analysis project Ga0326726, IMG submission 207603) | Lab enriched peat soil microbial communities from Michigan Hollow, Ithaca, NY, United States - MHF15MN | ecosystem: Environmental > Terrestrial > Soil > Wetlands > Peat | place: USA...
TACAGAACTTTTGCATGGACCCTCCACATCAGACATCAATGTTGCCCTATTGCATTTGGGGGTCCACTTTCGAGGCTTGACAACAAAGAACATAACTGGTTGTTAAATCCGCGAGGTGAAATCTTCTGCAGGTTCGGAGAAAGGTGCTAGCGGAGTAACCTGCATCCAAGAGCTGGAATAGGTGTCGTTCGCTAGCGAGTATTGCACTCAGCCACATCGTGCCCTCGCCCGCGGCAACAAGACGTTCGCCTGCCTTTGCGTCCTTTCGGTTAGCTTCTCCTTGTAACTCGCAACTCACCCTCTGGCCCGCTGCAGCTCCCGATACGCTTCACTCTTGGATATTCCCAGCTCGCGCGCCACCTTCTTCAGCGCCGCTTTCTCGTCGAGCTGTTCCGACGACATCAATTCCCGCACGCGGTCGCGCACTCCAGCAGGCGTGACTTCCGCTTCCACCGGTTCCTGCGCTTCTTCCATCTTTCCGATCAGGAGCGTGATTTCCCCCTTGGGCTCGTGCGCGCGCACCCGGTCCAGCACTTCGTCAGCCCGTCCGCGCAGGAATTCCTCGTGCAGCTTGGTGACCTCGCGCGCGATCACCACATGGCGCGAGCCGCCGAGCACGGCGACAATGTCCTCCATGCTTTCGACAATCCGGTGTGGCGCTTCGTAAAAGATCTGCGTTCGCGGCGTGTTGCGCAGCGTTTCCAGCAGCGTCCGCCGTTCGCCGCGTTTCGCCGGCAGAAAGCCGCTGAAGCGGAACGAATCCGTCGCCAAGCCGCTGGCCACCAGCGCCGACAAGAACGCCGAAGCGCCCGGAATCGGAATCACCGGGATGTTGTGTCGTACGGCGAGCGAGATCAGCCGGAATCCCGGATCCGACACCGCCGGCATTCCGGCGTCGGTGACCAGCGCGATGCGCGCGCCCTCTTCCAGCCGATGGATCAGCTCCGCGGCGCGCATCATTTCGTTGTGCTCGTGGTAGCTGATGGTGGGCGTGTGGATCTGGTAATGGTTCAGCAGCTTCTGCGTCTGCCGCGTGTCCTCGCAGGCGATCAGGTCCACCTGGCGCAAGGTGCGCAGCGCGCGCAGCGTGATGTCCTCCAGGTTCCCGATCGGCGTGCCCACCACGTACAGCGCCGGCCCCGGCGGCAGAGCATCCTTCTTCTCGCGAATTTCAGCCGCGTCAGCCATGCGCGGAAAAGTCTAGCACCCTGCCGCCCGCGATTGACGCTGCTTTGCGCGCCCCCCTACAATCGAGCCGTGCCCTTATACGAGTACGAGTGTCAAGACTGCCATTTTCGGTTTGAGAAATTGCAGCGGATGTCCGATCCTCCTCCCCGGAAATGTCCGGAGTGCGGCGGCAAGATCGTGCTCCAGCTCTCGCGGTCGGCGGTGCGGTTCAAGGGCAGCGGCTGGTACGCGACCGACTACGCCCGCAAGAGCTCGGGCGACGAATCCAAGCCCGCCGAGAAAACCACCGAGAGCAAGGCTGAGGGCAAGATCGAGAGCAAGGCTGAGGTCAAGACCGAGAGCAGGACTGAAACCAAGGCCGAGACCAAGACTGAGAGCAAGCCGGAAACCAAGACCGAGTCCAAGAGAGACCGCTCCGCTTCGAGGCAAAAGAGGTAGAACCGCTTTCAAGGGATGCTTTGAAAGGGCGCGGCATCAGCGGTGCCACAGCAACCCGCAACTCAGTCATTCTCTCCATCGCGTCAGATGAGAGAGGCTGCCTCTCGTCTTACCTGACAACGATCATCTACTGACAACCGGTGAACGCCAGCGTGGGCGCGGCCGTGCTTGTGCCCCCGTTGACCGAGACTTGCGGCGTTGTCTTGATCGGCGGCGCACAATCCGCCGTCCCGCCCGATTGCGGCACGAAGGCCTGGCCTTCGATCGCATAACCTGGATTGCCCGCTGCGCCGGCGGTATACGTCGTGCCGGTGGCCACAAATGCGCCCACCGTCGGATTCATTGGCGGCACCGATATCGAATAGCTCGCTGTAAACGTCGGGCAGGTCGCCAGGAGGCAAGTCTTCTCGGTCGTCAGGCTCAGCGTCGCCGACTGCGGTCCCACCGGAATGGTGACGCTGGTCAACACCAAGGGACAAACTTGACCAGATGGGCAGGGGAGCGCCACATTCTGCAGCGCCGAAACCAGAACGTCCGCCCCAGTCCCACTATTGCTCGCGTTCGCCGTAGTCACGTCGCCAGTAATCGTCGCCTGCGCCGTGCTCGCGCCCGTAACCGCGGTCATCGGGATATTTCCCAGCGCGTTGCCGGGCTGCACCCCGCTGGTGATGGTCGCGGCGTACGCCACGTTTGCGCCGTTCACCGCCACCGCCACCACCTCATACGTGCCGGCAGGGACAGGACAGAAGTTGAATGCGCCGGTATTGTCGGGTGTGGTCTGCAGGATCACGCGCTCCACCCCGCTCGCGTCCTTCTGTTCCAGGGCAACAATCGACTTGCCGCCGGCGATCGGCAGGTTCGTCGCCTTATCCACCACCTTGCCGCTGATCGAATTCGAGGTCAGCGCCACTTCGCCGGCGTGCAGCGCGGGCTTCAGCCGAAACTGCCCGTTGCCCTGTACCACGATGGACGCGCAAGTGTCGAAATCAATGTTCAGGTCTTTGGTTTCGCCCGAAGCAATCGTGAACTTGCCACCCGCGATCTGCCCGGAAGGTATCTTCATGCCGGTCTTGCTCTCGCTCGATAGCGCCAGCGCCTGCGGCACCTGGGTCTGCGGCGGCGCGAGGATGACGCAGTTCACGCCGGTGGCGCCGCAGTGGTTGTTCGCCACGGTGCTGGCGTTGTCGGCGAGGATGATGCGAATCTGCTGGTACGTCCCGGGCTGCAGGGCGGTGGTCGAACCCAGGGTGGCGAGGAAGCACTGGTTGCTCGCGGCCGCCAGCAGGTCCACCTGCTGCGGAGTGTTCTTCAAATTCGGGGTGAGATCAAACCAGTTCGGATCGTTGTCGGCGGCGGTGGCGCTGGTGTGAATCTGCACATCGCTAATCGTAACCCAGACGCTGCTGTACGGACCGGAAGCCGGCGCCGAGCAGGTTGCCGGATCGCTCACCGTGACGTTGACCGTGGCTGGGCTGCTAGTGCCCCGGCCGGCGCCGCTACCGCCGCCACCGCCACCGCCGCAGGCGATGAGCAGAGCGATCACGGTCAAAGCAGCGGCGGTAAGGCAAAGAAGTTGATTGCGGCGCGTCATGAATGGCTCCTCACAACAATCTTTTCCGGCTGCTGAGCGCAACCATCCTGACATACTGACGCCTGCTTGGCGCTTCCGCAATAACCCTTCAGGCCCTGTCCGGCGGGCCTGCGACATCACCTGGCCATGATTACTCTCGATTTTTCGAGGCCTTAGGACCGTACGTGCGGCCGGAACTCTTCTTGCGTGACGACTTATCTTGCGAGGAACTGCGCGAACCCGATTTTCTTGTCCTGGTTGCCATGTGCATTCTCCCTGGTTGGTAGGAAGGCGCCGGCCAGCGATGGGTTGCGCGTGCCGACGTCGGCTCGCCGGTGGAGCTCAGCATCAGCTATTGTTCATCGCGGCTGCGCGCTGGCGCATCTGTTGGAGAGGAGACGAGACCCATGCTGGCCTATATCCGGGAGATGTTTGTTTATGACGACTGGGCGAATCAGCGGTCGCTGCGGTCCTTGACCGAGATGGAGCATCCGCCCGAGCGCGCCCGCAAGGTGATGGCGCACATCGTCGCCGCCCAACTGTTGTGGTTGTCGCGGCTGAAGCGGGAGACGCAGCTGGCCCCGGTGTGGCCGGAATTCGGCCTGGCCGATTGCGCGCGCCAGATCAACACCTTGCGGCGGGCGTGGGAGGACTACCTGGGGGAGCTCACCAATGCCGGCCTGGATGCCGCCATCGAGTACACCAATTCCAAGAGAGAGACCTACAGGGACGGCTGAAAGAATCTGAAGCCGAGGGGAAGCGCGCCTCTGAACTAGATCCGCTGTCTCCGCAAATCCCGCTTGACAACATTTTTGCGTTTGTCTGGCAAGGAAAATACGACGCAGCTATGGAACAAGCCCGAAGGGCTTCAGATCTGGATCCGGCATATTTCTTCCCTTATCTGGCATACGGCTGGATTGACGTCGAAGCTGGGAAAATCAGCGAAGCCATTCCCCATTTCCAGAAAGCCCAAGCGATGGAGTCGCCCGCATTCGCGACCGCATTTCTCGGCTACGCATATGGGGCTTCAGGCGATCGAGAACGCGCCCTGGCGGCGCTGGAAGAGCTGAGAAAAAGATCACCCAATGGCAAGATTTTGCCGTTCAACCTGGCGCTTGTGTATCTCGGCCTGGGGGATCGCGCGCGCGCGTTAGGCTACCTGGAAGGAGCTTACGCTTCTAATTCGCAATGGATGGGGTGGCTCAAGCAGGACCGGATGTTTGATCCGCTGCGTTCGGAGCCAAGATTCCTTGCGCTGATTCGGAAGCTGGGTTTTAAGCCGTAAACCCTGCTGGATGTCGGGCCGGAAATTGGCTCTCCCTCGTAATTGGCCTGGAAGAAATTGCCGGTTCCCCCTGGGGCGTGAGCGAGTTAACGATCACGCCGGACGGCAAGGGATGCGGGAAGCTGCTCCCAGCGCAAGCTGAAAATGAACACAGATGAGGGCCTACTAGCCCCCCAGCAGCGGCGGGCCGACGAGCTTCATTCCGTGCCTCTCGAAACGGGTTGGGTCATTGACCTTGGCGTCCGGCTTACTGGTCTCCTCGAAGAAGCTTTCGATCCTGGCTGCCGGCGTGAAGGCGAACAGCATGCGGCCGGGTTGTCCGCCGAGATAAGCCCAGACGTGGGGCACGTTTCGGGGAGCCAGGACCGAATCGCCGGGCTTCAACCGCAACTTCTTTTCGCCGATCTCCATCACGACGTCGTCGCTGCCTTCAACGAAATAGAACCATTCTTCCTGCTCGTAGTGAATATGTCGCGGAGGTCCACCGCGCACCATGTTGCGGTTCTCCATGATGAACAACGCGCCGTTGGTCTCGCGAGTGAGGACTTTGAAATCCAGATGGCTGTTGGCGCGTGCGGCCTTATGGGGATGGCCGGTACGATCGGTTCCTGCCGGGACAACCTGCAATGATGGTGGCGCGTCTTCCGCGATGGCGAGATACGGCGCGACGGGAAGCGCGGCCAGTGCTTTCAGCAAGGAACGACGGTCGAGCTCATGCATACGCAGCTCCCTCGAGCGAAGGTGCAGGCGGCAATGTTAATACCACCACGCGCTGTGGAGAAAGCCCCGGGCACAATCGGCCTGAGTGGGCGCCGCTGCAGTTTGTCTTCCGCAAAGCAGGCATGGGAAATTTTTCTGCACGGGCAGGAGTCCTCCCTCGATCGGGATAACACTCACACGGACTTAACCTGCGAGCGGCATTTCCGGATCGGAGATCTTCTCCTGCTGGGCGTGTTTCGTGATCAGACTTCGGCGTAGTTCGACGCCGTGTTTCTTCTTCCATGCTGCCACGAACGCCTGCTCGACAGAGTCGGTTGCTTCCGGAATGGACGATGGCGGAATCACGGTGATGCCCAGCATGGTCGCCAGCCGCTGGTAGCTGGCGCGGCAGTTGCGCAGGAACTCCAGCGGATATTCCGGCTTGCGCGCCCGCGCTGCCTCGGGATCGGCGTCCAGCACAAAGGCTACATCGGGCTTCGGTGCGATCGCCGCGACCGCGTGAATGAAGGCGCGCGTCAGCGGATTCGAGAGCGGCAGGTTCGCCAGCTCGTCATGGATGTACCGGTCCATGATGATGACGTCAGGCGCAAGGCGCAAGGCGTAAGGCTCAAGGGGGGAGGCATCCGTGTGAGCGCTCGCATGCATGCTGCGGGAGCCTGCGCGGGAGAGTATGCGGCGGAGATTGAGGGCGTCGAGGAAGTAGAGGCCGTGGCGTGCCAGGTTGAGGTGCCATCCGCGGACGTTTTTGTCGCGCCGGTTCACCGGCTTTCCCGGCGCGCCGATGCCACGCTCGCTCTTGAGCACCTTGTGGACAAAGCCTTCGCGGTAGCGCGCCAGCACGACTACGTCGTCCCAGAGAGCAAGCAGCCGCGGGCGCAGGCCACGCGCTTCCAGGAAACCGCGCAGGCTCTCAATCTGCGTGCTCTTGCCGGCGCCGTCCATGCCGGAAAAGGTGACGAGTAAGGGTTTCATAGGTTCAGTTTCAGGAGGCTCGGGCTTACGGCCTCGCGAAAGGCGTGCCGGCCTCGCGCTTTCCCATCGCTGCGCTCAGAGTCAGGGCTCGGGCTGATGCACCTAAGCGGTTCGAGGCGATCACCTATCGCGATGCGGATCGCAGGCTAAAGTCCTTCGACCTCGCTGAGGGGAGCTCTGCGCCACCCGGTTGCAAGCATCTTGCTAGCGTCCCGAGCCTGGAGGCACGCTAGAGGTGCCGCGCGACAGCGCGTAGACCGTGCCGATGGCGGCGCCGCCGGCGGCAACCAATCCCAGCTTCAGCAGGAAGGAGCGCACCTGGCGCTGCTTCACCGGCGCGATCGCCGTGCCTGCCGGCTTGGACGCGGCGCCTCCCGCAGTCGCGCCTTTCTGGGCGGCGGCCGCGCCTACCGGCGCCTGGTCTTGGTCTTTGCCCTTGCTCGGCTGCGAATCCTGCTTGGTCTGCGGCTGCGCGTCCTGCGGCAGCGCCGGCGTGCCCACCGGTTGCTGCGCCGAAGGCGCCTCGGGCAACCCGGTCTGCGCCGGAGCCTCGGTGGTGCCGGTTTGCGGGATGGTCGCCTGCGGGTTTAGTTCTTGCGGCGCCGGCTGCGGCTCCTGCGGAGCGGCCGATTGCGCCACCGCCATCTGCGGCCCGCCGAGCAGCACGAACAGCAGCAGCACGGTCAGTACGGGGATCGTCTTGGTGTGTTTCGGGTTCATCGGGGAACTCCTTGGGTTGAGAACTATTTGGCTATCGCCTTTCCAGGTCTTGCCGGGTAAAAGGGCACCGCGGAGGGCGGATATATGCGCGCCAGGACGCGTTCGATGTCCGCTTCCGGATTGCCGAAATGTTTCAGACGGTTGCCGGCGTAGCGCAGCAGGTTGGCCAGTGTCGGGTCTGCATACCAGCAGCAGCGCGCCATTTCGGGCGATGCGCCGAAGAAGATGCGGAACCTTTTTTTCAAAAGATCGGCCGAAGCCAGCAGCGCCGCCACCAGGCGGTGATTGCCCTCGAGAATGGTGACCGGCTTGTCATCGCCGGCATGCATGCCGATCAGCACCACGGCGCTCGGGTCATGGCGATCGCGCAGTTGCTGACTGAAGGCGCGAATGGCGTCTACTTTTTGTCCGACGTCGGAAATCTCAATGCCGCCGTGGGCAGTGCCGCCGAGAATGCGCACGCCGTGAAAATCACGCGTCCGGATCTGGTCAACGATGTGGCGCAACCGGCAAATGCCGCCACCGATCTTCCGCCAGTGGGTGCGCGCCAGAACGCACAGGCGATCCAGATCGGCGTCATCGAGCTGGACTTGCGACCACTGAGTGTCCGGCGGGAGCTGGTCCCACATGTGGCCGCGGCGGCGGTAGAAGAGGGAGCGGCGGATAGCGTTCTGCGGTCCGTCGGAAAGGTTGCCGTCTTCCACAACGCCAGCAAAGCGGTGGCGGTCGCAATCGAAATCGCGGTGATGGAATTCGTTGCGCAAGAATTCCCAGATTACTTCGGCTTCGGTGGCGGGGCGCAGTTGCTTCATGCCGCCTCCTGCAAGAGGGCGCGGGCGTGGCCGCGCCGCAGAATCGGGATGAGGGCGACTGCGATCAGCAACGCCGCCATGATGACGAGCTGCACCAGCACAACTTCTGTGAGGCTGGCGTGGAAGAGGAAGATGCCCGCCACAACCGCCAGCGCCGCCCCCAGTTGGATCCAGGCAGTATTGGCGATGCGGTGCGACATTTCGTAGGCGATGAGCACGACGCTGAGCGAATACACGCCGGCCATGGCGGCGCAGAGCGGCAACAAGCCATCGAGGCCGCCGCCGGCAAAAGACGCGCCGAAAACGGTGCTCAACACGAGGTGAGGAAAAACGGAGAGAAGCAAGACGAAGCCACCGGAGATAGTGACGACCAAGGCGATCGGGATGGCGAGAATGGAGGGGCCGCGTTCTTCCGGCTTGGCGCCGGCGGAAATGGGGAACATGGCGCTCACGACCATCCAGGAGGCGAAGTAGACAAGGCGCCCGACCAGAGCACGGGTGGCATAGAGTCCCGCCACTTCCGGCGTGAAAAAGTGCTTCACGAGCACGATGTCGCAGTTGCTGATCATGACCTGGCCGGCAAAGAACACTATCGCCTGCACGGCTTCGGCGGTGGGCGGCAGCACTGGCGATGCGGTTGTCGCGTTCAATTCCGGCGGAACCGGCAGGAAGTAGGCGCAGATGACGGAAAGAGAAATGGCGGTGATGGCGCCCAGCGCACCGAGGCCAAACTCCACCAACAGCAGCGCGCCGGCGAACTTGAGCAGCGCCTCGATGATGTAACTGAAGGCGAGCCGGCGGAAGCAGAACCGGCCCTGCATGCCGCCGCGGCGCGCGCCCACCGGAACGTAAAAGGCGAAGCCGAGAGCGAGAACGGCGATCATCCAGGCGGACGGCAGGTTGAGATAGCGCGCCACCGGGCCGCTGGCGATCATCAGCACGGCGCCCAGCGCCAAGCCGACCTTCCAGGCGCGGCGCAGCAGGGTCTGATACACGGCCGCCTTGGCTTCCGCGACCTGGGTGCGCGCCACCAGCTTGGCGCAGACCAGTTGGAAGGAGAGCGTCAGCGCCGAAACCATCATGAGCAGGGTGATGGCCACGGCTGCGTGTCCGAACTCGGCCGGTCCGAGCAGCCGGGCTACGGCGACGTTGTAGGCGAAATTGAGGATGCTGACCAGGCCGGAGCCGGTGAGCATGATGAGGCTGCCACCGAGCAGGCGCGATTGCGTATTGGGCTGTGCGCGGAAGCCGGCGACCTTCTCACGCCAGCTCGGGGGTGGCGCAGAGGCCGCCATGGTTTCGGAATTCTGCATAGGGTCAGGCGGCTGCTTCGGCCGTAGCGTCTTCCCCAGGCTCGGACGCCGCTTCGGAAGATTCGGGTCCGGGATCCGTGCCAGACGGAACTGCCGGCTTGATGAACATCGCCGGCTGCTTCAGGGCGGACGGAAGGAAGCGGCTGAAGCTGAGGACGGCATCACTGGAGCTGTCGTAGATCTCGAACAGCCGCTCGGTGCGCGTCATGTCCAAAATGACTGCCATCTCGGGCGACAGCGCCGCCAACTTGACGTCGCCATCGTGCTTGATGACCTGCGCCAGGCAGCGCAGCAGCATTTCCACGCCTGCGGCGTCAATCTGCTTGACCTGCGAGCAGTCGAACACGATCTGGGGACGGTCGGAAATCAGGATCGGTTCAATCTCCCGGCAAAACGCCCGCGCCTGCCTCAGGTTCAGGCGCTCCGGGATGCGTTTCACCACGACGGGCCTAGTGGTCTCCATATCTCCTCGCCACCGCAAAATTTGCGAACGAAGAGGCTTCCGAGGAAGCCTCGACCTCGGCCGGAGTCTTGATCGCCGAAGGCGTCTTGACCGCAACCGGCAATTCCGCCGGCTGCTTGCGTTGGGACGTCGCCAACAAGCCGCGGAAGATCTGAACCGGCAGGAATGCCGCCAAAGATGCCGCGCTTTCCAGGGCACGAAGGGGCGCGTGTTGCGACCGCACGTCCATCAACTTCGGGTCGGCGATCTCGACCTCGACATTGCGCGGCAAGTGGAGCAGCTTTTTGCCGCCGGCCACCGCGTGGGCGATATCGAGTCCGGCGCCGATATAGGTGTAGGGCAGCACCGTCGCATCCTCGATGACCGTACCGGTGTCCACCTCGGCGTGACGCTCGACCACGCCACAGCGCGTGACCACGGCAGTGGCGTGTAGGCGGGCGGCAGCGCCGATGAAGGCGGGCGCGAGCACGCGCGCGCGGCGGTCAAGGCGCGCCCCGCGCGCCACCCAAACACCAGGACGGCGCTCCATACCGGCGGGCTTCAACTGGGCGCGCTGCAGGAGGCCGTCTACGGCGAGAGCCCGCAGATCGCGCGCCGCGGCCAGCGGGTTGTGGTAGCCGCGAGAGACCCACTGGCCGCACAAGGAGCGCGTCTGCTGCAAACGATGACGGAACAGGTAAGCGGCGTCGTTGCGGCGCGAGGCGTTAATAACGAACATCTCCAGCGGGGCGCCGTTCGGGTCCACGGCGCGGGTAACGTGGGCGCGGCCATCGAGGTGCCGCTGAAGGAAATCGTCGACATCGAACTCGGAGTAGCCGCCCATGCGGATGACGAGCACGGCTTCGGCGCCGGCCTGCGCGATGTCGGAAAAGGTGTTTTCGGCGATGCGCCAGAATTGGGCTGCGGGAGCGTCGGTCCATGCGACCGGCAGCTTCGCGGAGCCTGCCATGGGCGATTCGCTGATCACGGAAATAGCGTTGATGCTTTGCGCTTTCAGGCGCTCGATGACGCGCACGACGGCCGGTTTTCCCAGCACGTCGTAGGTGGCGAGCAGCGATCCGGCAAAGCTCTCGTTCTCGTGCGCGGTCGAGTCCCCAAGCCCCCCGACGAGAATGATGGCCCTTACATCCACCGTGTGCACCTCGTAGGCGCGTACGAACCGTGCACGCGCGATCTGAAGACTGCGCCGTCCTGCCTGATTGGCAGCGCCGTGGACTGCGGCGACTTCAGCAGCCTGTTGCTCATGGGCCCCTTCTGGCTCTGGAAAAACAGGCGGCGAAGTTGCGCGCGCGCCCGCGGCCAGCATCGAGTTTGGTGAAAGATCTCCTGGAATTCGCGGCCAGAACTGGTGCAGACGCTCGGCCGGAAATTCCCTGGCTACCACTAACGCCTGAGGTGCAGTGGCTGTTCATCAGATGGCGAATACCAGACCGTACGTTGTCACACCAGTTATCCATGTGCCGATAAACAATGCGATCCGCCCCGCCGGTCGCGTTTACCTATGCAAATTTGTTACCGCCCGGTGCACCGCGCAAATCCCGTGCTGCACCTGAATTTCGCGCTTCAGCCCTGGGGCTGGATGGCGGAACACTGGCAGTGACAGAAGACGGCATCGGCGTGGTGCAGCAATAACTCCCGTCGCAAGCCGAGTTCCACTCTGCGGCTGGTCAACTATGGGAAAAACAGGGGTATTGGGGAAGTTCTGCTGCTCTGCCGTGCTCTGATGCGGAATGTTCATGCCGTCAGTGGCTCCGCCGGTGCTCACCCGGTTTCCTTTTGAGCCTGCTGGAGAGAGTAGCTGCGGGATTGTGAGTGGCACATTTTGTTACGAGTTGCGAGTTGCGAGTTCCGAGTTGCGAGAGGATTGCGAGAACAACCAGGAACTCTGGTTATTGAGAATTGCAGATTATCGTGACATCACTTCGCTAGCTGCCCGTCATGCAAGCCCAGAAGGTGTCATTCCGAGCGTCCTCTTTTGGCGCGAGGAACCTGCTGTTTTCGTGGCCGGACAAAAAGCAGGTCCCTCGCTGCGCTCGGGATGACACAGGTATAAGGTGTCACTATATTGTGCAAGGCTCAATAAGTTAGCGATGTTTTTCTGGCGAGCACGATGCGCGGGATTCCCTGGAGGTCGGGCACAGTGCGTACGTCGTCCCAGTCGCGGAGGACGTCGCGTACCTGCGCCTCCTGTGAGAAGCCGATTTCCACGGCAAGCCATCCGCCGGGCTGCAGGACCCTGCGGGCTTGCGGAGCGAGGCGGCGAATGACGTCCATCCCTTCGGGACCGGCAAAGACGGCGCAGCGGGGCTCGAACTTTCGGACTTCGAGTTGGACTTTGTCGTACTCGCTTTCGCCGACGTAGGGAGGATTGGAGGCGACGATGTCAAAGGGGCCTTCGACACCGTGCAGCAAGTCGGTGCAGTGGAAGGTGACGCGCTCGTCGAGACGCAAGCGGGCGGAGTTGGCGCGCGCAATTTCCAGCGCTTCGGGAGAAATTTCGGTGGCATGAATTTCGGCGAGCGGCAGCTCGGAGGCGAGCGCGAGCGCGACACAGCCGGAGCCGGTGCCGACGTCCACGATTCTGGGTTGCGGGACTGTCTTGCACAGGTCGAGGACGGCTTCCACCAGGTGCTCGGTTTCCGGACGCGGGATCAGCACCGCCGGGCTGACGATGAAATCCAGTCCCCAGAATTCCTGGTGTCCGGTGATGTACTGCGAGGGAACGCCGCCGGCGCGGGTGGCGAGGGCTTCGTCGTAGCGTTGCTCCTCGTCGGGGGAGAGTTCGCGCTCGGGGTGGCCGTAGAGATAGGCGCGGTCGCAGCCGAGAACGAACATCAGCAGGACCTCGGCATTCATGCGCGGCGAGCCGACGCGGTGTCCTTCGAGCCGCGTGACGGCGTTGCGCAGAGCGTCTTTCAACAGCATGCGTGGATTTAACCACAGAGGACACGGAGGAACGAGAATCAGAGATGAACGCGGATTAACACGGTTCGCCATATCCTATATGAATCCGCGTCGCTTTCCTCGGTGTCCTCTGTAGTTACGCCAAGACCGTGGCCTGCTCCTTCAGCTTTTCGGCCTGGAAGTGGTTGCTGAGGCCGTCAATGAAGGGTTGCAGCTTGCCGTCCATGACTTCGCTGAGCTGATGCAGGTTGAGGCCGATGCGGTGGTCGGTGACGCGGTTCTGCGGAAAGTTGTAAGTGCGGATTTTTTCGCTGCGGTCGCCGGTGCCCACCATAGCGCGCCGCTCTTTGGCCAATGCGGCCTGCTGCTTTTCGCGCTCCATGTCGTAGAGGCGGGAACGCAGCACGCGCATGCCTTTCTCGCGGTTCTTGATCTGCGACTTTTCGTCTTGGCAACTGACGACGGTGTTGGTGGGGATGTGGGTGATGCGCACCGCCGAGTAAGTCGTGTTCACCGACTGGCCGCCGGGGCCGGAGGAGCAGAAGGTGTCCACGCGAATGTCTTTGGGATCGATCTTCACATCCACTTCTTCGGCTTCCGGCATGACGGCCACGGTGACGGCGGAGGTGTGAACGCGGCCCTGCTGCTCGGTCTCGGGCACGCGCTGCACGCGGTGGACACCGCCTTCGTACTTGAGCTTGGAATAGGCGCCACGGCCCTCGATCATGGCGATGACTTCCTTCAACCCGCCGACGCCGGATTCCGACGACGACAGCACTTCCACCTTCCAGCGCTGGGCTTCGGCGTAGCGGTTGTACATGCGGAACAATTCGGCGGCGAAGAGCGAGGCTTCGTCGCCGCCGGTGCCGGCGCGAATTTCCAGGATGACGTTCTTTTCATCGTTGGGATCTTTGGGGATGAGCAGAACTTTCAGGTCTTCCTCGACCTGGGCGAAGCGCTGCTCCAGGGTCTGGAGTTCCTCCTGCGCCATCTGCTTCATCTCGGGGTCGGATTCCGCGGTGAGCATTTCGCGAGTTTCGGCGATGCCGCGCTTCAGGTCTTTATATTCGCGGTATTTTTCGACCAGGGGTGCAATTTCGCTGTGGGCCTTCGCAGTCTTCTGATACTTGCCGGAATCCTGCATGATCTCCGGCGACGCCAGCGCCTGTGTTAGCTCCGCATAACGAGCTTCGATTTGTTCCAGGCGATCGAACACTGTCGTTAGTCGATGGTCGATGGCCGATGGCGTTCAGCTCACAGTACCCGCATCGACATGCGATTCTTCGAGCGAGTTAATCAATCCCGTAAGGCTTCGAGCCACAAGCGTAACCGACGCAATCAGCTCCTTCGTTTTCTGTTCCGAAATGTATTGTAGCTGTTGGGCTAGCAGAATTTGAGTCTCCAGCTCAAACAACGAACCCCGTGCATGGAACAAATAATGCAAAAACTCACGGTCGGAGCGGTGGCCTTTGCCTTCGGCGATGTTCCTCGCGACTGATACAGCAGCCCGACGAATTTGAGATGTGATGCCGTAGAGTTCGTGTTTCGGAAAGTCGTGGGTCGCCCGGTACAGCTCGGCCGCCAATTTCATCGCTTGTTGCCAGACCCTCAAATCCTGGAAAGAACCACCCATGGGCACCTCCGCTATTGACAAATTCGCGAGGAGTCTACTCGGAGAAGGGCTAAGAACACCATCAGGGACTTTGGGGTCGGGCGGCCATCGACCATCGACCATCGACGCCGCTACGCGATCACCAGTTCGCCGCCCCGCTGGGCTTCCAGTTCCATGGCGCGGTTCAGGGCGCCGATGGCGCATTCCACCTGGTCGTCGGAAGGAGGTTGGGTGGTGATGCGCTGGAGCCACAGGCCGGGCGCGGTCATGATGGCGAACAGCGAGCCGCGGTGCTTGGCGGCGAAGCGGATGATCTCGTAGGAGATGCCGGCGATCAGGGGCAGCAGGGCAACGCGAATGGCGAAGCGCGCGGCGAAAGTGTGCACCGGGATCGCGGTGTAAGCCACGATCGAGATGAGCATGACGGTCATCAGGAAACTGGTGCCGCAGCGCGGATGCCAGGTGACGTACTTCTGGACGGAAACGGGTGTGAGCGGGTCCCTGGCTTCGAAGGCGAAAACCGTTTTGTGCTCCGCGCCGTGGTACTGGTACACCCTGCGCAGCTCGGCCCAGAGGGACGTCGCCCAGATGAAGAGGAGGAACAGGGCGAGTCGGATGATGCCGTCCACGACATTGAAGACCACCTGGTTGCCGAAGACGGGCGACACGTGCTGCCTCAACTCGGTGGTGGCCACCAGCGGCAGGAACTTGTACATGAAAATGAAGAAGCCGACGGAGAACAGGATGTTGAGGGCGGCGACCCAGCCGTTGATCTCGAGCTTTTTGCCGCTCTTGCCGGCGGGCGCCTCGTCGAGGGCGACATTAGCGGAAAAACGGAGCGCGCGGAATCCCAGCGCCATGGCCTGACCGAGCGTGACCACGCCGCGGACGATGGGCCAGCCCATCCATTTGTGCTTTTCCGAGGGCCGCTCCAGGGTCTCGGAATGCGAAGCGATGCTGCCGTCGGCGCGGCGCACGCAGATGCCCCAGGCGTGCGGGGAGCGCATCATGACGCCTTCCAGCACGGCCTGACCGCCGACCAGGGTTTCTTCACCGCTCTCCAGGGCGGGCAGAAGTTGCACCGCCGCTAGAAAACGCGCCATCTTCTGGATGTAGCCACACGTCGCCATTTAGCTTATTACCGCAGTTCTCGAGTGGTCTCTCTGTTGGATGCAAGTTCCGGGGGTATAGATAAGGTTAGCGATGACCGCATCTCCCTGTCAACGTTCCCAATGACCATCGGCTCCTAACCGCTGCGGCTAGCCAGTTGGCGCAAGGTGTTGATTTTCGGCGCAAACGGGCATCGAATTCAGGGCATGCACCTGCTCTCTGCGGCCGCTGAGGCCATCGGCGGCACGACCAAGAAGACGGAGAAGGTCCGCATTCTGGCCGACTACTTGCGCTCGCGGACGATACCGGTGTCGGCGGTGTCGGCGGTGTTTCTCTCCGGGCGAGCTTTTCCGGCGTGGGAGGAAACCACGCTGCAGGCGGGCGGGGCGCTGCTGTGGCAGGTGCTGAAGGACATCACGGAGAAGAGTGACACCGCGCTCACTGCTGCTTATCGCCGCCATGGCGACTTGGGCAGCGCTGCTTACGACGTGCTCCTCCCCACGGCGCCGGCGAAGAGCAAGCTGAGCGTGATGGACGTCGAGCGCGCGTTCCGCGATATCGCATCCGTCCGCGGCCCCTCCGCGAAGGCCACTCTGTTGCGCGAACTGCTGGCGCAGGCGACGGCGCTGCAAGCCAAGTACCTGGCGAAGATCATGACCGGCGAGCTGCGTATCGGGCTGAAGGAAAGCCTGGTGGAGGAGGCGATCGCCAAGGCCTATGAAGCGCCGGCGGCGGACGTGCAGCGGGCCAACATGCTGCTGGGCGATATCGGCGAAACGCTGCGCCTGGCGGCGGCTCACCGGCTGGCGGGAGCGCGCATGCGGCTGTTTCATCCGCTGGGCTTCATGCTTGCCAGCCCCGTGGAATCCGCTGACGAAGCGTTCGAGTTCTTCACCGACGCGGCGGTCGAAGACAAGTACGACGGCATCCGCGCCCAGGCCCACGCAGGCAGGCTTCAGGCTTCAGGCGCCGGGCCTACGGAAAAGCAGGTGCGCTTGTTTTCCAGAACGCTGGACGACATCACGGGATCATTTCCGGAGCTGGCGGATCCTCTGTCGGATTTCCCCGAAAATGTGATCCTGGACGGCGAGATTGTGGCCTGGCGAGACGGCCGCGCGCTGCCGTTTTCCGAGTTGCAGAAGCGGCTGGGCCGCAAGACGGTCACGGAAAAAATGATGCGCGAGGTGCCGGTGTGCTACGTCGGGTTCGACGTTCTCTATTCCGGCGACGAGCTGGTGATTGACCGGCCGCTGCGGGAGCGGCACGCGCTGCTGGATCGTATCTTTGCCGGCGCGACTCATCAGCATCGTGAGCGTGTCCGCGATCCGCAGGGACGCTTTGAGTTCGAGCCTGCTATCGAACAGGACGATCGTCAGCGCGTGGCCGCGATCCGCGCCCCGGTGCTGCGCGCCGGCTCGCCCGCGCAGCTCGGCGAATTGTTTGACGCCGCCCAGGCGCGTGGCAACGAAGGGCTGATGATTAAAGACCTGAACTCGGTGTACACGCCCGGGCGACGCGGGCGCTGGTGGCTGAAACTGAAGCGCGAGCTGGCCACGCTGGACGTGGTGGTCACGTCGGTGGAGTGGGGCCACGGCAAACGCGCGGGCGTGCTCAGCGATTACACCTTCGCGGTCCGCGACGTGGAGCGGCTGATCAACGTGGGCAAGGCGTATTCAGGTTTGACCGACAAAGAAATTTCCGAAATGACCGAGTGGTTCCTCGCGCACACGATTATCGATCACGGCTACTGGCGAGAAGTGGAGCCGGCGATCGTGCTCGAAGTGGCATTCAATGCTGTCATGCAGTCCGACCGGCACGATAGCGGGTTCGCCTTGCGCTTCCCGCGGATTCTGCGGCTGCGTCCGGATAAATCGCCCGCGGAGATCGACACGCTGGAGCGAGTGAGGGAGATTTTCGAGCGGCAGAAGGTGGCGTATCCCAACGCCGGGTAAGAGGGCGGACAACCATGTTCCTGACTTCCTCGCGGGTGGCATGAAAAGTTGAGCCACGGATGAACGCGAATGAAGGCGGATCGGGAAGATTAATTCCGTGATAGTCCGCGAAAATCCGTGGTCAGTTTTTCCGAATCGAAACTTATTTCTTGCCGCGCAATTTCTTCAAAATATCGGGGCCGAACTCGCTGAGCAAGTTCCAGCCGGCGTTGGTCGCCAGGGAGATACCCGCCGACGCCATGGTGCGTCCGGGATCGCGGTCCACGTCAGGCAAATAGGTGTTGCTGAGGGCGGCGGAAGCGAACGCCCCACCCACGGCGCTGAAGTTGAAGCGCCGGTGGCCGGAGTCGGTGCGCGTGACGAGCACGCGCGAGATGGCGTATCCGAAGCGCGGGCTGAATCCGCCACCGCCTTTACGAAAATATCGCGGGTCTTCTTTCAAGATGGAGGGAAGCAGGAACGACTGGAAGAAGCGGGTGGATTCCGCGGTTGCCAGAGCCGCGCCATAGCGCGCGCCGTACGCTTCCCATCCCTGGCCGTAGCCGCGCGGATCGGTGTCGGTGGCCTGCCACACGGCGGCGTCAAGCCCGGCGGCCAGCAGGTTAGCCGGAGAATAGCTGCGTTGCACCCAAACGGTGAGCTTCTGGTGCGCGGTGAGCGGACAAATGTTGGCGTCCGGAGGCGCGTCCACCGTGGTGCTGGGCATCCTCATCACGCGCTGCGCTCCGCCGACGATTCCGCCGTGCCGCTCTTTGTCCCGTAGGGTGGCCGCGTCCACGCAGGTTGAACCCGGCGTCTGCGCCCAGGAGATGGCCGTCAACAGAAGCGATCCCGCCAACAACGCGCGCAATATGAGTCTCATTTTCTCTCCGGAGGGCCGAGCATATCAGCAAAGTGGCTGCATGAACATGGAGTATCTACGGTGTAGGCGCTGCAATCGTCCCGCAATTTCCGGCCCCGCCCCGCCGCATGCGATAATGCTGGGTACACTCATCAAATAGGCCCTTGGCGCGTACCGCCCTGGGGGATGCGATGGGGTGCGAAGGCGGATATCCGTGCAATTGTTCCGGCGTTTTTTTATCGCATTTCTGCTGCTGTGTCTTGGTTGCGCCGCGCAGGCCAATTCCCCGGAAGTGAATCAGCGCATCGAGCGGCAGATCCGCGCCTCTTTCGGCGAGAGAATGCCGCCGTCGGTAGGGATTACCGTGGGCGCGCGCACGCCCAGCACCGATTTTCCCGGTTACGACAAGGTTACGGTCTCGCTGGCGCAGGGCGAACGCAAGCAGGAAATAGACTTCCTGCTTTCCAAGGACGGCAACACGCTGGTGCGGGTCAGCAAGTACGACCTGACCAAAGACCCCTTCGCCGAGACGATGAAGAAAATTGACGTCAAAGGGCGCCCGGTCCGCGGCAATAAGGACGCCAAGGTCACCATCGTCAACTACGACGACTTGCAGTGCCCGTTCTGTTCGCGCATGCACAGCGCGCTGGCCGAGCAGGTGCTCAAGGCTTATGGCGACCGGGTGAAGATTGTGTACAAGGACTTCCCGCTCACCGAAATTCATCCCTGGGCGGTACACGCGGCGGTGGACGCCAACTGCCTGGCTTCGCAAAACAGCGACGCGTTCTGGGATTTCGCCGACTACGCGCACGCCAACCAGAAGCAGATCACCAGCACGGAGCAGAAGCCGCCGTACAAGGAACAGTTCGCGACGCTGGACAAGGCGGCAATCGAAATCGGGCAGCGCCGGAACGTGCAAATGATTCCGTTACAGGCGTGCATCAAGGCGCAATCGGATACCGCAGTGCTGGCTTCCATGAAGGAGGCCATGGAGCTGGGCGTTTCGGCAACGCCGACCATCTTCGTCAACGGAGAAAGAGTGGACGGCGCGGTGCCGCTTGCCGAGTTGCAAGCCATGATCAATCGCGCGCTGCGCGACGCCGGCCAGCCGGTGCCGCAAAGCGCCTCGACGACGCCCGCGCCGGCGGGCCATGCGCCGCCGGTTTCAAAGTAGTTGCTGGGAGCTTTTCGGAGGAATACTTGATCCGCAATTCCGGGGGGCGCACCATCGCTCCCATCGTAATCGCCGTAGCACTCGTGCTCTCGTTTTCCGCCTGCAACCGCAGCCAGGCCGGTTCCGACGTCATGGCCAAGGTGAACGGGCGCAAGATCCTGCGTACGGAAGTTGATAAGTACTATTCCAACCAGACCGCCAGCGCGCCACAGAAGCCCAGCGATGAGCAGTCCACCAGCCTGAAGCTCGGCATCCTGAAGGAGCTGATCGACAACGAAATTCTGATGCAGCGGGCGGAGAAGCTCGGCTTGCTCGCCACCAACGAGGAAGTGGACCAGAAGCTGAACGAGATCAAGGCGCCCTACACGCAGGAGGAATTCGACAAGCGGCTGCAAGAGCGCAAGATTTCGCTCGACGACTTTAAGCGCGACCTGCGGCGCTCGATCACCATCGATAAGGTGCTGAACAAGGAGATCACGTCCAAGATCGCCATCTCCGACAGCGACATTTCGTCGTATTACAACGCGCACAAGGCGGAGTTCAACCTGATCGAGCCGCAGTATCACCTGGCGCACATCTTCGTCAGCACGCAGCCCAACGCGCAGGTGCGCAACCTGAAAAACGACAAAGCGCAGAATGAGGCCGAGGCGCGCAAAAAGGTTCAGATGATCGTCAACCGGCTGGACAGCGGCGAAGATTTTGCCACCGTCGCCATGAATTATTCGGAAGACCCGGAGAGCGCCGGCAACGGCGGCGACCTTGGCTTCACCCCGCAATCGGCCCTGTCCAAGACCGATCCCGCCACTCGCGAGTCGGTCAGCAAACTCAAACCGGGGCAGTACAGCAACGTGGTCACGATCGCCAACCCGGAAACGCACCAGGTGTTCGGTTTCCGCATCGTGAGGCTGATCGCCAAGGAGCCCGCGGGCCAGCGCGAGCTCAACGATCCTCGCGTGCAGCAGGCCATTCGCGACCAGCTCCGCGAGCGCCGCGAACAACTGCTGAAGGCGGCGTACTACGACGTGGTGCGCGACCAGGCGAAGGTGGAAAACTATTTTGCCGAGCAGATCCTGAAGAGCACGGGACAGAAATAACCAGGCAACTCATCCCCAGACAGAGCCGTCCGCAGCGCGCGTCCGCGTGTAGTTTTTGCGATGGACTGTTTCGAATCGCCCGCTTGTGGCAATCCTGTCTCCACAATGCAATCGTGCGCCGCGCACACGCTGGTCCATGGTCCATCGTCATCGCAAGTAATTCCTATTCCTCTCCGGTAAGAATTACCTCTCCGATAATCCACAGCAGATGGCAAGTGTCCGGTTGACCACCGTAGCGGCTTTGGAACCCGGGTTGCCGGTCAGAGTGTCTACGGTCCACAAAAAATAATCGCACTGGGGCGCAGACCGCTTGGGCGCGCACGCATTTCCACCGAGGTGATTTTGAGCACTCATCCCAGAGTTCCCCGTTTCATTTTCTTTCTCGTCATTTTTCTCACATTCCTGTTTCTGATTGGTTGTGGCGGAACGCCATCGCAGACCGCGGGCACTTTTTCCGGCAACAGCACAGGCTCTCCGAGCGGAAGCAGCGCTTCACCGGGCAACAACAGCGGTGGGACGACAGGCACGGCGCCCGCTGCCACACTCTCCAGCGTCAGTCTGAATCCCAGCACTGTGACTGCCGGCACGGCTTCGACGGGCACGGTCGCACTCAGCGCAGCGGCGCCCGCAGGGGGTGCAGAGGTCGCGGTCAGCAGCAGCAACCCGAGCGCCGCAACCGTGCCAGCCAAGGTGATGGTGACGCAAGGCCAGGCCAGCGCCACGTTCCAGGCGACAACGGCGGCGGTGGCATCGGCCACTGCGGTCACCATCAGCGCCAGCTATAACAACGCAGTTGCCGGAGCAACACTTACCGTCAACCCGCAACCCGCGACGCCTCCGCCGTCTCCACCTCCACCGCTGCCTCCTGCGACGCCGAGCCCCGATTTCACCTTTGGGGTCAATCCTGCGTCGTTCAGCGCGGCGCAGGGCGGTTCTGTCACGGCGACCATCACCACGGCGGTGAGCAACGGCTTCAACAGCGCGGTAATGCTGAGCTCTTCCGGGGCGCCGGCCGGCGCCTCGGTTAACTTCAACCCGGCCTCCATCGCGGCGCCCGGCTCGGGCACATCGCAGGTGTTGATCGCAGTTGCCAGTTCGGCGCCGGCAGGTACGTACGCCATCGTGCTGACCGGCTTTGGCGGCGGGCTGGCGCACACCGCGTCCATCAGCCTGACGATTACCACCGCCGGAAGTCCCGGCGCCACGGGCCCGTTGCACGGCTGCCTGCTGACCGATTCCGGCCACAAGTATCAGGCAGTGCAATTTTCCCTCAGCGCGGCGGCCACGCTGCCGTTCGATGGGCTGCTGTTCCGCGGCCCCACTTGCGATCCGGCGCAGAAGGTGGACGAGATTGGATTCCTGCAGCCGATGCAGTTCGGCGGCTTCGGCTGGACGTTCTGGTTCATCCACTTTCCGGATCAACTCGACACGTCGGGCATCTGGACCTTGGGCACGGACAAATCCGCGTGCATTGATTACAGCACCGCGCCTCCCTGCCAGTAGGGCAAAAAAGTTAGAACGCCGCGGTCGCAACTGCTATCTTTCTCGCCCGCGTAATGCGAGGGAGGTCGCCATGCTGGCTGCGAGCAAGGTCGTGGGTTTCGTTCCCACCAAGGATTCAAAGGCGGCGAGGGAGTTCTACGAGAAGAAGCTGGGATTGGAGTTCGTCGGCGATGATCAGTTTGCGCTGGTGATGAAAGCCGGCGAGACCACCATCCGAATCGCCAAGGGCGCCAAGTTCACTCCCGCTGGATATACCGTCCTCGGCTGGGAAGTGAAGGACATCGTAGCGGTAGTGGGCTGGCTGGCAAAACGTGGCGTCACGTTCGAGAAATACCCGTTCGTTCAAGATCAGGAACGCGGAATCTGGACCGCCCCTAACGGCGATAAGGTGGCGTGGTTCAAGGATCCGGACGGAAACATTCTGTCGGTCAGCCAGCATGGCTAGAAAAGCTAGCCACGGATTTCGCGGATGGTCACGGATCGGGAGCCAGGATTTCCTAGGCGTGCTAGTACTCACCTTTGCCAATCCGGGACAAGCGGTCTGTTGGGCTAGAATCGGCGCGAATCCTCCATGAGCGCGATCATCCAGTGGCTGCGGGACCTAGGCGCGTACGTGCGCCAGGTGTGGCGTGCCCAATGGCTGGCGTTGTCGCAGGTGGAAGCCATCGGGTGGATGCTCTTCTTCCTTTTCTTCCTCTGGTACGCCGTCGGCAAGCAAGGCGGTGACTTCCTTCTGCTGGATTCCGGGAACCTGGTGGTCCACGAAGGCGGACACGCGCTGTTCGGCCACTTCGGCGACTTCATGAATATCGCCGGCGGCACGATCCTGCAACTGCTGGTCCCGCTGCTGCTGGCGCTGGCGTTTTATGTGCGGCGGCAGCCGGTCGGGTATGCGCTTTTCCTCGTTACCTTCTTCGAAAACCTGCTGTACGTTGCCAAGTACATGAGCGACGCTCGCGCCCAGGCGCTGAGCTATGTCGCCATTGGCGTGGGCGCCATGGAAGGCCTGGAAGATCCCATGATACACGACTGGTACAACCTGTTCTCGCGCTTCGGCGTGCTGCCCTACGACACGCGCATCGCCGCCGCCGTGTTCAAGATCGGGTGGCTGGGGATGATCGGAACGGTGCTGTGGTTCGGGTGGCGGTGCTATCGGAGCTGGAGTGAAGGATGGGCGTAAAAGGCCGTCGGCGATCAGCTCTCGGCTGTCGGGCTTAAAGCTCTTGCAAACGCCGGCGGTGCTTAACATCGTGCGACCCGATTGCCGATAGCCGATGGCCGAGAGCCCGCTTACGCTTTTACTGCAGCTCTTTCCACTTCCTGCCTGGCCAGGTCAGGTTCGAAGCAGCGGCGGCAGCGGGCTTCGTACATGCCGTCGGCGCCCACCACGATCAGATCCTCGCTCGCCACCAGGCGCTGGGTGTGCTTGGCGGGATTTCCGCACTGCATGCAGATGGCGAGCGTTTTAGTGATCTCGTCGGCGACGGCCAGCAATTCGGGCATGGGATGAAACGGGCGGCCGAGATAGTCGGTGTCCAGCCCGGCAATAACGATGCGCTTGCCCATGTCGGCCAGGCGGACAACCAGGTCCACGATGGTGGGTCCGAGGAACTGCGCCTCGTCAATGCCGATGACTTCGGTCCGCAGGTCGAGCCGGGATTCCAACTCGGCGGCGTCTTTGATGGCTACGGAGCGGATGCGGAGCTCGCTGTGGGAGACGATATGGTCGTCGGAATAGCGGAGGTCGAGCGCGGGCTTGAAGATCTGCACCCGCTGGCGCGCGATCTCAGCGCGGCGCAGGCGGCGGATCAGTTCTTCGCTCTTGCCGCTGAACATCGGCCCGCAAACCACTTCAATCCAGCCCAGACTGCCTTTGGCGAAATTCATGGAAGCTCTCAGCTGTCAGCTTTCAGCTCAACGTTAATCACCTGAAACTTCTCAAATCCAGAACTCACAACTCAGGCCGCTGCGCCGCCTCGCGCTTTTTGGCGACATTGACGGCGTAGTGCTGGGCGCAGGTGCGCGCCAGAAATTTCTGCAACTCGATGAAGCTGTCAAACACCTTGGTGGCGCAGCCCAGGATCCAGCCGCTCACGTTTGCCACCGGCATGCCGAGCACGAGATAGACTGGAATTCCCGCGCGATGGGCAAACGTAAGCTCACCCTGCGTGCCCGCGCCGCGCGCCGCCGCGGCGTCCCAGTAGCAGACCACGTAATCGCTGCGCTGTTCGATCCAGTCCAGGTCCCAGGCGATGATCTTGCGCACCGTGGCCTGGAAGCGCGCCAGATCGCAGGTCTTCCAGGTACGGAATACCAGAACTTCCTCGTCGCCGAGGTTCTTTTTCTCGTCGGCGGCGGGATCGTAAACCTCGTGGCCGAGAGCGCGCAGAAAAGGCGCGATCTGCGCTCGCCAGCCCTTGCCGAAATCCGGCGAGTACTCGATGGAACCTGAAAGATAAGCGCGCATGAAGGCACCGCCATTGTCGAATGTGTCGTGGCGAAGATCAATCGGAATCGCCTGTGGATAGCGGTGGAAAACGAGGATAGCGGCTCTCACACGCGCGAAAAAGACACACCTACCGCAGATCAACGCTGATCGACGCAGAGGAAGAAATCAGCGATCATCTGCGTTCATCTGCGTTCATCAGCGGCAAATTATTCCTTCCATGCGCCCAGCGCGCGACGAACCAGAATAAGCTGGCCGACATGGTAGGAGTTGTGGTCAGCGATCAGCAGCGCCTCGCGCAGGATGGTCTGACCGTCGCCCCAGGAAATGGGCGCGTGCAGGTCGGTCTTCGGACTCTTGACCAGCTTGCGCATGGCAGAAAGATCGTAGTGGAACTGGCGCACGCTTTTCTCCCACGCTCCTGCCGGTGGCGCGTCCGTTTTTGGCCAGTAGCTTTCGGGCCACAGCTTCGACTTATATTTTGGATTGCGGCTGAAGTCCAGAATGTCCCATTGCGCGATCCGCATGTGCTCCAGCAACTGCCACGCGGTGTGCGGCAGGCCGGCAGGCATCACGCCGCGCAGCTTGGGCGGAAGTCCACCGACGGCGTCATCAAACGTCGCGTGGGCGCCGCCGCCTTCGAGCAGCCAGTCGAGCCAATGGCGGAGGGATTTTTCGCAGCGGTCCATAGCTCGGTTCGATGCTGAGATCAGCGAATGGTTCAGAAAGAAAAGCCAACCGCAAAGGACGCAAAGGGAACGCAAAGGCTGGCAAGAACTTATTGACCTAATCGAGCGCTCTGACCGCGCCGTGCTGGCGACGGTTTCAGCGCGCGACAGCCGCCGCAGCGGCGCAGCGTACCAGGGCGATCACGGTGGTGTCGTTGTCGCTCAGCGGATCGGTGTCTGCCAACGGGCGATGGCCTCGCGAAAGCAGTCCGTGATTCTTCTGGTTTTCGACAAATTTGCGCAATGACTCGAGCACGTGCCGGCAGAGTTGCTCCGCGTCATGACCAGGCGCTTCCTTGATCGCCTGCTTGACGCGCTCCAAGCCGAACTCGTCATTGTGCACCTTGGCCTCAACCAGTCCGCGCGAGACCATGACGACCGCCGAGCCGGCCGGCAGCGCGCAGATCTGAGCGTCGTGCGTGGCGTGCGAAAATAGGCCGAGCGGCAGGCCGCTGGCTTCCAGTGCGGTGATGTCGCCCGCTTGCTTGAGCAGCGCGGGGGTATGGCCGGCGTTGATGTAGCAGAATGTGCCCAGCACTTCGTTGTAGCAACCGACAATGCCCGGGGCGCAGCGCACGCCGCCGGCGGCTTCCATGATGGCGCGATTGATCTCCAGGGAAACGGTGGTGATTGCCACAGGTTCGTTGACGTCGTCGTTGTAGAACAGATCGGCGGCGCCGTGGAAAACGTCCTGCACGGCAGCGGCGATGTGCAGCGCCTCATCGCGTTTTCCCGCGATGTCGAGCAGCAACAGCAGCAGGCGTGAAGAACCGGCCTGGACGAAATCGAAATAGTCGCCGCCCACGCGTGCGCCACGGTACCGGGCGCCGACGCGGACGGTGGGAAGTTCTGGCATTTTGGCCGGCGCCGGCTTGCGCAGTTCGCGCGCCGGAGCGTGGTTCCGGAAGGGAATCCTCATATCGGCGGGAAAGTTAGCACAGACAGTTGTGAGTTGCTAGATGCCTGTTGGCGGCGATTCGCAGCCGGGGTGCATGCCCGGCCTCAAAAGGGATTGTGCAGGTTGTGGCTTTCGTTTCCGCTTTGGGCTAATTTCCGTACTTCAGAGACAAGTGCCGCGCCACCTGCTCGTCCAGGTCGGCGTATCCGGAATGGATGGACGCGCGCAGCGCGCTTTCCGTGGAGGAGCCGCTGCCGATGCGCTCCAATATGGCGCGCAGTTCGGAGATGCCGTAGGTGTCGCGGATGAATTCGGCGGCGGCGAGCGATTCGTCGTAGGCGAGCAGGGCTTCGAACGGCGAGAAGTTTAGGAAGGAACGCTCCAGCGTGGCCAGCGGGATCTGGTGCCCGCCGCGGTAAAGCTCGGCCAGGCGGCGTCCGCGGGTGGGGCCGAGCTGCTTGGGCTCGATCACCTGGGCCACGCCTTCATGCAGCCACTGCGGGCAGCGGCCGTGCGAAACCTGGTTGATGAAAGAATGCGCCAGCTCGTGCTTGAGCACCCGCGCCAGGTCGGGCGTGACCGACGTCAGGCCCTGGATGGGGATGCGCAGCTTGCCATCGTTGAGCGCTCCGATCCAGGAGGGCGCTTCGGTGACGTCGAAAAATGCCCGGTCGGTGTAGAGCGAGACGGAGATGTTCTGGCGCGGCGAGATGCCGAGGTCGCGGACCAGATCGGAATAGCTGCTCTCCAGCGACGCCTGGATCTGCTGGCGGAGTTCGGCCGAGGTGGTGGCGCCCTCGTAGTGAATGCTGAAGTGCCCGGTTTCGGATTCGGAGAATTGCGATTCGGCGGTGAGTTCGCGTTGCGCGCGGGCTAGGAATTTCTGGACGTTCTCGTCGGGACGAAGCGCAATCGAGCGCTTCCACGCGGTGATTGCCTGCGGGACGCGGTCCGCGCTGTAGTGGGCATAGCCCAGGATCATCCAGGCATCGGCGGAGTTGGGCGCCACGCGCGTGGCGCGCTCCACCAGCGGCAGCGCCTCGCGAGCACGTCCGAGCTGGACCAGGACGGCGGCATAGCTGACGAGGACGACATCGTTCTGCGGCGCGAACGAGAGCGCGCGATCGAAGTAAGACCTTGCGCTCTCGCGGTCACCGCCCTCGTACGCATGGCGTCCTGCGAGAAAATAGCCGGCGGCGGTCTGGTCGGAGTTGCCGGCGCGCTCCAGGGCCGCGAGTGCTTCGGAATCGACCTTTCCGGCCTTGATCACCCTGACGGCAACCGCGTCGGCGCCCACGATATTGGCGGTCACGTCAGGAACATCGGCGGACGTGGTGCGGCTCGCGGCCGGGACAGAAGACCTCTGCGCCGGCCCGCCGCCGGCCTCGACGCGGTCCACCAGCGTCTTGGGAATAGCGTAGGCATCGTCCCCGACCTCATAATAGACACGCGGACCGTTCTCGGTGACCTTGTCGGCCAGGATGCTGCGCCCGTTCTTGAGGTGGATGGTGTCGGCCGGGGAGATCGCGGAAGCCGCGACCACGGCCATAATGATGAAGGGAGCTCGCACTCTGGCGAATTCTAGCATTGGTTTTTCGCGTCGCCGCATGACCCAGGTAACCACTACGGTGCATGTACTTTCGTGCGTCCTTTTCCTGGCGTGCGCTGCCTGGGCGCAAACCGGCGCCAACGCGCCGCAGCCGGCGACGTCGGCGCCGGCGGCGCCCACGGCTCGTCCCACGGCGGCTGCGCCCGTGCCCGGCGAGGGACTGGCGCTCTACCGGAAACTGCGCGAAGTCGGGCTCGATCCGGCGGCGGTGTACAACGTGCGCGCCGCCTCGCTGCAGCGCGAGGATCTGCACATCACCCTGGAAGACGGCACCCTCGCCTTTGTCCAGTCGGTGGACGGACGCGTGACCGGCGCGTTCTTTGAGGGCGAGGGCGAGGTGCTGCTGTTCCCGCCCGACCAGGCGGAGCGCGGGTCGCTGGCGCTGTTTACCGGAGCGGCGGTGCTGGAGGAGAAATTCACCACCGCTTTCTTCCGCTTCAACGACGACACGGCGGCGCAGCTCAAGCCGGCGTTGCGCCCCGAAGAAGGGCCGCAGACGTTCGTCGAGAAGTACGACAAGGTCGTGCGCACGCTCTGCGAAGCCGACGCGCTGCGCCTGATGACCACCTACCTCAACCAGCAGACGCACGGCGAGGACCGGCTCTTCCGCGCGCGACTGCAAGGCGAGAGGCTCGGCGTCTTCGACGTCTATTTCGACACCCTCATTGCGGAGCAGATCGCCGTGCTCAAGCTGACCTACAACGGCGGCCTCGGCTACTACGACGTGCTGGCGAATTTCCCGATGCGATCGGCGCGCGGGCAGAAGCCACCGGATTCCGGAAGCACGGGCGTGGGTGGAGTTCCGGACACGGCGGTCACGCGGCTGCACATCTCCAGGTACACGGTGCGTGCGCGGGTGGATCCGCCGCATTCGCTGGCGGCCGACGCGCAACTCGAGGTTGACGTGCGCCAAGGCGGCCAGCGGATCGAATTTTTCGAACTCTCGCGTTACCTGAAGCTGAGCGCGGTGGAGGCTGACGGCAAGCCGCTCGAATTTCTGCAGAACGAAGCCATCGAGGGCAGCGCGTTGGCGCGCCGCGGCAACGACGTGGTCGCCGTCCTGTTCCCCGAGCCGCTGCGCACCGGCCAGAAGCTGAGGTTGAATTTCTCCTACGCCGGGAATGTCCTGTCCGACGCCGGCGGAGGTCTGCTCTACGTGGGCGCGCGCGGCGTGTGGTATCCCAACCGCGGGCTCGTGATGGCGGATTACGATTTGGAATTCCGCTATCCCCAGAACTGGACTCTGGTCGCAACCGGCAAACGCGTCTCCCACCATGGCGCCGGAGGAGAGCAGGTGGCGCATTACGTCTCCGAACGGCCCATGCCCGTCGCCGGTTTCAACCTCGGCCGTTACACCGTGGCCACGACGCGCGCCGGCAACGTGCTGGTGGAGGTCTATGCCACCGCCGGCGTGGAGCGAACCTTCCCCCAGCAACAGCAGGTTGTGGTGGCGCCCCTTCCGCCGGTCATGCGGCCAGGTCAGAGAATTCCGCCGTCCATCATGGTTAAGCCCGTTCCGCCGCCTGCTCCCGCCAGCAATGCGGAAACCGTGGCCCAGACTTCCGCGCGCGTCGTCGAGTTTTTCTCCCTAGCCTTCGGCCCGTATCCCTACAGCTCGCTGGCGCTGTCGCAGATGCCCGGCAGAAACAGCCAGGGCTGGCCCGGGCTGGTATTTCTTTCCAGCTACGCCTACCTCTCGCCGGAAGAGCGTCAGCAAGCGCACCTGGGCCCGGTGGCTTCGCTGCATTACTCCGGCTTCATGCAGGTGCATGAAATCGCGCACCAGTGGTGGGGCGACCTGATCGGGTGGAAGAGTTATCGCGATCAGTGGTTGATGGAGGCGCTGGCGAATTATTCCGCCATCCTCGCGCTCGAGCCAGAGCGCCCGGCGGACTGCAAACTAGTTCTGCAGGCCTACCGCGAGCAACTGCTGGCGAAAAATGAGGAGGGAGAAGAAGTGGCGCGGGCGGGGCCGGTAACCCTTGGCCTGCGGCTTTCGTCGTCCCATTTTCCGGACGGCTACGACACCGTGAGCTACGGCCGCGGCGCCTGGCTGCTGCACATGCTGCGCACCATGATGCGCGACGCCGCACCGGCAAAATCAAAACCGAAGGCCGACTCCGCGGAGCCTTTCCTGCGCGCCCTACGCAAGCTTCGCGAGCGCTACCAGGGGAAGGAAATCTCAACCGCGGAATTCCTGCGAGTCATGGAGGAGGAATTGCCGGACTCGCTGCGCTACGAAGGCAGCAATTCGCTCGACTGGTTCTTCGAAGGCTGGGTGAAGGGAAGGGCGGTCCCGCACCTGCAAACCAAGGACGTCAGGTTCGTGCGCCGGGCCGGGGCCGCCTTGGTCACCGGCAAGATTCTGCAGAAGGAAGCGCCCGACGACCTGGTGACTTCGGTGCCGGTGTACGCCGGCGTCGGAAAAAAACTGGTGCTGCTGGGTCGCGTCTTCGCCGACGGCGCCGAGACCAGTTTTCGTTTGAACGCGCCGGCCGACGCTAAAAGCGTGGTGCTCGATCCCTACGGCACGGTGCTCACGCGGCCGTGAACGCCGGATTTCAATGCGCGGGCTGCGGCCAGTGGAACCAGACCTCGGTAGATCCCTCGGCCGGACGCCGCCAGCAGTACGTGGAAGATTGCCAGGTGTGCTGCCAGCCGAACGTTTTGATGGTCGAGGACGACGGCGAGGAGTGGGTGGTGCACGCGGATCTGGAATGAAGAACTGTCGAATTGCCAAATTGTCGAATTTGAGAATCGGCGAACTAGTTTTCAAAAAGGCCGGCTTGGAAGGGGGGCGGCTTCAGCGCCGTTTCAGACCCCGATTTGACGGCTTTAGCCGCTGAGGGAAATGCCAAGGATGACAAAACCTAAGCATATCGGCATCGTTGCCTGCAGCGCCGAAGGCGCCGCCCTTTGCTATCGCACCATTTGCGTCGAGGGCGAGCAGATGATGGGCCGCCACCATCA
>Ga0326726_10000724_pt1 | contig 30319 bp, 34 predicted proteins | sample MHFenrmetagenome_2_FD_207603 | JGI IMG/M metagenome (GOLD analysis project Ga0326726, IMG submission 207603) | Lab enriched peat soil microbial communities from Michigan Hollow, Ithaca, NY, United States - MHF15MN | ecosystem: Environmental > Terrestrial > Soil > Wetlands > Peat | place: USA...
TGGAAAGCAGATCCAGTAATTCCTTCTTTCTTTCGTCATTTAAAGATTTGGCCCTTTTGATCCTCGCTTCAATTTGGGTAATTGTCTCCTCGACCATATTTTCATCCTTTCTCGTAGAATGAAGTCAACTCAGAGATCTGGAATCCTTCATTTCAGGCGTTGAGGAAGCGGCTTCCCTTCCAGTGGAGCAGACTTATAATAGAGCACACGTAAGCGTTGGCTGCGGTTTGGTACAAATTGCGGCCCAAAAAAGAGAAAAGATAGGAACATTCTGCCAGTTTAGTCTAACCTGTAACCGTTAGTTTGTTCTCGACTTGAGACACACCGGGAGCCGACCAAGCAGCGTATTCAGCTTCCTCATACTCTGCCCAGGAGCCCACGCTGCCACGGAGAATCACCTTGCTACCCGAACTTTCCACCTGAATCTTTTGGGCCGCTAATAATAATCTGGCATTGCGCTTAAGTGCATCTTCAATTTTGTTCTTCACCTCGACCGCTTTCACCGGCGGTTTGATAGTGATCGAGTTGATGACTCCCACTACCCCTATCAAGTGACGTACAACATCCTCCGCAAGCTCTTTTTGGTAATACCAATCCACATCGCCACTCAGAGTGATCCGACCGTCCTGCACCATCACCTTGACGCGGTGATGCGGTATCCAAATATTCCAGTCGAGAACGTCTGTCGCCAGCTTGGCAATATCCTTGTCGGCGCGCTTGTACGAGCCAGCCAGCGTCACCTTGATCTCTTCAATTACTGCCTTGACGCCCCAAATCCGCTTGGCAGCACGATCGGCAGCCCACTTTTTAGCGTAGCTGTCAACGTTGCCGCTAAGCGTCACCACTCCATCCTTGACGGCAACACCAATCTCCGCTGCCTGAATGGTCGGCTCCCACGTGAGCTCATTCATAACATGTCGTTGCAATTCCGCGTCGGTCTTCATAGCAATTTCCTCCTTCTGATACATCGGACTTTCACTTCCTGCACCCTCAAATGTTAGGCCATCTTATCCCTAAACCCTAAATTTTCCGTCCCCCATGAATGGCTAAATGGTTATTAAATTAGTTATTCACCTCCTTTCTTTTAGTAACCTTTGCTGATTTACCAAAAAAAAGCCGAACTTACCGGAGGTTCATCCTTCGGCAGCTCGGCCATCTTATCGAAAGACCCGCCGCTTTCCGCCCTCTCCTCACGAAGGGTTGAGCTTTATCGGGTGAGCCAGTTTAATTATTATTTTACGTATCAAAAAATGTTGATTTCGTCAATCTCAAAATAGTCTTGTGAAAATTATCTTTTTGAGGATTACCCTTTGAAAGCTTGTATAGAAGGGTAAATTTCAGGAATCACGACGTCAGGAAGGAATCCGCGAGAGGACGATACCATCTAAGTCTTTTATACACCTTTGGGGACTGATTCACGGTCAAAGGATTCGGAATAACAGGAGACAGAGAACGAGGGTGATAATTACAGCAATCAAATTCAAAACATTGATTGGCTCGCCTATCTGGTCAGAGGGAATAAACTCCTCTTTGGCCAAAAATATATCTCTCTCCGTTGAAAACATTTAGATACTTCCTTTTCTAAGTAGAATGATCAATTAAACTGTAAATCTTAACGGAAAAAAATACCTTAGAAGCTTAAAATTGAATATTCAAAAGAAATGTATCAAAAAGAATGCCAACTGGCGTTTTTGATTCTTGGTTGTATTGAAGATCAATGCCATTAGCTTAGAAAAAATCGAATAAAATATTGGACCCCCGTTTTCTTGGAGGAAAGTACGGAAGAAGCATTTTTTGTTTAAGACATGACAGGATGTCAGCGCTGGATTGTAAGAATTATCTTTTTGCTTCTGAATTTATTGAGTTAATTTACGGGGATGTTTCGGGCAGGGTATGAGGGAAGAAAACTTATGGATTTCCATTGGAATATAGCGCCTTAACCCAAAATCTAAAACCAACGCTTTCAAGAAGGAAGAGTTGGAAAAAGGGGCAGCGTTTTACTTCCCTCATATGGTCCTCTTCCAAAGATGAGGACACGACTATCATCCACCTGGCATATTGCAAACAATTCCTCATCGCTCAAAAAGCCCTCCATTCATACGAATCTTTTATAACGAAGTGACATAATTTGTAATCTTAAAGGAAATTTTTGAATGAAGTTGATGCAGCAACTTTCTCCAATTGAACGGTTTGATATGGTATTAAGCGTCGGAAAAACGGCATGTCATTTGCAAAATGTCGAGTGCGAAGGAAAACTGCAAGGCAACTCTATAACCTCTCACTCGAAAGTATGGCCAATGGTGTGTCAACATTTGAAGGAGGTAGAGTGACATGGCAAAAGTTGTATTCAGATTCTTTGAGGTTAATGTGGAAGATGACGATGCTCTCCGTTTTGTGAAAAAAATAGAAGAGGTCTTAAAGGATTTCGCAGGGGAAGCCTACCATTTCAGATATTACATCGAGGAACTCCCGTGTGCAGCCCGACATTCAAACGAATGGATCGAAAGGCCATAATCTCAGTGGGTGCCCACAAATAGAATGTGAAAGCAGCGCTTACACACTATCAGATTAACTCTCGACCGAGAGTTCCAATACTGATAGCTCTCCGAAGATATCCCCATCGATTATCATTTTGAAGTGAGCACTCCACATGAAACAAACCGAAGAATAAGAACTACAGGAAGAGAGGAGATAAGGAGATATGAATAACACTACCAAGCGTGGAGATTAGTCGAAGGTTAATGCTGATGGTTGGCGGTTGAAACCGAGCATCAGAGTACCGGTTATCGTACCCTACTCATTTTAAACTAAACAAGAGGGCTTGGGCTTCTATCCAGAACTTCCCTCATTTTTTTCATGAGTCCGCCTATCGTGAATGGCTTCTGGATGTAATTCACTCCCTCCTCCAGAATACCATGATGGAAAACGGCATTATCTGTATAGCCCGACATATAAAGCACCTTCATCTTAGGATGAAGGTGTATAAGTTGGTCGGCCAACTGACGCCCATTCATCCCTGGCATGACAACATCGGTCAAGACCATGTGAATTGGCTCCTTACGCTCCTTACTGAGCACCAGAGCATCATTCCCACAAGAGGCCTCCAAAACTGTGTATCCCTGTCTTTCAAGAATCCGCACAGCCAACCTTCTGACATCCTCCTCATCTTCCACTACAAGAATTGTCTCACCACCACCAAGAAGTTCCTCTCTCGTCACCTTATTTCTCATGCCTTCAAGAGAATCATCCATTCTCGGCAGGTAAATATTAAACGTCGTACCCAGGCCCGGTTCACTGTGAGCCCAGATGTCACCCCCACTCTGTTTGACAATCCCATAGACCGTCGATAAACCCAATCCCGTTCCCTTGCCTTTCTTCTTCGTTGTAAAAAAGGGTTCAAATAAATGTTCCTTGACTTCCGGAGCCATCCCTATTCCTGTGTCATTTACGCTAAGCTTCACATAGCGACCAGGCTTTATAGCAACATGACTGCGGGCATAAGGCTCGGCCAATTCCGCGTTGTTGGTTTCAATAACGAGTTTCCCCCCAGAAGGCATTGCGTCTCTGGCGTTGACGGCAAGGTTCATAATTACCTGCTCAATCCACCCCGGATCGGTCTTTACTGTTCCCAAATCATCGGCTAAGGACGTAATCAGTTCGATATCCTCGCCGATCATACGGCGAAGCATCTTCTCGAGATCTCTTATGATGGTGTTCAGATCAAGAACCTTCATATTAAGAACCTGACGACGACTGAATGCGAGAAGTTGGCGGGTAAGGGAAGCTGCTCGGTCCGCGGCTGCCTTGATCTCCTCGATGTTCCCTTTAAGGGAGTCCTTTTCCTTTAGTTCAAGAAGGGAGAGTTGGCAGTTACCGCTTATGACGGTCAGAAGGTTGTTGAAGTCATGGGCGATCCCCCCAGCCAAACCACCAATGGCCTCCATCTTCTGAGATTGACGAAGTTCTTCTTGAAGGGTTGCTTTCTCCTCTTCTGCACGCTTGCGCTCGGTGATGTCACGAGCAATGCCCCGAAAACCTGCCGGTTGCCCTTTTGAATCCTTTATGAGAGATACTGAAACTTCGCCGAAAAGTTTCGTCGCGTCTTTAGCAACCACCTCCCAACCAAATCCTTTGATGGGCTCCCCGGTCCTGTAGACTTTATTAAAGGCCTCATACAATTTCTTGGCATTCTCCTGGTCTGTGTACTTTCGGTTATTCATACCTATCATTTCATCTTTAGAGTAACCCAACATTCTGCACAGCGAATCATTAAAGAAGGTAAGATTACCGGCAATGTCTACCTCAAAATAGCCATCTTCGATGTTTTCAAGAATCGTGCGATACTTCTCCTCACTCTCTCTTAATGCGTCCTCAGTTCGCTTGCGCTCGGTAATATCAGAAAGAATCACAACGACCCTACCATCGTCCAATAGCGTTGGTTTAAACTCAATCTCCTTCGTCTCACCATTCTTGCAAACCACATTAAATATCTTATCAACTCCTTTCTGAATAACATCCCTCTTCAACGAACTGATGATTTCCCGCCGATACTCGGAGAAGGGTGAGGCCCTATGGAACCAACCCCGTGCAGCAAAGATGTCCTCCAGAGTATACCCCGTGATGTTAGTAAATGCAGGATTGATATAAATGAACCTTCCATCGTCATCGATAAGAGCTATGCCGTAAGGCGCTTTATGGAGAATGGGAAAAAAAGTTTCTCTCTCCTTTTGTAATACTTCCTGAACCTGCTTCAACTCAGCTTCCGTGCTCTTCAATTCAACGATTCGCTCGTTTAGTTTCTGCAGTTTCCTTATCAGATGCCCTCTGGCAATGTTTTCATCTCTCATTTGTGTTTTCTCCAAGGGGATTCTGATTTAATTACCAAATCTTGTACTTTGGAGCAATAAGAATGCCAAGACAACCCACCGTTTGAACTTATTGATTTCTATAATTTATTTAGAAAAATAAATTCTACTGGACAGCGGAATATGACGTTTTTTGTCCCGGCAGTGAAAAATATTTCAAAAGGGAGTCATCAATGAGGATAACACCTAATGTTTAATCTAATATAGACCCAGAGATTGACGATTACTCTGAAAGAGTGGATTACCCTTCTGCCCATCCCCCTGAACCCATGGCAGAAAGGGAGAAATGATGAGCAAATATTTGGTATTGAACACTTTTGGGGAAGGAATTTAATACTTTTGTACAAAGTTGTTTCAGTTTTGATTTCCTTTAAGGTAACGGATTTTTAAGAAAACCTCCGTCATTTTGCGCCATTTTCTGAGTAAAAATTTGGTATCAGAATTGCAAACTTATTGCAATAAATAGGAGTATACACATCCCGACAAAGCCAAACCCTCCGTGAGAAGGGGACGGAAAGCCAACGGGACTTGATTCTGGATTCATACCGTTGGAAGGCTCATGGCAGAAAGGGGGACATGATGAGCAAATATTTGCAATTATTCAAACGAATGGAGGATCAACGAGGCATGGCTGCAGCTTTGGTGGCTGCCATGATGATGTTGTTTCTTGGTATCGCTGCCCTTGCGATTGATCTTTCGTACGTTATGGTGGTGCGTAATGAGCTCCAAAATGCCGCAGACGCAGCTGCCCTGGCAGGGGCGAGGGTTCTTTATCCAAACACCCCCCCCAAAAGCCCCAACTGGACCGCGGCTCAGACAGAGGCAGAAGCTGCAATCGGACTCAACAAATCATCCGGCATAACCCTTTCCGATTGCCAGGCTGAGACAGGCTACTGGAACCTCACAAGAACCCCGTTTGGTCTCCAAGGGCAAGGCATTACCCCTGGAGCCAACGATGCCCCGGCAGTTGAAGTAACGGTTAGCAGATCTCCGGGAAATAATGGTGGTCCCTTGCGTTTGTTTATTGCTCCCGTCATTGGAACAAATTTCGCTTCGGTAAGTGCCCAGGCCGTAGCGGTAGTGCAATCTCCCGGTACTGCCAATGCAGGCCGCCTCTTACCCATGGTGATATCTAAGGAGGCAGCTGACCAGGCAGGCACTTATAATAGTGCAGCAAACAAGATTAGAATTGGATCTGCGTATCACTACCCGAATTCAATGGCAGGCCAGTGGACATCCTTTGAGCTTAATACAAACAATGTTCCCACCGTCAGAGATTTGATACAGAACGGCAACCCGACAACCCTCAAGATCGGTGACCATATCTGGATCGAACCTGGAACAAAAAACACCCTATATGATAATAGTCACCAACCAAGTATGAGCTGGTATGTAGGTAAAGACGTGGTATTCGCAGTAGTCAATGCCGTACTAAGCGACGTAACGCACTCCTCGGTGCCGATCTATGCATTTATCGGCTTTCATATCACTGACTCAGTAGGTGGAAACGGGAAATATGTCGAAGGCTATTTCAAGGGTGGTATTTTTGGTGGTCTAGGGCCCAGCGGCCCGAATTATGGGCTTTACACCCCTCCAAAGTTGGTCTATTAAGAATCGGCCCCGGGGAGACCGAATTTCTTCACTGGACGCGGCTTAACCTCAATATTGGCTGTAAGCCGTTCGCTGTGACCGCCCGCTGGAAACATTCATCTAAACCTCATTTCTTCCCTTCTGTTTCTTGGCTATGCCCTCCTTTGGTTTGACCTGTGCTAGGTTTGTCTGAAGTGTAGGCTTTGGCTCCAGCAGTACCATGTCCCGCTTTTCCGACCTTTCCTTGAGTAGCCGCGTCTCCACCTTTTCCAGGTTTCCTTGAGTGGCTGAAGTTGCACCCTTTTCGGCCTTTCCTGGATGGCCTGTTCCAGGTTTCGTCTGAGCAGTACTATAGGGCGTTCCATCATAATGGTGTGTAACCTGACGGTGCTCTGATTTATTCCAATGGTGGGTGTCATGCCAGGTCCGCCAGTTTCTTTGGAGATCATTATAGTGTATAGGATGATAGTTCCATGGATAACCTCCCCAAAGATGGGTTCTGTAGTTCTCTCTCCAAGTATAGGGTATCTTGTTATACCAAAATGGAACTCCTGAATAAACACCCCAACCGCGATCATAGTAAAGAGATCGATACCAGCCTCCATTCCATGGTCTCCACCAATATCCATTATAGAAAAAGAGTTGTTGTGGTACACTGGGGACAACATAAACCTCTACTTCTTGGCAGTACTATTACTTCGGGGGGTGCTGCAAATACGATAGGGAGTGGGACAGTAACTGTTACGCCAGGTGGTGGGGGTGGTGGAGGTACTGCTGTTGCTGAAATAGGGATGGTTAAAGATAAAATCATTGTTGTAAAAAGTATCATTATTCTCATTTTACCTCTCCTTTTTCAAAGAGACTTACTGATCTTTACGCTGGGGTCTTTCTCCATTGAAATATTCAGATGCTCTCCTTTTCTAAAAACATGATCAAGTAATGTGTGAATCTCAAGGATAAAAATACTTTAGTGGTCTAAGACGGATTATCAACAAAAAATCATCAAAAAGAATGCCAAAGGGATAATTTTGCCTAATGGTTGTTTTGGAGTTCAATGGGATAAGATTGCAGCAAATTGAATAAAATATAGTACCGTTGTTTTCTTAGGAGGAGAAAATGAGCTGGGCATTTTTGCTCAAAACATGACAGAAATGGTAAGGGTGGCTTGAAGTGCCAACGCAATGTTCCCTAACGGCCAGGCTAGCCCACTTTACGCAATATACATAGTGAAGTAAAGAAAAGGATCAAAAGACTTAGAACTTATCCCTAAATAATCCCGTTTAACCAAGTCCCCCCTTTGAAAAAGGGGGATTTAGGGGGATTTTCCAGAGGTGGGCACATCAAATCCCCCCACTCCCCCCTTTACTAAAGGGGGGGAAGTTATTTAAGGATAAGCTCTTAGACAAAGAGAACCGAATTTATGGAAGAGTTTTGAGGAAAGAAGACACTTTTATAGAATTCTCTCAAATTTCTTTCTGAGTTATAGTATATAGGATAGGTCGAAAAATTTCACTGGTTTTCTCGTCCATCGTCACTTGAATGAAGAAAATGTCTTTACTGTCTAATTCTTTACCAAACATTTTTTCCCCCCAGTTAATGATGGATTGTTGAGTTATTCTTGCAGGGTTCTTTCTCCTTTCGGGCAAAACCCCAATAATCTGGTATCCCCCTGTTGGATTAAGCCAGTAGAATTCATAAGCTACCATGCGTTAACTCTCCCATTAATAAATATATAGGAAAATCTGATATAAAATAACTAAAGCAGTCATGGTGGTTATCCCCAGTATGACGAGCATAACCAATCTGAATTTACTGTGGACGCATAATAGAGCCAAGGGAATAGAAACAATAAGAAATTTCCAGATCCAAAATCTATCCCCATACAGCTGGATGGCGGAGCGCACAACAGGGTTAACCTCCCATCCACCGTCGTCCAGGATCATCATTGTAAACAATGCATCAAGAACGGTTAACCCAACGGCCAAAGCGAGTGGGATAAGTAATCCAGAATGATAACGGTCTACATAACCACCTCCCTCTTGGTCTTCTTTTCTTCGGAATGTTTTCCTCCGCCCCCAAAGAGTAAACCTGCTCAAAGAAGGGGTAGGCCGCTTTCGACGATCTTGGAAAACCCGTTTATCCAATTTTTCCATATAGAAACTCTAATCATTGAAGCAGAATAGCGCGTAAAACCGTTAAAGAGATGCATGATTATTATTTTGCAACACAAAGAAGCTAGGCGTGGGTCTCTCTTTCCTTGTGCAGGTGTTCCACTCCGATCACCCATCCGAGTTTTGTAACTTTAGCTTGGATTTGGTGTACCGTCACTCCATGTTCGAATTCAATTTTCCTACCTTTTGGCCCCAGGAGAAGGACAGAACCATCGAATCTCTGGATTAAGGTGGCTCTTGGTTTTCCATTCAGTAATCTGAAATCCACCATGCGTTTTCTGCCTCTCTAACGTGTTTCTTAGCTGCAAGGAATTACTTCTTCAATTTCATCTCGATCCCGAAAGGGCGACTTCCCTCAAAGGCTTATTAAGCAATCCCTATGCCAAGCTAAAATCTTTACTCAGTGATACATTCTTTTTTTCGAGTTGAGCCGATTTACATCCTCTATCTCTTGAGGAGGGAAGTGATTTTCCCTTTTTCACTGAATTGCTTCCCGGCACAAGAAAAATAATTTGTCCATAAATTCTTATTGATTTAGGGATGAAGTTTTTTAAAATAATCAGACCGAAACTCGATTAGACGAAGTAACGGAGGAATAAAATAATGAAGGATTTTTCCACCCCCACCGAGTCAGCAGAGCATTTCGGTGTGTGTGAAAAAACGATTGCCCGGAGACTGTGGGCTAAAGGAATCCCTGCCCGTTAGGTTGGGAGGACTTGGAGGATTTCAGGAAGGATATTATTTGGTAGTTCATGGCGGTTGTGGATTGTGATCTATTCCAGTTGGTCCGGACTTACCTTATAGCAATACAGCGATTCCTCATCATTCGTGGAAGTATTTGCGCCGTTCTCCGTTTCATTTCTGACGTACCCAAAGCCTCCACACTTTGGGCAACATTGCCGTTTTCGAGCTCGAATATATCCCTGGCCGTTACACTGTGGGCAGGCGACCATTCCGTATTTCTCGGGTTGAAAAATCTTCTTTTTCATCTCCACCTCGTCCTAAATTTGTGTTTTGTTCTTTTTCTTTGTGAGCATACATGGAGGCATCTGCCTTATCCAACAGTTCATCTATCGAAATAGGATGCTCAGGATCAAAGCTGGCCGCTCCTATACTTACCGACAAGTTATAATCGATGGTCAGTTTGTTATTATGATCTCTTATGTTCTCCTGAAGACGAGCCATCACCACCTTGTCATCCTCATCAGTGGATTCGCGATTCTTGGTCATCAGCAATAAGTACATTATAGAAAGAACCCTTTTCTCCTTCTATCAATCCGCTCCTCAATCGATACTGTACGGAGGATATTTAGTCTCCTTTTGCAGCAACTTTTATGCCACGGCAGATCAACTTACTTAGCTGCTGACTTTATAGGTTTTTTTGGAAATCCATGCCTTGTTGACTGACTTTTTTTGTCCGAAGGAGATAATATTTATAGAGCGGCTTCATTCATGAGGAAAGCGTCAAATGGAAAAAAAGCTGAGAATGCTTTCATCTGAAATAAAATCAGTATAAATGAAAAAAAGGTAGACTAACCCTCTGAGAACCGACTCGGTATTAGAGAGATACCCGATAAGCCTTCGCTTCGGGAAAGTGGATACCTTTACAAGGTATAAATTAAAAGACTTGCCATATTGTCAATATTTCATGGCAAATAAGTAATTGCCTCGATCTTTCCTCCCATCGGATGATGCTTTTCGTAGAATCTCCCGTATTCATCAAGTGAATGATACGGCCCATGAACTCCCGTGATTTCTTTATACGGAGTCCCATAATCGAGGATAAAGAGGTTACCATTTTTTTTAAACGCACAGACATAGTGGTTAAACACATTGGGGCGAACGACGATGATCGCGGTTTGCGCCTTGTAGGAGGGATTGATCTGATTAAGAGTCTTTTTCGAAAACTCGGCAGCATCTATGTAGATTCCTGATTTAAGTTGAAAAGTCTCCTCGGGGGTTCTTGGAACAGGTAATGTCCCCTCAAATTTCTTGTATCTTTCCGCATCAAAGGAGAACTCCGTTTCCATCCATTTCACTAAATCTTGGTAAGATTTCCACCCAGAGATGGTTTCGATATAGGTTTTACCTGAGAAAGGTTTCGCTGGAGAAAGTTTCTCTGTTCGGGTTTCCTTTGGATATATTTTCACCTTGGTGGGTGCACAGGCAAGCGGGGTAAGCAGATAAAAGAATAATACTAAAATTGCCAGCATCAGCCTGAAATAAATCTTCCCTCTATTTTCTTTCACCCTCTGCATTGGCTAATCGACCTCTATCCTTGCTTGCCAGGAAGTTTTTCACTTCAAACCGTATTCCCCCTCGCCTCTTCGGCTAACACTAACATTTGCGAGTCCACAGCTCAAGATATCCTGATAGGTGAAGATGACGGATGGAAAGCAAGCATCGAGAAAAAGTAAGGCAGGGCCGATTCAGTAAAAGGTTCGCTTCTGTTATGGTGAAAGACTTTCCAAGAGATCCTTTAATTTCAACCGATCTGTCGAGGATATATCGACAATCATTACACCTACTCGATACTCTTCCATAAGCATCGAAGATCCTATATCTACCCATACCACCTGGGCTATCATATCAATGGTATCCAAAGCAGACTCTGAACCGACAGAAAGCATTAACTTCAAATGCTGGCCTATCTCTACCTTTTCCGGAAGATAAACCATTAAACCACCCTCACTGGCATTGATTGCCCGCCCAGTATGGCTGATCGGTGAGTTTGTCTTGCAGCATTCAACGGGTAGATCGACTGCGTGCCTTGGATGCCTTCTCAACTCAAAATTAACGAAACCGGAGCTAAGATCTTTTTGGGCTTTTCTCTGTAGCCGTCCGCTCAGAAGCTGCTTGAGTTTCCTCTGGTCATCCTCCGACATCTGAGTGAACCGTATTCCATATTGATACTTTTCACTTTCGTCTTCCGGACCATCCTCTTTCCAAACAATCTCGGCCTCCGCCTCGAAATTGTTGAGCTCGAATCCCTTTGGAAATAAAAGTTCGAGTCTTAATTTCATGCCGACGGGTATATCCTTGCTAGAATGAATGAGAAAGCCCCCCTCGCTTGCATTGACGACATATCCTTCATGAATATAAGGGGCATTCCTCACCCGATATTCAAGAGGCAGGTACATGAATACGCGCTCAGATTTTCTCTTCTCTCTTGGAACTTTCGATTTCTCCATTTACTCCTTCCCACTTCTTTGCTCAATCATTTAAGTCTTTGCTCTTCCTCCTTCAAAGATTGGACGTAATTCGTCTATATGATACTGATTATTGAGAAATTCTCTTAGTTTCTTTTGATCATAGGCCGTAATCGAAACAAACTTTAATCCATATCGATACCCTTCCCAGTTCTCTTTCCAACAAGGTTCCTTCCAGACGATCTGGGCCGATACCTCAAAATCAGTCAATTCGTATTCCCTCGGGAATAAGACGACAATCTTTAAATTAGTTCCAATAAGAATTTTTTTAACGGATTCCATGAGAAGACCCATCTCGCTTCCATTGACGGCAAGAGCTCCATGAACATTGCGAATATTCGTCGCCCGATATTCAAGAGGCAAGTCCAGGAGCACACGGGGATGTTTTCTCCTATCTTCCCTATTTCCTTCTTGATCACTTTTCGTCACGTCTCACTTCCTTTCAGATCAGCCAGAATGCTTGGTTGGGCGTTCCCGTATACTTATTTCACATTCTTCTCCGTCTTCTCTAAGTTTTATTTTCCTTCAATTCGACAAGTATGACGTCAGTATTCGTATCTCCTATGTTTTCCCCGATATGCATATGCGCCTTCATCCAGACGACACTCCCCGCTTTGACGTCAACCTCCTGCCTCCGCCCATCGGGAAATGTCAAACGTCTCTTGAAAGAAGACTCCGCGTACAGGACGTAATCAGGGTGAGGGTGTTGTGAAGTCCTGTCCCCAGGCCTATCGTGGTACCTGAGGACCCTAACGCGCTCATTTTCAAAAACAACCGAATACTTGTCCGCATCTGTGAGAATAGGGTCCTGTATAATAGGCTTGAATGTCATTTATCTCTCCCTTGTTTCCGGGTTTGGGGACGGTTCCCATTTTAATACATAAACCAAAGTAGATACAACTTAAACTGCCGAACTGTTTTGAGATTAGGGCTTAGCTTGTCCTGTACCCAATGGCGGATTCGGTAGCACTTGTCCGGGGATTAACCCCAGACCGATGGTGCACAGTATTGTGCACATCAAGTTGGCCAGTCAGGTGGGGTCCTTGATATGGTGATGAAGGAAATACGTTAGCCGCAGATGAATCCGGGGCCGTGCTCATCGCCCATGAAAGGACTAACCCCGATGCGATAGGATTAGCCCTTTTCGTTGTTCTCCTGTCGATGATCGATCAGGGCGCTACCTCGATCATGCCGTAGAGCCCATGGGCCTCACCTCCAGGTCCCGAGGCAAAAAAGAGCGCATTTGTTGGTTGATTCTCCAGCCCGTTTCCAAACCTGATTCCCCAAAGGCCGTCAATTACGATAGGATGACCATTGCTCTCACTGAGACTACCCCGGAAGTTACCCGTCTCAGGGTCGTAAGCGTTGATCTTCCCGTCTCCAAAATTTCCGACCAGGAGGTGACTACCGAAGCGACCAAAGCTTGCGGGTGAGAGCGCCACTCCCCAGGGTGAATTGAGCTGGCCGTGCGTAATAAGCCTCTTGACGAAGTTGCCGTTGGCATCGAAAACGCTCACAAAACCGTGCCCCCTACCTTTGACGTCGTCATGCTTTGCCGCGTCCTGCAGGGCATATGTGACATAGATGTCACCGTTGATATTCTGGATGCCAAACGGGGCATAACCGGCGGGTATTTTTGGATCTACAAATGAACCGCTAAGGGCCGCCGGACCGAATGTGGCATTGAAGACGTCGATCTTGTCACCATTAAAATCCGCAGCAAGCAGGAAATGATTGGAACCATCGAAGGTTTGGCTGAGTCCTTTATAAACAGCACCCGGTGTAGTTACGGCAACAATGGCAGTATTCGTAGAACTGACCCCCGCGGACCAACCCAAAATCGTGCCATTCTCCGTTGCGAAGAGGAATGTCGCTGGAGCGGAATCCAGATTTCCTGTCACAACGAAATCGGCTGTGTCATTAAAGATGACGCCGGTAGGGGCACCTAGACCTACGATAACCGGATTCTGGAGCACTCCAGCGCCATCGTAGAAAGTCGCAAGCCCGGACCCGTTGTCGGCAACGCACACAAAGCCATTGGGGTGGAAAGCAATTCCCCAGGAGTTGATCAAATTCGGGTCGTTATGGGCTGCAGGTATGGCGTTGTTGTCCGATACTAAGTTGGTTACCTGATAGAGCTTACTTGCTGCATAAAGCCCTGTCGCCATAAAAATGATCGACGCAAGGCCAACGGCCAAAAGAATCAAAAGTCTGTTGAAACGTTTCATATTCGTACCTCCTTTCATAATTATTTTATCATGTTCCGAGAAACCGGAAACCCTTGCATTCATTATTCGGTAGACAAGCTCGTTACGGGATTGATATGCGAATGAGCGGGCCGGCCATGCCTAACAACAAGAGTCCTGTTCGCTATAAGTTCGAGGAGTTAAACGAGGTACCTCATGGATCCTTCAGGGATAACCAGAAATTATCTGAATTGGTGCGGCGCCTCGTGGGAGGAACAGCACACTGACGAAAATATAGACCGGCGATACTCCTTTTCATTTTTGTCTTACCGAGATGGTTATTCTTTTTATTTTTCACCTCACTCTATACTCTATCAAGGATATTCGAACAGGTCGGAGAAGTGAATAGGTTAAGTGCTGTATTTTTTTTCAGAACATCCTGTATTTTCCTCTGAGAATGATTGATTACGGAAATTTCAGCAAGAATTATCGATTCCCAATTAGAAATCAGGCCGCATAGATCCATTGACATAGCCTGTAGAAAGCTCTACAGTAATTTCTGAGACTACCTATTCATTAATTTCTGAAAATCATGAAACCTACTCATTTTTTCAGACGGGCAATGAAATCCACATTGAAGTGGCCATTTCTTCTGTTCATTATAATCGCCTCCTGCATCCCCACACAGCCTGAACTGTCAAAGAGAACCGTGTCCACTGAATCTCTCCCGGTGTTGAAGAGTTCGGAGGCCGGGCTCTCGTCGGCCTGTCTCGGCTGCCATGCATCTTACACTTCAAATCATCATCCCGTTGACTTTCGTCCTGCTGATTCATCTAAAATTTCTTTACCGCTCTTTCATGGCGAGATTCAATGCCTGACGTGTCACGAGGAGGATCATAAGGGAGGAACCAATTGCTTGAGGGGTGGCCCCTATACAGAACGAAGAGAGATCTGCTTTAAATGCCACTCCGAAGACGAATACGCGGAGATAGACCCTCATATGATGCTGGACAGTAAAGGCAAGATCGCAACGATCAACGGTAAACCAATCTGTCTTGTGTGTCACGCCGTACAGCCGAATCCCGTGACAGACAGGACGGAAGATGTGAAATTCAGGGCCGATGTCGCCTTCCTCTGCTGGCGCTGTCATGCCCCGATGGTGAACTCAGTTCTTATGAACCATTTTCGTCTGAAGCCCTCGATATCCCAGCTTCGGTACTTGCAAGAAAAGATCGAGCAACTTGAAGTCACCATTCCTCTCATACCCAGGCAACGCATCACCTGTTCAACCTGTCACAATCCTCATCAAGAAGGGGTCATCATCTATCAGCCTTCAGCGAAGGGGGCCGACTCTCCAAGCAGGCTGCGGTTGCCCGCTCCGTCTCTCTGCTTGGTCTGTCACATTGTCTAAAAAAGCGTTATGGGCATCTATAGGTTTCTGATCATCAATAGCAAAGAGGTTGGTGAGGTTCGGAAATGGCTACCGAAACTGCGGACTTATCAATGAATCCTTATCCCTTATAAACGCGCAGGAAATTCCCCTCAAGTTCACCGTTCCAATGGATGGTTCCCAATGGGAGGATGACTTAAGAATTATACTTCATTGGCGTCCCTTCGGCGGTCTCCTTGGGATGATGTCGATGATTACCAATGAATTCTTTTTCCTTTAAAAACCAACCGACCCAAACTCCAGTTTGGCGCTTTCACCTTTAATGGGTACTTATCTTCACTTCGGCGTAGGGCATGCGGTCGAAGATTAGTGCTTGAAATATTCCATAACGCAGAAGCTCAGCGGCCCGGTTTATCAGCGCGCGCTGGAACGTCTGGTTCGGCGGGTCTTTCTGTTTTCAGCGCAGATTCACGTGGCTCCAACGGCAGATCGCGACTCGGTTCACTGCCTATTCCAATTTCCCTGATCCTGTCCGCGTGAAGCTCAATGAGAGCATAGGCGGTGTGAACCGGCGCTTCGATCATTGCCTTTAATGTCACATGATGGACGCCATTCCGGATGGCGTAACCCCCGGCATGGTAATGCCCTGCAAACCATGCGGCGACACAGTGGGCATCATCCATCGCTTTCAGAAAGGGTTCTGGATTGGCCATCATTCGGTGACGAGCGGCGGCAGCCTCAAGCAACGGATAATGGCAGAAGCAGATGACTTTCTCCCCATTCCTTGCTGCCTTATCAAGAGTTGAGCGAAACCATTCCAGTTGAGCTCTCCCCGTTACCACGTCTTTTGTAGCATTGCCATCGAGAACAACGAAACGCCATCCCTCGACGGAGGGAACCGAGAAATCGTAATAAAATCTCTCCATATGAAGCTTTTGGCGTAGGACCTCCTCGCCGACAAGAAGGCAATGGTTACCCACGACGTGGTACTTAGGCGCCATAAGTCCGTTGTAGACCTGTAAGACCGAATCCAGATCCGTCACTAACTCGTCGACATTGTCGCGATCGCCGTCCACAATATCCCCAAGTTGAATCACAAAAGCTGGTCTTCTCCTGTTCAAATCGGCAACGCATTCATCGAGTTTCCTCAAAGCGGTCCGGTAGAAACGGTAGTGGTTGGATTCCTTATCGGCATAGTGGACATCGGTCAGGATTCCGAAGATAAAAGGCTGTTCGCCTTGGTGCTGCCCCTGTGAAGGGCTGCAGGCGCATATGAACAGGAGTAAGCTGACTACTGCAGACCGGACTGCTTTGAGGAGACGAGTGTAGGGACTTTCAACTGAGGACATACGTCGACTTTCTGTCGTGTAGACGCACACCACTATTTTTTTATTCCTCACCCCTCAGGCTCCCTCTTTGTAAACCTCGCCGCAATTTTACTGACCAGAGATTAAACGGATATTAAAATAAGCTTAACATTTCTTAATTCTGAGAAGTCGAATTTCAGGTTCTTTAAAAAGAGCCTTTATGTGGTGAAGTCTGAATCTTAACTGAACCTACATCGAGCCTCAATTCTTCCATAAAGACAGGGATCAATTTTTCTTAACGATAACCACTTGGAAGGTTGCATGGTGGAACAAAAATGAACAATCAATGTTTCAGCTTACTCTTCGAAGACAAAAAAAGCAGGGCCACCTCTGACCCTGCCTTTTACGATTGAATATATAACCTATCAAATTTTATCCCAGTCGATATTCGTTTTTTCAGAGGGCAACGGTATAGTGAAAACCGGTTTTCGGGTTCGTTCCAAGACTGAACCAGCCACACTCCCGAGAAAGGTCTGCTCCAAAAACCCTTTTCCATGAGTTCCGAGAACGATCGCATCGCAACCTTCATCATCCGCTGTCTTCAAAATCTCTTCTACTGGGTGACCCAGTGGAACGAGGATCTTGGATACAAGTTCAACACATGGAAAGCCAATTTGAGTCTCTGTATTCTTACAAAATTCCCCGAGGCGCCTTTTGATTTCCTCAATATCCATCTCCTGTTCATGTTTTTTGGCTATCTTCAGCTTGTCTTCGATATCAGGACCCCCTTCAGCATAGATATGACGACCAATAGGCTCGATGCTGTGCAAGATGACAATGCTTGCGTTATACCTTTTGGCCATATCAACTGCATAAAAGAAGGCGTAAACAGAATTTTTACTGAGATCCGTGGCATAAAGAATTCTTTTGATTTGAGGTATCATCCATTCCGCGGAAGCCCATTTGCCTATTGATAACACATTATAACCGGCTTTTTCTAAATCTTTAACGATAGGTTCGTATTCTTCCGTTCTAATCCGGATGGCAGCAATCCTCATCCCCTCGACCATAAAAGAGGGGGTTACCACGCTGATAACATTCACATTGTGCTTTTTGAAAATTTCAAACACCCCGAGTATCACCCCGGGTTTGTCTTCAAGGGCCACGGTCAACCGGGTGCCTTTCTCCCTGGAACCAAAGACATCCACAAGATGATCTAAAGCATCCGTTTCTGTAAAGATCCCATAGAGCTTATCCCCTTCTAACACTGGGAGGCATCCGATCTTATTGTCATGCATCAGTTGGACTGCTTCTTCTATGAGCGCGGCAGGAGTAATCGTCACTAATTTTTCCTTTGGGGTCATAAAGGCTGAAACCTTCAAGTTTGTTAGAAGGTAAGCTGCTTCTTGAACCCTGAGCACATCCACATCGGAAGGGCCCGCTTTTCGAATATCGCTTTCTGTAACGATTCCAAGTAGTCTATTGTTCTCGTCGACTACCGGTAGATGCCGAACGCCCTTATCCCAGATGAGTTTTCGAGCCTCGAAAAAAGATGCATTGGGATTGATGGTGATCGGATTTTTGCGTATCCTTTCCCTCATAAACCCTTTATAATGAATTTTCATAATCTCGCCCTCCTTTCCATCAATAAAACTTATACCATGTTTGGCAAAAAATGAGCAAAATGCTTTTCAGTAGACGTCGTACCGACAAGTGCCAAAACCTTGGCCTCCCTAAAGGTGAGGATCTCTGGTATAATCTTCTATAGTTATAGAGGTTCTCGCCTTGCGGAAGAAGTCACCATCACATTTGACATTGCCTGTATGGTCAACTCCCGACTTTCAAAGTTTTAATTTTTCAGACGCTCTCATATGAAAGCAGAAAAAGAATGGCGCCAGCAAGTCCTTTTTCTCTCGCGCTCCTGTCTCCCTGTCATCTCGGATATCGCAATTTCGACCACACAGCAGTTCTTCACCCTTTCCTGGGCGATATCCGCTGCTTCCGGGCGAAAACGACGGTTGAAGGCATTCAAGGCGATTTCTCGTTCACCCATGTCATCAAGCACCCTTGTTTTGCCATAACAGATCACACTGTCGCTATCGACATGGCAGGGATTTCCGTCTTCATGCTCCCTTACCCATCCGGCCTGGCGAGCCACCACAAAGCAGGCTTGTGGGTTCCTCTTTAAATAATCGAGCTTTTTCCCCTTAAACCCACAGTGAATCCAGATCTTCCCGCCGGCATAGTGATAATTGAGGGGAACCACATACGGCTTCCCATTTAGGGCTAACCCCAGGTAGCCAATCTCCTCCTCGCACAATAATCGCTCCATTTCATCGCGTGATTCGATAAACCCCTGCTCTTCCATCGCTCTCCCCCTAGAACCATGAATGGCCGGACTTCCGGATTTTTAAGCTATTAAAGATGAACCTAGCGTGCATCCCTATTATGAATCTGCGGCTGTAATATACACCGTCTCCAGGAATTAGGGAATAGAAAGTTTCAGAAAGGAAGAGTTAAGAAAGGAGTATTTATTTCACCTGAGAAGCTGTATTCATGTCAAGCCGAACTTAACCAGAAGGCTTTCGAGCCCCCCTTTATCCCAACCCGCGTAAGTCTCCTGCCTCTCAACAATAAAGGTGGGGTATTTTCGAATCCAATGACGAAGGGATTTATAGATTCCCAGGGGAGATTGAACGTCAATGAGTTTGATGAAGAGACGATGTTTATAGAGCCGGGTCAAATCCTGGATCCAGTCGGAAAGCTTCGCATACTCCTCCTTCAGATCAGGAGGGTACTCGTCCGTCTCTCTCTGATGGAACTTTTGGTCAAGACCTACTTCACCGAAGAGGATTTCACAGTGTCGTCAGTGATCATAATGGGTGATCACATTGGTAACGATTTCCAACCGGATTGGTCTCATTCTTTTTCTCCTGTTTCTTCATGGAAAGCATAACAAAAGAATAATTGGGATTCAATGGTTGTAAATCGCTGAGAATGCGTAACTTTATATTATTGATTACGGGCTGCAAGATCGCATGAATGGAGGACTTTAAAGAATCTCGCTTCCAGGAAGGAGTCCACAAGAGGGCGATACCATTTAAGTCTTTTATAGACTTTTGGAGCCCAATTCACGGTCAAAGGATTCGGAATAAGAGGAGACAGAGAGCCATAGTGATAATTAAAGCACTCAAATTCAATACATAGGTTGACCTGGCTATCCGGTCAGATCGAATCAACACCTTTTCAGCCGAAAATTCGTATTTCTCCATTGGAGATGTAGATACCCCCTTTTTTGAAAAGATGATGTAAACCTGACTGCAATTTTACTGAACAAAGATTAGATGGATATTAAAGTAAGCTTAACCTTTCTTAATCCTGAGAAGCGGATCTTCAGCAATTTTACTCCCACCTCAACACCGTCCAAAAGTTGATAGATCGCCGGCATCTCTCGGGGAATATGAGGAGGCGGTGATTGAGATGTCCTTCTAACCGCAACCGGTTTATAAATTTTCATTTCGCCTACCTCCATTTTTATCATTCCTTCATCATTCCAGGATTCTTCATACTCTTATATCTAATCTACCATTAAATCAAATGCTTCAAAGTGCAAATAGGGTCAACCCAGTATTTTATGAGAAAAAGGAATTTATTTTGTAGGCAAAAGCCTAAGACAAAGATTGAAAATCGAACGGGCATAGAGTTTGCTCGTTGATTCTGAAAAGTCAATTCATAAGAATCCGTTTGAAATGTTGCATAGGAGGGCAAAACTGAAAAATCAGTTTTGAAGTACTCTTTGGAAACAAGAAAGCAGGGCTTTTGACCCTCACTCGCTCTTTGACAACTGAATGTTGATCCAAATAAAAATTATTTAAGAACGGCCTTGATCTCTTTCAGAACCTTCAATGCCTCTTCGCGATCCTTAAATGAGATGACTGTCCCGCTGGCGCTCGCATCAAAAGTTCCTGAAGTGCAGGAAACATCGATCAACGCATCACCTCCAACGTTTTCTGCTTCATAACGCAGCATTTTAATTGCGTGTTTACAGTGGGGGAGAAAGGCAAGCACGTTGCTTGCTTCGGAGTCGGCCGTCCCCATGACTTCATAATACTTGGGGTCAAGCGAGGGACCCTTCGGGTCAATGATGATAACTTTTCCTGAAGATGGAATCTTGCGTTTGTAAAAGGGGATATCGCTCTTGGAAGACCTGTCATAAGTTAAATGGCTTGAACAACCAACCACGAATACGAATATCCCTAGAAAGAATATGGCCTTTCTTCTCAAGTCCTGAGCCTTTTGTTCAAATATAGATGACATTGTCTCCCTCGCACGTTCATTGCTTATATTGAAACAAATCTACACATTTTAACAGAACTTGTCAAAACTTGATTTCAGTCAACACACGCGAGTGAGAAGTTCGCCGCCTCCGACGGCCGGATACCTTGCTACAATCAACAGTACTTGTCCCAAAGGAAAACCTTGTGGTAGTTTTTTTCAATCCACAACTTCTCGGATCTTAAAAAAACTCGACAGATTTCGATTTCAGGAAAAACCCTGACCCACTTCTCATTAGTCAGATTATTCCCACATTGACCGAATCGCCTTGCGAATGTCCTTGGCGGTGGTCTGTTTGCCCGCAACCTCATCTTCGTTCTGGTCGGTGGCAACAGACCCGTGGTCAAAGAATTGTGCTACCGGCGGGGGAATGAAACGGGTCAGTTGCGCGTAACTGTGGCCATCGCCTAACAGGTGCTTCCGGTGATAATACCGGAGGGGAAAGAGAACGTAGAGCCAATCTTTGGCTCGCGTGCATGCAACATAGAGGAGCCGCCGTTCTTCCTCAATCTGTTCCGCGTCGCCGGTGGCCAGGTCCGATGGTAAAATTCCGTCCGTCGCATGGATGAGGTAGACTACGTCCCATTCGCAGCCCTTGGCTGAGTGGATCGTGCTTAAGGTCAACCAATCATCATCGAGCGTTGGCGGGCCTGCAAAATCGGCGGTACTCGTCGGAGGGTCGAGCGTCAGGTCGGTCAGGAATCTTCGGCGGCTACGGTACCTGCTGGCAATGTACTCAAGCTGCTCAAGATCTCGCCGTCGCGGCTCGGGGTTTTCATATGCCTTCGTTAGAATCGGTTCGTAGAACTTACGGACCTGCTCGATCTGACCGGACAGATTTAAGTTCTTCTCGCCGCCACTGGTCACTTCATCGAACAGCCTTCCGAGACGATGGATCGAGTTGCGAGCAATCTTAGGACCCACGAACTGGCCGATAACTCGAGGGTCAAACCCCCGGTCCTGCACGAACGCAAAGCCCCGAGCTGCAATTGCTGGTCCGATGCCTTCGAGCAAATTCAGCACACGGCTCCAGGCCAGCTGGTCCCGTGGGTTCTCAAGAATCCGGAGAAATGACAGCAGGTCCTTCACATGCGCGGCCTCAAGGAATTTCAGGCCACCGTACTTGTGAAAAGGGATCTTTCGACGGCCTAGCTCGATTTCCAAATGATCTGACCAGTGACCCACACGGAATAGTACTGCCTGTCGGCGGAGCGGGATACCCTGCTCGTAGTGTTCTAGGATCTTTCTCACGACGTAGCCTGTCTGCTCCTCCTCGCGTTCGCAGGTGATCAAAAGAGGCTTTTGCTCCCCTCCACGTGTCGACCACAGGTCCTTCGTATACCGCTCGTTGGCCAAGGCAATGATGCAGTTGGTGGCGTCCAGGATAGGCTGGAAGGACCGGTAGTTCTCCTCCAGTGTTATCTGTTTCGTGCCAGGAAACTGTTTTGGAAAATCTAAGATGTTGTGGATGTCCGCAGCCCGGAAACTATAAATGCTTTGAGCGTCATCGCCGACAACCATTATGTTCTTGTTGATCCGCCGCATCCTCTGGAGAATACCGGCCTGAAGCCGATTGGTGTCCTGGTACTCGTCGACAAGGATGTGGTCAAAACGGGCCTCAATACGCTTGGCAACTTCCTCGTCGGCTAACAGATGATACCAGAACAACAGCAGATCATCATAGTCGAGAACATTACGGACCTGTTTGGCATCAACGTAGGCCTTAAAGAGACCCTTCAACTCCTCCTCCCAATCTTGGCACCACGGAAAATAAGTTTTCAGTATATAGTCAAGAGGGTCAGAACTATTAACGCAGCGCGAGTAGATCGACAGGCAGGTGGCTTTGCGCGGGAATCGCTTCTCTTTCTCGCCTAATCCATTTTCGTGGCGGATAACGTTGATCAGGTCTTCTGCATCGCCCTGATCGAGGACAGTGAAACTCCCTTCCAAGCCCATGCTTCTACAGTAAATGCGGAGCAGCCGGTTTCCCACCGAGTGGAACGTTCCGCCCCAGACCCGGGTAGCGTGAGGAGAAACTTTCGGCCGAGCTATCCGAATGATGGCGTTGGCCCGTCGGATCATCTCTTCAGCTGCCCTGCGGGTGAAGGTAAGCAGCATGATTCGGCTTGGGTCGACACCAGTACAGACCAGATGAGCTACATGATAGGCAAGGGTCTTGGTTTTGCCCGTCCCGGCTCCGGCGACAACGAGGACCGGTCCGTCGTGAGACTTCGCCGCCAACCCTTGCTGCGGATTCAAATCATTCAACCATGAAAATTCAGATGGATTGTCTTTCTCAAGATGGGTCACGAAACTAGCATAGCCGAATCACCTGTCGGGTGGCAAGGGCTTACATTAATCCACGGCCGCACTTCTAATCGATCGTTTCACAGATGGTCTTTGACAAAATTGGACAGGAGATATGTCTCGGACCGAGCATCCCCTGAATACCTTTTTACGAATCCAGGAATTTCAAAGGCTTGCAGGTTTCGGGATGGGGCATCGTATTTGCATATAATTCACATCGTAAACCCATGATCCCCCTTTGGATGATTATGCAGAATTTAGAACATTTCCTGTGGGCAAAAATCACGGAGTCCCTCCCCGTAGACCTAAAAACATTTGGCATTCTGGTCGCTATCCTCTTTCTCCTCATCTCTTTTCTTTTCAACCTGCTTCAGCGCCGCCGCTCAAAAACCCGCTTGGATCGCTTGCTCGAAAATGACAAGTCGGTGGTGAATTTCCTCGGAGTAATAGATGAATACCTCGGCAAACTGGAACGCAGCTGTGCCTTTGAGCTTGGCGAAGCAAGATCCCCGCAGCAGGTGGGGAAGGCAATCTATGTGGCACGGGATAAGATTAAAGCAACGATTGCCTCCATGGAGGAACATCTTCGTTCCTATGACCACGATCGAAGAAAAGAAAAAAGGCAGAAGAATCAAAGGAAACGGTTGAACAGGTCACTCAAAAAGCAAACCGAACGACAAGTCATCCAATAGGGGGGATGGTCCTCAAGGTTAGGTGACAGTTCAGCCTGCAGGTCATGAAATGTGGATCAAGCTCATCAAGCAGTTCCAACAACCATTCCACTAACACTTGCCAGCTTTTTTTTAATGCTTCGCAAGCTCTCATGCGTTGCTACTATTGAATAGCCCCACTTCAATGAATGTGATGTCAACTAAGTCATCATGACAAATTGACGTTAAAATCTAAAAAATGTCAATTTAGATAATCCTCATCTCTGCAATAGAAAACGCGTTGAGTAAAAAACTCTTAGTTGCAGACAACTGAAGGGGCTATGAGGCGAGGGATTGCTTTGGTATCGAAATTGCAGCCCAGCATTAAAGCCCAACCGCAGAAAGGAGAAGACGATGAAACACAAACACGCCCTTATGCTCTTGCTTATTTTTTCTTGTACTTTCGTCATTTGTCTTTCAGTCTACGCTGATAACACCATGATATATGGATGTTACAAGAAGATGGGAGGCCAATTAAGAGTTGTGAATCAGGGAAGCAATTGCTTGCCTTCCGAAGTAGCAATTTCGTGGAGTCAAGCTGGCTCACCAAGTCCTGCTGGACCACAGGGACCCGCTGGGCCTGCCGGGCCTGCCGGACCTGCTGGGCCTGCCGGACCCGCCGGACCTGCTGGGCCACAGGGACCTTCGGGCAACGGTGCATCGATCCCTGTCCGTCAGATAGAAGCGGGCGTTTGCACCGACGGGTATGGCTGGTGTCCGGATGGCTTCAAGTGGATTTTTCAAATAGCGGACCCCGCAGTCAACGCAAGTTCTATCGTTGCAATCAACATAGTTAACCCACTTTTGTATGACTACGGATGCGAGGTCGCAACGAAAGGCACTGGAGGGTTTCGAATTATGTGTATCGGCTACGACTACGTAACGCCCGGAGCTATCTTGCAGTATGCAGTCTTGAATCCGTAAACACTTGAGCCCGTCTCATCTTCCGGTTAGAGAGCAAGCTTGAGGAGGCTTCCCAAAATCAAAGGCAGGGTTCTCCTAGTCCTGCCTTTGATTTTTGACAAATGGCATACTCGTTTTCGTGTTTAGATCTCGACGATCTCAACGCGGCGGTTCTTAGCCCTGCCCTTTTCCGAGCGATTATCCCCTATCGGCCCACTCTATGTACCGTAAATTAGAAAGCTGAGCTGCCTTTTTCGTTCAACTTCTACCCGATTTCGATCCCAATATGCTACCATTACCACCCGAGGCATCCCAAAAAATCATTTGACAAATTCTATTATTATTGTATAGTTACGTTTAGCCACGAAGGTGATGCTCCTACGAAAGGCGCGGCCAGAAGTGGCTTTTTTATTCAGCAGGATGGTAATGGAGAGGAAGAAAAAGTCCATTGCTGTGATCGATGGCCAGGGCGGAGGGATCGGAAGTGCCATGATCAAGCGTCTTCGCGAAGTCCTCGCCGAGGAGGTCGAAGTGATCGGCCTGGGAACGAATGCGATGGCCACAGGGGCCATGTTGAAGGCAGGGGCCAACAAAGGCGCTTCCGGGGAGAACGCGATTGTGCAAACTGTAAAGACGGTTGACATCATTGTTGGTACGACCGGCATTGTATTGGCCAATTCGATGATGGGAGAGTTGACCCCTAAGATGGCAGAAGCCATCGCGTCGTCACCTGCGTCGAAATTTCTTCTCCCTTTAAAAATGCCCGAAGTCGAAATCATCGGAGCTCCCAAGGAACCCCTTCCCCATTTGATCGATATGCTGATCAAACGGATCCAGGAAACAGCTAAGACTTAATTCCCCTCCTCCGTTTAGAAAGGGGGATGGATGAATCAGGAGGTAACCATGTGTGAAGCGAATGCATATCTGGTAAAAGAAGGAAAAGAGGAATTGATCCTGGAGGATATCTCCATCCTTCGTCCGGAGAAGGATGGACTCTACCTTCAAAATATCTTTGGGGAACAAAAAAGAATTAAAGCTCGAATCAGGGAGATGAACTTGATCGATCACCGGATCCTTCTCGAGGAATAAAATCGGTCATTAAGTGATTGGGCAATTGAGTCATTTAATGACTCAACGACCCAATTAGTCACTGACTCAATTACCAATCATTAACTGGGCCACGAAGGTCTTGTTTCTGACAGAAGTCAGATAGTCTTCGTGGCCTTTTTGTCTCTCAAGGTCCCGGTTGACACTGCTTTTTAAACTCTGACGCTGACCCCGTCTCATTTATTTGGAGTTTCCATGCATATCCCTGATGGTTACTTAGGACCCCAAACTTATATTCCACTTTACGGAGTTTCTGTTGGCTTCTGGGCCATCGCACAGAACAAGCTTAAAAAAGAGCTGTCTCTAAAGCATGTCCCTTACCTCGCCATGGCCGCCGCATTCTCTTTTCTTATCCAGATGTTCAACATCCCCGTTCCCGGGGGCACGACCGGCCATGCCGTTGGCGCAGGTATTATCGCCATCCTCTTAGGACCCTGGACTGCAGTTTTAGCAGTGTCTGTCGTGTTGATCATCCAGGCCATCGTGTTTGGCGATGGTGGCATCACCGCAATCGGGGCTAATTGTCTTAACATGGCCGTGGTCATGCCTTTCGTGTCATACGGAGTATTCGAACTCGTTAAAGGAAAATCAGGAGGCGGAGCAAGGCTCGCGGTTTCGGCCTTTCTCTCGGGATATCTTGGGCTCCTGGCGGCTGCCCTGGCTACTGCCGTGGAGCTCGGAATTCAGCCGTTGATCGCAGCAGGGTCTGACGGCAGACCGCTTTATGCACCGTATCCCCTTTCGGTTGCAATTCCAGTCATGGCCATCGAACACCTATTGCTTTTCGGAGTGGTCGAGGGATTGGTAACGATGTTATTGCTAAAGTATTTTCTGAAACACGAGCGCGATCTCGTCTATGCCCTCTCGGGTCCCTCAAAGACTAGATAGCGGGAAGATCTGAGATGACAAAATTTCAGAAGAAACTCTGGATAGGCCTTCTCATTATGGCACTATTGACTCCCCTCGGGATCCTCCTTCCCCAAAGATTTAACGCAGAGGGCGCATGGGGTGAATGGGGGACAGATAAACTTGAGAAACTCCTCGGGTTTCTTCCCGAAGGACTAAAAAAATTAACGCACATATGGAAGGCTCCGGTACTCGGCTACAACTTTGGCGGTGAAGGAGCCTCGAAAACCCTTCAGGTTATTTCTTATATTGCATCAGGATTCTTGGGGATAGGGGTGTGCGTCTTGATTGTGTTTATCATTTCGAGGTTTATATCAAAACATGGCAAATAAGATACTTTCATTCCTCTTAGACCGATCTTCTCCTTCTCCTCTCAAGCGGGATTCAGGAAGACTAAGAGTTCCCTTTGTCGAAAAAGGGATGAATCATCTGGCCGGTGTGATCAAAACGGGTTATGCCCATTCAGAGTTTTTGCCTAAAAACGGTTTTTTCCAGAAGATCGATCCAAGGATAAAGATCTTTTTTCTCATCTTCTTCATCCTCATTGTAACCCTAAGAAAAGACCTTGCCTCAGAACTCTACGTTTTGATCTTCGTTTTTATCCTCGTCCTGCTCTCCCGTTTAAAAGTTCTCACCTTTTACAGGAGGGTTTTTCTCTTCGGGTTTATCTTTGGTTTCCTGATTGCCTTGCCCTCTGCTTTCAATTTCATAACAAAAGGAGAAATTGTCCTACCCGTCGCCAGGCTTTCAAAATCCTATGACTTCTGGATCTATCATGTTCCCGCGACGATCGGAATCACAAAGGAAGGAATGTTTGGCGTAGCGATGCTCACCATGAGAGTGGTCAATTCTTTGTCGCTGTCATTCTTGGTGCTGTACACAACTCCTTTCCCCGAGATGATGAGGGCTCTCAAGATTTTGAAAGTGCCTGATACCTTTCTCATCATCATCAGCCTCTGCTATAAGTACATCTTCATCTTCTCAAAGACCATTGAAGATATGTACCTCGCCAAGCGAGCCAGGATGCTGAGAGAAGATGACAATAAGAAGGCGCGGGAATGGATTGCAGGACGGCTCGCCTTGATTTTTCGAAAGACCCAACTCAGGTGTGAAGAGGTGTTCAGGGCCATGGTTGGCAGAGGTTTTTCAGATTCGATCAAGCTCTACGGCTTCGAAAAGATGCGTGCGATGGATTGGGCATCGGGAGCCATTCTTTTTTCTGTAGGGCTTTTATTTCTACTGATGTGAGGGTTTTCTATGAAAAAGATTATAGAGCTCCAGGGTGTCAGCTACAGCTATTACGATCAAGTTCCTGCGCTCTCCGAGATAGACCTCGAAGTCGCGGAAGGCGATAACCTTGCCATTATCGGTGCCAACGGCAGCGGAAAATCAACACTGCTCCAGATCATGGGAGGACTAAGATATCCCTCAACGGGAAGATCCCTCTTTCGGGACGCCGAGGTATCGGAGAAGTCTTTGCGGGATAAAAGATTTCTCAAGTCATTTCGGAAAAGTGTGGGGTACGTTTTCCAGGATTCGGATGTTCAACTTTTTTGTCCCACGGTGTTGGATGAGCTTCTTTACGGTCCGCTTCAGTTGGATCTCGATGAGAAGGAAGCTCTCGACAGGGCCTTTGAAGTCATGCAGATGCTCAATATCAAACAACTTAAAAACCGGCCTTCCTACATGCTTTCGGGAGGTGAGAAGAAGAAGGTGGCCATCGGCTCGGTCCTGACGATGAATCCGGAAGTTCTGCTTCTCGACGAACCGACCAACGGCCTCGATCCGAAGACGCAATGCTTTCTTGTCGAACTCATGTTCGCATTGAAGGATGCCGGAAAAACTTTGGTGGTGGCCACCCATGACCTCTCGCTCGTAGATGAGCTCCAGGCAAGGGTCGCTGTACTTTCAGAAGAACATCACATCGAGAAAATAGGAGAAGGGAACGAAATTCTCGGAGACCAGGATCTTCTGCTCAGGGTAAACCTCATTCATGAGCATATTCACCGTCATGGCGAGACGGTTCACCGCCACATCCACTCTCACTATCTCTTTCACCGGCACGAAGGTTAACCCTCTCATCCTCCCGTTCGGCTGAGCTCAGCGAAGCCCTCCCCCCAGGAGAATGTGTCACAATTGCGAAGGAGTGAAAATGTCATCCTGAACTTGATTCAGGATCTAATTCATTCGACTCATTACGGGACACTCGCACGAGGTGATGAACGAAAGTGAAGGAGGCTGTGAGGGGGACTCAAGGCTGATGAAGGTTGAGAAGTTTCTCGCCGGCACGAATCTCGATGTCCAGCATGTTTTCCCGAGGAGGGAGAACACAGATAAATTTCTCGTTATACGCACAAGAGGGATGGTAAGCCATGTTGAAGTCTAAGACCATTTTGTAATCTGCCAGAATCTCGGCATCGATATACCTTCCCCCTTCGTAGGTTTCTTTCCCGTTCGTCTGATCTTTAAAAGGGACGAACAGCATATCGCTCAAGATAGACTTATAAATTTCAATGGTGTGTTGCTTCCCATCCAAAGTGAAATGAAATTTCCCATAACGGAGGTAGCGTTTGTTTGTTCCCTTGTTGGTGAGAAAGGTTGCGTAATATTTCGGGTTATTGATATGGAGAACGTAGCGCTCGATCGTACCGCAGAAGACATATTGATTTTTGAAAGGATAATACTTCAAGCCGTTAAAGCTCTTCTTATCCTTTGAAGAAAGAGGCGAGCGCTGATGGCTCTTGAAAAAGGTATCTCGCTCCTTTCTCCATTGTGCAACTCTCTGCTCTTCCGATTTTATCTCCTCTTGTCCCCCTCCTCGAGCGACAGGAAGCCCCTGAAATAGAAAAAGGGTTCCAATGGCCAATACTGTCAAAATAGTTTTTCTTCTCATCCTCACCCGCTAAAAAGCGTTCTTATCTTAACAAATAGCACATCCAGACGCAAATGAGGGACGCCACGCCCCCTGATAAACGAGTAGGGCCAACTTCATTTCTCTAAAAAAGAGAGCCTAACGCTTCCCCTCCCCTATTCAACCACGGAAACGGGAGAGATGCGTGCCCTCCCCCGGTTTTTTGCTGCCCGACCGGGGGAGGATCAAACCTTTCCTCAACTTGATCGTTAGAACGAGACGAGACGGTTCGCGATACAATTCACTTGCGAGCGCATTCTAGAACTTAGAGCCGTCTTCGCGGGACCCCCTTGTGTCGACGACTACCTTTCGAAAAACTTCCTTGCCCAAAAGATGAAAATGGGGGAGGGCAAGGTTGGAGATGACCTTGACAGATTCAAACGCATTCGGTATATTAGCGTTATTCTCAATAAAGAATAACG
>Ga0326726_10000725_pt1 | contig 30309 bp, 21 predicted proteins | sample MHFenrmetagenome_2_FD_207603 | JGI IMG/M metagenome (GOLD analysis project Ga0326726, IMG submission 207603) | Lab enriched peat soil microbial communities from Michigan Hollow, Ithaca, NY, United States - MHF15MN | ecosystem: Environmental > Terrestrial > Soil > Wetlands > Peat | place: USA...
CTCGCGCCGTCGTGAATTGTGCTGCGCGAGCAGGTAACGCCGACCGCAACGCAGCACGCAGCGGACCCGGTCGACAGGGGCGTCGAGGCGTTCCGCGGGAACGGCGAGTCTACCCGCGATTTGAACCGCCCCAAATTCAGACGTGTTAGACGCCATTAGGCCCCATCCACATCAACAATATCTCGCAACTAGCCTGTACGTCTAACTTTTCAGCTTGATGACGGTCCCCAAGTCGGCGCCAACGCTAGCGTTCGCGGCGGCCGCGTTCCGTGCTGCACCTCTAGTTTCTTCGCGATCGCCACTCCTGCCTGCCGCGGCGGACAGGTCGTTCTTGGCCCAAACCGACCATCCGCGATCCCGCGCGAGCCCTACGGTTACGCGGCGGTTTCGGCTCGCTGATACACTTCGCCGCTGCCGAAGAAGGCCAGGACACGCGGCGGAAGCCGCCGAAGAATGACGACGACCACTGGGACGAATGCCGCGGTCGCCCTTGCGGCGGAGCACGAGGCCGCGGGCCGGTATCACGACGCGGTCGACGAGCTCGCGAGAGCCGCCGCGAGCGGCGACGTCGACGCGACGACGCAGCTCGGCAAGCACCTGATCCTCGGCGACCTCGGTCCGCACTTGCCGCAGGACGGAACGCGGCTGCTCGTCGACGCGGTCGCGGCCGGCAGCGTCGAAGCCACGCTGCGGCTCGCGACGCTCGCAGCGCTCGGCACGTACGTGGAACAGAGCTGGCCCCACGCGCTTGGACTGCTGGTTGCAGCGGCCGAGAAGGGCTCCGCGTCCGCGCGCGCCCAATTGCGGATTTTCGCGCGCCACCAGCCCACGGAAGACGCGCCCGCTGCCGGCGACTGGCACAGGTTCGTCGAGCGAATCGACCTCGCGACGTGGCTCTCGCCAGCCGGCAGCACTTCGCTGAACGACGATCCGGCCGTCCGGAGCTTCCCAGACTTCACCGAGGACGCGGTCTGCGCGTGGCTGATCGAGCGCGCAAGGGGCAACCTGAAGCGCGCGCTCGTGTACGACTCGGCCTACGGGCGCGACATCGAGGATCACATGCGTACGAACACGGCCGCAGGCTTCGATCTCATGAGCGCGGACCTCGTTCAAGTCGCGCTCCAATACCGCATGGCGACGTCCGTCGGATTGCCGATCGACAACATGGAGGGGCCGACCGTCCTGCACTACGAAGTCGGCGAGCAGATCACGAACCACTACGACTTCCTGAACCCGCAAAGCCCGAACTATCACGACGAAGTCCGCCGCCGCGGCGAGCGGATCATCACGTTCCTCGTGTATCTGAACGACGATTACGGTGGCGGCAACACGGAGTTCCCGGAGCTCGGGATCAGCCACAAAGGCAAGCGCGGCGAGGGGCTCCTGTTCGTCAACGCGCTGCCGAGCGGGCTCCCCGACCTCCGAATGGTTCACACGGGACGGCCGCCGACGAGCGGCGAGAAGTGGATCGTCTCCCAGTTCATCCGCAACCGTGCCGCGCTCAACACGCGCGCGGAGCGGGTCGCCTGACGCGGAGCCCTTTCTGCTACCCGCGTCTCGCTGGCATCTAGGTCGAGTCGCGGACTCCAAAAAAAAGCGGCGGGCACGAGGCCCGCCGTTGAAGCTCAAAACGTCTAGAACTAGAAGCGTGCCTTCACGCCGATAAACGCACGACGTCCGAGGGTGTCGTAGTAGTCCGCGCGCGTGACCTCCGCGTTGTTGTCGCCCGGACGAGCGCCGACGATGTTCGGTTGCTCGTCGGTCAGGTTGTCGATACCCATCCGCAAGTTGATCTTTTCGTTCAAGTTGTAGTTTGCGAACAGGTTGAACGACTGGTACGAGTCGACTGGGAACACGTTCGAGGTCGGCGTGCGCGCCAGCGATTCGTCCTTGATCTCCGGCAGATACCGCCACTGCACTCCGACGCTTGCCTTGCCGCCGCCGAAGTTGTACCCGAACACGTTCGTCAGCTTGTACTTGAACTGACCGCCGTCCTGCGTCTGCAGCGTGTCCTTCTCATGGACGACCGGCGTACCCGGCGCGTCCTGCACGTCGTACTTGCCGAGGAACGTCATCAACGAGTTGATGTAGAACGATCCCTTGCCGATGTCGTGCCGCCAGTTCACCGCAATATCGATGCCGTCGGTCTTCAACGAACCGGTGTTGATGTACGGCGCGTCGACGGACGAACGCTCGCCCGACTGCACGTTGCGCAAGATCAAAGCACAGTACTTGCTCCCGGTATACGACAGCGTCGGATTGCTCGCGCCGTTCGCGTTGAAGCACTGTTGATACGCGAACAACGAGTTCAGCGGCGCGATCGCGTCCGTGATATCGACGTTGTAGTAGTCCAGCGACGCCGAGAGGTTGTTGTTGATCTGCATCACGACACCGAGCGTGATCGTGTCGCCCGACTCGGGCTGCAGGGAATTGCCCGGCACGGTAGTGCTGCCCTTGCGCAGCTCGATCTCGAGCGGGAAGAACGGGTTGCCGGGCCGCGCGAAGTTGTTCGGGCCACCGCGGGCCGGATCGTCGAACGCCGACTTGCCGTCGTTCGACGGATCCCCATCGCTGTTGTTGATGATCGTGCGGCAGAGGTTCTGGACCGCGACCCGGTTCGGGTTGCTGGCCAGGTTACCCCACGTAGCGGTCGTCGTGAACGAGCACGGATCGCTCGGCGCAAACGGCACGACGAGCAGCGACACGCCCTGGAACAGCTCGGCCGTGTTCGGCGCGCGCTCCGCGTGCTGCAAACCGCCACGCACCGTGAACTTGTCCGTGGTCCTCCACGTGAACAGCGACTTCCAGGTGTTCGTGGTCCCGATGTCCGAGTCCACGTAGTCCGATAGGCGCACCCCGAACTCGAGATCGAGCCTCTTCGCGACCGGGACCAGCAACTCGCCGTAGAGCTCGTTGACCTTCGTCTGGCCGGCCGTGTTGTTCGACGCGAAGATGCTCATCGGGTTCTCGGCCACCGATTCCCGGTCGTTCGTCTCGCCCGGATCGTACGAGAACTCGTTCTTCCGGTAGCTCGCGCCGGCCGCGAACCGGAGCTCGCCGGCCCTCATGTCGGTGATCTTGCCTTGCAGGTTGAACTCGGCGATGTTCTGCTGGACCTTCGTGAGCGAGCGAGTCTTCGCCACGATGCTCTCGATACAGTCGGCCGATATTTCACCGGGACCCGCATTCGAGCTGTTCGTAAAGATCGGCAGACCGGTTGCGCAGGTCTGCGCGTAGTTGCGACCCGACGTGAAGGTGCCCCTTCCCCAGGTACCGTTCGGCGCCCCGGGACCGGGAACGGTCCCACCCGTCACGGGGATCGCGTTGATCAGGCTTTGATAGCGCTGCAACGACGGTATTCCCTCGTAGAAGTTGGTCGTGTTCGTCTCGCCCGAGGAAACGTACCCCTCCCAGGTCCAATCGCGCTTGCTGAACGTGCCGTCGACGCCCGCCATGATCTGGAACACGTCGTTCTGGCTCCGGGTCTTGACTGCGTCGCCCATGAAGTCGAGCACGCGGTACAGCGTCCAGGGATTCGTCGGATTCGTGCGCGAGGCGAGCAGCGTCTGCAACGCGGCCGGAATCGGCCGACCGTCCACCGGGACCGGCGCCGACCAGACCGTGATCGCCGGCGAGTAGCTGGGGCCCGTCGTCGTGACCTTGTAGCTCGCGTAGTTCGCCTGCGCGAACGCCGTCAGGTTGTCGTTCAGCTCGTGCGTGGCTCGGCCGAACAACGAGTGGCGTTCCTGCGACGATTGGGCCTGGCCGACGTAGGCCGCCTGGCCGAGGTTGCCGTTCGGCTGCAGGCGCACGCCCGCGTAGCCGGTGCCGATCTTGCCGTTCTGGGCCGAAGCCGTGTCGATCGGCCCGTTGTAGCCGTGCGCGCCCGCGAGCACGAACGGAGAGCCGTCCGGATTGAAATAGATCTCCGAGGTATTGCTCACCGCCCAGCCTTTTGCAGCGGTCGCCGCCCTGTTGCAGTCGGTGAAGTCGACTTTGCCGTCGGGGGCGCCGCCGGGGCCGCCGCCGTTGTCTACGGCCCAGCCGTTGCACGGGAAGTAGCCGGCGTATTGCGTGGGGTTCGCCGAGAAGATCTGGTCGACGGCCGCCTGTGTCGGCAGACCGCCGCTGTTCACGTTGCCCACTCCGAGCACCGCGGACGCCGGCGAATAACCCGGCATCTGAATGAATCCGCCCGCGTCGCTGCCCTTGTCGAACCAGCCGTTCCGGTAGAAGTCACGGTCTCTCAAGAGAACCGCGCCGCGGTTGTACCACTCGACGCCGAGCATCACGTTGCCCTTGTGGTTATCGGAGTTCACACCCAGCAACGTGGTGAAGCGCGTCTCCGCGCCGTCGCCTTCCTGAGTCGTGCTCGACTGGAAGTCCATGTCGACGCCTTCGAAATCCTTCTTCAGGATGAAGTTGACGACGCCCGCCATGGCGTCCGCGCCGTACACGGCCGAGGCGCCGCCCGTGATCGTCTCGACGCGCTCGATCGCGGCTGCCGGAATCGAGTTCGTGTCGACGAGGAGCGCCGCGTTCGCGGGCTGGGCTCGGCGGCCGTCGATCAGCACGAGTGTGCGGTTCGGGCCGATGCCGCGCAGGTTCACGCTGCCGATGCCGAGCGAAGCCGTCGGACCGGCCTGGATGCCCTGATCGAACTGCGTGCCGTCGGGCACGAACTGCGGCATCTGATTGAGCACGCTCTCGATGCTGATCGTGCTCGAGTTCTCGAGCCGCTGAGCATCGACCGTCATGATCGGAGTCGGCGCGTTCAAGTCGCGGCGCAAGATGCGCGAGCCCGTAACCGTAATTTCCTCGGTGATCGGCCCGCCCTGTTCCTGGGCGTGGGCGGCACGCATGCCACCGGTGCCGAGAACGGCCGAGATACCCGATGCGAGTAAGGTCAGATTCGTGCCATCGGCACGAAGTAGTCGTCTGGACATAGTCCCCCCTGAGAGATGGAATTCGAATGATGCTCGCGTGCAACCGCGCTCCCGCTGCGCTCTTATCAGCTCTTCTTTTGAACTACCCCCCCTTTCGTGCGGGCCGCTCTCCCCGAAGCGCGGCGAGCGCTGAGTCTGCGTCAGCCCGAATCTGGAGACCAAGAGACATATATTACTATTACAAAAAGTGCCATGTCTCTTTGCTGCAACGAGCGAACCGGGTAGTACGTCTCGCAATCAGATCGCGCGTCACGATTTACTGACTGAGGAGTTAGTGCAGCGCCCGCGCACACCTTTTCGGGCTGCGACGATGGGCCTAGGAAACGGCCGTCGGGGCTTCGAAAACCGTCGAATCTGCGCAACCGCCCGCAACCGGACGGTCAGCCCAAAGCGACGTTGACGGACCGCAAGCTCCAGATCCGGGTGGCGTACTCGCGGATCGCGCGGTCGGAGGAAAACTTCCCAGAGCGGGCGACATTCGCGATCGACATCCGCGTCCAAGCGTCGCGATCGAGCCACGCGGCGGCAACCCGCTCTTGGGTCGCGGCGTAAGCAGCGAAATCGGCGAGCACGAAGAACGGATCGGAGCGCCTGAGATTGTCGACGAGCGGCCGGAACATCTCGCGATCGCCTCGTGAGAACCGTCCATCGGCGATCAGATCAAGCGCCGCGCGGAGCTCGGGATCGCGCTCGAGGTACTCGCCCGGGCGATACCCTTGCCGCTGCATCCGCTCGACGTCCGCCGCCGTCAAGCCGAACAGGAAGAAGCGATCGGCCCCGACCTCTTCTCGGATCTCGACGTTCGCGCCGTCGAGCGTGCCGATCGTGAGCGCGCCGTTCATCATGAACTTCATGTTGCCCGTTCCGGACGCCTCCTTGCCTGCCGTGGAAATTTGCTCCGACAGGTCGGCGGCCGGGTATACGAGCTGCGCGTTCTTCACGCTGAAGTTCGGCAAGAACACGACCTTGATGCGTCCGGCGACGACCGGGTCCGCGTTCACCGTCTCGGCGACGCCGTTGATCAGTCGAATGATCAGCTTGGCCATCGCGTACCCCGGCGCGGCTTTGCCCGCGAAGACGAAGCAGCGCGGGGCTACTGCACGCTCAGGGTTTTGCAGCAGGCGCCGATACGCTGCGATCACGTGTAGCACGTTCAGGTGCTGCCTCTTGTACTCGTGGATGCGCTTGACCTGCACGTCGAACAGCGCCGATGGATCGATCGAGATCCCGGTGCGCTCGAGGACGTGCCTCGCGAGGCGCTCCTTGTTGAGCCGCTTCACCGCTCGCCAACGTTCACGAAACGCCGAATCGTCGGCGTGCGGCTCGAGGGCCTCGAGGCGCGCGAGATCGGTGATCCACGCTTCTCCGACCGTCTCGTCGAGCAAGCTCGCGAGCGCCGGGTTGCCGAGCCGCAGGAAGCGGCGCGGCGTCACGCCGTTGGTCACGTTGCAGAATCGATCCGGCCAGAGCTCGGCGAAGTCGCGGAGCACCGTCTCCTTGAGCAGCTCCGAGTGCAGCTGCGCGACGCCGTTGACCTTATGGCTCCCGACGACCGCGAGGTTCGCCATCCGGACCCGTTTCTCGCCGCCCTCCTCGATCAGCGACATGCGCGCGACCCGCGCGTCGTCGCCGGGGTAGACGCGGCGCACGCCGTCGAGAAAGCGGCGATTGATCTCGTAGATGATCTCGAGCGGGCGCGGCAGCAGCTCCGCGAACAGCGGCAGCCCCCAAGTCTCGAGCGCCTCCGGCAACAAGGTATGGTTCGTGTACGCCAACGCGCGCTGCGTGAGCTCCCAGGCCTTGTCCCACTCGAGGCGATGCTCGTCGACGAGCAGGCGCATGAGCTCGGCGACCGCGAGCGCGGGATGTGTGTCGTTCAACTGCGCCGCGAACAGGTCCGCGAAGCGCTCCGGGGGCTCGCCCTTCATCTGCAGCAGGCGCAGCATGTCCTGCAGCGAACAGGAGACGAAGAAATACTGCTGCGCGAGACGCAGCCGTTTGCCCGCTTCCGGCTCGTCGTTCGGATACAGGACCTTCGACAACGTCTCGGACATCATCTTCTCGCGCACCGCGCCGTAGTAGTCGCCGACGTTGAAGTCGCGGAAGTCGAACGACTCCACTGCCTCGCTGCGCCAGAGCCGCAGCGTGTTGCACGTGTTGATTCGATAGCCGGGGACCGGAATGTCGCACGCGATGCCTTTCACCCGACTCCCAGGCATCCAGCGAACGCCCGTTCGGCCTTCACTGTCGATGAAGCGCTCCGTGCGGCCGCCGAAGTTCACGTACCAGCCGACCTCGGGGCGCACGATCTCCCAAGGGTTTCCCTGCTGGAGCCATTTGTCGGTGGCTTCCACCTGCCAGCCGTCGCGGATTGCCTGATCGAAGATGCCGAACTCATAGCGAATCCCATAGCCCATCGCGGGCAGGCCGAGCGCCGCGAGCGAGTCGAGATAGCACGCCGCGAGACGCCCGAGACCGCCGCTGCCGAGACCCGGCTCGTTTTCGTACGCGAGCAACGTGTCGAGATCCTGGCCGAGCTCGCCGATGGCGGTACGCGCGGCGTCCTCGATCCCGAGACACATGAGGTTGTTGCCGAGCTGCGGGCCGATCAGAAACTCGGCCGAGAAGTAGCACGCGACCTTCACGTCGCGCGCCGCGTAGGCCTTCACCGTATTGACCCAGCGCTCGAGCATCCGGTCGCGAACGCTGTGCGCGAGCGCGATGTACCAGTTCTGCGTCATCGCTATCGCGGGATAGCGCGCCTGCAAGTACATCAGGTTGTCGAGGACGGCCTGCTTGAACGTCTCCGTCGACAGGCCCGTGCGGACTGGCTCTCCCGATGGCCCGCCCGTCGGCTCGGACATAGACGTTGCGCGGCTCACGGCGCGCGGCTCAATACGGCCAGGTCCAATTCGAGATCTCGGCTCGGTCGATGCCTTCCGAGCGCGCGTAGGCGATGTTCTCGAGGATCGCGTTCTTCATCCGCTCTTTCAGATGCGCGGCCGTGGTTTGCAGCCTCGGCACCCGGTCGATCACGTCGATCACGAGATCGAAGCGATCCGTGTTGTTGAGTATCGCGAGCTCGAGCGGCGTGTTGATGTTGCCCTTTTCCTTGTAGCCGCGGACGTGAAGGTTGTCGTGATTGCGGAACCGATAAGAGAGCTTGTGGATCAGCCACGGATAGCCGTGATAGTTGAAGATGATTGGCTTGGTCGTAGTGAACAGGCTATCGAATTCCGCTGCCGTCGAGCCGTGCGGGTGCTCGGTCGCTGGCTGCATTTTAAACAGGTCGACGACGTTCACGAAGCGGACTTTGAGGTCCGGCAAGTGCTCGCGCAGGATCGCGGCCGCGGCCAGTGCCTCCTGCGTCGCGACATCCCCGCAGGAGGCGAGCACGACGTCGGGCTCCTCGCCCGCATCCGTGCTCGCCTTGGCCCAGATGCCGATCCCTTTGGCGCAATGCACGATCGCTTCGTCGATCGTCGTGAACTGCAGGTGCTTCTGCTTGTCGGCGACGATCACGTTGACGCAGTCGATGGAGCGTAGGCAGCGGTCGGCGACCACGAGCAACGTGTTCGCGTCGGGCGGGAAGTAAGCGCGCACGACGCTCGGACTCTTGTTCGTCACGAGATCGATGAACCCGGGGTCTTGGTGCGAGAAACCGTTGTGATCCTGACGCCAGACCGTCGACGACAGAAGGATGTTCTCCGACGCGACCGATGCTCGCCAATGGACGTGGTTCTTGCAGATGTCGAGCCACTTCGCGTGCTGGTTGAACATCGAGTCGATCACATGAGCGAACGCCTCGTAGGTGTGGAAGAAGCCGTGGCGGCCCGTCAGCAGATAGCCCTCGAGCCAACCGAGCAGCGTGTGCTCGGATAGCATCTCCATCACTCGACCGTCACGCGCGAGCTCGCCGCCGTCGGCGTCCTCGGGCAGCATCTCGGCCATCCAAGTTTTCTTGCTGACTTCGTAGATGGCTTGGAGGCGGTTCGAAGCGGTCTCGTCGGGCCCGAACACGCGGAACGTCGTCAGGTTGTTGCGCATCACGTCGCGCAGGAACTCGCCGAGCGGCTTCGTGTTCTCGTGAAGCACCTTGCCCGCCTGGCGCACCGCGACGGCGTAGTCGCGAAAATCGGGCAGCCGTAGATCCCTGCGCAGCAAGCCGCCGTTCGCGTGGCTGTTCGAGCCCATACGCCGGCCCCCGGCCGGCGCGAGCGCCTTGAGCTCCGAGCGCAGCTTTCCATCCGCATCGAACAGCTTCTCGGGCTCGTAGCTACGGAGCCAGCGCTCGAGCAGCTTCAAGTTGCGTGGATTGCCGCGCACGTCGGAGAACGGCACTTGGTGAGAGCGCCAATAGCCTTCCACCTTCTTGCCGCGGATCTCCTTCGGCCCCGTCCAGCCCTTCGGCGAGCGCAGCACGATCATCGGCCAGCGCGGCCGTGTCGCCTTCGAGGCGCCTTGCCGCCGGGCGTCCTTCCGGATGCCGCGGATCTCGGCGACGGCCGCGTCTAGTGTCGCCGCCATCGCCTGATGCATGACGCTCGGGTCGGAGCCCTCGACGAAGTACGGCTTGTACCCGTAGCCGACGAACAGCGCCTCGAGCTCGTCGTGATCGATCCGCGCGAGAATCGTGGGATTGGCGATCTTGTAGCCGTTGAGATGCAGGATCGGGAGGACCGCGCCGTCGCGCGCGGGGTTCAGGAATTTGTTCGAGTGCCACGCCGTCGCGAGCGGCCCGGTCTCCGCCTCGCCGTCGCCGACCACGCACGCGACGATGAGCTCTGGATTGTCGAGCGCGGCTCCGTAGGCATGCGAAAGGCTGTAGCCGAGCTCGCCTCCCTCGTGGATCGAGCCCGGCGTCTCGGGCGTGCAGTGCGATCCGATGTGACCGGGAAACGAAAACTGCTTGAAGAGCTTACCTAAGCCCTCGGCGTCTTCGCTCTTGTCCGGATAGATCTCCGTGTAAGTGCCGTCGAGATACGTCGGACCGAGCACGCCGGGCGCGCCGTGGCCCGGGCCCGCTATGAAGATCACGTCGAGGTCGTCGCGCTTGATCACGCGGTTCAAGTGCGCCCAGACGAACGACAACCCCGGGCTCGAGCCCCAGTGCCCGAGCAAGCGTTGCTTCACGTGCTCCGGCTTGAGCGGGGCCCTGAGCAGCGGGTTGCCCTGTAGGTAGATCATGCCGACCGACAGGTAGTTGGAGGCTCGCCACCAGCTGTCGATCGATGCGAGCTCCGCTTTCGTCAGTGGTGACTTCGCGGCCGGCGCGGTCTTCTTCGGCTTCGCCATACTCGTTGCTCCTGTTCCCTTTGGCGCGAAACGGGCGGCGTAAGGAATCGATGCTCCGCGCGCACCCTCTACGCATCAATACGTACTTTCGCGGAGACAGAGGCGATCAGACTCCGGACGACGCAGGAGATTCCGCGGCAACCAAACCACGGCCGATCGAGCGACCGTGGCCCCGCAATGTGTCGGAACGTTTGCGACGTCCGTGCTGGCAGCGATCGGTCAGGCGGCCGCAACTCTGCGCGCGAAGCCGCGCGCCTTGAACGCGAGAATCACGAGCACGACCCCGAACGCGATCGCGAAAGACGCGATCAGCCAGAGCAGCGCGAGCGCGCCCGCGCCCGGCCGAGCGACGAGAACGACGCCGAAGACGACCGAGATCAGCCCCGACAGGATCAACAGCCACTCGCCCTCGATCTCGCGCCGCAGTCGGATCGCGGTCGCGATCTCGAGCACGCCGGTCGCGATCGCCCAGATCGCGATATAGAAGAGCAGCGCGAGCGCGAGGACGCCCGGCTCGACGAACGCGAGGATGCCGACGCCGATCCCGAGCAAACCGCGTAGCAGCATGAGCCACCAATACTCGTGATCCGCGCGCCCCGCGATCGCGGTCCATGTGCCGAGCACGCCGTCCGCGAATGCGAACGCGCCGAACAGCAGCACGAGCGCCGCGGCCGAGATCCCGGGCTGCAGCCACGTGAGCACGCCGAACGCGATCGCCACGATTCCACGCAGCAACAACAGCCACCAGCTACGGTGCAGGATGGCGGCCAGACGGTTCTCGACTTGATTCACGGCGGTCTCCTTGTTCTTGGTTTGTGGAGAAACTCGCGAGCCTAAGAGCTTAGTCTCAGCGGAGCCGCTTGCAAGCTCTGCTCGGCCGCAACCGCGCCTCGAACCGGAGGACCGCGCCCGGAAAAGAAAAAGGCGTTGGCGACCCCAAGTCGCCAACGCCTCGAGTTTTCCCCTGCGGCGGTCGCCTGACCGCGATGCTACCGCCGCCGGTTCACGCCCCTTGAGATCAGAACCGGTACGTCAGAGAGGCACCATACTCGCGCGGACGGCCAACCGTGGCGAAGTCATAGCCCCAGATGCCGTGGAAGAAGCCCGAGTTGATCATGTACTCGTTCGTCAGGTTGGTGCCGAAGAACGACGCCGCCCACTTGCCGTCCGCCGGCTCATACGTGAACCGAACGTTCAGCAAGTTCCAGTCGCCGCTCTCGTCGAAGCTGGACGCGCCGGGCGTCGACTGCACCGCCTGGTACGCGGTCACGCGCAGGAACGGCGGCTGACGCCAGAACTGGCCCTGGTAGTTGTAGTCGAGCCGGCTGATGAACGACGCACCACCCTTGAACTTCGCCGTGTACTGGGCCCCGATCGTCCAGCTCGTATTCGGCGCGTCCTCGAACTCGGTGCCCAACGTCAACGGCAGATGGCCCGACATGGTTCCCGGGGCGAGCTTCGTGTAACCGGTATCGAGGTACCCGGTGCCCAAACTGATCAGCAGCTTGTCGGTCGGCACGAACGTGAGCTCGACTTCGACGCCCTTGGCCTCTGCCTCACCGACGTTCGTCGTGACCAGGGTCGGGATCTGCACGCCCGTGACCGGGTCCTTGACGACGCCCGCGGCCTGGAGGTCTTCCCAGATCATGTCGAACACCGTCCAGTTGAACCGTACCTTGCCACCGGCGAGGTCGGAACGCATGCCGATTTCGGTGTTCTTCAACGTCGAGGGCTTGTACGGGAACAGCGTCCGCGTGGCGCCGATGACCGCGGCCGACACGCCGCCCGAGTTGTAGCCTTCGGAGTAGCTGACGTAGCCGTTGATGTGGTCGCTGAAGTCGCGCTGTAGCACCGCCCGGTACGTGTCCTTGTCGAACGAGAACGGCGTATACGTCGAGGAGATGTCGGCGCCGGCGTACGGGTTGCCGATCGGCCAGATCGTCGGGTCGAGCGGCTTCTTCGCGGTCGAAGCAGTCGGGCTGATGTTGACCGAGTAGCCGCTCTGATTGTGGTGGCGCATGCCCACCGTGAGGTTCAGCTTCTCGGTAAGTTTGATCGTGGCCTCGCCGAATAGCGCCCAGCCATCCTGGCCCGAGCGGGAGTTGACGTCGAACGAGCCCGGGATCGCGCCGTAGTACACCTGTTGGCAGGTCTGCCATGCGCCGGCGCCCGTCCCCGCGGCGCCGCCGACGTTCACCGTCTGACCGGCGTACGCGCCGTTGGTGATGAGGCCGGACGTGCCAGGCTGGAACCGCATGTTGGCCGGGTTGTCGGTCGTCGAAGGCGTCGGCTCGAGTACCGCACCGACCGGGTTGCAGACCGCGTTCGCGAACACGTTGTTCGGGTTCATGAGCCCCTTCTGGAACTCATTGACCTGCCAGCGAAGGCCGCGAGCGTTGATTGTCTGATCCCAGTAGTACGCGCCGGCGACCCACTGGACCCGGTCGCCGCCGCCGGTCAGCTGGATTTCCTCGCTGTTGACCTCGGTCTTCACCAGGTTCTCGTCGAGCACGAGATCGTATTGGCTGTTGTCCCAGTCGCTGACCGAGCGAGCCTCCTGCTTGGTCTGGGCCGTCAGGAACTGCAGCTTCATCTTGTCGGTGAGCTGCCAGCCGATGTCGATCGTGCCCTGGTGGGTGTCGTAGTCGTTCGGCAGCGTGGTTCCCGAGCGGTTCTGCCATTTGCCGACCTTACCGCCCGCGAAGCCCGCGACCTGGTTCACTGAATTCAGGAACGGCTCGACGGCGTTGCCCCGGTAGTCGGTGCCCACGTACGTGTACATCTCGGGCAGGCCGATGACCGACTTGACCCAGTTCGGGTTCGGGTCGTCGTACGTGCGCGCCATCAAGTCCTGCACGCGCGGCTCGATGAACTGACTCTTGTCGTCTTGGTAGTTGAACCGGAAGCTCAGCTTGTCGGTCGGCGTCCAGACGACGTCGCCGCGATAGACCTGCTGGTCGACCTGACCGCCCTGCTCGCCGGTCGTTAGGCTCGTGATGTAGCCGCCGCGCGAGAGATTCGCGCCCGTCCACTTGCTCTTGACCTTGTCGCCGAACGGTATGTCGATCGAGCCTTTGGCATCGAGCCGGTCGAGCGAGCCCGCCGTCACGGTCACGTTGCCGCCCAGGTCCTCACCAGGGCGCTTCGTCCAGAGACGCAGCGCGCCGCCCATCGAGTCGCGTCCGAACATCGTGCCCTGCGGGCCGCGCAGCACTTCGACGCGGTCGAGGTCGACGAACTCCTGCGTGAGAAAGCCCGCCGTCGCCACCTGCCAGACGCCGTCGACGTATGTGCTGACGGCCGGAATGCCGCGCATGCGGAAGACCGTGCCGCCGGTGCCGCCGCCGCCGCCCGTGATCACGATGTTCGGCACGCCGGTGCTCAGCCTCTCGATGTTGTCGAGGCCGCGCATCTCGAGGCCCTCGCCCGTGATCGCGACGATCGAGATGGGCACGTCTTGAAGATTCTGTTCGCGGCGCGTGGCCGTCACGACGATCTCTTCGAGACCGCCGGCGGATTCCTGCGCGTAGGACGCTTGTATCGCGCCAACGCCGGACAATGCCGCCAGAACGGCGACGTGGACTTTTTGCAGCTGCATGTATTCCCCCGATTTGCTAGTAATTTTCGGCTACCGACTTACGTCGTTGCCCCCTGACGGCCACCGACTCGCGTCGTTCTTCCCCTGATGTCATCGACTCGTGTCGGCGACATCCCCTGGCGGCCACGGACCTTGCGTCGCGGCCGCCACAGACTTGCTTTAGTTGATCCCCCTGACGGCCGGCGACTCGTGTCGCTGCCGCCGCAGACTTGCGTCTTTTGCCCCCTCGAAGCCCGCCGACTCCCCTCGGCGGCTTCCCCTTGAAACCCGCATCGCTACGGGATCCTCGGGTCTCACAGAAAACTTACTGCTTCGTAAGCTTTCGCAGGAGTCTGCAAAAGAGCACGGCGGACGTCAATGCCTATTTGGAAGTGTTGTTAAATAAAGACGGGCACCATTGATGCTAGTAGCAAAAGGGTGCGGAAGACACTGCCGCGAGTGAGGGCTGGCGCGGCTCAGCGGCGCGCGGCTTCCGAGGCTCGACTCGCTCGGCGAACGGTCGTGAATCGTGCCGGGGCAGGCTCTATTTCGAGCCGCGAAACACGAACGAGCGATCCTGATTTTCTGTAGCGCCGTAGAGCGCGATGAGGTTCCGTGAACCGCCCTTGCGCGGGTTGTCGGCGAGCGTCGCCAACCCGGTGAACATATCCTCGTCGACGCCGCTGCATGCACCGAGCAGCATCGACCAAGCATAGATATTCAACGTAGGGTCGATCACCGAGATGGTGCCTGCGCCATTGCAGCCGCCGTCGGTCGCGAAGGTGAGCGTGCCGCCGCTGATGACGAGCGTGATGTCGACGATCGGCGGCGGCGGATAGATGTCGTACACGCCCGAGATCGCTTCCAGCGATGCTCCACGCGAGGTCAGGCCGCCGCTGTAACCGAGCGCGAACGACGCGGACTCGCCCGCTCCGGAATAGCTGCCCTTCAGGGATTGGCGCGCAACGAGGCTGCCATCGGACATGGTCAAAGCGGCGCTCCCTTGGCCGTTCGGCAGCAGTGCCTCGCCAGCCTGTGCGAACACCGTGCCCGTCGCGGTGAACGCGCTGAATGTGGTATCGCCGGTGCCGATCAGGAAGCGTCCGTTCAGACCGGTGCTTGCGACGATTCCGACGAACGCACCGTCGGGAGCCACGATCAGGTCGAAGCCGCGCGCCGCGCCATCCGCGGCCGTGAAGCTTCCCTGCCAGAGCCCGGCGGGGTTCGCGTCGGTGGACGGGCTCGGCTGCGAGTCGGAGCCGCCGCCGCCCCCGCCGCAGCTTTCGAGCGCGGCCAGCGCCGCGGCGAGCGGCAGCAGCCATCGCGAGGCCTTGAGCGTGGCTCTCATGTGGTCGGCAGGCGGTTTCCTAACTACCCAGCGTCTTGGCTTCAATCTAGCTCTACCTATCGCGCTGTCAACGGCGCCGCGCGGCTCGCATAGTGACTCGCTCTGCCTGGTCCTTGGTTCCACGCCGAGTTGCGTAGGTTCAGTGAGCCTCCGCGTTATGTCTTCGGCTCGCGCAGCGCCGCATCCACCATCGCCTGCGCCTCGCGCACGATCGCCGCGAGATGTGCCTCGCCCTCGAAGCTCTCCGCGTAGATCTTATAAATGTTCTCGGTGCCCGACGGCCTGGCCGCGAACCAGCCGCGTGCCGTCGTCACCTTGAGCCCGCCGATCGCGGCCCCGTTGCCGGGAGCGCTCGTGAGCTTCGCCTCGATCGGGTCGCCGGCGAGAGTCGCGGCCGCGACCGACGCCGGCGAGAGCTTCGCGAGCCGCGCCTTCTGCTCCGGCGTCGCTGCAGCGTCGATTCGGGTGTAGCTCGGGGCGCCGAACTTCTCGGCGAGCTCGCGGTAGTGCTCCCCCGGGTCGCGTCCGGTGACGGCCGTGATCTCGGCCGCGAGGAGATCCATGATCAAGCCGTCCTTGTCGGTGGTCCAAACCGAGCCGTCCAACCGCAGGAAGCTCGCACCCGCGCTCTCCTCGCCGCCGAAACAGCACGAGCCGTCGAATAGGCCGGCAACGAACCACTTGAAGCCGACTGGCACCTCGTAGAGCGTGCGGCCGAGATCGCGGACGACGCGATCGATCATGCTGCTCGAGACCAGCGTCTTGCCGACGGCGGCCCGCGAGGGCCAGCGCGGCCGGTGCGTGAGCAAGTAACGGATCGCGACCGCGAGGTAATGGTTCGGGTTCATGAGCCCGGCCGACGGCGTCACGATCCCGTGCCGGTCGGAGTCCGGGTCGTTCGCGAACGCGAGCCGGTACTTGTTCTTCAACGACACGAGCCGCGCCATCGCGTACGGGCTCGAGCAATCCATCCGGATCTGACCGTCGTGATCGACCGTCATGAAACCGAACGTCGGGTCTACGTGCGGGTTCACGACGTCGACATCGAGCCCATAGCGCTCGTTGATCGGCGCCCAATAGCCGACCGACGCTCCGCCGAGCGGATCGACCGCAAGCGCGAGCCCGGCCGCGCGAATCGCGGGCAGATCGACGACGTTCGCGAGATCGTCGACGTACGGGCCGATCAGGTCCTGCTCTGCGATTCGCCCGGTGCGCAGCGCGCTCTCGAGCGTGAGCCGGCGCACGCCGGCGTTGCCCGCGCGCAAGAGCTCGTTTGCGCGGTCCTGCACCGCGCGCGTCACGTCCGTGTCGGCCGGCCCGCCGTTCGGCGGGTTGTACTTGAGGCCGCCGTCCTGCGGCGGATTGTGCGACGGCGTCACGACGATGCCGTCCGCGAGATGTTCGCTGCGCCCGCGGTTGTACGCGAGGATCGCTCGCGAGATCACCGGCGTCGGCGTGAAGCCGTCGTCGCGCTGAATGATCGTGTCGACACCGTTCGCCGCGAGCACCTCGAGCGCCGTGCGCTGCGCCGGCGCGGACAGCGCGTGCGTGTCCTTGCCGAGATAGAGCGGTCCGTCGATGCCGTGCGTGCGGCGGTGCTCGCAGATCGCCTGCGTCACGGCGAGGATGTGCGCCTCGTTGAACGACCCCGCGAGCGAAGTGCCGCGGTGGCCGCTCGTGCCGAAAGACACGCGCTCGGCGGGAACGGACGGATCCGGACGGCGCTCGAAGTACTCGCGCTCGAGCTTCGCGACGTCGATCAGCATGTCCGGCGTCGCAGGCTTCCCGGCGCGCGGCGATATCGCGCTCATGGCACTCCGACCTCCATCGTCTCGGCAGTATGACTCAGCGATTTCGCCGCTTGCCACCTCCGGGCAATGGGCTCAGAGTGCTGCGACTTTCGAACAGCGGGGACGGCAATGCGCGTGGGTTTCATCGGGCTCGGTCGAATGGGCGGGGGCATGGCGCGACGGTTGTTGGACGCGGGACACGAGCTCTGCGTATTCGACGTCGTCGCCGCGCAGACGGCGCCGTTCCAGGCGGCGGGGGCCCGCGTCGCGAAGTCCGTAGCCGAGCTCGCGGCCGGCAGCGAGATCGTGGTCACGATGCTCGTTGAGGACGCGATCGTCGCTCAGGTTGCGCTCGGCCCCGGCGGCCTCTCGAGCGCGCTCGGCAGCGGCGCGATCCATCTCGTGATGGGCACGCACGGCGTCGCGACAGTACGCGAGCTCGAGACCAAGCATCGCGCGGCAGGCCAGACACTGGTCGCGGCGCCGGTGCTCGGCCGCCCCGACCTCGCGGCGTCCGGTCAGCTCGGGATCGTCGTCGCGGGCCCCGACGCGGCGGTCGCGCGCTGCACCGAGCTGCTCAAAGTCATCGGCCGGCGGATCTTCGTCGCGGGCACGAAGCCAGAGTCCGCGACTGCGATCAAGCTCGCGAACAACGCCGTGCTCGGCTGCGCGATGGTCGCGATGGCCGAGGGCTTCGCGCTCGTGCGCAAGTACGGCGTGCAACCGCAGGTGTTTCAGGACGTGATGACCGAGGGCTTGTTCGCGGCCCCCGCATACAAGGTGTACGGACAGAAGATGGTCGACGAGAGCTACGACCAGGTCGGCTCGCCGATCTTCGTCGGCCTCAAGGACGCGAATCTAATCGCGGCGGCCGCGGATCTCGCGCGCGTGCCGATGCCGAGCCACAACGTCTATCACGACCGACTGCTCGGCGCCGTCGCGCACGGCGACGGCGACCGGGACCAAGCGGTGCTCGCGCGCGAGCAAGCGCGCGCGTCGGGCCTCTAGTGAGAGGCGGGAGAAAAGCGCGCGCGACGACACTGTCGCGCGCGCGTTCCATTGCTCCGACTTAGCGCGGCGCGCCGCCGCCCGGAGGAGCGCCGCCCGGAGGTCCACCGCCGCCGCGCGGCCGACTGTCGAACTCTTCCTTCGAGACCTTGCCGTCCTTGTTGGCGTCCCAACGCGCGAAGATCTCGTCGGCGTTTGGTGGACCGTTCGGCCCACCCTGCAAGCCCTTCGCCCACGCCGCGACCTCTTCCTTCGACAACGAACCGTTCTTGTCCTTGTCGAGCCCGTCGAACGTCGGCGGAGTGAATCCCGCCGGCGGTTGGGCCCAGGCGTAGGCGCCGACCAGCAACGTGAACGCAGACACAAACGCGAGCCGAATTCTCATGTTGTTCTCCGAGTGTAGGTGATGCGCTGCGCGCCAAATTATACGCGCGCGTCGCCGCACGAACGTTACCGTGTCGTCATGCGGCGTAGTGGGGTCGCACCATCACAGGTCCTGAATTGGTCGTTCCGCGACACGGCTCGTTCCCGAATGCTCGGCAACCGGAGCGTCTCCCGTCCGCGTCGCGTGTGGTAGCGTGGCCGCATGATCGACGGACTGCCGGTTGCTAAGAGCGGCGACAAGGTCCTCGGGCTGCTGCCCGGGCTAGCGAACAGACACGGCCTCGTCACCGGCGCGACAGGCACCGGCAAGACCGTCACGCTGCAAACGATCGCGGAGCAGCTGTCGCGGATCGGCGTGCCGGTGTTCATGGCCGACGTGAAGGGCGACCTCGCGGGCATCGCCGCGGCCGGGGGCGCGAACGCCAAGGTCGCGGCTCGCGTGCAGCAGCTCGGCGTGCAGCTGACCTACGGCGGCTGCCCGGCGGTGTTCTGGGACGTGTTCGGCAAGAACGGCCATCCGCTGCGGGCGACCGTCTCGCATCTCGGCCCGCTGCTGCTCGCACGGATGCTCGAGCTGAACGACGTGCAGGAAGGCGTCCTGAACCTCACGTTCAAGATCGCGGACGACGCCGGCCTGCTGCTGCTCGATCTCAAGGACTTGCGCGCCGTGCTGCAACACGTCGGCGACAACTCGGGGCAGTTCACGACTCAGTACGGCAACGTCTCGGCTGCGTCGATCGGCGCAATCCAGCGCGGGCTGCTCACACTCGAGTCGCAAGGCGCGGACCGCTTCTTCGGCGAGCCGATGCTGAACGTTGCGGACCTGATCCAGACGGACGCCGGGCGCGGCGTCGTCAACGTGCTCGCGGCGGATCAGCTCATGAGCTCGCCGCAGCTCTACGCGATGATCCTGCTCTGGCTGCTCTCCGAGATCTTCGAGTTCCTGCCCGAGATCGGCGACCCCGAGAAGCCGCGGCTCGTGTTCTTCTTCGACGAGGCGCATCTGCTGTTCGCCGACGCGCCGAAGGTGTTGCTGGACAAGGTGGAGCAGGTCGTGCGGCTCGTGCGCTCGAAAGGCGTCGGCGTGTTCTTCGTCACGCAGAATCCGCTCGACATCCCCGACACGGTGCTCGGCCAGCTCGGCAATCGCGTGCAGCACGCGCTCCATGCGTTCACGCCGCGCGAGCAGAAGGCCGTGCGCGCCGTCGCCGAGACGATGCGCGCGAACCCGGGACTATCGATCGAGCAGGTCATCGGCGAGCTCGGCGTCGGTGAGGCTCTCGTATCGCTGCTCGACGAGCAGGGCCGCCCCGGCGTGACCGAGCGCGCGTTCGTGATCCCGCCCGGCAGCCGCGTCGGCGCGCTCACGTCCGACGAGCGCGCGAGGCTGATCGCCGCGTCGCCGCTCGCCGGTCATTACGAGCAGACGATCGACCGCGAGTCCGCATACGAGCGCCTCAAGGCGCACGTCGAGGCGCTGTCGCCGACCGCCGCTCCGGGGGCAAGCCGCGCCGGCACGCCGCCGGCCGCGCAACAGCCGCCGCAAAGCGAGCTCGGCGGTCTTGCATCGGACATCCTGTTCGGCCGTCGCGGTCCGCGCGGCGGACGACAGTCGGAGGGGCTCGTCGAGGCGCTCGCGAAGAGCGCCGCGCGCTCGGTCGGATCGCAGACGGGCCGCGCGCTGATCCGCGGCGTGCTCGGCTCGTTGCTCGGCGGCGGTAGCGGGCGGCGCTAGCGTCTGGCGCGGCTCAGCCGCCGCGCACGTGCCACCACTCGCGCAGCGTCGAGCAGAGCCCGCTCTTCGCGTCGAACTCGAGCACGAAGACGCCGTCGAGCTCGACCGTCATGCCCGTCGACGCCTGCTTGAACTTCGCCGACCAGTGCGCGACGCCCGTGTTGCCGTTCACCGCGATCGTCTGGAAGTGAAACTCGACGTCGCGCTGGTCGGCCGTGACGGCCGACCAATATTCACGGATCCCCGCACGGCCGCTCTTCGGCGCGTCGAACGGCATCTCCTGATAGCGCGCGGTCTCGGTGAAGAGTTGCGTCGCCCGTTCCGAGTCCCGTTTCTCCCAAGCCTCGCGGTAATCGGCAAGCCAAGTATCGAGCTTCGCGCTCGTGAGCTGCGCGTGCGCGCTCGGCGCGACGACGCCGAGCGCCGCCGTCACAAGGAAGACTCTGAAAAGCACCGTCGCCATCCGCTGTTCCTCGTGTTCGTGTAGAGACGCTCGTCGAGCGCGTACCCGTCTTATAGTTCGTTCACTCGCCGCAAGCAAAGAGCACGGGAGGCTAACGCGGCGCCGGAAAGAGCTCGTGCGTGTAGCCGTGCAGTCGGTAGTACAGGAGCCCGGCCCACTCGTGCGCAGCGTAGTCGAGGTCGTTGAGGTTCTCGGGCAACGCAAAAGTCCACGGGTCGACCCCGCGCCTGAAGTTGGTGGGATACGGCGTCACGTCCCAGCCGGCCGCGCGAAAGCACGCCACGGCTCGCGGCATGTGCATCGCCGACGTTACGAGCAGCCACCGCTGCGACGCGTCGGCTCCGACGAGATCGAGCGTCGCACGCGGGCTCTCGCAGGTGATCCGAGACTTGGTCTCGAACACGATGCGCTGCGGGTCGATCCCGGCGCCGAGCAGCAGCTCGCGCGCGACTGCCGACTGGCTCTGCTGCGCCGTGTCGCCGCTATGCACGAGCCGCGCTGTGGGGAAGCGCCGCGCGAGCATCAGGAACGTCGTGAGACGGTCGGCGTTTGCGTTGAGCAGAGGCTGCCCGTACAGCTGGCTCGGGCCGGGGCGCTCCGCGCCCGCGAGCACGATGATCCCGTCGACTCGGTCGAGGTTCTCCGGCACCGGGAAGCGCCGCTCGAGCGGCCTGCTCAGCAACCACGCGGTCGGCAAGACGCCGAGCACGACGACGAGCGCCACGGCCGCGACGCGCAACCATCGACCAAGCGCGGACCGCCAGAGCACGAAGCCGAGCACCGCCGTATAGAGGATCCAGTCGCTCGGCCTGACGAGCAGCCAGAGGAGCTTCGTCACCAAGGCGCGCTTACGCCGAGCTGTGCGGCGGCCGGCGCGGCATGCACGATGAGCGGCATCAGGGCGGCGAGCGGCGCGACGATGCGCGCGACGACGAATAGTGAAAGCGGCAAGCGAAGAGCGCGCATGGTCATCCGTTGTGAGACGCCCGCCGATCGCGAAATCGGGCCATGAGCTCATGGGATCATAGAAGCAGTCGTCGCAGCGTCACAAGCGCGGCAGCCCGCGCCGGCTCGCAGTCGGTCTATAATCGCGGCCCGCTGGTGATGTAGCTCAGTTGGTTAGAGCGGCGGATTCATAACCCGCAGGTCGGTGGTTCAATTCCACCCATCACCACCACCCCCGTCAAATTAGGGATCGCGCGCTTTGGTCGGATCACGACTTCTGCCCCAAGGCAGAAGGCGATCGTCGTGGGTCGAGCAGCCAGCGGAAGAACACCAGCGCGAGTATCGCGCCCGCAAGCTCGGCCAGAACGAAGCCGGTGACGCTGCTCGACGCGATCCCAGCGAAGCTGTTGCTAAACGAGCGCCCGAGCGTAACGGCCGGATTCGCGAACGACGTCGATGCCGTGAACCAATACGCAGCCGCGATATACAGGCCGACCGCATAAGCCACGGCACCGGGACGCGACCGCGCGACGGCGAGGATGGTCCCTACGAGACCGAATGTAGCCACAACTTCGGATAGCCACTGCGACGGACCGGCTCGCACATGCGTGGATGTTTGCAGCAAAGGCTCCTCGAACATCGCGTGCGCGAGCAGCGCCCCAGCGACGGCGCCGAGCGCTTGCGCAACGACATAGAGCAGTAGGCGATTGACGCTCAGCTCTCGCAGCGCGGCGAATACTAGACTGACGGCGGGATTGAGGTGCGCACCTGAGATCGGTCCAAGCATCAGGATTAGCACGACCAACATGCAACCAGTCGACAGCGTGTTGCCGAGCAGCGCGAGCGCGACGTTCCCGCCCGCAATGCGCTCCGCCATGATGCCGGAGCCGATCACCGTTGCAACGAGCAACGCCGTGCCGATGGCCTCGGCGGCAAACAGTCGAGCTGGATTCGCCTTCACACCGCGTCGCGGCCGATCGCGCGCAGACGATTCTGCAACGTGAGCTTGTCGAGCGAGTCGATCGGCAAGCTCACGAATATGCCTATTCGGCTTTGAAGCGCTCGCAGGGTGTCCGCGAACGCCAATCGCTTTTCAGCTTCTTTGCCTTCGCAGGCGGCGGGGTCGGGCACCCCCCAATGCGCCGTCATCGGTTGGCCAGGCCAGATCGGACACACCTCTCCGGCTGCGTTGTCGCAAACGGTGAAGACGAAGTCGAGCTCAGGCGCGCCGGGCGCCGCGAATTCGTCCCAGCTCTTCGAGCGCAGACCATCGACGCGGTAGTTTTGGCGTCGAAGCAGGTCGAGCGCGTACGGATGCACAGTGCCGCGGGGATAGCTCCCAGCGCTGTACGCGTGAAAATGTCCACGTCCGAGGCGGTTCAGGACGCACTCCGCCAGGATGCTTCGTGCGGAGTTGCCGGTGCACAGAAACAGGACGTTGTAAACCTTGTCGGTCACGATCCGCTCGCTCGCTTTGCGCGCGTCGGGCTGCGCGCAGCCGGATAACCGCACAGTTCGGGCTGACCATTGCAACAGTCGTTCACCAGGAAGCCGACGAGGTTCTTCGTGCCGTCCGTATCCACGGCGTAAAGGATGCGCTGCCCTTCTCGCCACGACTTCAACAGCCCCGCGCGCTCGAGCTGTGCGAGGTGCGTCGACAGCGTCGAAGCGGGCACCTCGAGCCGCCGTGCGATCTGCCCCGCGGCCATGCCGTCCGGCAGGGTTGCAACGAGTAGTCGAAAAACTTCGAGCCGCAACTCATGGGCCAGTGCGGCGAATACCTCGGCGTCCATGTTTCGTATTTTCCCGAATTAACGAAGCTTGGTCAATGCCCGCAACGAGCCGGTCGTGCGTCCGATCGGGCAGAACGCCGGGGCGTCAGGCTCGTGCGGGCTCGGCGCCGACGCCTCGGGCGCGCGCCATCGCGTTGCCGACGAGGGCGTCCGGTCTCAAGTAGGCTCGATAGTAGGCGACGTTGTTCAGCATCAACCGCTCGCGCAGGCCGCGATCTTCTACGAGTCTCATTGCCGCGGCAGCGCAGTCTTCCGGCGACGCGAACTCGATGTAGTTTCGGCCCGGTCCAAAATCGCCTGGAACGGTGTAGACGAGCTTCTCAGTGATGATGGCCTTCGAGAACGCCACGTATTCGGCGAGCTTCCAGCCGATCGAGCCATGCAGCCCGGTCGTGGCCACGCAGATCGCGTGCGACCGCATCGTTGCGATATAGCTCGACTGCGCCGTAACGCTATCGGGGACGATCAGATCGGGATATTGCTTGCGTGCGAACGCGCTGCCCACGAACCCGCCGGTGAACCGCTCGCCGAGCGCCTCCTTCAAGAGGCGAATGCAGCGCGCCCGGGTTTCATTGATCGATATCCGGTCCTCGATCTTGTCCTGGGTTCTGCCGGGTTCGTCGTGCGGGTCGTACGTCGCCGCGAAAAACAAGACTCGCGGCTCCGCGTCGAGTCGAACCGGCGCCTCCATACCCAGGACGCGTGGTTTGTAGCCAAGAGCGTTCCGGGGGTCGAATGCCTCCTTCAATAAGCGCGCGACCGGTCCGTCGCGCAGCAGCACAGCTCTTCGCGCGGCGAACCAATCGATGCTGCTCGGCAGCACTCGGTAGTTGAGGCCGAGCGGCTCGATCTTGCTTCGTTGTTCGGGCGGCAGCGTCGCGATCAGCGCCGGCAAGTAGGAGCGCTTGAAGTAGAGGTCGCAATCGTCGAGCTCGCCCGTCGCGATGTCCTCGCCGTCATGCGTGTCGAAGTGGATCTTGATCTTGCCATCGATGACGGCGTCGAGATGCGCGTGCGACCCATTGAGCAGATGCTGCGCTCGACTCGGATACTCGGTCTTCGTTCGTCGACGTTCCTGCGACAAGCGGATCGCGCCGCTCCTGTGCAGCATCAGAAAACCGGTGTAGAGCTGTTGAAGATGGTTGCCAGTTGACTGATACAGCAACTTACACCGAATCGGCGACACAATTGACCTCATCGCCCTGCGAATCGCGTGGATTGTCGCAAATCCAGGGATAGGTCGTCAGTAGTCCGCTCACGCCATGCGCGAGGTCCGCAAGGCACGCGTAAGGCTCCATGTGCAGACGGTCGTAGACGACGACATGCGACAGCCATGACGAGATCACGCGTCCGGCGTACAGTGCTTCGCGAGCTTCAATTGACCGTAATGACACCGGAGTCCGCATGCGTCTCGCAATCGCAGGCTTAGGTTTAGCGCTCGCCTCCGCGCGCGCGTTCGCGGCCGACGCTCCACCGAACCTCGAGGGCGTTTGGGGTATGGTGCAGCACGACCGCCTCGGCGCGCCGTTCTTCATCCCGATCGAGCCCAAGTACACCGACGAAGGCAAGCGAATCACGGCCGAGTTCATGGCGAAATACAACGTCAAGGGCAACGTGACGGGAGAGATGGAAGCGAATGCCCATTGCGTCGAGCCCGGTATGCCGACCGTGATGTGGGGCATCGGAGGCGCCGCGATGGAGATCGTTCAGCAGCCGCAGCGGGTCACGCTATTGTCGGAGCTCGCGAACCAATCGCGCCGCATCTTCCTCGACGGCCGCTCGTTTCCGACCGACGTGCCCGAGCAGCGAGTCGGCTATTCGATCGGCCACTGGGAAGGCGATACGCTCGTGATCGAGACGCGCAACATTATGGAGTGGCACGCACCGCGCTGGCCGCACAGCGGCGAGATGCGGATCGTCGAGCGCTGGTCGCTCAAGGACCCGAGCGGGCTCAAGATCACGGGACTGCGCGCGGATCGGCCGCCGCCGAAGATCACGGGCAAGGTGCTCGTCAACGAGATGACGATCAACGACCCCGTGATGTACACGGACAAGGACTACAAGGTCACGACGATCTACCGCAAGCTCGAGAAGCAAGTGATGCTCGAGGACGGCTGCACCGAGGGCGTCTGGATGAAGGCCCTGGAGGAGCAAGCCGCCGCGAAGAAGAACTGACGCGACCGGCGGCCGCCACCGCGTTCCTCAGTTGCGCTTCGCAGGCGCGCCGCCGCTCGGCGGCGCGGACGTGCCGCTCGGCGCACCAGTCGAGCCGCTTTGTGCACCACTCGAACCGTTCTGAGCGCCCGCGGCGCTCGCGCCCGCAAGCAGGTCCCAGTCCACCGTCCGGCTCTTGATTCGCCACTCGCCCTCTTCGCGCACCCAGGCGTCGGTGTAGATGCCGGAGCCGGTCACGCGAAACGTGCCGTCGGGCTGCTCGCCGAGAAACGTGAACCGCGACCTCGCGGTGGCCGTGTCGCCGGTGACTTGAACTCGCACGTCGCTCAAGAGATCGGCGCGCTGCAGCTGCGGCCGGTTCGCCGCGGCGGCAGCCGCCGCCATCCGCTTCGACGCGTTGTCCATCCGCGTGCGGATCGCATCGCGGCCGACGACCGTGCCCTCCGCCATGTGCAGCTCGGGGGATGCCTTCGCGAATATCTTGATGTAGTTGTCCCAGTCGCGAGAGCGCAGCAGCCCCATGTAATCCTCGAGCTGACGCCGGATCGTCGCTTCGTCCTCGAGCTGGCGCACGCGCGCCTCGAGCGACAGCCCCTCGGCGCCGGCCGCCACGAGCGTCGAAATTCCGCCCGCGCTCGCGGCCCCGGCCCAAGCCGAAGACATCACTAGGATCATGAGTAGCGGCCGCGCGCGCGCGGCGATATACATGTTGCGCATGCAACCCCCTTGTCGGTTGCCTCAGGATGCGCCCGGCACCGCGCATGGTGCAATCGGCGCGCGGAGGCTAGAGTTCTGCGGCGGCACCCGCCGCTGGGGGAAACCGATGCATCGATCCAAACGCCGGGCGTGCGCCGCCGTCGCACCGCTGGTGCTCTTCCTGGCCAGCGCGCTCGCTCAAGAAGGCGGCGGTGCGCCGACCACGCGACTGCTCGTAACAGAAGTCCGGGTGAAACCCGACAAGATCACCGAGTGGCTCGCACTCGAGCGCAACGAAGTCGTACCGGCTCTCAAGAAGGCCGGCATCAAGCGCTACACCGTGTTTCAGACGTTGATCGGAAACACGAACGACTTCGTGATCGTGCGACCGCTGCCGACGTTCGCCGAGTTCAACGGAGCCGGACCGCTCGAGGGCGCACTCGGCGACAAGGCCGCGGCGCTTACGGCCAAGCTCCGCAACTGCGAGGAGTCGGTGCACCGCTCGATCGAGAACCGCCACGACGACATCTCACTCGATCCCGGCAACGCGCAGGCGCTGTTCGTGAGCCGCTATCGCGCGATGCCCGGCAGGGCCGGCGACTACATGGAGTTCGTGCACACCGAGATGTATCCGGTGATGGTCAAGGCCAAAGCGAACGGCACGATGTCGGGGATGGAGGTCACGACCTCGGTGCAGGGCGGGGAGCCCGGGATCATCACGCTCAACATGTACTACCCGGACTTCACGCCGCTCGACGGTCCGCCGCCGCTCGCGAAGACGATGGGTCCGCAGGGCACGGCCGAATTCCTGCGCAAGGGCGCTGGTCTGATCAGTCAGCTCGAGCAGCGGATCCTGAAGCGGGTGCCCGACCTCAGCTTCTGACGGGCACCGCTGCACCATCGGCCGCGCTGGACCCGCGCAGCAAACTCGCGCCCCGCCGGCGTCGCTAACTAGGCGCAGCCGCGATGGCCCTCGCCGCTTCTTCTCTGAACTGCATGCTCTCGATCGCCGTGCTGTAGTCCATCCGCTCGCCGAGCCAGCGGCAGCGCGCGGTGCTCGCGTCGATCCTCGATTCGGAGCCCGGATCCAGCCGCTCGCCGTGGTCGCGAATCGCCGCGTCGAACGCTTCGAGCGCGGCATCGTCGAGGTCGGGCGCGCGTGCGCCGACGATTCCGCGGAATCGTCTGGACTCGGTCTCTTTCGGAAGTGTTCCGCAATCGAGAATCCGGCTGCCGTCGGGCCGCGTGAACACGAACACGCCGTCGTCGGTGGTCGTGACGCCGAAGCCGCCCTCGTGCAGCAGCGTGTGGTGGAAGCTGCAGAGCGTGATTAGATTGCCGAGCTTCGTCTCGCCGCCGTCGGCCCAGTGCTTTACGTGGTGGCCGTCGCAGAAGCGTGTGCGATCGCAGCCAGGAAAACGGCAGCCGCCGTCCCGAGCGCGCAGTGCGCGCTTGATCGCGGGCGGAATGCTGCGTGACTTCCGGCCGATATTCAGCGGCTCGCCGTCGCGGCCCTCGAGCACGCCGACGACGGTGCCGTCGCAACCCAGGCGGCGGACGGTCTCGAGCGCGAGCGCGGGTCCTCGGTCGAGCTCGGCACGATGCGGCTCGCTGTCCCGGGCTGCGATGTCCTTCGTCAGTACGGCCTGGTCGACGTGCACGACGAGTTGAAACCGGTCCGCGCTCGAGATCGCCTCGACTTCGTCGGAGCGCGTCGCGAGAAACGCCTCGGCCACGAGACGCAGCGCATCGGCCCGCATCGCGCTGTGTGCCGTGCTAACGCTCGACCACGCGAACCGATTGACGTCGACGTGCGGCCGCAGATCGTCGCGTTCGTCCCGCAACCGTTGCTCGCGTAGCACGTCCTCGGCCGCCTGGAGCGCCTGCGCGACGAGCGCGCCGATCTCAGGCGGCAGGCGCGCAGTGAGCACGAACGTGTCGTTTTCGTCGAAGTACCAATGCACCGAACGGTTGAGGTGCTGCGACTGGGCCGTCTTCTCCGCGTCGCGCCGCTGCGTCCAGCGGTACTTGCGCACGAGCTTCTCCACGTGCGAGGCGGTGCCGTGCCGCGCGATGCTCGCGAGCACGGCTTCGTTCGCGGGCGTCGCGACGCGGGTCATCGCGCGCACCTTCGAATACGAAAACTCGCCGCTCGCGAAGCCCGCGCGAATCTCGGGTAGATTCTGGAGCGCGCGCGCGACGCGGACCTTCTCGCGCGCCGCGATCATGCCGATACCGCATTGCCAATTGAGCCAGTGCGCGGTGCTCGGCAGCACGTGCCGAGCGTAGCCCTCGTGGCGATCGAACTCGGCGACGAGCGCGAGGAAGCGACAGGTTGCGGCGTTCAGGTGACCCCAGAGTTCGGTGATCTGGGCTTCGAGTCGGACGAAGGTCTCAGGAGGCGGGCGCGTGAGCGGCGATGATGGCGCGGCTGAATCTGCGGACTCGGAGTGCATTGCGTCGACTCCAAATGCTGTACTTACGTACAGCACTATAGTCTTTTAGACCAGCCTTTTCAATAGGTTGGATAGATCGTCTGGGCGACTTGCACGCTCCAAGCGGAGCTCGACGGACCGTTCGAACACGGAAGCGCGCAGAGTTGTCCATCGCGCCGATTATGTCCGTAGTTTCTCGTGCTAATCCGCTCTGAGCGTCTCCGCGGGATCGATCATCGCCGCGCGCCGCGCCGGCACGTAGCTCGCAAGCGCCGCCGCCGCGATCGTGACGCCGAGCGCCGCGACGTAGGCGATTGGGTCCGTTGCACTGACGCCGAACAGCAGCGACGACATCAGACGCCCGAGCGCCATGGCCCCGAGTAGGCCGGCAACGGCGCCCATTCCGCTGAGCGCGAGCCCATGCAGCAGAAACATTTTCTTGAGCTGCCGCGGCTCGGCGCCGAGCGTCGACCGAATCCCGATTTCCCGCTTCCGCTGCGACACAACATACGCGATGACGCCATAGATGCCGACGACGCCGAGCGCCAGTGCCATGGCAGCAGCAATCGCAAGCACCACGAGCGTGAACGACATACGCGCAAGAGACTCGGAGTAGAGATCCCACATCGTGCGCTCGACGGCGATCAGGATGGTCCCATTCACCGATTCGACTGTCTGCCGTACCTCGTTCACCAGGCTGGCGGTGCCCGCGCGCGCGCTGCGGATCGCGAACGTGACGCCCTCCTGTCCAAACCTATTCCCGATAAGCACGGGCCAATACACCGTGGTAGGTGCAGCCTTATACAGCCCATCCTGGTGAACGCTGTGGACCACACCGATCACCGTGTGCCATCCGGACTGCTCAACTCCGGCCCTGACACGTAGCCCGAGTGCGGCTTGAGGATCTCCCGCGAGCTGGCGGGCAAGATCCTCCGAGATCAGAACGACGCGGCCGCCCGTCTCGATATCGTTCCAAGTGATGTCCCGCCCGGCAATGATTTTGGTGCGCATGGCTTCGAAATAGCCGGGGGAGACGTAGTTCAATCTGCGCAGGGGCGGCGCCTCCCCTGCCACGACAGTCTCGCCTTCAATCGAGACCGTTCCTGCGGGCCGCGAGCCGTCCATCGGAACGCTCGTCGCAAAGCCGACTGAAGCGACGCCCGGAAGCGTCGCGATCCTGTCGAGGATCTCGTGCTCCATGCGCGTGTATTGCTCGGGGTTGGAAGATGCGGACTCCGGAATCCATATCTGCGCCGTTTGAATCGTCGCCGGGTCCGAGAAACCAGGATTAACTTCGTGTAGGGTCTGAAACGTTCGGATCATCAGGGCCGCGCTCACGACCAACACGAGCGCGACCGCCACCTGCACGACCACCAAAACGTTGCGCGTCCCGCTGCGCTCGCGGGTTGCGCTCGAGCCGCGCGGCAAGCCACCTAGAGGCGAATTGACATGTAGTGCGTGCTTGAGTGCCGTGATCGAGCCAAATACGACCACCGACGCGATCGAAATCGCCACGGTGAAAGCGAGCACTGGCGGATAGACGCCGATCTCTTCGATACGTGGAAGGTCGCTCGGACCGTTTGCCACAAGAACCTGCACTCCGAAGTATGCGAGCATCCCGCCGAGCACGCAGCCGAGTGCTCCTAGAACCGAGCTCTCGATGAGCAGCTCTCTCGCGATTCGTGCCCACCCTGCGCCGAGCGCGACGCGCACCGCGAG
>Ga0326726_10000726_pt1 | contig 30291 bp, 24 predicted proteins | sample MHFenrmetagenome_2_FD_207603 | JGI IMG/M metagenome (GOLD analysis project Ga0326726, IMG submission 207603) | Lab enriched peat soil microbial communities from Michigan Hollow, Ithaca, NY, United States - MHF15MN | ecosystem: Environmental > Terrestrial > Soil > Wetlands > Peat | place: USA...
GAGTCTACGCGATCTACGTCCGCCGGCCGGTAATGAGCTCGGCCAGGCGCTCGAGGTCCTCGGCGGACGTATAGGCGATCTCGATACGCCCGGCGCGCTCGTTACCGACAAGACGCACGCGTGTCGCCAGTGCCTGCCTGAGGGAATCCTCAAGGGCGGCGAGATCGGCCGAGCGCCGTCCAATACGGCGCGGCATGATTCGCTGCTTCCGCTGAACTCCTTCTTCGGTCGCCCGCACAGACCATGAATGGGCGAGGATCTCCTCGCGGAGCTTGAGCTGGTCCGCGGTGGAGGTGAGGGAGAGGAGCGCGCGTGCGTGGCCCATGGTGAGGCGTCCGGTCCGAAGATCCGCCTGGATGAGATCCGGAAGCTTTAGCAAGCGAAGGCAATTGGCTACGCTGCTCCGATCCTTGCCGACGCGTTGGCCGAGCTCTTCCTGCGTCCAGGAGAACTCCGTCAGAAGGCGCTGATAAGCTTCTGCTTCCTCCATTGGGTTCAGATCCTCGCGCAACAGGTTCTCGACCAGCGCCAGTTCAAGGGTCTCCGCGTCTGTGACTTCGCGGACCACGGCGGGTATATGGGTGAGGCCCGCCATCTGGGCGGCCCGCCAGCGCCGCTCTCCTACCACGATCTGAAACTGCTGGCCGTAGCGCCGCACGACCACTGGCTGAAGTACTCCCGACCGCTTGAGAGATGCCGATAGTTCCACTAAGGCCTTGTTATCAAAGTCTTTTCTAGGTTGCCTAGGGTTGGCGACGATGCTGTCTATCGGCAGTTCCTGGACACCAGCTGAAGGTGCCTCAGGGGCAGGGGAGACCGACGATCCGAGCAAAGCACCCAAACCTCGCCCCAAACCGTGCTTAGCGTTCATGGGCAAGCACCTCCTTGGTCAACTCGAGATATGCTGCCGAGCCTGGAGACTTGAGATCGTAGAGCATGATTGGCCTGCCATGACTTGGCGCCTCAGTGATTCTCACATTCCTCGGAATTATGGTCTGCATAACCTGTCCGCCCAGATGTCCCTGGACCTCGCTCTTCACCTGTGCAGCCAGGCTGGTGCGGCCATCGAACATCGTCAGCACAACCCCCTCGACTCCTAGCCCAGGGTTTAGCTTTTCCTTTACCAGACCTACGGTTCGAAGAATATGGGCGAGACCTTCCATGGAGTAGTACTCGCATTGAAGGGGTACCAGGGCAGCATTTGCTGCTGTAAGCGCATTGAGGGTCAGAAGGCCGAGGGACGGCGGGCAGTCTATGATCACGAAGTCGTAGGCCTGAGTCACGCCTGCCAGAGCCTTCTTTAGCCTGCTCTCCCTCTCTGGCGTGTTGACCAGCTCGATCTCGGCACCTACCAGATCAATATCAGCGGGAACCAGATCCAGGAACTCAAGGTCAGTCCTTAGCTTGGTCTCCTCGATCGAGACGTCCTCTAGCAGAACGTGGTATATCGTCCGCTCAAGGCCCGCTTTGTCGATTCCCAATCCAGTCGTCGCATTGCCCTGTGGATCCAAGTCTATGAGCAGGGTGCGCCGCTCCGCGAGTGCCAACCCGGCAGCGAGATTGATGGAGGTAGTAGTCTTGCCGACGCCACCCTTCTGGTTCGCTACCGCAATGATTTTCGCCAATGCCCCTCTCTGAGCGTTCCACGTGGAACATCTAGGGTCGGTGTTCCACGTGGAACAATACGCAATCCGGACCGAAATATCAATCTTGCCTCACTGCTACAAAGAATACGCGAGCAAGTCCTATCTTATCGAACCGTATGGTGTTCCATTCGAAGTGTCCGGGCCAGTCAGGCCGCGGCAAAGGACTCCCGGCCGGTGGGCCGGATGCCAGAAGTTGCCCCCCTTGTTTCAGGTAACGCATTGCGCTTCCTACCAACTTCGGAGTGAGGCCCACAGACCGCGTGAGGACGATGTCATATTTGCCCAATAATTCAGGTAATTCCACCGCCAGATCCTCGGCTCTGCCGTGGTGTACACGTATGTCCTTGAGATCAAGCTCACGCACCAGGGCGCGAAGAAACGAGACGGGTTTCCGACGCGCCTCGACCAGCGTGAGCGACAGGTCAGGATCGACTATGCGCAGTGGTATCCCGGGAATCCCAGCCCCCGCGCCGATATCCACGACTCGCCTCGCCTCCGCGGGCATGAGCGCTCTAAACAGAAGGGAATCGAGGAAAAGCCCTCGGCCGATCGCCGCTCGTGTGCGGAGCGAGGTGAGGTGGTGGGTCCGGTTCCAGTGGATCAGGAGATCGGCATAGCGATCGAAGGCTTTCCGTTCTACCGCGGTTGCGGGCCTGCCCAGGAGTGCAGGGAAGGCTTTGAACAACTCTTCCAGCGAATCATTCCGAGCGCCCGGCACGCGACTACCGAGGCAGCTGTACGCCGAGGACCTGGATCACGCCTTCTTCGCCGCGCGGGCCATAGGCTTCGCGGGCGTATGGCTGCGCTCCATGTAGAGCTGCTGGGCGATCTGGAGCACGTTGGAGAGCGTCCAGTAGAGGACGAGCCCCGAAGGCAAATTCAAAAACATGAAGGTGAAGACTACCGGCATGAGCAGCATCATCTTTGCCTGCCGTGGGTCACCCATGGTGGGTGTCATCTTCTGCTGCACGAACATCGACACGCCCATCAGGATGGGCAGCACGTAGGTCGGATCCTGCGCCGCCAGATCACAGATCCAGAGATCCATGCCGAAGAGGTGACCGAAGCAGATGAAAGGCGCGTTCTGCATCTCGACGGACACGGACAGGGCGACATAAAGCGCGTAGAACACCGGAATCTGGACGATCATCGGCAGGCATCCGCCGAGCGGATTGACTCGGTGCTCGCGATAGAGCTCCATCGTCTCGCGCTGAATCCGCTGCGGATCGCTCTTGTACTTGGAGCGCAGCGCGTTGATCTGCGGCTGCAGCGCCTGCATCGCTTTCATCGATCGCATGCTCTTGAGGGTCAATGGGAAGAAGACGACCTTCGTGAGCACCGTGAGCAGAATGATCGCAACGCCATAGTTGTGGGTATAGCGATGGAACCAGCCGAGGAGCCACAGGATAGGGACGGCGATCCACTCCATCGGGAGGCCGCCATAACTCTGAGGTATCGGGAAACCACCGAAATAAATGGACTTTTCGAGTCCCACCCCGAGGGCCTTCAGCCGAGAGTATTCCTTCGGCCCCACATAGTCGAGCACCCGGCCGTCCCAGCGTTTCCCCGGTTCGAGGGGAGGAAGCGTCGCCCTTAGGCCTGCCTGTGCTGAGTCCCCGACTTTGCCCTCGGCCAAGCGGAAATCGGCCGTCTGCGGCACCAGAGCCGCCAGGTACCACTCGCTTTCAAGGCCGATCCATTGGCCGTCGCCAATGAAATCCGTGATCTTTGCCAGTTCCTCATGCCGCACGCTTCCATTCACAGATCGAACCACCCGTATCGGATGCTGACCCTGGAACTTCTGCGTGACGTCCTTGGGCCAGGTCAGCGGAGCGGCCCACATGATGACGATGGTCGCCTCCTGCACCGACCGGCTCCGATTCTCGACGCTGATGACACGCTCCACGTCATAGTCATTGCCTCTGAAGCGCAGCGTCTCGGTGATGCGAAGACCGAATCCGTCCTCTCCCACGAGGGTGATCTCACCGCGGCCACTCACCTTCGAGAGATCGAGTGAGTCAGGCGAAACCGTGAAATCGACGATGCGCGGCGGTTGGCCGGCACGTTCTACCGTGATCCCCCTGGGTCCAAGCAGTGGCACGATCATCGGCTTGATGCCTCGATAGTCGAGCTCCCATGCCGAGAGGTCTCCGCCATGGCTCGACACCTGCGCCTTGTAGAGCGGCCCGCTCACCTGCGCCGTCTTGAGGGGCACAGCCGCCATCGGGACCGGTACCGGCGCTGCCGCCGCAGGAGAGGGGCCGGCCGGGCCCGGGGCAGGGGGCGCGGAAGGCTTGGCAGCGGGCGCCTCGGCCTTGGGCGTCGGAGGGGGCGTCTCGGGAGCGTGAACGAATAGCGTCTGGTACAGGATCAGGAGGCCCGCCATCAAGAGGGCGGCCACTATCGCTCGTTTCTCCATCAGGCCCGCGGCTCCATCACGATTGGCGCCCCTCTCTTGGGCGTGACGACAGGCCGGGCGGCGGGTCATACCCGCCCGGGTGGAAAGGATGACAGCGGCCGAGCCTGCGTACCGTGAGCCAACCGCCCCGGAGGAGCCCATGGCGGCCGAGCACCTCACGTGCATACTCGGAACAACTCGGCTGAAAGCGGCAGGCTGGCGGTAGGAGCGGCCGAAGGAGCAATTGATAGCCCCGTACCAGACCGCAGGCTATCGTCGCTCCTACGCTCATGCGCTGGCGCTCCCACCGGCTTCCGCGAGCACTCGCGCCATTTCGTTTCGCAACTCGCCCAGAGACACCTCGAGGGCCCATGTGCGTGCCACGAAGACGAGATTCATGCTGGGTGTACGAGCCTGGCCGAGGTTCCGATACGCCTCGCGCAACCGCCTTTTCGCGCGATTTCGACGAGCCGCTCCTCGGATCTGTCTGCTCACCGCGAAGCCCGTGCGCCCGGGCCCCTGGCACGGTACCCAGAGGAGCACGAATGCGCGTCGTTCCTTTCTTCGGCCGGCTTGGAATACCGCTTGGATTTCGTTGGCCTGCCTGAGGCGGGCGGTGCGGGGAAGTCCGAATTTTCCGACAGCTCGGCTCACAGCTCCGTCGCTAGACGGTGAGCCGCTTGCGTCCCTTGGCGCGCCGCCGCTTGAGCACCTTCCGCCCACCCTGCGTCTTCATGCGCTCGCGGAAGCCGTGCGTCTTGGCCCGCCTGCGCGTGTTTGGCTGATACGTCCGCTTCATGGAGGAACTCCTTCCGTCGATCGTCGAACCCGCGTAGTGTACTGACCGACTTTTCGCAAGTCAAGATACGTGACCTCTTGCGAGCGCGTTTCACGGTGTGGTAACGTGCCGTCCTCACGTTTCCCTGCGATTTTCGGAACTGGCCGCAAACTCGCCAGGGGAGCTGCTCGCAAAAGACGAGGTTGCCCCTGGGCATTGTTCCGGACCAGATGACATATCGGTTGTCGGCTTCGCTCGATTCGCTCACCACACAATCCCATCAGGAAAATGACAGCGGTTATCCACATCTGTGGATATCTCTGTGTGTAACTGGTTTGACCCCTGCCGTGGCGCACTCTTAGAGATGCTCGAGGCACTGTGGAGTCGGATGCTCGTGGCCTTGGCGACCAAGGTCCCTCCGGCCGCCCTCGACTCCTGGCTCCGCCCCTGCCGCCTCACCGCCGTCGAGGGCGACCACATCAAGATCGCCGCACCGAATCCCTACACGCGAGACTGGCTCCATCAGCACCACACCGAGTCTTTGCAGGCCGCGGCTCGTGAAGTGCTCGGCGGCAATCCTCGGATCTCGCTCGACGTCGATCGTGAAGCGGGTCAGCCCACCACGCCGCCGCCCGAGGCCGAGCCGCCCGTCACGGCGTCGGGACTCTCCGTCCGCTACACCTTCGACTCCTTCGTCGTCGGCAACTCGAATCAGTTCGCCCAGGCAGCCTGCCAGGCTGTCGCGGAGCTGCCATCGCGCGCCTACAATCCTCTCTTCATCTACGGCGGCGTCGGCCTGGGGAAAACGCACCTGCTCCACGCCGTCGGCCATCAGATCGGACGTCTCTACCCACAGCTCCGCCTGCTTTACCTCTCGTCCGAGCGCTTCACCAACGACCTCATCAATGCCATCCGCTACGACCGCACATCAGAGTTCCGGGCCAAGTACCGGACGATCGATCTCCTCCTCATCGACGATATCCAGTTCATATCGGGCAAGGAGCGGACCCAGGAAGAGTTCTTTCATACCTTCAACGATCTCTACGACGCGCGAAAACAGATCGTCGTCTCCTCGGACGCCGCGCCCAAGGAGATTCCCGATCTCGAGGAACGCTTGCGCTCGCGCTTCGAATGGGGTCTCATCGCCGACATTCAGCCTCCGGACTTTGAAACCCGCGTCGCCATCCTCAAGAAGAAGGCCGAGATCGAGCGCGTTCTCCTGCCCGACGACGTCGCCTATCTGATCGCCAGCCGTATCAAGGCCAATATCCGCGAGATCGAGGGTTCCCTTACGCGGATGATCGCCTACTGCTCCCTCTCCGGTCGCGAGATGAGCATCGAGCTCGCCCAGGACGTGCTCGCCGACCTCTGGGGAGAGGAAGAGCGCATCATCACCATCGAGCATATCCAGCGCAAGGCGGCCGAGTTCTTCGGCATCAAGCTCTCCGACATGCGCGCCAAGAACCGCACCAAGTCGGTCGCTTTCCCGCGTCAGGTCGCCATGTACCTCTCGCGCCAGCTCACCCACGCCTCGCTCAGCGACATCGGCCGGTCGTTCGGCGGCAAGGATCACACCACTGTACTTCACGCCGTCACCAAGCTTCAGGCCATGATTCAGGAAGACGCGAAGCTCAAGCAGACTATCGACACGCTGACTCAGGGGATTACCCTGTGATCCACCGTCTTCCCCAAGCCTGCCACATCCCTGTCCACACATGCGTGCGCGCCGCCGCAATCGTCTTCTCGCCCGCTTACGCGTCATCCACAATGTCCACCGCCACGACGTACACTACGACGACGCCTTTCTCCTTTTCCTTTTCAACCAAGGGAGATTGACATGGAAGTCCATGTGGACCGGGATGCCTTCCTCAAGGGTCTCCAGATGGTTCACAACGTCGTCGAGCCTCGACAGACGCTGCCTATCCTGGCCAATGTCCTGCTCGAGAGCGACCGCGATACGCTGCGCCTGACCGCCACGGATCTCGAAGTCGGCGCGCGCGTCTCCGTCCCGGCCAAGGTCGCCACCGGCGGCTCCATCACGCTGTCGGCGCGCAAGCTGCTGGAGATCGTCAAGGAGCTTCCTGCCGCCGGGCTGAGCCTCAAGGTCCAGGACAATGCCTGGGTGGCCATGCGCTGTGGCGGGGCCTCCTACAAGCTCGTCGGCTTGAGCGCCACGGATTTCCCCGCGATGGCCACGGGCTCGGCGGCGTCCTGGATCACCCTCGACGGCAAGATTCTTCGCGACATGCTGTCTCAGACGATCTTCGCCATCTCCCACGACGAGAGCCGGTATGCGCTGAATGGGATCCTGTTCGGGGTCCATGAGCGGGAAATCCGGCTCGTGGCGACCGATGGGCACCGGCTGGCACTGGTGGTTCGCCCGCTGGCCAGCGCGAGTGGAACCGTATCCGGTATCGTTCCGCGCAAGGCCGTCCAGGAGATCGCCCGCATTGTCGGCTCGGGCGAAGACGTCCAGGTGGCGATCAGCGACAACCAGTTCATTCTCCAGATGCCGAATGTGCTGCTGATGGCGCGACTCATCGAAGGCACGTTTCCGAATTACGAGCAGGTCGTACCGAAGGCGCATCCGCATAAAATTGCCATTTCGCGGGGAGCGCTGACCGCCGCGCTGAGGCGGGTCTCCGTGCTGTCCGAGGAGCGGACCAAGCCCGTGAAGTTCACGCTCTCGCCCGGGCTTTTGAAGCTGACCGCCTATAGTCCGGATTTTGGCGAGGCGGAGGAGCAGATTGAGGTCCAGTACGCCGGCGAGGAGATGACCATCGGATTCAACTCGCGTTATGTGCTCGATGCGCTCGGCGCGCAGGGGACGGAGCAGGTCGTGCTCGAATTGAAGGATGGATTGAGCCCCGGAATCATCAAAAGCTTCGAGGAGGAAGGTTCGCTGTGTGTTATCATGCCTATGAGAATTTGACGTTCTCATGGGGGCGAAAATCGGGTGCTCATCCAATGGATGACTGTCGCTGAATTTCGTAATTATCGCTCCCTTTCCTTCCATCCTGACCCCGGCCTCAACGTCCTGAGCGGGCCCAATGCTCAAGGGAAAACCAATCTCCTGGAAGCCATGGGTGTGCTCCTCGTGGGACGTTCCTTTCGCGGGGCCAAGGCCGTGGATCTTCCGCTCTGGGGTACCGTCGGCGCTACGCTGAATGGATCCGTCGTGCGCGGCGATGTCGTGCGCGAGGTCCGGCGCGGCATCACCCAGCGAGACGACGGTGGGTGGATGGTGACCGGCGAGGGATGCGCGTGGGCGCGCGCGATTCCCTTTGGATGGCAGGATCTGGCCATTCTGACGGGTGGGCCGCAGGCGCGGCGAAACTTCCTCGACGGGTTTGCCGCCAAGGTGCAGCCGGCGCACCTGTCCGCGCACAGCCGGTATCGCCAGGTCTTGAGCCGCCGCAACCACCTGCTTCAGCGCGGGCTCCTCGAGCAGCTCCAGCCGTGGGACGAGCAATTGGCGAAGATAGGAGTCGAGATCCTCGCGCGCCGTCGGCGCTCGGTCGAAGCTTTGGAGAGCGAGGTGGCAAAGCTGTACCCTGAGATGGCCGGTGCGGACCATCTGGTCCGGCTCGAGTACCGTTCCGCTCTCGCTCCCGACGTCACCGAGGTCGAGTTCATCGAAGCGCTGGCCAGACGGCGTGCCGACGAGAGGCACCGTGGGCTCACGCTGGTGGGGCCACACCGGGACGATCTCGTGGTGGAGCTGGATGGCCACGACGCGCGGAGCTTCGGCTCGCGGGGCCAGCAGAGGCTTCTGGTGCTGGCGCTACGCCTCGCCGAGGTGGGGCCGGTGGAAGATGCCGTCGGCAGCTCGCCGGTTCTGCTGCTCGATGATGCGCTGTCCGAGCTCGATCCTGACGTGCAGCGGCGTGTGCTCCGGCATATTGCCAGGCAAGGGCAGGTCTTTCTCACCACCGCGGAGCCCGGGCTGCCCGATGGGAGCGGCGCGGCGTGGTGGGACGTGAAAGGGGGCACCGTGGTGGAGTCGATGGGCGCGACTGTCGGAGGAGCGGCGTGAGCGCAGAGACCTATACTGCGAGCGACATCAAAGTCCTCGAGGGCCTCGAGGCCGTCCGCAAGCGGCCTGCCATGTACATCGGCGACACCGGCGCCTATGGTCTTCACCACCTGGTCTACGAGGTTGTCGACAACTCCGTGGACGAGGCGATGGGGGGCTATTGCGACAGCATCAAGATCATCCTGCATTCGGACGGCTCCTGCTCCGTCGGGGATAACGGGCGCGGTATTCCGGTCGACACGCACAAGGAGACGGGTAAATCGGCGGCAGAAGTCGTGTTGACGGTGCTGCACGCCGGCGGCAAGTTCGAGCACTCGGCGTACAAGGTGTCGGGCGGGCTCCACGGAGTTGGCGTCTCGGTGGTGAACGCGCTCAGCGAGTGGCTGGAGCTCGAGATCCGGCGGGGTGGCAAAGTATGGACCCAGCGCTACGAATACGGCGTGCCCACGGCCCCGCTCACTCCCGGGGAGAAGAACTCGAAACACGGCACGATCATCCGGTTCAAGCCGGACGCCAAGATCTTCGAGGAGACCACGTTTTCCTTCGACACGCTCTCGAACCGCCTCCGCGAGCTCGCCTTCCTCAACAAGGGCCTCAAGATCACCATCGAGGACGAGCGTGACGAGCGCAGCCATACCTTCCTCTACAAGGGCGGGATCATCGAGTTCATCAAGCACTTGAACCAGAACAAGACACCGGTTCATCCGAAGGTGCTGTTCTTCGAAGGGAAGAAGGACAATATCGAAGTCGAGGTGGCCCTGCAGTACAACGACGGCTACCAGGAGAGCGTGTTCTCTTTCGCGAACAACATCAATACGCGCGAGGGGGGCACGCACCTGACCGGGTTTCGCGCGGCGCTCACCGGCCAGCTCTCGAGCTACGCGCAGGCCCAGGGATATCTCAAGACGTTCAAGGGTGCAGTCACCGGCGACGACGTGCGCGAGGGACTGACCGCCGTCGTATCCGTACGCATCCCCGATCCTCAGTTCGAGGGGCAGACCAAGGCCAAGCTCGGCAACTCCGAAGTGAAGGGCCTGGTGCAGCAGATCGTCAACGATCGGCTGGCTGAAGCCTTCGAGGAGGATCCGACCACCGCGCGCAAGATCGCGGACAAGTGCGTGCGCGCCGCCCAGGCCCGCGAAGCGGCCCGCAAGGCGCGTGAGCTCACGCGCAAGGGCGGCCGCGACGACGAAGGGCTCTCGGCAAAGCTCGCCGACTGCTCCGAGCGCGACCCGCAATTCCGCGAGATCTTCCTCGTCGAGGGAGACTCGGCGGGCGGCTCCGCCAAGCAGGGGCGGGACCGAAAGGTCCAGGCGGTGCTCCCGCTTCGCGGCAAGATCATCAATGCGGAGAAGGCGCGCTACGACAAGGTCCTCTCGCACCAGGAAATCCGGCTCCTCATCTCGGCGCTCGGTACGGGAATTGGCCCCGAGGAGTTCGACATCGCGAAGCTCCGCTATCACAAGGTCATCCTGATGACGGACGCCGACGTGGACGGCGCCCACATCAGAACGCTGCTGCTCACGTTCTTCTTCCGCCACATGGTGTCCATCATCGAGGCGGGGCGGCTCTTCATCGCGCAGCCGCCGCTCTTCAAGGTGAAGAAGGGCAAAGCGGAGCGCTACCTGATGAGCGAGCGCGAGATGGAGGAATTCCTGCTCGCGCAGTGGGTGGAGAAGGCCTCCATCAAGATTCCCGGCAAGGCGCAGCCGATCAAGGAGGAGGCGTTGCTCGAAGCGCTCAAGCGGGCCCTCGAGTTCCGGACCCTCTTCGCCAAGTTTGCGCGGCGCGGTGTGCCGCGGGCGATTCTCGACGGGCTCCTGCGGAAAAAGTTCAGGGGCACCAAGCGCGGCGTGGGCGACAGCGAGATTTTCGCGGCCGTGCGTGAGGTGGCGAGTGAGCTCGACGGCTGGAGCGCGGAGCTCGCCGGGGGCGACAACGGCGATGCTGCGCTCATCCAGGTTGCCGGCCCGCATCCGGTTGCCTTCAGCCCCGACCTGCTGAAGTCTCCAGACTACGCGCAGCTCTTCGAGTGCCATGCGGAGATCGCCGCCCTTCACAAAGGGCCGTGTACGGTGGTGGACGACTCCGGCAAAGAAGTGGTCACCCAGACGCTCGATGAGCTCATGGATGTGGTGATGGGCTTCGCCAAGGAAGGGATCTCGCTCCAGCGCTACAAGGGGCTGGGCGAGATGAATCCCGAGCAACTCTGGGAGACCACCATGAATCCGGAAACACGGACCCTGCTGAAGGTGACCATGGACGACGCCGTCGGAGCCGACGAGATCTTCACCATCCTCATGGGTGACGCCGTGGAGCCGCGGCGCGAGTTCATCGAGAGGAACGCCCTCGACGTCGTGAACCTCGACATCTAGCCCCCCAAGGACCCGCATGAGCCCAGAGCGCCAGACGCCGGTCCCGATCGAAGAGGAGATGCGCAAGTCGTACCTCGACTATGCCATGTCCGTCATCGTCGGCCGGGCGCTGCCGGATATTCGCGACGGCCTCAAGCCCGTGCACCGCCGCGTGCTCTACACCATGAACGTCATCGGGGTGGCGTTCAACCGCCCGTACAAGAAGTCGGCGCGTATCGTGGGCGACTGCATGGGCAAGTACCACCCCCACGGCGATTCGCCGATCTACGAGGCGCTCGTGCGGATGGTCCAGGAATTTTCGCTCCGCTATCCGCTCGTCGACGGGCAGGGGAACTTCGGTTCCATCGACGGCGATCCGGCGGCGGCCATGCGCTATACCGAGGCGCGGCTGGCCAAGATCGCCCACGAGATGCTGGCCGATATCGACAAGGACACCGTCGACTTCGTCCCGAACTACGATGAGAACGAGCAGGAGCCGGTGGTCCTGCCCACCCGGATCCCGAACCTGCTCGTCAACGGTTCCTCCGGCATCGCCGTCGGCATGGCGACGAATATCCCGCCGCACAATCTCAGCGAGATCGTGGATGGGCTCGTCATGCTGATCGACAACCCCGACACTACGGTCGATGAGCTGATGAAGGTGATTCCGGGGCCGGACTTCCCGACACGCGGTTACATCTACGGACGCGCCGGCATCCGCGAAGCGTATTCGACGGGCCGGGGCATCATCACACTGCGCGCGAAGGCGCACGTGGAGAAGCTCCGGGGTGGCCGCGAGGCCATCATCGTGACGGAGCTCCCGTACCAGGTGAACAAAGCCACGCTGATGGAGAAGATCGGCGAGCTCATTCGGGACAAGAGGATTGAAGGTATCTCTGAGCGCCGCGACGAGTCGAGCCGCGAAGGCATCCGCATCGTGCTGGAGCTGGGGCGCGGGGAGATGTCGCAGATCGTCATTAACCAGCTGTACAAGCACACCCAGATGCAGACCACGTTCGGCATCATCATGCTGGCCTTGGTGGGCCGGCGGCCGCAGGTGGTCACGCTGAAGCAGATGCTGACGGAGTTCATCGCGTTTCGCCGGGAAGTGGTCACGCGCCGGACCAAGTACGACCTCGCGCGGGCGGAGGAGAAGGCGCATATCCTGGAGGGCCTGCGCAAGGCGGTGGACCAGCTCGACCTGGTCATCCGCCTGATTCGACAGGCCGAGCATCCGGAGGCGGCGAAGGAAGCCTTGATCCGGCGCCTCGAGCTGTCCGAGATCCAGGCGCGGCACATCCTCGACATGCGGCTGCAGCGGCTGACGCAGCTCGAGCGCCACAAGATCGTGGAAGAGCACGAGCAGACGCTGGCGCTCATCACGGACCTCAAGGGGATCCTGGCCTCCGAGCAGCGACTCATGGGGATCATCAAAGAGGAGCTGGCGGCGCTCAAGAGCGACTTCGGCGACGAGCGTCGCACCGAGATTCTCGAGGAGACGACCGATCTCACCATCGAGGATCTCCTGGCCGACGAGGAGATGGTGGTGACGATCACGCGCTCCGGCTACATCAAGCGGACGCACGTGGAGACGTACCGGAGCCAGAAGCGGGGCGGCAAGGGTGTCACCGGCATGGAGACCAAGGAAGAGGACATCGTGGAGGATCTCTTCGTCGCCTCCACGCACGCGTTCCTGCTCTTCTTCACGAGCAAGGGCAAGGTCCACTGGCTCAAGGTGCACGAGATACCCGAGGGTGGGCGGCAGGCCAAGGGCAAGGCCATCGTCAACGTGCTCTCGCTCGCCGAGGGGGAGGCGGTGGCGACGTGTGTCCCCGTGCGCGACTTCGAGTCCGGCGGCTACATCGTTTTCGCGACGAAGCGCGGCACGGTGAAGAAGACCGAGCTGAGCCAGTTCTCCCACCCGCGGAGCGGGGGCATTCTGGCCATCACGCTGGAGCCGGGCGACGAGGTGATGGCCGCACGACGCACCGATGGCCAGCGTGAGGTTCTGTTGTCGACCAAGGCAGGTATGATCATTCGCTTCCCCGAGGAAGAGGTCCGGCCCATGGGCCGTACGGCCGGCGGCGTGCGCGGCATCGATGTGGACGATGACGATCAGGTCATCGCCGCGGAGGTGGTTCAGGAAGGCGTGAGCGTCTTCACGATCACTGAGCGCGGCTACGGGAAGCGGACACCGCTCGAGGAGTACCGGCTCCAGGGGCGCGGTGGCAAGGGCATCATCGACATCAAGACGGAGGGGCGCAATGGCTCCGTGGTGGGGATGCTGCAGATCCGCGAGAGCGACGACATTCTCGCCGTAACGACCAAGGGGCAGATGATCCGCATCCACGGCGGCGACGTCACCAGCCAAGGCCGCAATACCATGGGCGTGCGCATCATCGCGCTCGATGCGGACGATCGCGTGGGCAGCGTGGCGCGCGTCGAGGCCGAGCAGCCCGCGGAGCCGTCCTCATAGCGACACCCCACCAGGGGACGACAAGGCCGCCTGCGGGCGGCCTCTTTTGTTTCACCGCGGATATCCCTCTCCCCCATCGGGGGAGAGGGCAGGGTGAGGGGGAGGCGACGTGCTGGACATCAGGCTGATCAGGGAAAAGCCGGAGGAAATCGAGCGCGCCCTCGCCGAAAAGGGCGGGACGGCGCTGGTCAAAGAGCTCGTCGCCTGCGATATCGCCCGCCGCCGCCTCATCCACGAGAGCGAGGAGCTCAAGGCCGAGCACGGGCGGGAGTCCCAGGAAATAGGCCGGAAGCACGCGGGAGGCATACCGGCAGCGGTGCGCGATGTGATGCGGGCGCGCTCTGACAAGATCAAGCTCCTGGACGCCCAGGTCAAGGAGGCGGACGAAAAGGTGCAGGCGCTCCTGCTCGAGATTCCGAACGTCCCGCATCCGTCGGTGCCTCGGGGAGCCAGCGATGCCGACAATGTCGAGGTTCGCCGCTGGGGGACGCCCCGGGCATTCGATTTCACCCCGAAGCCTCACGAGGATGTGGGTGTCGCCCGCGAGCTCCTGGATCTGGACCGGGCAGTCAAGATCAGCAAGGCGCGCTTCGCCGTCATGTGGGGCCCGCTCGCCCGGCTCGAGCGCGCGCTGGGGCAGTTCATGCTGGATCTCCACATCCGCGAGCACGGCTACACCGAGCTGTGGCTGCCGCACCTCGTGAACGGGGAGACCATGCTGCAGACGGGGCAGCTGCCGAAGTTCGAAGAAGGGTTGTTCAAGACGGTTGAGGCGGATGACAACCGCACGCTGTACCTCATCCCGACCGCGGAGGTGCCCCTGTCGGCGCTCCATAGCGGCGAAGTGCTCGCCGGGAGCGATCTGCCGCGGCGCTACACCGCGCTCACTCCGAGCTACCGGCGCGAGGCGGGCACCTACGGCAAGGACATGAAGGGAATTTACCGGCAGCACCAGTTCGACAAGGTCGAGCTGGTGAAGATCACGGCACCTGCGCAGTCCTACGACGAGCTGGAGTCAATGGTCGCCAACGCCGAGGAAGTGCTGAAGCGGCTCGAGCTGCCGTACCGTGTCGTCGAGCGGTGCACGGGCGACGTCGGCTTCAGCTCGGCAAAGGGCTACGATGTCGAGGTGTGGCGGCCGGCGATCGAGAAGTACACGGAGATCTCGTCCTGCTCGAACTATGCGGACTTCGGCGGGCGCCGGGTGGACATCCGCTTTCGCCCGGAGGGCGGCGGCCGGCCGGAGTTCTGCCATACGCTGAACGGATCAGGTCTGGCGGTGGGCCGTACGCTGATTGCGGTCCTCGAGAACTATCAGGAAGCCGACGGGTCAGTCACGATTCCGAAGGTGGTGCGGCCGTACATGGGCGGGCTCGAGCGCATCGAGCCCAAGCGATAGCTGGCGCGGAGGGGTGGCCGAGTCTGGTTGAAGGCGCCGGTCTTGAAAACCGGAATCCCGCAAGGGATCGGGGGTTCGAATCCCTCCCCCTCCGCCATTTATTGTTTATCCTCAACATGGCGAAGCCATGTTGACCGTGGGCGAGAAGGTTAGGTCAGTCATCTCGCGTGTAGCATCACTGGCGGTCCACACGGCGTGTCTCACGGAGTGACTTTGGCCTCGTCAAGGGAGGCGGGCTGGTCGCCGTTGGGGCGGACTACAAGGCGTCGGTTGTGGAAGGCGCCGAGCGTGGGGCGGTGTCCGATGCTGATCACCGTGGTTCCCGGCAGGCGCTCGGTGACGAGCGCATAGAGCCGCTGCTCGGTTGTCTCGTCCACGGCCGAGGTCGCCTCGTCGAGGAAGAGCCAGTCGGGCTTCTGGATGAGTGCGCGGGCGAACGCGATACGCTGCTGCTCGCCCGGGGAGAGCTGCAACGCCCAGTGCGCGGTTTCGTTGAGTCGCGCGACGAGCTTCGGCAGTCCTACCGCCTCGAGTGATTCGCGCAGATCCGCGTCTGTCACTCCGGCCGCGGGCATCGGGTAGCTCACCACCTCGCGCAGCGAGCCGATGGGCAGGTAGGGTTTTTGGGGCAGGAAAAGGACTCGCGCGTCCGGCGGGACCGTGATCCTTCCGCGACCGAAGGGCCAAATGCCCGCGATGGCGCGGAAGAGCGTGCTCTTGCCCGCCCCCGACGGCCCGGTCAGCAACACGCGTTCCCCGCCTCCGATCCGTGTATAGGCGCCCTGCAGCAGGGGCTGACCGTCGGGCAGGTAAAGGTCAACGCCTTCGAGGGAGATGCCGGCCGCCCCATCGCTCCGCTCTATGCTATCAGCGCCGGGAATTGGCTGGGAGCGGACCATCGCCGCCTCGAAGCCGACGAGCCGGCTCACCACCGCCCGCCATTCAGCGATCTGCGGATAGAGCTGATAGTCCACGATGAGACTCAGCGCGTTCTGCACCTGACCGAATGCCTGCGCCGTCTGCATCAAACCGCCGAGGGCGATCTCGCCCCGGAAGAAGCGCGGGCCGGCTACCACGAATGGGAAGATGACGGCGAGCTGACCGAAACCGACGGTGAATCCGGTCAGGCGCTTCTGAAGGCTCATGATGTCCCGCCAGTTCGTGACGACCTTGGCGAAACGCTCGCGAAAGCTCTGGAGCTCGTCCGGCTCGCCCCGGTACAGCGCCACCCCCTCCGTGTTCTCGCGGAAGCGCACGAGCGAGAAGCGGAAGTCTGCCTCATACCGCTGCTGGTCGAAGTCGAGGCGCACCAGCCGACGGCCGACCTTCTCCGTGAGCCATGTGCCCCCGATCGAGTAGAGGAGCGCCGCCCACACCATGTAGCCGGGCACCGTCCAGCCGAGCCACGGCAGCTTCATGGGCCCCGAGAGGAACCACAGGATGCCGACAAAGGACACCAGCGTGGTCGCCGCCGAGAGGAACTGAAGTGAGAGTGACAGCGATCGCGTCACGAAGAGGCGCACGTCTTCCGCGATGCGCTGGTCTGGATTGTCCGCGTCGCCCGCCATGAGCTGCATGCGGTAGTACGTGCGGTTGCTGAGCCAGGCGTTCAGGTAGCGGTCCGTCAGCCAGCGCCGCCAGCGGATCTGGAGCATCTGGTTGAGATAGAGCTGGTAGACGGCGACGGCGATGAACAGCGCGGCCAGCCCCGTGAAGACCCAGAGCTGGCGGAAGAAGACCTCGGCGTTCTTCTCCTGGATCGCGTTGAAGAAGGTGTTGTTCCACTTGTTCAGGAGCACGTTGATGTAGACCAGGCCCAGGTTCATGGCGACCACGATGGCGAGCAGGCTCCGGGCCGCCCAGCGATCCTCGGAGAACCAGTAAGGCTTGGCCAGGCGCCAGGTATCGCGCAGGAACTGGCGCAGGTCGGTCATCGGGCGGGTCTCGGATGTGTGTGTATTCATGGCGCACAGTATGGCGCACGACCTACCTTCTGGGTAGTCGCCCGGGCTCGGATGCCTTATACTCTCTAGGCTTGACTGTTTGGAGAGGTGGCCGAGTCGGCCGAAGGCAGCCGCCTGCTAAGCGGTTACAGGGGCAAAACCTCTGTCCCGGGTTCGAATCCCGGCCTCTCCGCCAGAACGCGCCCTTAGCTCAGTTGGATAGAGCGTCGGACTACGAATCCGAAGGCCAGAGGTTCGACTCCTCTAGGGCGCACCATCGCGGGCAGGGGGGCGGAGCAACGTCCCCCTGCCCATGACCAGTGTGATGAAGGTGGACACGGCCGAAGACGAGCGGTGCATGGCGCTGGCCCTCGACGAGGCCCGTCGTGCCGAGTGCGAGGGAGAAGTACCGATCGGCGCCGTGGTGGTGCTGGACGGCCGGATCATCGGCCGGGGCCGGAACCAGGTGATCGCGCACGCCGATCCGACGGCGCATGCGGAGATTCTGGCGTTGCGCGAGGCGGCGGCAGCGGTCGGCAATTATCGGCTCACCGGCGCCGCGCTGTACGCGACAATCGAGCCGTGCGCGATGTGTTGCGGCGCCGCGGTGAATGCGCGCGTCGCGCGCGTGGTCTACGGCGCGGCCGACCCGAAGGCGGGCGCCGCGCAGTCGCTGTACCGGCTGCTGGAGGACACGCGGCTCAATCACCGCGCGGTCGTGAGTGCCGGTGTGCTGCATGAGGAGTGCGGCGCGATACTGCGCGAGTTCTTTCAAAAGAAAAGATCGTGAATGGCGCGGAGGGGTGGCCGAGCCCGGTTGAAGGCGTCCGACTCGAAATCGGATAGGGGCGCAAGTCCCTCGGGGGTTCAAATCCTCTCCCCTCCGCCAATTAAACTTTGCACCTCGAGGCGCCTGCGCAGGGCTCCAGCGCCCGAGGGTCGGGCGGCTTGGCCGCGAGATGGGGTCTACGCGGAGGCGCTTTCGCAAGGCTCCGGCGCCCGAGGGTCGGGCAGTCGATCTTGGAGTATGGTGTCTTGGGACGGAGGGGTGGCCGAGTGGCCGAAGGTGCGGCACTGGAAATGCCGTGTAGGGGCAACTCTACCGTGGGTTCGAATCCCACCCCCTCCGCCATTTATCCTCAACATGGCAAAGCCATGTTGACCGTGGGCGAGACGGTTACATCATTCGCTCCCGTGCAGTCAGTGGTGCATGCATGATCTTGGGTCTTGCAGGGTGGCGAGAAGGGCCCAGCTGCGAGGCGGCGCCCGAAGTCGGCACGCGAGGCGTACTCTCTGTACGTTGAGCGTGCCGGCGAGGGCGCCAACGAAGCAGATGGCCCCTTATCGGCAACCTGCACAGCTTGGCCGTGCTAGACGGGGAGGTAGCGGTGCCCTGTAACCCGCAATCCGCTACAGCGGGGTTGAATTCCCTCTTGAGGGCCGTTCGTGTCGAATGAGCCTCGCGGGACGGTGTTGAAGGTTGGGCCCCACGCAACGAGTCGCGTCGAATCCCGCCAGGCCCGGAAGGGAGCAACGGTAAGGCGTTCCGCTCGTGTGCCGTGGGAGTACCTGACCGGAGCCGGCTCCGCTTGGAGATCGCGGGACGGGCGTTTCGATTGAGGGTGCACGGTCATTTTCAAACTTGGGGGGAGCGAGCCCCGCTCCTCCCCAAGCCCCCCACGGCTCTTGATCAAGGGCAGCGCGGCGCGGAGATGCAATGACGTATCAGGTGCTGGCGCGGAAGTGGCGGCCGCAGGCCTTCGAGGCCGTGGTGGGGCAGGACCCGGTTACGCGCACGCTGCAGAACGCGCTCAGCTCGGGCCGGGTCGCGCATGCCTACCTTTTCACCGGTCCGCGGGGCGTCGGCAAGACCACTACCGCGCGCCTCCTCGCGAAGGCGCTGGCCTGCACGCAGCGTACCGGGCCGGAAGCCTGCGGCGCCTGCCCCTCCTGCCAGGATTTCGTCTCGGGCGCACCGGTGGACGTGATGGAGATCGACGCCGCCTCCAATACCGGCGTCGACGATATCCGCACGCTCCGGGAGAACGTGAAGTACGCGCCGGCCCGGGGCCGCTTCAAGATCTATATCGTGGACGAGGTCCACATGCTGTCCGGGCCGGCGTTCAACGCCTTTCTCAAGACGCTCGAGGAGCCGCCGGCGCACGTGGTCTTCGTGCTCGCCACCACGGACCCGCGCAAGATTCCCGCCACGGTGCTCTCGCGCTGCCAGCGTTTCGACTTCCGCCCCATCGCACCAGAGCAGCTCACGGCGACCCTGAGCGAAATCCTGACGAAGGAAGGCGTGCGCTTCGAGCCCGCGGCGCTGCCGCTCCTCGTGCGCGCGGCCGAGGGGAGCCTGCGCGATGCGCTGTCTCTCCTCGACACGGCCATTGCCTATGGTGGTGGAGCGCTCGACGAGGCAAGCGTGGCGCGACTTCTCGGCTCCTCCTCGCCGGTCCACGTGCGGGGCTTCCTCGGGGCGCTTCTGGCGCACGACGGCGCCCGCGCGCTCGAGGCCATCGATCGCGCCGCGCGCGACGGAGAGGATCTCTCGTGGCTCTGCCGCGAGGTGGTTGAAGCGGCGCGCCGCGCCCTCGTCGTGAAGGTGGCGCCTGACGCACCCTTCGCCGATCTCACTCCGGCTGAGCACGAGGCGCTCGTCGCAAGTATCGAAGGGGTGAACGCCGACGAGCTGATCTACCTCCTGCGCGCGTTCATGGACGCGGACACCGAGATGCGGCGCTCGCCCCATCCGCGGGTCGAGCTGGAGATCGCGGCTGTGCGCGCCGCGCGCCGACCACAGCCTCAGGCCATTGAGGCCCTCATCGCCAAGGTGGACGAAGCGGCGAGCCGGCTGCGGACCGCGCCCGCCGCCCCTCGTGCCGCCACGCCGCAGCCGAGCCTGCTCGACGCGTCCCCACCTCCCGTGCCGGCGCCGCGTGATGCGATAGCTCCACGCGCCGCCGGTGTGCCGTCGCCGGCCTCGGGGACCGGCGCGGTCGCCGCGGCCCCCGTGGAGCGGGCATCGTCTCCCGCGGCAGCGGCCATGGACGTGCGGCAGGAGGAGGCGCAGGCAATCGCCGCGGGTGATCTCGGCGAAGGATGGAGTCGCGCGGTAAACGAGATCCTCAAGAAGAAGGCGCTACTGGGTTCGGTGGTCCAGCACGGCTTGCCGCTCAGACTCGAAGGCGGCGTCCTGACGATCGGGCTCGTCGCCAGCCCATTTCATCGCGAGATGCTCAATGACCGCGCCAACCGCGACATCATCACCCACGCCGTGCAGCAACACATCCCGGGAGCCCGGCGCGTCGAGATCGCGGCCGAGGCCGCGGCGGCCGGTGGCGCCGTCAATCACCCGGCCGTCCAGGCGGCCGTGGCCATGTTCCAGGGCGAGGTTGTGGCCGTCCGACCGCGCGCGCCCGAGGAAGGAGAGATCCAGTGAAAGGCTTCGGCAATATCATGAAGGAAGCGCAGAAGCTGCAGCAGCAGATGGAAGCCTTGCAGGCGGAGGTCGGGAAGAAGAAGGTCGATGCCACGTCCGGCGGCGGTATGGTGACGGTGGAGGCGAACGGCAAGCAGGAGATTCTCTCGATCAAGATCGATCGCGAGGTCATCAATCCCGACGACGCGCAGATGCTGGAGGATCTGGTTTTGGCGGCGTGCAACGAGGCGCTGAGAAAATCGCGCGAGATGGTGCAGGCCGAGATGGGCAAGCTCACGGCCGGTCTCAAGATCCCCGGCATGGGAATGTAGGCGGGCGTGGCTTACTATCCCGAGCCGGTTGCGCGGCTCATTGAAGCGCTGCAGCGACTTCCCGGCATCGGGCCCAAGACCGCTCAGCGGCTGACCTTCTTCCTCCTCAAGCGTCCCACCGGCGAGGTCCAGAGTCTGGCGGAGTCGCTGACCCAGCTCAAGGAGCTCATCGTCCACTGCCGCGTGTGCTTCAATGTCACGGAGGAAGATCCCTGCCGTATCTGCAGCGACCCACGCAGAGACCAGCGGGCGCTCTGCATCGTCGAAGAGCCCAACGACCTGCTCGCGCTCGAGCGCACCGGAGAGTTCCGTGGACGCTATCACGTGCTGCTGGGCGCGCTCTCGCCGCTCGACGGCATCGGCCCCGAGGACTTGCGGGTGCGCGAGCTGCTGGTGAGGCTCGAAACACCCGGCGTGGAAGAAATCATCCTCGCAACCAATCCAAGCGTGGAAGGCGAGGCTACGGCCATCTATCTGGCGAAGCTCTTGAAGCCGCTCGGCATGCGCATCACTCGCATCGCCCGGGGGCTGCCCGTAGGTGGCGACCTCGAATATGCCGACGAGGTAACGCTGTCCAAGGCCCTGGAAGGCCGTCGCGAAGTCACCTGACCCTCCGCATTCCCTCTCCCCTCAGGGGAGAGGGCAGGGTGAGGGGCGGGCGTGGCGAGGAGCGGCAAAGGGCGAGGGGTAAAGGGGAAGGCGGGCCCGCTTGGCGATACCAAGCCTGTATGATACAAAAGTAGTCTCTTGCTGTTCTGCGCGAGAAGATCCCCGATAGCTCAATGGTAGAGCACCCGGCTGTTAACCGGGGGGTTGCTGGTTCGAGTCCAGCTCGGGGAGCCAACCCCCTTCGCGAGTCCATCGGGCGGCGAAATGAGCGCGTGAAGGAAGGAGCTGCCCTCCCGTGACAGCATCTCCTGAATTGCGCACCGGTGGGGAATGGGTCGTCGAGGTTCTGCGCGCCGAGGGCGTGCGCCACGTCTTCGGGCTGCCCGGCGTTCACAACCTCGCCATCTATGACGCCCTGATCAGCCAGCGCGATATCGCCCACATCCTCTCGCGCCACGAGCAGGGTGCGGGCTTCATGGCCGACGGCTATGCGCGCGCGTCCGGCCGGCCGGGCGTGGTCATCGTCACGACCGGTCCCGGCGCCACCAATGTGCTGACCCCTCTCGTGGAGTCCTTTGCCGGCTCCCAGCCCATCCTCGTGCTCATGTCCGATATCCCGGCCGCGCTGATCGGCAAGGGACTCGGCGCGCTGCACGAGGTGCCGAATCAGATCGATTGTTTCAAGCCGGTCTGCCGCTGGGCGGAAACGATCTACGAAGGGCGCGAGATTCCCGCGGCGGTGGAGCGGGCGTTTCATCTCTTCCGCACCGCTCGGCAGGGCCCCATCGCGCTCTCATTGCCCACGGATCTGCTGGCGGCCAAGACCAAGGGGCGGCGCGAGGTTTTCAGGAGCGGCCCGCCGGCATGCGATCCGAGGCTCATCGAGGCCGCGGCAAGACGCCTGCGTGCGGCGAAGCGGCCGCTCATCGTGGCGGGCGGCGGCGTCATCGCGGCCGGGGCCTCGGGCGAGCTCGCCGCGCTCGCTCACCGGCTCACCGCGCCCGTCGTCACATCGGTCATGGGCCGCGGCGCCATCCCCGAGACCGACCAGTTCTGGCTCGGCGTCCTGCCGAACTACCGGTCTACCCAGGCCGCGCTCGAGCGGGCGGATGTGATCCTGGCCGTCGGCTGCCGCTTCGCTCATCGGTCCACCAAGGGTCTCCTCCTCAAGCTCGACTTCAAGCCGGAGCAGGCGCTCATCCACATCGACATCGATCCGTCGGTGATCGGGCTCATGCACGAGCCGGCCGTCGGCATCGTCGGCGATGCAAGGGATGGGCTCCGCGGGCTTCTCGGCGCTCTGGGCAAGGGCGTCGCCGCGGCGGAGTGGGATCCCGCGTGGATACGCGCGCAGCGGGAGGTCCGCTGGCCGCGCTACAGCAGCACCACGGACCGGCTCATCACGATGTTGCGGCGCGCTCTCGAGCCCAGTGCCATCGTGGTCAATGATCAGACGGGACTGAATTACTGGATGGAGTGGCATTTCCCCGTGCTCGGACCACGCACCTTCCTCTATCCGATCGGCTCGGCCACGCTCGGCTATGGAGTCCCCGCGGCCATCGGCGCCAAGGTCGCGCATCCGGATCGGCAGGTGCTGGCGGTGCTCGGCGACGGCGGCTTCATGTTCTCCGTCAACGAGCTGGCGACGGCGGTGAAGTATGGGCTCGGCATTGTCTTCCTCGTGCTCAATGACCAGCGCTACGGCGCCATCAAATATCTCCAGGAAGGCATCTTCGGGAAATACGGCGAGGTGGATCTGGCCAATCCCGACTTTCCTGCTCTGGCCCGCGCCTTCGGCGCCCAGGGCCTGCTCGTGGACCATCTCGACGAGCTACCCAAAGCGCTCTCGCAGGCCCTGAGCCACCGAGGTCCGACGGTCCTGGAGCTGCCAATGGCGGTCGAGCCGCCCTGGGAGCTCTGAGGGTATAATCCGCGCATGGCAGCGGATCTCGACCCCGCGCGCAAGAAGGCCCTCCGCCGCGAGCTCGAAAGCCTGCTCGGCAAGGGCGCCGTGCTCTCTGAGCCGGACGAGCTGCTCGTCTACGAGTCCGATGGCCTGACGCTTTTCCGCGCGCTCGCCGACTTCGTCGTTTTCCCCACGTCGGTGGAGCAGGTCTCCGCGATCGTGAAGCTCGCCAATCGGGAAGCGCTGCCCTTCGTGGCCCGCGGCGCCGGTACCGGGCTGTCGGGCGGCTGTCTCCCCGCCGAGGGCGGCCTCGTGATCTCGCTCATGCGGATGAACCGCGTCCTCGAAGTGGACTACGACAACCAGGTCGCCGTCGTGGAGCCCGGGCTCGTCAACCTCCACCTCTCCTGGGCCGTCGGGCCCAAGGGCTTCTACTACGCGCCGGATCCTTCGAGCCAGCAGGCCTGCACCGTCGGCGGCAATATCGCCAACAACTCCGGCGGCCCGCACACGCTCAAGTACGGGGTGACGGTGAATCACGTGCTCGGTCTCGAGGTGGTGCTTCCCGACGGCGAGATCATGTGGCTGGGCGGCCGGACGCGCGAGACGCAGGGCTACGACATGGCCGGCCTGTTCGTCGGCTCCGAGGGCACGTTCGGCATCGCCACCAAGATCGTCGTGCGCATTCTCAAGCAGCCGCAGGCGGTGAAGACGGTGCTCGCCGTCTTCGACTCGGTCGAGCAGGCCTCCGAGGCCGTGTCCGCGGTGATCGCGCGCGGGCTCATCCCCGCCGCCATGGAGATGATCGACCAGACGACCATCGAGGCGGTCGAGGACGCCTTTGGCTGCGGCTATCCGCGGGATGCCGCCGCCGCGCTCCTCATCGAGCTCGACGGGCTCCGCCACGGAATGGACGCCCAGGCCGAGCGCGTGATCGCCGCCTGCCGTGACTGCGGGGCCCGCGAAGTCCGCGCGGCACGTGACGAGGCCGAGCGCCAGCTGCTCTGGAAAGGGCGCAAGAGCGCCTTCGGAGCCTACGGCCGCATCTCGCCTGCCTACATGGTCATGGACGGCGTCATTCCCCGCACACGGCTGCCCGAGGTGTTGAGGAAGGTGAACGAGATCGCCGCGGCACGGGGCCTGCGCGTCGGTAACGTCTTCCACGCGGGCGACGGCAACCTCCATCCGAATATCCTCTACGATCCCCGTATCCCGGGAGAAGAAGCGCGCGTGGTCGAGGCGGGTGGCGAGATCCTGAAGGCCTGCGCGGAAGTCGGCGGCTCCATCTCGGGCGAGCATGGCATCGGGCTCGAGAAGATGGACTACATGCCGCTCATCTTTTCCGAGGCGGATCTGGGCTTCATGCACCAGCTGCGCGAGGTCTTCAACCCGCGCGGGCTCTGCAATCCCGGCAAGATCTTCCCCTCGCGCAAGGCCTGCGGCGAAGCGGGGATAGCCTACCGCCCGCATCCCATCGAAGAGAAGGGCCTCGCCCAGCGCTTCTAGCGGGGCAGGGACGACTCAGGTGCCCGCCCCCTTCATCGACGCGCTTCGCGGCATTGTCGGCGCCGCTCACGTCCGCACCGGCGCCGACTGCGCGCCATATGTTCTCGACGGCCGCACGCCGGAGGCCGTCGCGTTCCCCGGTACCAAGGAAGACGTCGCGGCGGTCCTGCTCGCGGCTGCCGAGGAGGGAATGCCGATCGTGCCATGGGGTGGAGGCACGCGGATGGGCATCGGCGCTCCGCCCCAGCGGCTGGGCCTGGTGCTCGTGCTCAAGCGCCTCAATCGCCTGCTCGAGCACGAGCCCGGTGATCTCACGGCTACCGCCGAGGCGGGCATCACTCTGAGCGCGCTCCAGAGCGAGCTGGGCCGCCGCGGCCAGTGGCTCTCCCTGGATCCGGCGCATGCCGACGACGCCACGCTGGGCGGCATCCTCTCGAGCAATGCCGCGGGGCCGCGCCGTCATCTCTACGGTTCGTGCCGCGATCTCCTGATCGGCGTGACGGTGGTCACGGCCGCGGGGTCTGTCGTCAAGGGTGGCGGCAAGGTGGTCAAGAACGTCGCCGGGTATGACCTGCCCAAGCTCTTCATCGGCGCCTTCGGCACGCTCGGCGTGATCGTCGAGGCCACGGTGAAGCTCCGGCCCCGCCCGGACGCCGATCGCCTCGTGATCGCGCGCTTCGCCCGGCTCAAGGAGGCGGGAGCGGCGGCGCGCGCGGTGATGAGCTCCGACCTCCTGCCCTCCGCGCTCGATCTTCTCGACGGCGAGGCGCTCCGTGCGCTGGGGCAGGGCAGCACTGATGGCGCGGCGCTGCTCATCGGCGTCGACGGCATCCTGGAGCAGGTCGAATGGCAATGCGCGGAGGTGGAGCGGCTCCTGCGACCTCAGGCCCTGCTCGACGCTCGCGTGATCGACGGCGCCGAGCGCGACGCCACATGGCGAGCGCGAAGCAACCTCGGACGCGGCGCCTTCCCCGAGACCGCCGCCGTGATGCGGTGGAGTGTCCTGCCCGCCCAGGTCGCCGAGGTGATGGAGCAGGGAAGTGCCGTCGCCCATCGCGCTGGTCTGGGCGCGGCGCTGGCGGCTCATGCCGGCGTAGGCGTCGTCGAAGCCGTGCTCGCGGGCGGCGGGCGCGCCGATGCCGCGGCCGTCGTGGGCGTGCTGGGCGAATGGCGGACGCTGGTGCGCACCGTGGGCGGCCAGGCCCTGATCGAGTCCGCGCCGCTCGCGGTCAAGGAGCGCGTGCCGGTCTGGGACGATCCGGGCCCATCGCTCCGCATCATGCAGCGGATCAAATCACAGCTCGACCCGAACGGCCTCCTGAACCCGGGCCGCTTCGTCGGAGGAATCTAGAGCATGTCGCACGAGGCGATGACGGCGCCGCCGGCGGGGCCGCTGACGCTCCACGGCCACGACGTCGAAGGGGTCAACCGCTGCGTGCACTGCGGCCTTTGCCTCCCCTACTGCCCGACGTTCTCCGTCCTCGGCACCGAGATGGATTCGCCGCGCGGCCGCATCTTCCTGGTCAAGTCCCTCGCGGAGGGACGGATCAAGCTGGGCGACGCGACGGTGTCGCACCTCGATCTCTGCCTGGGCTGCCGCGCCTGCGAAACGGTGTGTCCCTCCGGCGTGCCCTATGGCCAGCTCATCGAAGCCGCGCGTGCCGAGATCGAGCGGCAGCGGCCCGGTGGGCTCCTGCGGCGCCTCTTTCGGTGGCTCAATTTCGCCGTGCTCCTGCCGAATCCTCGAATCCTCGGCCTGGCCGCGACGGGGCTGCGCTTCTATCAGGTCAGCGGGCTGCGGCACCTGTTGCGGGCGACGGGACTGCTCAGGCTCTTGCCTTCGCCGCTCGGGGACTGGGAGCCGCTCCTGCCCTCGCTGCCGCCCGCGAGGGAGCGCGCCCCGCTTCCCGAGCTGACGCCGGCCGAGGGCGCCAGGCGCGCACGCGTGGGCATGCTGACCGGCTGCATACAGCAGATTGCCTTCGGCTCGCAGAACCGCGCGACGGCGCGCGTGCTGGCGCGCAACGGCGCCGAGGTCGTGGCGCCGCGCGAGCAGACCTGCTGCGGCGCGCTCCACGCCCATGCGGGGGAGCACGACCTCGCGATCGCCCTCGCCAGGCGCACGATCGAAGTCTTCGAGGCGGCGCAGGTGGAGGATGTTGTCGTCAACACGTCGGGCTGCGGAGCCCACATGAAGGCCTACGGCCTGCTGCTCGCGAGCGATCCCGCGTGGCGTGGGCGCGCGGAGCGCTTCGCCTCGAAGGTCCGCGACCTCTCCGAGTTCCTGGCTGCTGAGCCACTGCGCGGTCCCCTCGGCCCCGTCAACAGAACCGTGACGTATCACGACCCCTGTCACATCGTGCACGGACAGAAGATCTCGAAGCAGCCGCGCACGCTGCTCGGCCAAATCCCAGGGCTCAGGCTGGTGCCGCTCAAGGAGGCCGATTGGTGCTGCGGCTCGGCGGGCACGTACAACTTGACGCAACCCGAGATGGCGCACCGGCTCCAGGAGCGCAAGGTGGGGCATATCCGCGAGACCGGAGCGGAGGCCGTGGTCACGGCCAATCCGGGCTGCATCATCCAGATCGTCCAGGGCCTCGAAGCCGTGGGCGCGCCCATCAAGGTGCTTCACCTCGCGGAATTGCTGGACGAGTCGTACCAGAACGCTCCGCTCGGCGTCCCTCACCCTCAGGCCCCTCAGCCTCAGGCCCCTCACCCTACCCTCTCCCCAGAGGGGAGAGGGGATCGGCCTCTCTCGCCGCCAGCTCCTCCGAATCCCTCTCCCCCATCGGGGGAGAGGGTAGGGTGAGGGGGCGTGGAAACGAGGGGGCGTGGGCAAATGCCACGCGTAAAGGCCCTCGCCTTAGCGTCTCTCCCCGACGGCGCCGTGGAGTTGGCGGTCGTAGATGGCCTCGACGTGGCGCTCTTCCGCCGCGGCGAGGAGATCTTCGCCATCGGCAATGAATGCGCCCACAAGGGCGGCAATCTCTGCGACGGCCGCGTCGAGGGTGACATCGTCACGTGCCCGCTGCACGGCTGGGAGTTCGATCTCCGCTCGGGCGCGTGCATGACCATACCGGGCGAGTCGGTACCCCGGTTCGAGGTCACCGTGGAGGACGGCGTCATCTACCTCCAGGAGATGCCATGAAGGACGCCGTCCCGCAGGAGCACAAGGCGAATGCGCCGGTGTCGGTCGGCTGCTTCGTGCTGACCATGTCCGATAGCAAGACGCCGGAGACCGATACGAGCGGCGCGCTCATTCGCGAGCTCCTGACCGCGGCCGGCCATCGCGTCACGGGACACGCCATCGTCAAGGACGACCCCGCCCAGGTGACCGCCGTGATCCGCTCGGGCTGTGCCGCGCCGTCGGTGGAGGCTTTCATCCTCACGGGGGGGACGGGCATCACCAGCCGCGACTCGACCTTCGAGGCAATCGAGGCGCTCCTCGACAAGCGGCTGACCGGTTTCGGCGAGCTTTTTCGCATGCTCTCGTACCAGGAGATCGGCGCGGCGGCCATGCTGTCGCGGGCGCAGGGCGGAGTGGTCCAGGGGCGGGTCCTCTTCTCGCTGCCGGGCTCGCCCAATGCCTGCCGGCTGGCCCTGGAGAAGCTGATCATCCCCGAATTGCCCCATTTGATCCGCGAGGTGCGCCGATAGGCCTTCCGGTATACTCGAAAGTAGTCTCATTCGACCCGACCCGGCCGACTCTGGAACCACGGAGGGGTAGCATATGTCGAAGCACATGACTCACGTCGTCATGACCTTTCTGCTCTGTGCGGCGCTGGCTAGCCCGCTCGGAGCTCAGACAATGGCGCCCTCGGGGCCGCTCTGGACCGAGAGCAGCAACTCGAAGGTGCCTGCCGACATAGCCCGTCTCAACGACCACATGAACGCGCTCGCCGAACGGCTCAAACCCGCGCTGGTGCAGGTACGCGTACGGCGTGCGCCCGAGCCCCAGACGGAGGGCGAGCAGCCCGCAACGCCTGAAGAGCGGCGCACGTCCGGCTCCGGCGTCATGATCCGCAAGGACGGCTATCTCGTCACCAACGAGCATGTGGTGGCCGACGCCGAGACCATTCAGGTCAAGCTGGCCGACGGCCGGCGTTTCACAGGCCGGCTCGTGGGCAAGGACGAGCGCGTGGATCTGGCGCTGGTCAAGATCGAGGCCACCGGCCTCCCGGTCGCCGCCCTGGGCGACTCCAACCGCCTCCGCGTCGGCGAGTTCGTGCTGGCCCTGGGGCAGCCCTTCGGCCTCGAGCAGTCCGTCTCCTTCGGCATCGTCAGCAGGAAGGGCGCGCCGCTCATGGTCGCCGCCCCGGGCTTCGACTTCATCCAGACCGACGCCACCGTGAATCCCGGCAACTCGGGCGGGCCGCTGGTGAACATGGCGGGCGAGGTGATCGGCATCAACAGCATGGCCGCGCGCAACGGCACCATCGGCTTCGCCATCCCGATCAATCTGGTCAAGGGGCTCCTGCCCCAGCTGGCCTCCAAGGGCAAGGTCGAGTGGGGCTGGCTCGGCGTCGGCATCGCAGAGGTCGGCGATGACGATTTGCCGAAGTACCAGCTCAAGGAGGCGCGCGGCGTGCTGATCCGGAACGTGGTCGCGGGCCAGCCCGCCGACAAGGGCGGCCTCAAGCCCGACGACGTGGTCCTCGCCGTGGACGGCACGCAGATCGAAAGCACGCGCGATCTCCAGCGCATCATCGCGAGCACACCGGTTGGCCGCTCGGTCAAGCTCTACGTCATGCGCGGCGGCAAGGAGACGGAGCTCGACGTCATCATCGGCCCATATCAGACGTCGGCCCCGGCACCCCGCCCGCAGCCCAAGCGCACACCGGCGCCCTCACCGGACGCGCCCAAGCCACCGGCTCCCGCTCCGAAGTGATCGCGCGGCGAGCCTCTGCCACCGCCGCCATCGACTTGCGCGGTGAGCTGACGGCGGGGCTCGCCACACCGCTGGCATGGAGGCGTCGCGGCTGATCGCCTTTACCGGGCCCCTCCGAGAACCTGGTCCGCTGGAGCCAGGGCGTCGACTGCCTCATTCACGAGTGCTGCGAGATGTCCAAGACCTCGTGGTACCCGGAATGCGGCTGGCCCACCCTCGAGGAAAAGATCAGGGACCTCGCCTCCTACCACACCCAGCCCGAAGACATCGGCCGCGTCGCCGCCTCCGCCAAGCCCGGCAAGCTCGTCATCACGCACATGATGCCCGGCTCCGTCCCTGCCGAGCTGCATGCCGCGGCCAAGCGCCACTTCGAAGGCCCCGTAACAATCGGCGAAGACCTCCTAGAAGTCTGACCCAACTGATTCCCTCTCCCCCACCGGGGGAGAGGGCAGGGTGAGGGGGCGACTAAAGGTGAGGGGGCGAGTACATCTCACCCCAGCAGCAGCTTCACCGACCCCACGATCGCAATAGCAATCAGCGCCAGCCCAAACCATCGCCGGGGCAAGTACGCATTGAGCAGCCACCCCACCCACGAGCCG
>Ga0326726_10000727_pt1 | contig 30285 bp, 24 predicted proteins | sample MHFenrmetagenome_2_FD_207603 | JGI IMG/M metagenome (GOLD analysis project Ga0326726, IMG submission 207603) | Lab enriched peat soil microbial communities from Michigan Hollow, Ithaca, NY, United States - MHF15MN | ecosystem: Environmental > Terrestrial > Soil > Wetlands > Peat | place: USA...
TTCTATCGGGCGCCGTACGCGACCGAGGGTGGCTCCCAGATCGCGTCGGTGTCGATGAACCTGGCGGGCCGGTACAAGGTGTGGGGCGAGCAGGGGAACATCTCGCTGCGCGTCTCCGATCCGTTCAAGCTGCAGAAGTTCGGATATAAGACGGCGAACGGGACGGTCGTCGAGTACAGCGAGCGGTTCTTCGGGTCGCGCGCCGTCTTCCTCACGATCACGCGGAATTTCGGGCAGGCGATCAAGCTGCAGCCCAAGCAGCAGGATCCGGACGCGCAGGCGCAGGCGGGGCCGCCGCCGTGACCCGGAGCCAATAGCGGTAGGTCAGCGGCACGGGACGCAACGCCCCCCCCGGCGTCACTCACTAGTTCGATAAAGTGAAAATCATATATAGAGATCTGGGTTCCCCAACCAGAGTGACGACGAAAGCGCTGCGATAATCCCTGCCGGCAAGCCGCGAGCCGACGTTCGACAATTGACCAGTCCGTCCGCGAGGTCCGCGCATTCCGCGTAATCCGCGTTCCAACCTCGTCGTGGCATCCGGACCGTGCGGCCTCCCCGGCCTGGGTTGGATGGGGCAGTGTGAGGTCTATGCCCCTCGCTCTAGCTCAATGACTTAGGAAACGCGGATCGCGCGGAATTCGCGGATCACGCGGACGCTTTGTTTTTTGGTCGTGGGGTGGGCTCGCGCGTACTTCCCGTCCTGGGACTCACCGCCTCCGGTCCCACTGTTCGTCGCCGCGGTATCATGTGGGCGGTCGGGCCGACAACCGCGGAGATCGTAGAACGCGATCTCACGAAAGACGTTCGCCGACCGGGGAGCCAATCGAGCGCGTAGTCACGCGGGTGCTCCATGAAGCATCGTCCGACCCATCCGTGCTGATTCCCCAGCGTGACGTTGCCGTGACACGACGCGAGGAGCAGTCGCGCATTTTCAATCGCGCTTGCGGCGAGCACGAAAAATCTCGCGTCGACGCGGAACGCTTGTTGCACGGCGCTTCGTACCGCGGCGCCGATGACGCGCCGCGCGCCGCGCGCCGTCGGCGAGCAGCGAGCAGCACGTCGCGTGGTGGACGAGTCGAATGTTCTCCGACGCGGGAATTTCGCCCGGATGCGCGACGGTCAACCGGTGAGCCGAGCCAACGTGACAGACGCAGGTCGTCAAAGCATCGCCGCCGGCGATCGGCGAGCACGGACGATCGGGGCTTGCCCCGAGAGCTGTTTCGTAGTTGAATGCGCCCAACCCGCACACGACATGCGCGCGCCGATAAAAGGGCCCCAGATGTCCGCGACTCGCCGCTGATCAGAGATGAGCGCAGCAGAAGGACATTCAGTCTCGGTGATCGTCCCGACGACGGCACTTGCCGCCCGGCGTCCGCACATCTGGCGAGCCATCGACAGCATTCTCGCTCAAACCGGCGTGCGGGCGGTTCCAACGGTGATCGTCAACGGTCCGGCGCGCGATCCCGACCTGACGCGAGAGCTCGTGGCCGACGGTCGCCTGCGCGTTCATGTCGTCGAAGAGGGTGGCCTGGCGAACGCACTGCAAGTGGGCAGGCGGCTCGTCGATGCATCCTGGTTTGCCGAGCTCGACGATGACGACGTGTTGTTGCCGGACGCGCTGGCCTCACGTGTCGAGGCGCTCGCGCAGAGCGACGGTCACGATTGCGTGGTGACGAACGGATACCGGCGAGAGCACGGCGAGGACACGCTCAACATCGCCGACATGAGCATGGTCCAGCGCGATCCGCTTCGGGCGTTTTGGGATCGCAACTGGCTGCTGCCCGGATCCTACCTGTGTCGCACCGACCGCGTGGGTTCCGACCTCTTCGACGGCATGCCGGAATCGCTCGAGTGCTCGTACATCGCCCTTCGGCTCGCGATCGGGTATCGCGTCACGTTCCTGCAATCTCCGACGGTGATCTGGAACGCGCACACGCCGGATTCGCTCTCGAAGTCTCGCGAGTGGATCCTGTCGCACTCGAGGGCGCACGAGTGCTTCCTCGAGCTCGACCTTCCCGCGCACTCTCGGCGGAAAGTGTTGGAGCGCATCGCCTCGGATTTTCACGCCGCCTCCGACTTGTTTCTGCGCGAAGGTGATTGGCGCGAGGCGTGGCGCTGGCATCTGCGGTGCCTCGGTCGACACGGCGGCTATCGATACCTGCCCTACACACGAAAGCTCCTCTGGGCACTGGTCGCTCCGCAGCGGACGTCGCCGATCCTGTAGTAGCGAATGTCCGCTTGGAACATTCGCCGCCGTTTCTAGAAACGGCGACACACCGACGAGGCCGCTGGAATATGCGGCTCGGTCCCGGAGTCTCGCGCATACCGGCTACGATCGCGACGCCGCGCCGGCCGGGGATCGATGCCGCGTCCGAAAAGGAGACAGCATGTTCATCGCGTTTTCCCGCCGTGCTACCGTCGTCCTCACGCTGTTGCTCGTCGCGGGCTGCTCGGAGCAGCCGCGTCTCACCCAGCCGCTCGCACCACACGCCGCCGCGTTCGATGTCGCGCGTGCGTCAGAGACGCCCACCACGAGCGTCCGATGGAACGAGACGTCGCGTTCCCTCGTCGCATCACACAACACGAATGGCCCCATGGCGTCGCGAGTCTACGCGCTCGTGAGCATGGCGCAGTTCGCGGTCGTCGCCGCGGTGGACGACGCCGATCGACATCATGGCCACTCGCATCCGTCGCTTCGTGCGGCGATCGCGCGGGCGTCCTCGGCCGTGCTGGGCAATCTCTATCCCGATGCTGCGACGTCGACGCTCCTCGCCGCGCAGTTGGCGCTCGACGAGACGCCGGACGGCCAGGATGACGGGCACGCCGACATCCCGGCGGGCGACGCGATCGGAACGACGGTTGCGCAAACTGTCATCGCGCGCGCCGCGACCGACGGCGCTGCCGCCGCCAACTGTCCCGCGACGCCGCCCTTGCCGGCGAACCAATTCTGGCACGACGACGCGGTGCCGCCGAATCCCCAGCCGGTGCTCCCGTGCTTCGGCCAGGTTCGCCCGTGGCTGCACATCGACGTCAGACAGTTTCGCGCCGGCCCGCCGCCGGCGTTCGGCTCGCCCGCGTTCCTCGCCGGGCTCGACGTGGTGCGCCAGATCTCTAATACCCGAACGGCGGACCAGTTGGCGACCATCGACAGGTGGCTCGACGGCAACAACACGCTCCAGCCTCCGGGACATTGGAACGCGATCGCGTCGGACCTGATCACGCGGCATCACCTGGACGAGGCAGCCGCGGCGCGTGCGCTCGCGATCCTCAACGTCGCGATGATGGACACGCACATCGCGTGCTGGGACCGCAAGTACTTCTACTGGGAGATTCGTCCGTGGATGGTCGACGCGACCATCACGACGCCGCGTGGTCAGCCGCACCATCCGGCCAACCCGTCAGGCCACGCCTGCGCCGGCGGCGCCGGGTCGGGCGCGCTCGGGGGCATTTTCCCGGCAGAGCGTGATTCGCTCGCCGCCCTGGGCAATGAAGCGGGATTCACGACCGTGCTGTCGGGCGTCCACTATCCGTTCGACGTCGACGTCGGGCTGCGCATGGGGCGAGCGATTGCCGAGAGGGCGCTCGACCTTCACAGTCGCGATGAGTTGCTGGAGTTGCTGACATCGCGATGACACGGTCTGGCAGGCTGCTGAAAAAGCTTGAATCCCCGGGAGCGCAGGCTCCTAAGAGGACTATGCGTGGGGATTCGATTTGATGATTCGGTGGTCTGGGATGCGGTCTTTGACGGAGTTCATCGTCAAGATCCGATACATCCCATCAATCGCCGTACCAGGGTCCTACGTCCTGACTCGGCGAGAGCGTCTCGACGCTGAGGAGACCAAATCGCAATCGTTTTTCAGCAGCCTGCTAGTGTGGCGTCCCGATAGTTGCATGCATTGTTCTTGCGGGGTTTCGGGGACGCTTTCTTCGGAGCCCTGTCTGCGTGGTCGACTGAGCGCGGTCGAACTGATCGTGACATCCTACAACGAAACCGGCCACTAAGAAGACTTTGGTTGGGATCGTGTGGATTGAACGGATTTGAGCGTTCGTGGCGATTAGGAACAGCGCTTCATCCTCAGAATCCTACCAATCCCGTTCAATCCCCCAACGATTTCTTAGGCGCCGATTTGCGAAAGCAACTAACGGGACGTCGCACTAGGGCACGACCTGCAGAATCGCCTGCATCTGCGGGTTGTGAAATTTGCAGCGATAGCCGAACGAGCCCACCTGAGTAGCCGGCCACATGAACTCCTCGGCCTTGGAGATCGTACCGGAGTCGCCCCACGGCCCGCCCGTGACCGAGTGGTCCATGAAGCCGACGTTGTACCAGCATACCGTGACGCCCAGCTTGACGATGACGGTCGCGTTCGGGTCGCCGAACGGCTGGTCCTGAAAGAAGAAGTCGCCGGCGTAGATCTCGTGCAGCGTCTCGTTCGGCATGCCGCGCACGATCTTGAACGGTACGACGGTCACCGCGTTGGCGGTGACGGTGACACGCACCGGATTTTCCAGGGGCTCGGGCACCGACGCCTGGCTCCCGCCCCAGAAGCGGACCTGATACTTGCCGGCGGGAACCTGGCCGAGATCGAACGCCCCCAACGCGCTGACGTCGGCGAAGATGTTCTGATTGAGACCGTTGTCGAGGAGCAGGTAGATGCGGCCGATCGACTGCGGCACGCCCTGCAGATCCGTCACCGTGCCGCGCACGCCGCCGGTGGCGGCGGGCGCGGTGCCGGGATCACTGCCGCCGCACGCGGCGAGGCCACCGGCCGTGAGGCCGGTGGCCGCAAGTCCACTCCCGAGCGTCCACAGGAAGTCGCGCCGGGTGAGGCGTGAGATCACTTCGCTCAAGAAGTGCCGGGGCACTTGCCGCCGTTGAGGCGGATGTTGCTGTTGTTGACGGCCTCGGTGACCGAGAGTGGCAACTTGATGAGCCGCCCCGGGCCGAGCTTCGCCGTCACCAGATTGAACCGATACAGGTCCTGCATGCGGAAGCCTTCCGCGAAGAGCGAGGCGAACCGCTCGCTCAGGAGCGCGTCCCGCGTCCAGGTCGAGATGTCTCCGGTCGTCGGGAGCACCAGATTCGGCAGGTTCACGGCGGCGCGGTTGATGTTCATCTTGTCGACCGCGGTCTGGAACTGCCCCTTCTTCCAATACGCCTCGGCCTGGATCAGCACCATCTCGGCGTACTTCGCCAGCGCGATGGGCGCCGCGGCGATCGGGGCCTTGCCGTTGCTGAAGAATTTTACCACGCCGCCGGCGCCGAGGTTGTACCCCTTGCTGTTGTTGTTGTCGTGCGGCAGCGGAATGCGCGTGTCGTTCTGGTTGCTGTACCAGTCCTTCAGATATCCGGCGATCGTATCGATCTGGTTGTACCAGATGCCCCGAATCGTGTAGGAGCGATTCGATCCGGTATTTCCCTGTACGAACTCATTGTTGTTCTGCGCGGTCGAGTTCGACGAGTAGATCGCGTCCTTCTCGAACCCCGCCGGAATCTGTTGCGCGGCGGCGAGCGCGGCATCGTAGTTCCCGAGCATCTGGTTCGCCCGCGCGATGCCGGACGTGATCCAGTTGACCGCAGCCGTGCGGTCGGACTCCTTCGTGTAGTGCGCGGCCTTCGCCAGGGCGAGCGCGGCCGTGAGTTTCGTGAGCGCGTTCTGCCACATGACCGTGTCACTCACGGCCGCCGCGCCCTGGGTGGGCGGAGACTCACAGAACCCCTGTGCCAACATGAGATCCGACCAGGCGTCTACGATCTTGACCTGCACCATGAGCGGGCTCGTGTTCGCCGTGTCCTTCATGCCCGCCGTGAAGCGGTCCGCCGCCGACTGGGCCGAATAGCGCGCGCGAAGCAGCGAGTTCTGCACGCCATCGCCGAACGTCCCCTGCGGCCGGTTCGGACGAATCGCGCCGGTCGAGATGTCGTGCCAATCGATCCACGTGCTCGAGTCCCAGAGCTCGTCCGACAACATCCCGCTGAAGATCGCGAGGTTGGATGTCGGGAGCATCATGTCGCCCTCGGCGCCGTTGGCGATCGCGGGCCACAGGATGGGATTGTCGAGCGTCGAAGCCGCGAAGTTCTGCGGATCCTGCACCTTCAGGACGTCGCCGCATCCGGCGAGCCCGGCGAGAAACGCTCCCGCGACGAGTCCTGCGGAGGCGCGCGTCAGCAGTCGGGTGATGTCACGCATGATGTCGTTCCTGAGAGAGAGGGTGTCGGGTCATCAGAAGCGTGAGCGAATGGCGAAACGGACGGTGTGCGGCGCCGGATCGGCCAGGAAGCCGAGCGACGTGCTGAAGTCGGAGCCGGTGTAGGTCGAGAAGTCCGGATCTTGGCAGTGGCAGTGCGCCCAGATCTTCACATTCTGCGCGGACGCCGAGACGGTCGTGTGCCCGAGTCCGATGCGCGACGAGAGCTTCGCCGGCACCTCGTAGGTGAGCGAGAGCTGCCGGATGCGCACGTTGTTGCGGGTCTCCGGATCGTCGAAGAGCGCCCAGTACTTCACGGCGGAATCCGAGGCGGCCGTATTCGCGCCGTTGGGGCCGAGCAGCGCGAGGAACTCGTCGCCGGTGTGCTGGCGCCAGCGATACGGACGATCGCTGTTCGAGAGCGTCGAGCCGCGTTCGGCGGTGAGCAGCGCCACGAACTGGAAGCTCCGGAATCGCACTGACGGATTGTATGAGAAGTTGAACGTCGGGAGCGGCGGGCCCATGTAGAGCGCGGTGTCGCTCCGCACCCAGGTCTTCGTCGTCGCGTTGAACGACACCGGTCGATTCATCCAGATGCCGTTGATCGGATAGCCCACGCGAAAGCTCGTGTTGCTGCCGATGATGTGGCCGCCGAGGTCCGTGATCTTGTTCTTGTTGCCGTCGAGCCGGATGTCGTTGTGCCAGTCGACGTCGCGCGACGTGTACGTGAGCCAGTTGATGCCCGCTTCCCAGCCGACGTTCACGATGCCGCCGATGTTCTGCTTCTGCGAGTTGACGAACCCCTGGCTCGGGGGCAGCGGAACGCTCGTAATCGCGTCGTTCGTCGTCTGGTGGTAGTACGTGGCCTCGAGGCCGACGCGGTCGCCGAAGAATCCCGCGTCGAAGCCGGCGTCGACCGCCGTCGTGATCTCGGGCGCCAGGGTGGTGTTGCCCGGGTTGTACGGAGTGAGCGCGGGCGTGTTCGTGAACACCGCTTCCGGCCGGTACGTCTGATACTGGTCGAACGCCCCCGGGGTCTTGCCGGCGCGTCCCCATGCGGTGCGCAGCTTCAAGCTGCTCACCGCGCGCGGCATCCACGAGTAGCTCCCGATGTTGTACGCCGCGTCGATTTTCGGGTATTTCTGGTAGCCGTAGCTTTTGCCGAACGCGCTGTTGCCGTCGATGCGGAGGCCGATCGTGGTGAAGAGCTGATCGCCGAACGAGAAGCGGTCCTGCGCATAGCCGCCGATGTTGACGGTGTGCGCGTACGCCTCAGAGCCGAACGTCTGGGACGCCGCCGTCACGGTGCTCACGCCCGGTCCCGGGTATGACTTGCCGACCGCGACGTTGAGCTGTTCGGTCTCATAGTACCCCTGTCCGCCGACCGCCAAGTCGGATCCGATGCCGCGCGGCAGCGTCAGGTGATACTGGAGCAGATAGTCGGCGGTGTAGTTGGAGTAGTACCGGTATGCGTCATCCTTCTCGCCGTTGAAGACCGACGCCGATCCGAAGTTGCCGTCATACGGGAAGAAGCGCTGCTTGTTGTCGTTGGTGAGATCGACGCCCGCCGTGAGGCGGCTCAGGAGGTTGGGGGTCATCTGGTAGTTCGCCGTCACGCCGCCCGTGTACCGGTTGGCATCACTGAACGACGTCATCTTTTGGATGTCGGCCACCGACACCCAGGCCTCGCCGTACGGGCGAAGCTTCGTGGCGTTCCGCGGATCGCCGTTCGACGCGTTGCCCGTGAGCGCCGTCCAGTTGTTCCCGCCCTGCAACGAGTTGATGTAGTTGCGGCCGAAGGACGAGTGTGCGTCGAAATTCAGCTTGTCGGTCGGCTGGAATGCGACGTTGACGCGCAGCGTGCCGCGCCGTGCATCGTTCGGTTGAATGCTGCCGACTTCCTTGGTGAAGCCACCGGACGTGAAGTACGTCGCTCGGCCCGCTCCACCATTCACGCTGACCTGATACTCCTGATACGGGCCGTCGCCGATCAGTGTCTTGTTCATGTCCAACGCCTGCGTGCCGTCGGCCCCTTTGAAATTCGGGTAGAGGTGCGTCGGATAGTTCTCCGGCGAACGATCGTAGCCGCCGGTGAACCCGAAATTCCACGTGGGCGCGTTCTCGAAGCGGCCTTTCTTGGTGAAAATCTGAATCACCCCGTTCGAGGCGTCCGATCCGTAGAGTGTCGCCGCGGCCGGTCCCTTCAAGACTTCGATATGATCGATGTCGTTCGGGTTGATGTCGGAGAGGCGATCCTCACCGACGCCGCCGTTGAAGTTGCAGCAGCCCTGATTGGGGAGCGTCGAGCTCCAGTCCACAGCCTTCGTGTCGACCTTCACGCCGTCGATGTAGACCGCGGGCCGCTGACTCAGGCTGAAGCTGGACATGCCGCGGATCCGCAGGTCTTTCGCCGCACCGGCGCCGCCGCCGCCGTCCATGGCGCGCAGCCCCGGCACCTGGAAGGTCAACGCATCCGACAGATCGGCGACCGGTTTCGTCTCGGCGAGCTTGTCGACGTCGACGATGCCGATCGGCGCCCCAAGCTGGCGTTTCTCGACGGCGCCGCCCGTCCCGGTGGCGACGACTGCTTCGAGCTCGACGGCGCTCTGGCCGAGCGTGAACGTCACGCTGACCGAATCACCGGCGGGCACCCGCACGACGCGCGACGCCGGTTTGTATCCCAGACGCTGCGCCCGCACGTTGGCTTCGCCCGCGGGCACGCCACGAATGACGAAGTGTCCGCGTCGATCAGTGCCGGTGGCGAGCTTCGTCCCGACGACCAGGACTGCGCTCGCGTCTAACGGCTGCCCGGTGGCCTGCTCGAGCACGACACCAACGATGGTTCCGGTTTGCACGGCCGGCACTTGCGCGCCGAGCGTCGGGGCGGACCACACGACGGCGAGCGCGACGCAGCGCAGGGCGAGCGAATGCAGGCGACGCGGTGGCGCGTGGGAGCAGCGGGTCATGGACTCCCTCCTCTGATCGGAGACGCAGCGGATTGTGATGGAACGAGGCCGGAGTCGGGCGCAGCATGACTCACCGATGCCGTTTGAAGTGGCGATCGTCGGGTGCGCACAGTCGCAACAGTCTGATCGACAAGGGATCGACATGCGACAACTCTCGGCTTGTGTGTGGTGGATGCGGTTCGTCGTCGGACCGTCCGACGCCACGTTATCCCGCCAGCGAATGCGGCGCAAGAACGGGACATCCCACCGCCATCACTCGAGACGCGTGCGTCCGACGTGTGATCGGCTACGGTCGACGCTCGCCCAAGTCGCGAACCGAGTCGCGCACTGCGCCACGTGGTAACACGAATGTGTGCCCACGCACTCGGTAGATCGACCAATCGGATTGCTCCGGCAGCGCCGAGTCCGCTGCGTCGCTCGCTTCACGCGCGCGATCCGACGCGTGCCGCCATGTATCGTCGAGCCAGCGAGCCGCGCCGCTCACGCGGCGCGCGATCGTCGCGCGCACTTTGTACGGCTCGATCAACCATTCTTCGCCGACGTCGAACACCTCGCGCGAAAAGTGGCGCTTGAAGTCGGAATCGTCGCTCGGTGAGCTCTCCGCGGCGCCGTCGGTGATGCCGCCGAGGTCGAACCATTCGGCGTTCGTTTCCTCGTTCGCCCATACGATCAGATCCCAGAGCGATGCGTACCTGAGCGGTGCGTCGCCCGGCTCCACGCGGCGAGGCCCGCCGTCCTCGTAGCTCACATACGAGCCGTGCCGGCAGCCCCACGCGAACGCGAGCAACGCGTCTGGTCCGTCGATCTGCGGATCGAACAAGCCGGCGAGGCGTGACACGCTTGGATTCGCGGCCGAGAGTGCGATGATCCGCGCCCACGGCCGGCGGCGGTCGATCATCGGCGTCCGCCGGAATGCCGGAGGCGTGAGCTCGTCGAGTCGCGGCGCCAGCGCAGGGTCGGTGATTGCACGCACCTCGAGCCCGCGCTTGGAGGAACCGCGAATGTCGCGGCGCGCGGCCTTGTGCAACGTCGCGAGCACTTTGGTGGACGGCCGGCGCAGGGCGATGCCGAGCGTGCGGCGATACATGCGAACCGTCGAGCTTCGCGCGAAGCCAAGGCGACGCAGCGCGTTGGTCAAACGCGCGCGGACCAGTCGATCGCGCTCGAAGATCTCGACCACGAGTCGCAGACATCGCCGGTCGCGGCGCACCAGGTCGGCGAGGGCGGTGAGCGCCGCCTCATCAGCCTGCGGCGACTCGCTTCCACCGATCCGCTCGACGCGATAGACGTGGTGTCCCGGGAGGGCGCGGCTCGTTCCGATGGACGCGCTCACCGAACGTACCGGGTCGCCCTCGACGGTGCGTGCGACAAAGAGCACCGTGTCCGCCGCACCCTGCGCGCGCTGCCACTCGGCACGCTGTGGTAGTGGCTGCTGGACGCCGCGATTCCCCAACTCCGCTTCGGCCGCCGCGCGTGCGTCGGTGAAGCCGGCGATCGATTGAACGAAGTAATGTTGCGCCGCGTCGCTCACGAGACGCCGTGGCCGCAAGGTCCACGCCCGATCCCGAACGAGCGCGAGCGCCGACGCTAGTTGTCGGAGGGTGACGGAACGAGGAACGCCGGAATCTCAGGCTCGACGTCACCGGCAAAGCGTTCGAGCGCCGGCCACTCCTGCTGGAGCAGCTCGCTGAGCAGGCGCTCCTCTTGTGGGTAGAGTCCTCGCGTGAGGTCGCCCGCCGCGATCGACCACAGAATCTCGCGGGCCTCGTGCAAGCCGATCGACTCCTGGGCGATTCGGTGTGAGCTGCGGGAAAACCAACGCTCCCCCTGACGCCACACTGCTCGGATGTAGCGGTCGTAGTCCTCGCCCGCGACGGCGCGGGGGAATCTGGACTCCATCAGAACCGTCGCGGCGATCGAACGGAAGGTGATCGGAAGTTCGTGGCGCCGACTGACACGCATCGTTAGCCTCTGTCCGGCTCGGTTCGCCAAGAGTCTCGGCACCGCAGCGGGAGGCCTACAGGCCCTCGCGGGCTCGAGTCGGCTGAGCCCGTAGACGTATGTTCATCCGCACGATAAGTTCGGGATGCTGTTCGATGCAACCTCAATGGAGGCAATTGGTTAGATCCTAGACTGTGTACGGAAACGTACACAGGCTGTTTGGCGTCCTGCCCGGGGAGTGACCGATACTCCGTTGTATCCTCAAACATCCGTCGTGTGAGTGCTGAATGAACAATTCAATGTCGAGTGCGCAGCCTACCACTCGCAATAAACTCCTCGCTGCTCTGCCACTTCAGGAGCGCACCCTCATCGAGGAGAATTCTGTTGCAGTCCCAATGAAACGGCGTGAAGTGATGTATCGTGCCGACGAGCCGATGCGGCACGTGTACTTCATCGTCGACGGGATCGCGTCGCTGATGAGCGTGATGGCCGACGGGGGCGTCGAGACCGCGACCATCGGTCGCGAAGGCATGCTCGGGATGCCGGTCTTTCACGGCGTGTACTCGACGCCGGAGCAGGCGATGGTGCAGGTGGCCGGAATGGCCTACCGAATGGACGTCGAGATTTTCCGCGAGCTTCTGCCACAGCTGCCCACCCTCGAGTGCCTGCTGCACCGGTTTTCGGTCGTGCTCTTCACCCTGGCCGCGCAGAACTCCGGGTGTAACCGGAAGCACTCGATCGAGGCGCGCTGCGCGCGCTGGCTGCTGATGGTGTCCGACCGCCTCGACATGGGCGTCATGGAGCTGACACACGACTTCGTCGCGCAGATGCTCGGCGTTCGGCGCGCGAGCGTGACCGAAACGCTGGGGGAACTGGAGCGACACGGCCTCATTCAGACGAGCCGCGGCCGCATCCGGATCATCGAGCGCGAAGGTCTGCAGAACACGGCGTGCGAGTGCTACTCCGTCATCCGCGGGGTCGTCCACCGTCTGCTCGAGACGGGCGACGGAACGTTCCCGCAGTCGCCGAAGATGCAGTTGGCGTCGGAGGGTGGCGCCGCGCGCGACTGAGGCCATCCGCTACCGCTCATCGCCCGAACCGGTCATATTGGGCGCACGATGGCTGCGCCCCAAAAACAATCGGTAGTGCTCGACGCCCGCGCATTCGCACGAACGCTCAGGCGGATGGCCGACGAGATCGTCGAACTGAACAACGGAACGGACGATCTCGTCATCGTCGGTATTCAGCGCCGGGGCGTTCAGCTCGCGGCGCATATCGTATCCACCATCTCCGACCGCGAAAAGGCCGACGTCGCGCAGGGCGCGCTGGACATCACGCTCTACCGCGACGACCTGCAGACCGTCGGCCCGCGGCCGGTCGTGGGACAGACGCAGATTCCGGTCGACATCGACGGACAGCACGTCGTGATCGTGGACGACGTGCTGTATACCGGACGAACGATCCGCGCGGCGCTCGATGAGCTCGCGGACTTCGGCCGGCCAAAGCGAATCGCGCTGGCCGTCCTGATCGACCGTGGCGGCCGAGAGCTGCCGATTCAGCCCGACATCGTCGGCAAGAAGATCTCGGCCCTCTCGTCGCAGCGCGTGGACGTCATGGTCGAGGAGCTCGACGGAAAGAACGCCGTCGTGATCGCCGAGCGCGAGGAGGACGGCGCGTGACGCCGTCGCTCGGCAAGGATCTCCTTGGGCTCGAGCCGCTGACCGGCGAGCAGATCAAGTTGGTTCTCGATACGGCCGAGCCATTCAAGGAAATCAGCGAACGGGCGATCAAGAAAGTGCCGACGCTGCGCGGCGCGACCATCGTCAACCTGTTCTTCGAGGCGTCGACGCGCACGCGCGTGTCGTTCGAGTTCGCGGAAAAGCGACTGTCCGCCGACACCGTGAACGTGGCGAGCACCGGCTCGAGCGTCACCAAGGGCGAGACGCTGGTCGATACCGCGCGGAACCTCGAGGCGATGCGGATCGACATGGTGGTGATTCGCCACGGGGCGTCGGGCGCGGCGCAGTTCCTCGCGCACCGCATCGAGTCGAACGTCATCAACGCCGGCGACGGCATGCACGAGCATCCCACGCAGGGCCTGCTCGATCTGCTCACGCTGCGCGATCATTTCGGCCGGCTGGCGGGCCTCAAGGTCTGCATCGTGGGCGACGTGCTGCATTCGCGCGTCGCGCGCTCGAACATCTGGGGCTTGAAGCGGATGGGCGCCGAGGTGGCGGTGTGCGGGCCGCGCTCGCTCTTGCCCAGCGCGATCCATGAGCTGGACGTGACCGTGTTCACGCGCGTCGAGGAGGCGATTCAGTGGGCCGACGCGCTCAACGTCCTCCGCCTGCAGCTCGAGCGCATGACGGCCGGCTACATCCCGTCGCTGCGCGAGTACAATCGCGTGTTCGGCATCTCGCGCGAGCGGCTCGAGCGGGCGCCGCACGAGGTGCTCATTCTCCACCCGGGCCCGATGAATCGCGGCGTCGAGATCGACTCCGACGTGGCCGACGGACCCTTCAGCGTGATTCTCGATCAAGTGACGAACGGCGTCGCGGTGCGCATGGCGGTGTTGTACCTGCTCGCGGGCGGACGGCCGGAGCTCGCCGAAGCGGCGAAAGGGGGAGGGAGGCGGGAAGCGGGACGGGCGAAGCGGGAGGGCGACGATGAGTGAGTCGCGAGGAGACCGAGGGGAGTCGCGCGGTGGGCCGCTGCTGCTGCGCGGCGGGCGCGTCATCGACCCCACGCAATCGCTCGACGGCATCGCCGACGTGCTGATCGTGGACGGCATGATCGAGGCGGTCGGCGGGCGCGTCAGCGGCGATCTCTCCGGGCGCGACGGTCTCGAGACCATCGACTGCGGCGGGCTGGTCGTGTCGCCGGGGTTCGTCGACGTGCACTGTCACCTGCGCGAGCCGGGGCGCGAAGAGGTCGAGACGATCGCCACCGGTGCGCGCGCCGCGGCGGCGGGCGGATTCACGGCCGTGTGCGCGATGCCGAACACCGACCCGGTGACGGACAACCAGGCGGCGGTCGGCTTCATCATCCGGCAGGCGTCCCGCGCGAACGCGTCACGCGTCTACCCGATCGGGGCGATCTCACTGGGGCAGCGCGGCGAGGCGCTCGCCGAATTCGGCGAGATGGTCTCCGCCGGCGCCGTGGCGGTGAGTGACGACGGAAAGCCGGTCGCGAGCGCGCACCTGATGCGGACCGCCCTCGAGTACGCGCGCACGTTCGGCATTCCGGTGGCGGATCACTGCGAGGAGCCGACGCTGGCGGCGGGCGGAGCAATGAACGAGGGCGTGGTGAGCGCGCGGCTCGGACTCAAGGGAATTCCCTCGGAGGCCGAGGAGATCATGGCGATCCGCGACATCCTGCTGGCGCGGCGAACGGCGGGGCACGTCCACCTCTGCCACATGAGCACGCGCGGGTCGGTCGAGCTGATTCGCTGGGGGAAGGACCGCGGCATCACCGTGACGGCGGAAGTTTGCCCGCATCACCTGTCGCTCACCGAGGACGCGGTCGAGGGCTACGACACGAACGCGAAGATGAACCCGCCGCTGCGAACGGCGGACGACGTCGCGGCGCTGCAGGACGCGGTGCGCGACGGGACCATCGATCTGATCGCGACGGACCACGCGCCGCACCACTACGACGAGAAGGAGCGCGAGTTTGCCGACGCGCCCAACGGGATCATCGGTCTCGAGACGGCGCTCGCCGTGAACATCACGTGGCTGGTCGCCACGGAGATCATCGGGCTGCCGCTGCTCGTCGAGCGCATGTCGTGCGCCCCGGCTCGCGTGTTCAAGCTGCCCGGGGGAACGCTCCGGCGCGGATCGGTGGCCGACGTGACGATCTTCGATCCGCGAGCGTCGTGGGTCGTGGACGCCTCGCGCTTCCGGTCGAAGGGCCGCAACACCCCGTACGGCGGCCGGACGTTGCAGGGCCAAACGCGCTACACCCTGGTGGGTGGGCGCGTCGTCCACCGCGCCGAAGGCTGACGCGGACCGCGGAGGGTTTCGCGGATTGCGAGCCCTTCGTGGCGCTTGCGCAAACGCAAGTTATCTTGCAAGGGCAGAGGCCGCCGGGTGCGCCACCGCACGCCGGGAAGGCGGTGAACGAGCCGATTGTGTGCCGTCGCGCGGGGATGACCGATGACCGATTCGCAGAGCTCGTTGAACGAAGTCCCGGCGCTTCTCGAAGAGCGCCGCCGGTACGAAATGTGGCTTGCCGCGTTGGAAGCGCGGCGGGAGTCGACGCCACCGCACGTCTTCGATCGTGTGCAAGCCGACTATCGCGCGCGCTTGCAGCGCGTCGCCGAGCAACTGGCGTCGCACCGGCAGGCGATCGAGGAAGAGCGAGGCCATCTGCAATCGCGCGTCTCGCTGCTCGCGGCGGAGGAAGGCCTCCGGCGCGACGAGCGCGCTGAGCTGGAGCTCCGCACCCACGTGGGCGAATTGATCGGCGTCGAAGCAGACACCGCGTTCGGAGCGGTGGATCAGGCGATCGGTCAGCTCGTGGGTGAGCGACAGGGACTCGCGTCGCGGATCGCCGAGCTCGAGTCGCTCCTCACCGACAGGCCCGCGCAAGCGTCCGTGGAACCGGAGACGGGGCCGAGCGCATCGAGCGCCGAGCAAGCGCCGGCCGAGGTTCACGCGTCGACCGATTCGCCCGCCGAGGCGCACGACGAACCGGTGGCGGAAGTCGCGGCACCGGCGCCTGCGTCGGACGTGGCGGTGGCCGTCGTGCAATCGGTGGAGCCGTCTCTACCGGCCGCCGCCGCGCCAGCCCCTGCCGCGCCCAAGCCAGAAGTGCCGCCTTCCGCGCTACCGCCGGATGCCGCGCCGCGTGCGCGCGGGGCGCGCGGATCGTTCGATGAGCTCGCGTTCCTCAGCTCCGTCGTGGGAAAGAACGAGGGCGGTGCCGTCGCAACCAAGAAGGAGGTCGTCGGCGCCGCGCCGAAGGCGGATGGGCCGCTCGTCGAGCGACGGAGCAGCGAGCCGCTCCTCAAGCCACCCATCGGCATCGTGCAGGAGGAGAATGGGGGCGAGTCGCTGCTCGCCGGGGTGGAGAACGCCAGGCTCGCGACCGGCGAACATCCGCTCGCGGCGAACGTGCCGGCCAACACGCCGATCGTGCTGCGTCCGTCCACCACGCTCGAGCAGGCCAAGACGCTCAAGTGCAACGAGTGCGGCGGAATGAACTATCCGACGGAATGGTATTGCGAACGGTGCGGCGCCGAGCTCGCCGCCCTGTGAGACGCGGGCTCGGCACTCGCACGCGCGGAGTGCTGGACTAGAAACGACGAGGGACCGCAGTCGCGATGACGGCGGTCCCTCGATGCATTTGCGGCATTTGTGCGACTGAATGTCGGGGCGCCGACCGCGAGCCCCGACGACCGATTACGCTTTGGCCTTGCTCAGGGTGCTCTTGTGACGCGCGGCCGTGTTCCGATGAATGAGGCCCTTGCGCGCGGCGCGATCGAGCAACGTGGTGGCGGCGAGCTTCGCGGCGGGCGTGGCGCTGGGGTCCTTCGCCTTCTTGAGGGCAGTCCGCAGGGCGGAACGCTGCGCACGGTTGCGCACGGTCGCCGCGCGCGACTTACGCATGTTCTTCTTGGCGGATGCGATATTCGGCACGAAACTGAGTCTCCAAAGGACAGTGGAATCGCGAGATTCGCGAAGGGTGGAACCTATGAATCGACGTGGCGAAAGTCAAGGCAGGATAACGCTTTGACACGCGTTGACACGGTCACTACGTTTCGCACCGATCGGTCCTCGGCGGCCCGTCTCCATCGCCCCGCGCCCCCTCGCACAGCCGACGTTGCACTATCAGGATCTGCTGTTCTTCGTGCCGGTGCTGCTGTTCTCCGTGATCGCGCACGAGATCGCGCACGGCTATGCGGCACTCAAGCAGGGCGACACCACCGCCCTGATGTTGGGTCGGCTGACATGGAATCCGATCAAGCACATCGACCCGTTCATGACGATTCTGCTGCCGGCGCTGCTCTTCGCGACCACCGGCGGACGGGTGATGCTCGGCGGCGCCAAGCCGGTGCCGGTCAATCCGTCGAACTACCGCAACCACAAGCGCGGCGACATCATCGTCTCGCTGGCGGGCGTCTTCGTGAATCTGCTCATCGCGCTCGGCGCGGTGATTCTGTTCGTCGTGGTCGGGCTGGTGGGACGCGCGGCGCCGGCCACCGCCTCGCCGCTCGCATTCGTGCAGGTGATGATGCGCGTGGCGGTGGAGCTCAACCTCCTGCTGCTCGCGTTCAACCTCATTCCGATTCCGCCGCTCGACGGCTCGCACGTGTTGAAGTACGTGCTGCCGCCGGCGTGGGCGATTCGCTATCAGCAAATCGGTCCGCTCGGGATCATCCTTCTCATCGTGCTGCTGCAGTCGGGCGGGGGCGTGCTGAACACGTGGATGCGCCCGGCGTTCGCGTTCGGAAGTCTTCTGTTGCGCTGGGCGGATCCGTTCACGCTCCCGGCGCCCCACTGGTTGAGTTGACCCCACCCCGCCGATGACCGTCGCCTACTCGCCCGACGCCTACACGGCCCCCAGCGATTCCAGCTTCGTCGTCGAGCTGACGGCGTTCTCCGGGCCGCTGGATCTGCTCCTGTCGCTGATCCGCGAGGAGCAGGTCGACATCTACGACATTCCAATCGCGCGCATCTGCGAGCAGTTCGTGATTCGCATTCGCACGCTCGGACTGAACGAGGCCGCCGAGTACCTCGAGATGGCGGCGCGTCTGCTGCGCATCAAGGCGCAGCTGCTGCTGCCGCGCAACGACGAGGAGGCCTGGGAAGATCCGCGAGCCGAGCTCGTACGCCGGCTCCTCGAGTATCAACAGATGCGCGAGGTGGTGGACGTCCTCGAGCGCCGCGGCGAGGAGCGGCGAAACCAGTTCGCGCGCGCCTACCTGCCGCAGTCGGCAGTCGCGCCGCAGGCGCCGCTTGCGCTCTCGCTCGCCGAACTGCTGTCGGCGGTGGATCGCGTGCTGCGCGCCGTTCGCCAGCCGAACATTCACGAAGTGGTGCCACGGTCCATCGACATCCCGGGCGCCATCCTCGTGATCCGCTCCGTCCTCGCGCTGCGCGCGAGGATTCTCTGGACGGAGCTCGTGGAGCACACCGCCGAACCGTGGGAAATCCTGTCGACGCTTCTCGGTCTCCTCGAGCTCGCGAAGCTCGGCGAGCTCCGAGTCGCCCAGCCGAGACCATTCGCCAACGTGGAGATTTCCCGTGACGCCGCTAGCGAAGCTGCTTGAGGCGGCGCTCTTCGCCAGCGCGCGCCCGATCGCGAGCGAAGAGCTCGCGGTGCTCGACCCCGACGCCTCGCGCGCCGAGGTGCAATCCGCGCTCGACGAGATTCGGGAGCACTACGATGTCGAGGGACACGGCGTCGAGCTCGTGGAGATCGGCGGCGGCTGGCAGATCCTGACGCGCGCCGAGTACACGGAAGCGATCGAGCGGGCGCAGCTCGCGGCGCGGCCGGCGCGCTTGTCCGGTGCGTCGCTGGAGACGCTGGCGATCATCGCCTACCGGCAGCCGATCAGCCGGGCCGAGATCGAGGAGATTCGCGGCGTGGCCGTGGGCGGCGTGCTCAAGACGCTTCACGAGCGCGGATTGATCGACGTCGTCGGTCGCGCCGAGGGGCTCGGGCGTCCGCTGCTCTACGGCACGACGCCGGTGTTCCTCGAGCATTTCGCGCTGCGTCACCTCGAGGAACTGCCGCGCGCCGACGAGCTGGCGATCGCGCTGCGCGTGCAGCGCCCCGAGCCCGCTCCGGACTCCGAGCCCGTCGGCGCGGCGGACGCGGTCGAATAATGTCCGAGACGATGCGGATCCAGCGCGCGCTGGCTCGCGCGGGAGTCGCGTCGCGGCGCAAGGCCGAAGAGCTCGTGACGGCGGGGCGCGTCCAGGTCAACGGTGTGGTGGCGCACACGGGGCAGCCGGTGGATCCGTCGCGCGACGCGATCGTCGTCGACGGCAAACCGCTCGCGGCGCCGCGGGTGGCGGAGTGGTTCGTGCTCAACAAGCCGTCGGGCGTGATGACCACGCGGTCGGATCCCGACGGACGGCGCACGGTGTTCGACCTCGTGCCGTCGATTCCGGGCCTGACCTACGTCGGTCGCCTCGACTACCTCACCGAGGGCGTGCTGCTGCTGACGACGGACGGCACCGCGGCGCACCGCTTGTCGCATCCGAGCAGCGAAGTGGAGCGCACGTATGTGGCGACGGTCACAGGCAAGGGCGACGACGCCGTGCAAGTTGCGAGGCGCGGCGTGACGCTCGAGGATGGGCCCGTGCGGCCGACCCGCGTCGAGGCTCGCAAGCTGGGCCGCGACCGGTGGGACTTCGAGGTCACGATCACCGAAGGACGCAAGCGCGAGGTGCGGCGCCTGTGTTCGGCGTTGGGGCTCGGCGTCGAGCGACTGGTGCGCACGCGTTTCGGCCCGGTGGAGCTCGGCGATCTGCCGAGCGGGGAGGCGCGGCGCCTCACGCCAAGGGAACGATCCGCGCTCGGTGTCCTAATGGCGAGCGGCACCTGACCTTTCTGGTGGGGTAGGAGCCGGAACAGCCTCTGCGTACTCTCAGTGCACGACAGATGGACCGCGGTACGCGACCTCGACCTTCAACTCCCGCAGAACGTGGCAACTCAAGTTTCAACCGCGGCGGATTCCCGGCTCATTCAAGATGTCGCGCGCCAAGTCGCGCGGCGCGTCGTGGGGCAGGACTACATGGTCGACCGGCTGCTGATCAGCCTTCTCACCGGCGGACATGTGCTCCTCGAGGGCGTTCCCGGGCTGGCGAAGACGCTGACCGTTCGCACGCTCGCCGAGACGATCGACACGACGTTCCATCGCATTCAGTTCACGCCTGACCTGCTGCCGGCCGACGTCCTCGGCACGCAGGTCTATGACCAGTCGACCGGGCAGTTCTCGGTCAAGCGCGGGCCGATCTTCGCGAACATCATCCTCGCGGACGAGATCAACCGCGCGCCGGCCAAGGTGCAGGCGGCGCTGCTCGAGGCGATGCAGGAAAAGCAGGTGACGATCGGCGGCACGACGTTCAAGCTCGAGGAGCCGTTTCTCGTGCTCGCGACGCAGAATCCGATCGAGCAGGAGGGCACCTATCCGCTGCCCGAGGCGCAGGTCGACCGGTTCATGCTCAAGCTGCGGGTCGGCTATCCGTCGCGTGACGAAGAGAAGGAGATCATGCGCCGCATGGCGAGCGGCGATCCGATCGAGGTCGACGCCGTGGCGGCACCGGCCGCGATTCTCGACGCGCGGCACCGCATCACCGAGCTGTATATGGACGATCGCATCATGGACTACATCGTCGACATCGTGCACGCGACGCGCGAGCCGGCGGCGGCGGGCTTGGCCGATCTCACCCCGCTGATCGAGTTCGGCGCGAGTCCGCGCGCGACGATCGCGCTCGCGCAAGCGTCCCGCGCGCACGCGTTCCTCCGCGGCCGCGCGTTCGTGACGCCCGACGACGTCAAGGCGATCGCGCCGGACGTGCTCCGGCACCGCGTGCTCACGACGTACGAGGCTGAAGCGGAGGAAGTGACGAGCGATCAGATCGTGCAGCGGGTGTTGGCGAAGATCGAGAGCCCGTGATGCGGAACGCGGGAAGAGGGAAGCGGGAAGAGGGGGGATGAGGGATGGGGTTCACACTCTTCCGACGCAAACGGAAAACGGGAAACGGTCGGGACCCGCGGGATGAACAGCCGCGGCCGACGATCGTCGCGACACATCCAGCCGCCGCGGTGCCGCCCGAAGTGTTGCGACAGGTCAAGCTGCTCGAGCTGCGCACACGCGGGCTCGTGAACTCGCTGTTCACCGGCGAATACCGCTCCGTGTTCAAGGGGCAGGGGATGGAGTTCGCCGAGGTGCGCGAGTATCAGGCGGGCGACGAGGTCCGGAGCATCGACTGGAACGTGACGGCGCGCATGCAGCGGCCGTACGTCAAGCGCTACATCGAGGAGCGCGAGCTCACCGTGATGCTGGCCGTCGACGTCTCCGGATCCGAGCGCTTCGGGACGCGCCGCCGGTTCAAGAGCGAGGTGGCGTCGGAGCTTGCGGCGGTGCTGGCGATGTCGGCCATTCGGAACAACGACCGCGTTGGCGGCGTGATGTTCACGGACACCATCGAGCACGTCGTGCCGCCGAAGAAGGGAAGGCGCCAAGCGCTGCGACTCATTCGCGACATCCTCGCGTTCGAGCCAAAGGGACGCGGCACCGATATCGCCGGTGCGACCGAGTACCTGACGAAGATGCTGACGAGGAAGGCCGTCATCTTCCTCGTCTCCGACTTTCAGGGACCGGACATCGAACGTCCGCTGAAGCTGCTCGCGCAGCGCCACGACGTGGTCGCGGTGACGCTCGAGGATCCGAGCGAACGCGCGCTGCCCGACATCGGCCTGGTGCGCTTCGTCGACCCCGAGACGGGCGAGATGTTCGATGTCGACACGAGCAACGCCGGCGTGCGCACGCAGTTCGACACCTACGTCTCCGCCGAGGCCGACCGGCGCCGCCACCTGCTGCGCCGCCTGGCGATCGACGAGATCCCCGTGAAGACGAACGAGGGGATCATGGATCCGCTGCTCCGGTTTTTTCGCACGCGGGAGCGGAGGATTCGGAAATGACGCGGCGACCCTTCGGGATCGCGCTGCTCGTCGCGGGAGCGCTCACCGCGGCCTCGCGCGCCCCGGCGCAACTATTCCCGGTCAAGTCCGGCGTGATCGTGGCGCCCGACTCCGTTCGCGTCGCCGATCCCTTCCGCGTGACCGTCGGCATTCGTGCGCCGGTCGGCGCGACGATCGAGTTTCCTCGCACGACGGATTCGACGTCGGCGGTGCAGTCGATCGACCCGGTCTCGGTGCGCACGAGCGCCGACACGACGGCGGCCGAGCAGTACGCCGACTACCGCGTGGCCGCCTGGGACGTCGGGTCGCAGGCCGTTCGTCTTCCCGATGTGATCGTCCGCTACAACGGCGCCGAGCGACGCATTCGGCTGGCGGGGACCGTCTTCGTGCGCAGCGTGCTGCCCGCCGACACGGCGCAACGAAAGCCGAAGCCGCCGCGCGACGTGATCGAGGTCAATCCCTTCCCGTGGTGGTTGCTGGCCGCGATCATCGCGGCGCTCATCGCCATCGGACTTCTGATCTGGTGGTGGATTCGGCGCCGCCGGCGTCCGAAGCCCGTGGTCGTGTTGGATCCGTTCGAGCGTGCCGTCGCCGAATTCCAGCGCATCGAAGCGCTCGGGTTGCTCGACGCCGGTGAGCGCGGCCGGTACGTGGCGCTGACCATCGAGGTGCTGCGCGACTATCTGGCCGCGCGATACGCCGAGGCGATGCTCTCGCTCACGAGCACCGAGCTCCAGCGCGCGGCGCGCGCGCTGCCGCACGTGCCGGTCGACCGTCTGACCCGGCTGCTCACCGACGCGGATCTCATCAAGTTCGCCAGGCGCCCGGTGAGCACCGAGCGCGCGCGGGAGATCGGCCGGGAGGCGCGGATCATCGTCAACGAGGAGCACAAGGCATCGCGCGTCGTTCCGGCGCAGGAGGCCGCCGCGTGATCTCGTTCGGCTCGATTCAGTTCGCGTCCAGCTGGGTCCTCGGCCTACTCCTCGTGCTGCCGATCTGGTGGATCATTCGCCGCCGGCAGCGTCCGAGCGCCATCGTCTTTTCGCGCGTCGGCGTGCTCAAGGCCGGGCCACGCGCCGGGCGCCGGACGACGCTGATCCTGTTCGTTCTGCGCAACCTGCTGTTGGCGTCGACGATCGTCGCGCTGTCGCGGCCGCGGGCCGGCGCGCACGCCGAGGATCAAACGAGCGAAGGCATCAACATCGTCCTCGCGATCGATCTTTCGAGCTCGATGCTGGCCCAGGACTTCCAGCCGCAGAACCGGCTCGAGGTGGCGAAGGACGTGGTGAAGCGCTTCATCGCGGCGAGGGCGAGCGACCGGATCGGGGTCGTCGCGTTCGCGGCCGAGGCGCTGACGCAGGTGCCGCTGACGACCGACTACCCGGTCGTCAACGCGGCGGTCGACAACCTGGCGGCGGGGCAGCTGGAAGACGGCACGGCGATCGGCACGGCGATCGCGACGGCGGCGAACCGGCTGCGCGACGCGCCGGGCCGGTCGCGCGTGATGATTCTGCTCACCGACGGCGAGAACAATCGCGGCGCGATCGACCCGCGGACGGCGGCCAAGGCCGCGGCGGTCTTCGGCATCAAGATCTACTCGATCGGCGTCGGCACCGAGGGCATGGCGCCGGTGCCGGTGGGCCGCGGGTTGTTCGGCCTGAGGTACGAGAACCGGCTCGTGCGGATCGACGAGCCGCTGCTCGTGGACATCGCCAAGACGACCGGCGGGCGCTACTACCGCGCTCGCGACGCGGCCGCTCTGCAGCGCATCTACGACGAGATCAACCAGCTCGAGCGCGAGCCGGTGCGCACCCGCTCGTACGTGCGCTACACGGAGCTGTTCCGCTGGCCGCTCTATCTGGCGGTGGCCGTGCTGGTCATCGAGCTGTTGCTTGCCGCCCGGCGAGGGCCGCTGCCATGAGCGATGTGATGTTCGACTATCCATATCTCCTGGCGATGGCGGCGGTGTTGCCCCTGCTCGCCGTCTGGGTCGTGCGGCATGCATACCAACAGCGGCGGGCGCGGCTGAACCGGCTGGGCAGCATGGACGTCGTCTCACGGTTGATTCCGCCACATACGCTCCTCCCGCCCGGGTGGCGCATGGCGCGTCTTGGCCTGGCAAGTGCACTCGTCGGTGTCGCGGTCGCCGGCCCGCGGTGGGGCGACGAGCGCAGCGTCGTCCGCTCGCGCGGCATCGACATGTGTCTGGCGCTCGACGCGTCGCTCTCGATGATGGCGCAGGATGAGCGTCCGAGCCGTCTCGAGCGTATGAAGGAAGAGGTGCGCCGGCTGCGCGCGGCGTCGCCCGGCGACCGGATGTGCGTTCTCGTCTTCGCGGGACGGAGCTACGTCCTGTCGCCGCTCACGATCGACGAGGGGGCGCTGGATCTGTTCCTGGACAATCTCGACCCGTCGGTCGTGGGCCAGGCCGGCAGCTCGCTCGCGCGAACGATCCGCCAGGGCGTGGATTTGTTGACGCTCACGAACAGTGGCGCGGATCGCGCGCTAGTCGTCATGAGCGATGGGGAGGCGTTCGAGCCCCTCGAGGACATTCAGAGCGAGGCGAAGCGGGCCGGGGATCAGGGTATCAGCGTCGTCACCGTGGGATTCGGCACGACGACCGGCGCCACGATCACCATCAAGCAGTCTGACGGATCGACGACGCTCAAGAAGGACGAGAATGGGAACACCGTCGTGACGCAGTATCATCCGGAAACGCTCAAGGCCGCGGCCGACGCGGCCCGCGGCACGTTCATCGACGCGGCCGCCACCGACAAGGCGTCGCGCGTCAAGTCCGCACTGTCGACGCTGCGCACCCAAGCGCGCGCGAGCCTCGGCGGCGAGAGCAAGACGCCGCGCTACCAGTGGTTTCTGTTTCCAGCGTTCGCCCTGCTGCTGCTCGACACCCTGCTCCTCGAGCGGCGCGGCCGCCGCCGGCCGAGTGCCGCCGCCGCGCACACGGCGGCCGCGGCCTCCGTGCTCTTCGTACTGTCGCTCAACGGTTGCATCGGACTGACGCGGACTCAACAGGCCGTCGCCGCCTACCGCCGAAATCAGTTCATGGAGTCGGCGTCGTTGTTCCGCGACGCCATCACTGCGGGCGACAAGACCGAGCAGACCCTCTACAACTTCGGCACCGCGCTGGTCGCGGGCGATTCGACGGCGAGCGCCGCCGAAGCGCTCGAGCGCGTGATCGATTCGAAGGACGACGAGCTCCGCTTCCGCGCGCTGTTCAACCTGGGGCTGGCGCACTTGAAGCCGGGCCTCGCCGCGCCGTCCGGCCAGGACAACGGGCAGCTGGACTCGACGCTCGCCGTCTATAAAAAGGCGCTCATGATGCGCCCCGGCGACCTCGACGCGAAGTGGAACTACGAGCTCGCGCTGCACAAGAAGAAGGAGAGCGGCGGCGGCGGCGGCGGCGGTGGGGGTGGCGGCAGCAACCAGTCTCCGCGCGGCCAGGCGCCGCAGCCGCAGGGCGGCCTCGGACAGCAACAGGCCGAACAGCTGCTGGGCAGCGCGGCCCGCGAAGAGCGCGACGTGCAATCGAAGAAGCAGAAGCAGAACCGCGTCGAGCCGCCGCCTGGAGGAAAGGACTGGTGATCGGCGCCCTGCTCGTCGTCGCGCAGCTCGCCATCGTCGCGCACGCCCCGGATACGGCGTCGACGTGCGACGCGATCGAGATCAGCATCGCCGTGAGCGCGCCGGGCGGTGTCGCGCCGACGGTGATCGCGCCGTCGCTGTTTCCGTTCGACGTGCTTCGCTCGTCCGGCACACCGCACGTGACGTACGACACACGGGGGCCGGGCTCGATCGTCGCAGAGTACCGGTACGTGATCACCACCGATCGCGTCGGCACGTTCGCCATCGAGCCGTTCGAGGCACGGCTTGGCGGCTCCACCGCCCGGTCGCGGCCGATATTCATCGCGGTCCGTCAGGCGACCCGCGGGAACGTGCCGACGGTGATCGCGCGGGCGCGGGTCGACACCAGCCTCGACGTCAACTTCCACGCATTGTCGGTGCCCGAGACCGTGTACGTCGGCCAGCAGGCCAACTATGAGGTTGCAGTCTTCTTGAATGAGACTGTTCGCGACCGGCTGCGCCGCAACCCCACGTTCTTTCCGCCAGACATGCAGTCGATGCTGGCGTACGATCTGCCCGTGCGCGCCGATCCGCCGCGCCGCCAGGTCGGTTCGCACTGCTTCGATGCGCTCGTCTACCAGCGGGCGCTCTTTCCATTGATGCCGGGGCGTTTCTCGATTCCGCCGGCGCAGCTCGTCTACTCGCTTCCGCTGTCGGCGAGCTTCTTCAGTCGCGAAGAGACGCACGAGCTGCAGACCGACAGCACGGTGGTCGTGGCGATCGAGCCGCCCTCGCAGGGGCGTCCGGCCGACTACGGCGGCGCGGTGGGGAGCCTGCGCGTCGCCGCCAAGCTCGACACCGCGGCCTCTCGCGTCGGCGATCCGATGCGGCTCACGGTTCGCGTGTCGGGCACGGGCAACGTCAAGCTCTTTCCGCGACCCGCCGTGGGCGTGCCGTGGGGATCGCTCGTCAAAGGCGACGAGCGGGTCCAGGTCGACACGACGGCGCGGCGCATCGCCGGGGCGAAGGAGTTCGATTGGGTGCTCACCCCGAGGATCGCCGGCGAGCTCGATCTACCTCCCATTCACTACTCGTACTTCAATCCTGACTCCCGCCGGTACGAGGTCGCGACGACGGGCACCGCGCACGTGCGCGTCGCTCCCGGCGCCCTCGCTTCGGCGGACACCGTCAAGGGCGAGACCCTCCTGCCGCTGCGAACCAGATACCGCGGGGCGCCACGAGCTCCGCTGCACGAGCATCCCGTGTTCTGGGCGTTCCTCGCGCTCGCGCCGCTGCCGGCATTGTCATTCGGCGCGCGCGAACGCCGGCGGCGCGCCGAGGCGCTCCGCCCGGTGAATCGCGGCGCGCGACTCGATGGTCTCGCACGCGCCCGAGGAACCCCGGATGCGACGGAGGTGCGCCGCGCGTACGCGGGGGCGCTCGCCGAACGACTCAACCTCGAGGCGGAGAGCTTCACCCGGCCGACCGCGCTCGCGCGCGCGCTGCGTCGTCGCGGCGTGTCGACCGAGCTCGCGACCGACGCCGAGCGATTCCTGCGCGAGCTGGACGAGGCGGCGTTCGCCCTGCACGGCAAGCTCCCGGCGCGTGCGGCCGAGCGTGCCGCCGAGATCTATCGCGCCGTGGACGGCGAGGCGTTGTCGAAGTCCCAGATCTCGCTGCGCAACGGTGGTCTGATCGTCATCGCGCTGTTCTGCACTGGCGTGGCGACGGCGCGCGCGCTCGACATTGCGACCGCGCGGAGCGCCTTCGACGCCGGCGTCGCGGCATACGATCGGCACGATTTCGTCGCGGCGCGCGAAGCGTTCATCGCGTCGGTCGTGGCCGAGCCGAACGCGCCGGATGCGTGGGCGGACCTCGGCACCGCGGCGTGGGCGGTGGCCGACACGGGCCGCAGCGTCGCGGCCTGGCAGCGCGCGCTTCGCATCGAGCCGCTGGCGTCCGACGTGCGCGACCGGGTGGAGCTGGTACACGCGCTGCCCTGGTCGTCGTCCGGCTATGTGCCGCCGCTGCCGCCATCGTGGTTGTTCGATTTCGCGGCGCTGCTCTGGTGCAGCGCGTGGATCGCGGCGGCGCTTCGCGCGCGCCGCGGCGAGCGCGCGACCAATCGCCGTCTGGCGACGCTCGCCGTCGGCGCCGGCGTCGTGGCGATTCTCGGGTTCGGGCTCGCCGAGCGCATGTCGGGACGACATGCCGCCGTCATGCGGCGCACCGCATCGCTCAACGTGGATCCGCAGCTCGGCAGCGAGCGCGGGGCGACGGCGATCATCGGTGAGGTCGTGCGCGTCACCGGACGGCAGGGCGCCTGGAGCCGCGTCGCCCTCGACGACGGCCGGGACGGGTGGATCGAGAACGCGCTCCTGGTGTCGCTCGACGCAAAGGACGCGGCGCAGACGATCGTCGCGAACTGACGCGACCGACGGTAACTTCCGGCGGTGCCCGTCGCCTCGCCTCCGCGCATCGCCGTTCTTCCCAGCGCCGTCGCCGATCAAATCGCGGCTGGTGAGGTCGTCGAACGGCCGGCGTCGGTGGTCAAAGAGCTGATCGAAAACGCCCTCGACGCGGACGCGACGTCGATCGAGCTCGCGATCGAGGAGGGGGGCCGGCAGCTGATCCGCGTGAGCGACGACGGGTGCGGCATGCCGCGCGACGATGCCGTGCTGTCCCTCGAGCGACACGCGACGTCGAAGATCCGCACGGCACACGATCTCGTCGGCGTTCGCAGCTTCGGCTTTCGCGGTGAAGCGCTCGCCGCCATCTGCTCGGTGTCGCACCTCGAGCTCGAGACGGCGCCGGACGACGGCGTGGGCACGATCGTGCGCGCTGCGGGCGGTGTCGTGTTGGAGGTCGGCGAGGCCGCGCGACGGCGCGGCACGACCGTGAAGGTCTCGCGGCTGTTCTACAACGCGCCGGCCCGGCTCAAGTTCCTGCGCGGTGCGCGCTCCGAGTGGCGCGCCATCCTCGACGTCGTCGGGGCGATGGCGCTCACGCGGCGCGACGTGCGCGTGGCGCTCACGCACGACGGCAAAGCGGTGCTCACGCTTCCCGCCGCCCCGCGCCTGCGCGACCGTTTGGCGGCGGTGTACGGCACCGCGTTCGCCGGCCGGCTGCTCGACGTCGACGACGTGAGCGGCACGACGCACGTCGCCGGTCTGCTCGAGCGGCCCGCCGATGTCGGCACGGCCACGCGACGCGTGTTCGTCTCGGTGAATCAGCGCGCGGTCCGCGATCAGGGACTCGTGCGCGCCGCGGAGGCGGCGTATCGCTCGACCATCCCGTCCGGCGTTCGCCCGACGATGTTCCTCGAGATCGTCGTCGCCGCCGACTCGGTCGACGTCAACGTCCATCCTGCCAAGGCCGAGGTCCGCTTTCGCGATCGCTGGCAGATCGAGCGCGCCGTCGAGACGGCGGTGCGCCGCGCACTCGGCACCTTCGACGCAGGCGCCACCTTCGGACGACCGGCGTGGCTTCCACCGGGGCTCGCCCCGGCGCCCGCAGCCACGCCGCCGGTCGTCGATCTCGACGCGCTGGCGTCGCCCACGTCGCCCACGGAGGATGGGCTGTTCGAAGCGGAGGAGGCGGACGACGCGTCGTCCGACGTGCCGCCGCTCACGCAGCTGCATCGCACGTACATGATGTTCGAGCACGATCAGGGTGTCGTGCTCATCGACCAGCACTCCGCGCACGAGCGCGTGCTGTACGAGCAGTTCCTGCGGACGCTCGAAGGCGGGGAACAGCCGTCACAGCGGCTGCTTTTTCCGATGACGCTGCACTTGGGACCCGCCGAGGCGGACGCGTTCGAGCAGCATCGCGAGCTGTTCGAGCAACTGGGGTTCGAGATCGAGGGATTCGGAGGGCACACGCTCCTCGTGCGCGCGGTGCCGATGCCGCACCCGCGCTTCGACGCCGAACGCTGTCTGCGCGAGACGCTCGCCACGCTCACCGGTGATCGCGAGTCGGGCGCGCACGCGCGCCACGAACGATTGGCGGCGACCGTTGCGTGCAAGGCGGCCATCAAGGCCGGCGACCTGCTCGCGCCCGGCGAAATGCGCGCGCTCTTCGTCGCGCTGCGTGATACGACGCTCCCCGCGCACGACGTGCACGGGAGGGCCACGATCGTCCACCTGACGTGGGACGAGATTGAGCGACGATTCGGCCGGCGGTGAGATTGCCGTCATCTGCGGCCCGACCGCGGCCGGAAAGAGCGCGGTCGCGATGTGGCTCGCGACCCAGGCCCCGGTAACGATCGTCAGTGCGGATTCGCGCCAGGTCTACCGCGGCTTCGACATTGGTACGGCCAAACCGTCAGCTGCGGATCGTGCCCTCGTGCCGCACCGAGGACTCGACGTGGCCGATCCCACCGAGCGGTATTCGTCCGCCGCCTGGGCGGCGGCCGCGGACTCGTGGATCGACGAAGCGCGCCGCGCCTCGCGAACGCCATTGGTCGTCGGAGGGACTGGTCTCTACCTGCGCGCGCTGTTCGATCCGCTGTTCGAGGAGCCGGCGCTCGATCCGGCGAAACGCGCCGAGCTTCACGCGGCGCTCGCGCCCCTCGAGACGGCCGAGCTTCGCCGCTGGGTGGACGCGATCGACCCGGCTCGCGCGCATTTCGGCCGCACGCAGCTCCTACGAACGATCGAAGTCGCCTGCCTGGCCGGAGGCCGGATGAGCGAGCTCCATCGCGCGCGCGCGCGGCCGCCCCGTTGGCGCGCCCGCTATCTTCTGGTGGATCCGGGGCCGGTGCTCGCCGCGCGCATCGGCGACCGGATCGGTGCGATGCTCGACCACGGGTGGCCCGACGAGGTGCGGAGGCTGATGGAGACGATTCCCGAACATGCCCCGGCGTGGACCGCCACCGGCTACGACGCCGTGCGCCGGCTGGTGCGCGGCGAGCAGGCGCGCGACGCCGCCCATGAGGAAATTCTGATCG
>Ga0326726_10000728_pt1 | contig 30278 bp, 18 predicted proteins | sample MHFenrmetagenome_2_FD_207603 | JGI IMG/M metagenome (GOLD analysis project Ga0326726, IMG submission 207603) | Lab enriched peat soil microbial communities from Michigan Hollow, Ithaca, NY, United States - MHF15MN | ecosystem: Environmental > Terrestrial > Soil > Wetlands > Peat | place: USA...
TTGTCGTCAAGAAAAAGTTCAGTGCGGGGCAGACCGCTCGAATTAAGGAAATATTTCTCAGTATCGATAAAATATGTATTTCTGTGGCTCTCGCAGATCTCTTTTATCATTCCGTTGGCTTCCTTGATCTCGGGCCATACAGCCCACCTTGAAGGAGTAGGAGTGATGCTTATCCAGAAAACCGGTGTATCGGTAAATTTTCTCCGGATTATATACAGAGTTTTCCTGAATAATTGTGATACCTCAAGGGGACTTTTATCATTTTCATTTCCCGAGATATCATTTGCCACAAAGATGACAATTGCCTGGCAGGGATGAGGATAAATTATCCTGTCGGCATAAACGGTGAAATCGCTCAGTTTTGCACCGCCGTAACCCCTCTGGATAACATTGTAAGGCATCATATCCTTCCCGATGGTCGACCAGAGCCTTATGCTTGAACTTCCGGCAAACAATATTGCATCTGAAGGATAAGATTTTGATATGTCGAGCTGTTCAAATTTCTCAATATCACCTTCCCATGCCTTAACTTCCGGAAGTTGCCTGTACTTGCTTAATGGTGCACAGGATACTAATATTATTAAAGCTGTCAGGATAAAACTACGTCTCATGGCATCAGATTTTATTTCCATAAAGGTAGCTGTAATTTGTTAAAATAATATAATTATACACTCTCCCGGATTAAAGATTTGCTTCATGTAATATTAAAATAATTTACTTTACATAAAAAAAAGTTACGTTTGTACAAGCTAAACTATCTTTTCGTACCAAGTTAGAAAATCAGATGTCAAAAAGTAAACTGCTTCTCACGAAGCCACTGGGTCAGTTGATGGAAGAATCAAAGGAATCCGGCGGCTTAAAACGGTCATTAACTGCTCTTAATCTAACAACCCTTGGCATTGGAGCTATAATAGGTGCGGGGATTTTTGTGCTTACAGGACAGGCGGCAGCTCAGTATGCAGGTCCTGGTATAGTTATTTCGTTTATTATTTCAGGACTTGCGTGCGGGTTTGCCGGATTATGCTATGCCGAATTCGCTTCAATGATCCCTATTGCCGGAAGCGCCTACACATATTCGTATGCAACCCTCGGAGAGTTCCTTGCATGGATAATAGGCTGGGATCTTATCCTTGAATACCTTTTTGCCGCTTCAACCGTATCTGTCGGCTGGTCGGGTTATGTGGTAAGCTTCCTGAAAGATCTTAATATAAATATCCCTGCCCAATTTACAGGTGCGACTGGCCATGTTCTGGTAAACGTCCCCGATATGGGATGGAAGCCTTTAACAGATGCTTTTGCTCAGACATTAGCCGCAACAGGTATTAATGTTGATTCTCTTGCTCATGTTACCTGCATTCTTAATCTCCCGGCCATGTTCATAGTGGCATTATTGTCAACACTGCTTGTAATTGGAATAAGGGAATCGGCCAACTTCAATAATGTTATGGTAATAACAAAAGTATCAGTTATTATACTTTTCATTGCAATAGGCTTTATGTTTGTTAAATCGGGAAATTGGCATCCTTTTATACCGGCAAACCAGGGTGAATTCGGAAAATTCGGATTAAGCGGAATTCTCCGGGGGGCAGGAGTAATTTTCTTTGCATATATAGGATTTGATGCGGTATCGACTGCAGCTCAGGAGGCAAAAAATCCTAAGAAAGACATGCCGATTGGAATTCTTGGGTCTCTTGGGATTTCAACAGTTCTTTACATACTTGTTGCTATTGTACTTACCGGGATTGTCAGTTACACTACACTGAATGTTCCGGATCCGGTTGCAGTCGGTGTGGATGCTATGGGGAAAGGGATGTTCTGGCTGAGACCTATTGTAAAAATTGCTGCAATTGCCGGATTGAGCTCCGTAATTCTCGTTATGCTATTGGGCCAGCCAAGAATCTTTTTCACGATGGCAAAAGATGGTTTGCTCCCGCCGGTATTTTCAAAGGTACATCCCAGATTTAAAACACCTTATATCAGTACAATTGTTACCGGTTCTGTGGCAATGATAATCGCCGGAATACTTCCAATCAGTATACTTGGGGAACTGGTATCTATTGGAACATTGCTCGCTTTCATTATTGTATGCATAAGTGTCCTGGTGCTTAGAAAGGCCAGGCCGGAAATTCACAGACCTTTCAGGACGCCATGGGTTCCTTTTGTCCCTATTGCCGGGGCGGCAATTTGTTTTCTGCAGATGGCAGCCCTGCCGCTTGATACATGGTTGAGACTTGTAATATGGATGGCTATCGGATTCTGCATCTACTTCTTCTATGGAATTAAACATAGCAAAGTAAGAGCAGAGAATAAGAAGTAAGCCCACAAACCTCCTATTGATCAACCCCCCAACCCTCCATATTGACCTTAAACAACCTGTCATTCCGAGCGTCAGCGAGGAATCTCTATATTATAGTCTGATGCTAATGATCCTTATTATTCATTTAAATTTGTCCACCACAAAATCCACTTATCTATATACCCCCTAAATCTCCCATTTGGGGGACTTTAAATCAGTTATAATAAAAATTCCCCTATGTGATGGACTTTAAATCAATTGTCACATAAAGCCCCCCAATTGGGGGGTTGGGGGGTTGATACGTTTAAGTGCATTTAGGGGGTCAAATCTCATCCGAAAAGATCGCTACTGGCAGATCCCTGAGATTATATCTTGAAGCCATTGCTTCGCCGTAAGCTCCGGCAGATCTGATTGCAATAATGTCTCCCCTGCGGGTTTCAGGAAGTTCAATATATTTCGCAAAGGTATCCGCTGATTCACAAACCGGACCGACAACATCATACCTGTCAGCCTTACCGTTTGATGTCAGATTTTCAATTTTATGACTTGCATGGTATAGGGCGGGCCTTATCAGATCAGTCATTCCGGCATCGATAATTGCAAAAGTGGTATTGCTTCCCTTCTTAATAAAAAGCACTTTTGATATAAGGGATCCGCATTGCCCTACAATTGAACGTCCTGGCTCCACATGAATGTACTGTCCCGGCCTCAGTTTTACAAACTCCTTTATTAGTGAGAAGTATTCTTCAAAACGGGCAGATTTGTCAGGATTTACATAATCGATCCCCAGCCCGCCTCCTACATTAATTATCTCGAGGTTGATGTTTTGTGATGAGAACCATTCCTGAAGCTCATTTATCCTTGAACAGAGACTCTTAAAGACCGACATCTTTGTGATCTGCGATCCTATGTGGAAGTGAATGCCCTTCAGACTTATATTCTTCAATGAAATCAATCTTTCCAATACCTCTTTCAATTCCCAGGTATTAATCCCGAATTTGCTTTCGGCAACACCTGTCGTAATATATTTATGTGTATGTGCTTCAATATATGGGTTGATCCTGAGTGCTATGGTTGCAGCCTTGTTCTGCTTCTCAGCAATTGAATTGATGACTTCCATTTCAGGAATGGATTCGCAGTTAAAGCATAAAATATCAGCTTTAAGAGCTGCTTCAATATCCTTGTCGGTTTTACCAACTCCTGCAAACACTGTTTCGGAAGGTTTAAACCCGGATGATATTGCCCGTTCTATTTCGTTAAATGAAACGCAATCCGCTCCGAAGCCGAATGAAGATATAATATTAAGTATCCTTGGGTTAGGATTGGCTTTGACAGCATAATGAACTTTGAAGCCTGTCTTTGCTGATTCTTCAAGGACTTTCTGGCATGTTGCATGCAGAACATCGAGATCGTAATAGTAGAATGGAGTTGGCAGATCCCGGAGTTTTTCGATAGTTTTAACAGTGATCATATTAAAGGCCAAATAGATATTTATTCAGAAGGTTTAGTGCTTTTATTTTATCCCTGGAGTCTATTAGCAGTGAAATACTGTTTGGACTTCCACCGTAGGAGATCATTTTAAGAGGGATGGTATTCAGGGCTTCAAAGATCTCAGGGGCAGAACCTGTCCGTTCAGTCCTGAAATCCCCGACAATGCAGATAATTGTCTGGTCCTGCTCAACCTCCACAGAACCAAGTTCTTTCAGATCATGGGCTATCTGGGAAATAAACTCAGAGTTATCCACAGTAATTGATACTGATACCTCTGAGGTGGTGACCATATCTATTGGAGTTTTGTACGCTTCAAAAATCTCAAATACTTTCCTGATGAATCCGTACGCCATCAGCATCCTGTCAGACTTGATCCTCAATACTGAAATCCCGTCTTTTGCAGCAACAGCCTTATAGTCCTTAAGCACTGTTCCAGCTGTTATAAGTGTGCCTTCATCCTCAGGATCCATAGTATTTTTAAGCCTGACAGGTATATTCTTCTCCCTTGCCGGGTTTACGCTTGAGGGGTGCAATATCTTAGCTCCGAAATATGCAAGCTCTGCTGCTTCGTCAAATGATATCTCACGAATCACGCTGGTTTTCTCAACGAACCTCGGATCATTATTGTGAAAGCCGTTTATGTCGGTCCAGATCTGGATCTCCGATGCATTGATCGCGGCTCCTATAAGCGAGGCAGTGAAATCGCTCCCGCCGCGCTTAAGGTTATCAATTTCACCGTACGCATTCCGGCAGATGAATCCCTGTGTAATTATGATTTTTTCATCCGGATAAGCTCCAAGTTCTCTTTTAAAGTTTTCCGCAATATAAAATGCATCAGGTTCACCGTCCTTGTCGATTCGCATATAATTCAGTGCAGGAAGGAGCACAGATCTGATATTTCTTTCACTGAGAAGTTTATGGAATAGCCCCGTCGAAATTAATTCTCCCTGCGCCAGAATAGCTTTCTCCTGAAGTTTTGTAAAATTATCGGCTATAATATTGCCTATATAGTCAAAATGGGAGTTGATAAGTTCATGTCCTTCCTTTTTATATGTATCGGTTGTGTAGAGATCTTCTACAACCTGAAAGTACTTTGATCTCAGGGCTTCATTTTTTTGGGTTGCTTCTTCAGTCTTGCCGGCAAATAGAAGCTCTGATATTTCTACAAGGTTGTTAGTTGTGCCTGACAGTGCTGAAAGCACTACAACCACACTTTCTTCACCGGTGATCAGCGGTATAATTGATTTCATCCTGTCCGGTTTGCCAACTGATGTGCCACCGAATTTCATTATTTTCATACAGATGCCTGGTAAGTTTTATGTGTTTTTTTGACAGCATTATAAATTCAAAATATCAGGGAGCAAAAATATACTTTTCTATAATATACAATTAGGTGTTTTTATTTTTTTTCTTATTTTTGTGCCCGCTGTTGTTATGCCGCCCAGATGGCGAAATTGGTAGACGCGCTAGTTTCAGGGACTAGTGTCAGCAATGATGTGCAGGTTCGAGTCCTGTTCTGGGCACAAGGCGATTCGCCCAGATGGTGAAATTGGTAGACACGCCAGCTTGAGGGGCTGGTGCCGGTTACGGTGTGCAAGTTCGAGTCTTGTTCTGGGCACAAAAAAAGAGGGAATTTTTATCCCTCTTTTTTATTTCATGCCTTAGTACCCCTTTTAGCCCCCCATTTGGGGGGTTGGGGGGTTGAACTTGTTTGGGGGTTACAGACTCCACCCTTTTCTATATTCATACTGGAACAAATCATTTGCTTCAGGAAGATTTGTGATCTTCATATTGGCGGCATCATACTCGAGAGTAATGTTAGTCCTTTGATTCTTGACGGCAATATTTGTCAGAAGCATTATCTCTGTTAATTTTGATGAAATTGAGAAATCATTGCATGATTTTTTCCCGTTCTTGATTGCATCGATCCAGTCTTCGAAGATATTACCGGTGCGGGGAAGCCATGCATCAGGTCCCTTGAAATCGTTGTTTGCCGGGATAAGCTCAGGCATTGCTCCATGGCTGCCATGGGTAATAATACCCTTGTCGCCATAATAGGTTGCATCTTTCATAGCACGTCCTGCTTCAAGTGTTTCGGGACGCGGAGGTCTGAGACCGCCGTCGCACCAGGTCACCTTAACCGGAGGCATGTACCCGCGGGCCGGGAACTCATATGTAACCAGTTCACAAAGCGGCATGTAGTCGGTGCTGTACGGGGAGCTTGTGGCCTGTATCTTGGTTGGCATTCCCAGGTTAAGGGCCCAGATAGGTGCATCAAAAATATGAGCTCCCATATCACCCATTGCTCCGGTTCCGTAATCCCATAGTCCCCTCCAGTTGAAATGGAATGCTTCAGGATTATAAGGTTTCTCAGGAGCCGGTCCCAACCAGACATCATAATTCACATTCTTGGGAACAGGAATTCCAGCAGGCCGTTTAATATCCCCCTGCGGCCAGAATCCCATCGGACGGTTGGTTGACAGCTGTACTTCCCTGACAAGACCAATAACACCTGACTGGATCCACTCTACCGTTTTGCGCGTACCTTCAGTTGCATGACCCTGATTGCCCATTTGTGTCACAACATTGTTTTCCTTCGCTAACTGGGCAAGTTTACGGCATTCAGTGATGGTTTTTGCCATCGGTTTCTCAATGTAGACATGTTTTCCTGCACGCATAAATGCTGCAGCAATTGGGGCATGATTATGATCAGGAGTGCCAATTACAACTGCATCGATCGATTTTTCCTTTTCAAGCATTTCGCGCCAGTCAGAATAGATCTTTGCTTTTGGATACCCTTTAATGATATGACCTGAATAATTGGGATCAATATCGCAAATAGCATAAATATTGGCAAGCTTGATCACCCTGCCGGCCTGAGCATCACCCATTTGCACTATTGCATTTGTATCAGTCCCCTGTCTGCCCTGACCAGCTGGCCGCTGTCCTCCCTGACCAGGTGCCCCTTGAGGAGGTGCTCCCTGACCTGGCGCTCCCTGTTGAGGATTTCTTTTCATCATTTCAGCCCTGCGAGCCTCCTGAGCAGCAATCTGCTCTTTAGTCATGGGTGTCCCATTCATGTTTCGCTGCGGTCTGACAATCACAACATCGGGAGTGCAAATCTGCTGAATGTCGCCTCCGCCCTGACTTCCTACACCAATTCCGGCAACATTAATAAGGTCGCTCGGTGCTGTATAGCCCTTGCCACCCATTGCATAACGCGGAATGATTGTGAAAGCAGCAGCTGCTGTTGCTGTTTTGCCTAAAAAGTTTCTTCTTGAGAGTTTTTTGTTTTTCGGCACTTTTTTGTTAGTGTTTTCCTGGTTCATAATTTGATGGTTTGATTCTGGATTGAAATAATAATATAGTTATTAAAAGTTTATGATTTATTCCTGTCAGTCTTTATTTACGGCACAAGACGCACGGCTCAAGACAAACGGTTCACGGCTGCCGTGTGTACTGTGCCGTGCATCGTGTGTCATTTATTGAATCGTAGATTGCCTGCAAAATATAAGACCTGATATTCAGATCTGACAATAAGTTATTATTTCGGGTCGGATAAACCCGGTTTGAAAAGAAGATATAGGTTATTTCATAAACGGGATCTATCCAGACAAAGGTGCCTGTATAACCTGAATGACCGAAGCTTTGAGGTGTGGCGCTTTTTGCAGGATATGCATCTGCCGGGCCAAGTTCCTGGTTATTAAGTAGAGGCTTGTCAAATCCCAGTCCCCTTCTGTTATTATTTTCAGGAAATTGCACCCGGGTGTACTCCTCAAGAATTTCCTTGCTTATAATCTGTTCCCCACCGTATTCACCCATCCTCCTGTATAGCTCCATAAGTTTCATAAGATCGTTTGCTGTGGCAAACAGACCGGCATGCCCTGATATTCCACCCTGCATGGCAGCAGCCTCATCATGAACTGTTCCATGCAATAGCTGTCTTCTGAAAAGTGAATCGTATTCGGTAGGCACTATTCTTTGAAGCGGGTATTTAAGATACGGGTTAAAACATATATCGTACGCTCCCAGCTTGCGGTAAATATTATTGGTTACAAAATCATACCATTTTTCCCCGGTCAGTTTTTCTATAATGCCTGGAGCAATAATAAACGTAAGATCGGAATAGACATATTTTTTCTCACCAAGAGGACTCTTTTTGATCTCACTGAAGATCTTCTTCCTGTAGTTCTTATTTATGTACAGATCATTTGCAACCTTCAGCGGATATTTTTCAGAGTACTCATGGCTGAATACCTTCCTTTTAAATGAAGAGTCAGGTTTTACGGTCTCCCTCCAGAATGGTATCCAGGCCTTAAGTCCGGCCTGGTGAGTCAGAAGATCCTTCATAAGAAGATCTCCCTTGTTTGTTTTCCTGAAATCAGGTAGGTAATCGCCAAGCTTCCTGTCAACCGAAAACTTCCCTTCTGAACCAAGCAGCATTAACCCTGCAAGGGTTGAGGAGACCTTTGTGACTGAGGCAAGATCGAAAAGATCATCTTTTCTTACCGAAACTCTATCATCGTAAGTTTGGAATCCATAAGTTTTATGAAAAACAACTATCCCTTTCCTGGCAACCATTACTTCGCAACCCGGATAGGCTTTAGCCTTTAATCCTATATTCGCTATGGAGTCGATTTTCCTGTTAAGACTCTCAGATGATAATCCTGCATTTTCAGGAAATCCGTACTGCAGCCTTAAATTTCCGGGTGTAGTAATTCCAAAACCTGAAGGCCATTCTTTATTTATAGTAACAGGCAGAGTTCCATGACCACCCATACCTCCAAAAATAAGCTGAGCCGCCAGGTCCTCGGTATGATCATTTTCCTGATAGGCAAGAATAAGACCGTCAGCTTCATTAAGAGCATCAAGCTTACTGATTTCATTCGGGTTTCCAAAAAATGTAACAATAGTTTTGTTTCCTTCTGTCAGCTTTTTAAGAAAGTTATTTAGTCCGGGTCCGATGCCCGGATTCATATCTGGATGCTGATCGGTATTGAAAATTCCGGCAATTACAAGGTTGTAATCAGCAAGTCTTTTCAGCAAACCGGCCGACTTATTATCATCAGAATTATAAATGGCAAAAGTGTCAGCAGGCATGTAGCTTAACATCCTTTCCTGGAAATTTGAGTTATTTTTAGTGTTGATGGCAAGCACGGCTATTTTAAAATCCCGAATATTCTTAACAGGAATAATATTCCCTTTATTATTAAGAACTGTAAGGGCATTTGAATACAAATCCCTTATGAGGGCTCTTGTCGAAGCAGGTGATAATTCATACTGCAGATTCTCTTCACTGACGGGAACAATCCGTGATAGTCCAACCCAATACTTCGCAGCAAGTACCCTGCGGCATTTATCATCGATATCCGCCTGAGATATCAAACCTTTTTTTATACTGTCTGAAATCTCTTTGATGGCAATTTCAGGATCATCTGCAGATTCTGTTATACCCATGCCGTTTCTTAACGACATTGGACATTGCTTCTCATTTGAAATGATACCATTATCCTGCAAACCATTGAAATACATCCTGCTCTTCCTGCCTGTAATCCCGGTTAAATTCTGTGGATAAAGGTTGACATGGACACCAATCCTTTTAAACTGTTTACTGACCTCAATACTCATTTGATAAATCAATGAATCATCCTGAATAGCTCCCAGAGTAATCCAGTCAGGTAATCTTTCGATGCCCTCCAACCTGATTCCAGGCCTTAATTCACAGTCTTCTGCAATCAAAAGAGGGACTTTGCTTATTTGCTGAAAATAATTAATCATGTCAGCCAGTCGCTCTGCCTGGCCATCTGAAAATATTATTCCTCCTGCACCAAATTTCTTTATTGCATCGTTCAGCCGGATAGTCTGTCCTATATCATTGTTCGCATGAGCATCGATCCATATCAGCTGCCCGATCTTTTCTTCCCGGGAAAGCGAATTGAAAACTGAATCCACCCAGGGATGATGCATAAACTTCAGGAATGGAGGATCAATTTCCTGGGCAGAAAGCCCCGAAGTTAATATCAAAAGAAAACAAGATAAAATGTATCTAATTGATTTAATGTGCATTATGTAAATAAATCATTATCGGATAATTTATTAAAAATAAGTAAAAATTTGAAGATGTATGACCAATCTAAAAACTATATAAATTCAATCAATATTACTATATTTCAACCCTGATTGACCTGCATATGGACAGAACTCTGTTAAATAGTTTGTCATTTTTCACCTCTTTTATTCTTATCAGTTTTCATTCTCTTTATGCACAGGATGATGATAAGCTGAACAGAGCAATAACAGAAAGGCTAAAAAGCTGGAAAAACCCTTTGACACAATGGCAGTATATAGCTGACCCCAAGGTCGATTCCGTTCTGGTCAGGAAAAATCCTGAGACAATAACCCTCTTCTTTGCACCGGGTTTATCGTATTATCCTTTCAGAGAGGATAATTACAAACTTTTTATGCAATCCATAAGTAAGGCTATCGGGAAAAAATTCCGTAAATACAAAATTAATGTTCTTACAAACAATTATACGCTCGATCAACTTATCCCAAATTACTTCAGGAAAGAACTTGCGGTTGATTCATCGAGGTTTCCGGTTATAAGCAAAAAAGACAGGGTGCTGGTCAGGAAAACTGGTGGAAATGACCCTTCGAAAGGACTTTTTGGGAATTCCATTGCTCTATGGCACAGTCACGGATATTATTTTGAAATGGCACTCGACCGTTGGGAATGGCAACGGGCAAAACTATTTGGTACGGTGGAGGATATTTCGATTATGGGATATGTTGTGCCTTATCTCACGAAGATGCTGGAGAACGCCGGAGCGACAGTTTTTCTGCCGCGGGAAAGAGATATCCAGTCCCACGAGGTAATTGTGGATAATGACAGGTCAACACAAGGTTCTGAATTTGTTTTTCACCTTAATAATAATGTGCAGAAAATACAAAAAGGTTTCCTGCTGACCGACACACTGTTCCCGGGTTATAATCCATTTAAAAACGGAACCTCATTAAGGATACTAAATGATTCAGCAACATATATTCCTCAAATTCCTGAAAAGGGTGATTATGCGGTTTATATATCCTACCCTCTGCTTCAGGATAACAGTAAGGAAGTCAGTTACATTGTGTACCATACCGGAGGCAAAACAGAATTTATTGTTGATCAGACAATGGGAGGAGAAACCTGGATTTACCTTGGGACATTTAATTTCAATTCCGGCAGGAATGACCGAACCGGTTCTGTGGTTGTAAAAAGAGTTGATAAAAACAATGATTTTATAGCTCTGGATGCAGTAAGATTTGGCGGAGGTATGGGGAATGTTGCAAGACGACCATCTGCTGAGATTATTAAGAACCAGCAGTCACTGAATGAGAACATTGCAGAAGGTATTGAAAAGGGGAAACCCGGTGATTCAGAATTTACGTGGAAACTGAGCGGCATGCCAAGATTTCTTGAAGCTTCAAGGTACTGGCTGCAGTATGCAGGCATGCCTGACACGCTCGTTTACACCCCTACTAACTACAAGAATGATTACAATGATGATTATCAGTCGAGAGGTCTGTGGGTGAATTACCTTTCAGGGGATCCCTGGTCTGCTGACAATGATAAAACCGGGGGACTCGGATTACCAGTCGACCTGTCGCTGGCATTTCATAGCGATGCAGGTGTTACACCAGGTGATTCAATAATAGGAACCCTGGCAATATTTTATACTTCCGCTGACAACGGAAAATTCCCATCCGGAACATCAAGAATGGCCAGCAGGGATCTGTCCGATATTGTACAAACGCAGATCGTTGAAGATATAAGGAAAGAATTTGAACCTCATTGGACCAGGAGAGGGTTGTGGGACAGGCCATATTCGGAGGTCAGAAGACCAAATGTCCCGGGAATGTTGCTCGAGCTTCTTTCGCACCAGAACCTGGCTGATATGCATTATAACCTCGATCCGCGATTCAGATTCAGTGTCTCCAGGGCAGTTTATAAAGGTATTCTGAAATATCTCGCGTATGTCGAAAACCGGGAATACACAGTTCAGCCTTTACCAGTGACCGGGTTTGCAATCACGCCATCATCAGGCAAAACGGTCAGATTATCCTGGGAACCGGTAATTGATGCAGATGAACCAACTTCAAAACCCGATAAGTACAGGATATACGAAAGGAGAGGTGACAATGGCTTCGATAACGGATTTGTCATCAATAATACTTCTGCTGAGATAGAACTTGCATCTTATGATTCTATTTACACTTTTAAAGTCACCGCTTTAAATGATGGTGGAGAAAGCTTTGATTCCGAGGAGTTGTCCGTTGGGATAAATACCGGCAACCCGGGAAGTGTACTTGTTGTAAGCGGATTTGACCGCATCTCGGGGCCGTCCTGGATCGATACAGGGAGTGTAGCCGGAATTGCCTGGTGGGATGACCGGGGGGTTCCATTTCATAATGATATGATTACCATTGGTGACCAGTACGACTTCAACAGGAAGAATCCCTGGCTTGATGATGATTCACCGGGATGGGGAGCATCATATACAGATATTGCAGGGAAAGTTAATCCTGGTAACAATTTCAACTATCCCTATATTCATGGTAAAGCGATAATGGCTGCAGGACGTTCGTTTTTTTCGGTATCAAATGAGTACTTCATTTCCCCTGCAATGGATGCCTCAAATTATAAAATCATCGATCTGATATTTGGAGAAGAGAAATCCACACAGTTCTTCAATGACACATCACGCATCGATTTCCGGATCTATACTCCGGGATTAATGGAAAAAATTGAACAGGTTACGCAGGCAGGAACAGCTATTTTTATATCAGGAGCATATGTCGGCTCCGACCTGTTAATCCCTGGTGATTCGACAGCAATTAAGTTTGCCGAAAAAACCCTGCATTTTCTGCCACGTACCGGTCATGCTGTAAGGACTGGTAAAATCTATGCAACCGATTATGCAAAACCTGCATTTACCGGTACTTTCAATTTCAATACCGGGTATTCACCTTCAATTTATTCAGTTGAGGCACCTGATGCAATTGAACCTGCAGGCAAAGGGGCTGTCTGCTCATTCAGGTATTCCGAAAACAATACTTCGGCAGGAGTGGCATTTAAAGGAGTATACAATACTATTATCCTTGGATTTCCATTCGAGACGATATTAAACGAAAAGCAGAGGGAACTGCTTATGAGTCAGATTCTGAATTTTTTAAGGAAATAAAAATAATCAATGGAAAAGAAAATCAAATCATTTATACCATTTTCTGATAAGGAATCGCTGGATATCACTGTAAAATCGCTGAAAAAATCCGGTATCGTCGACAGCATAGTTATTTTAACAGGTTTTGATTCTGTGCCCGATTATACATATCCCGAAGTTAAAAAAATAAAGTCAGACGGATTTGCTTCCACTGCTTCGGTGCAAAAGATGGCTGATTCAGCTACCACTGAATATATTCTTATCTACAACAAGACATTTCCACTTGATCTTGGAAAATTTGCTCTCAACAGAATGATGCAGGTTTGCGAAAATGTGAATGCAGGAATGGTATATTCAGATTATTTTGAAAATAAAAATAATCTGCTCTCACCTCATCCTCTGATAGGTTACCAGGAAGGAAGTCTGAGAGATGATTTCAATTTCGGATCAGTTATTCTTTATAAAACATCAGCATTTAAGGATGCCTGCAAAACTATGGATCAGCAATTCAGATTCGCCGGTCTATATGACCTCAGGCTGAAAATATCAAAGAACCACCCTATCGTTCATTTGCCTGAGATGCTGTACACTGAAATAGAAATCGATACGCGCAAATCAGGTGAAAAACAGTTCGACTATGTGGACCCCAGGAACAGGGAAGTGCAGATCGAGATGGAAAAAGCCTGCACCGGTCACCTAAAGGAAATTAACGGATGGCTGATACCCGAATTCAGTGAGATAAGCTTTGACAAGGAAATATTTGAATTTGAAGCCTCGGTAATCATTCCTGTAAAGAACAGGGTGAAGACGATTAGCGATGCAATAAGTTCTGTTTTAATTCAGAAGGCAAATTTTAAGTTCAACCTTATTGTGATCGATAATCATTCTACTGATGGGACTACAGAAATGATCAGTAAGTTCACGGAAACAGACGAAAGAGTTGTGCATATTATTCCTGAACGCAACGATCTTGGCATTGGAGGCTGCTGGAATGAAGGCATCTTTCATGAAAAATGCGGGAAATTCGCTATCCAGCTCGACAGCGATGATCTGTACATTAGCAATAATGTAATCAGCAAAGTTGTGGAAGCATTTTACAGCCAGAAGTGCGCGATGGTTGTGGGATCATATAAAATGGTGAATTTCAATCTTGAAGAACTGCCTCCCGGATTGATTGATCACAAAGAATGGACTCCCGGTAATGGCAGAAATAATGCGCTAAGGATTAACGGATTAGGTGCACCAAGAGCATTTTACACTCCGGTTATCAGGAGCATAAGGGTTCCGAATGTGAGTTACGGCGAGGATTATGCTGTCGGGCTTGCAATCAGCCGTCATTACCAGATAGGAAGGATTTATGAACCATTGTACCTGTGCCGAAGATGGGAGGGTAACACCGATGCAGCTCTTGATATAAACAGAGCCAATGCTAACAACCTGTACAAGGACAGGTTGAGGACAATTGAGTTACTGGCCAGGAAGCAAATGATTAAAGGAATAGCTAACAATTAAATAGTTTTTTCTGTGTACTCAGATAGAATCACCGAACTTTTTTCCTCCCAGCTCCGGGAATGGGATCTTGCAAAACTTAATTACAGTCAGCTTGAAAAAGTCAGGACCAGGAAGCTGGATTTCGGCACGTTTGAGGTATTTGTTCAGTTCAACCCGGAAAGAATAAGATCATCGGCTGCAAATGTTGATGCTAAATCAATAGGGGAGAGGCCTTGTTTTCTTTGCGGCAAAAACAGACCGCCAGAACAGAGGGGTCTCGTTTTTAATGACAAGCTTACAATTCTTGTCAATCCATTTCCAATATTCAGAAGACATCTTACAATTCCTTCTGAATTTCACATTGATCAAAGGATAAGAAATGACTTTGGTACGATGCTCTCCCTGGCCGAAGCAATGCCTTCATATACAGTCTTTTATAATGGACCACAATGCGGAGCTTCAGCTCCCGATCATTTTCATTTCCAGGCAGGTAACACTGGATTTATGCCTGTCGAAAATGATTTTAGCGATGGGAAGTTTACTAAATTGCTCTTGTCAGAATCAGGAATAGAAATATGGAAATGGAAAGCTTATCTCCGAGGCATAATTACCTTTAAAGGCAGTGACAGGAAAAAGCTGGTCCTGGTCTTTGATCGTTTATTTGACAGGTTATCAAAAATCCAGCCGGACAGGCCCGAACCAATGCTCAATATACTTGCTGAACATTCTCATAACGAATGGATCATTCATATAATCCCGAGGAAACAGCACAGGCCAACGCAGTTTTTTGGCAAAGGCAGCGATCAGATCCTTATAAGCCCTGCTGCTGTGGACCTTGGAGGTGTTATAATAACCCCCAGGGAGGAAGATTTTAACAGGATCAGTAAAAACGATATTGAAGATATATTCCGGCAGGTGTGCTTTGAAGAGGGTGAATTAACCGGCTTATTAAATGAATTATTATGATAGAAGAAGGCAAAGTACCTGAAATACAGATAGGGATCTATTCCGGTAAAGAGATCATCTTTACCCTTAATTCCCTCTTCACAGGAAAGAATGGTAGTAATTCATTGACAGGAAAATGTATCGCAGTACTCTCCGGTGGAAAAATAATAATAAGAAATGATAACAATAAGCTTAAGTTGGAAGCACCGGTTTTCCTCGTTCCGTCTGAAATTCAGGTCGCCTCTTTTACCATTCATGCTGTTACCATAGGAGTTGATTTTCACTGGCAACGCAATGAAGACCAGGTTTTTAAAGGAAGTCTTAAACTCATCATCGAGGATGACATGATCACTGCAGTCAATGTACTGTCAGTAGAGGATTACCTTATCAGTGTGATATCATCAGAAATGCGTGCCACATCATCAGAGGAATTCCTGAAAGCCCATGCCGTCATCTCTCGCAGCTGGCTGCTGGCCCAGATCGAAAAAAGCAATAGAATAAAAGCTGAAGGTAAAAATTATAATGCCTTAACTATAACTGAAAATGAAATAGTACGATGGTACGACAGGGAAGATCATCAGAATTACGATGTGTGTGCCGATGATCATTGCCAGAGATACCAGGGAATTACCCGCGCTTCATCACCGGTTGTCGAAAAGGTGATCAAAGAAACATATGGTGAGGTGCTGACCTATGATGGTTCGATTTGTGACACCCGTTATTACAAATGTTGCGGAGGAATAACAGAGCTCTTTGAGAACGCATGGGAACCCGTCAACCAGCCTTACCTGCAAGTGATAATTGATAATCCGGTCCCGCCAGTGGGATATGGCACTGATTTATCAAAGGAAGATCTGGCTGAAAAATGGATACTTGGAAGTCCTGAGGCATTCTGCAACACAACTGACTGGAAAGTTCTTTCACAGGTTCTCAATGATTATGACCAGGAAACAAATGATTTTTTCAGGTGGAATGTGACTTATTCTCAGAACGAGCTGAGCGACCTGGTTAAGTTACGCACCGGGACAGATTTCGGAATCATAAATGAACTTGTGCCTCTTGAAAGAGGAGTTTCTGGCAGGATAACGAGATTGAAAATTGAGGGCACTTTAAAAACAATGGTAATAGGCAAAGAGCTCGAGATAAGGAAATCACTGTCAAAGTCACACCTGTACAGTTCATGCTTCTTTGTTGAAAAGCTCGTAACCGATGACGGGACAAGATTTATCCTTCGCGGCGCCGGTTGGGGACATGGTGTCGGATTGTGCCAGATAGGAGCTGCTATGATGGGCGCAAAAGGATATTCGTATCGACAGATTTTAATGCATTACTTCAGGGGCGCAAGTTTTGAAAAACTGTATCAGGAAGGGAATCACGATATTAACAAGTTATAAATAGGTTTTTATGAATCAATTTAAAGAACGCTCACCGTGGGCATGGATCCCTACTCTCTACTTTTTCCAGGGTATTCCTTACAGCATTGTAATGATAACATCTGGTCTCATTTACAAAACCATGGGCATCTCAATTGCCTCATTCGCATTTTGGACCAGTTTGCTTTATCTTCCCTGGGCGATCAAGCCTCTCTGGAGTCCTTATATTGACGTTGTCTCAACAAAAAGAAACTGGGTGGTATGGACCCAGCTTTTACTCGGGGCAGCCTTTATTGCTGCAGGTATGGTCATGCCCTTGTCTTTCTTTTACCCTATTAGCCTGGGGGTATTTGCAATAATTGCAATTTCTTCAGCGAGTCATGATATTGCGGCCGACGGTTTTTACATGTACGCGCTTGATCAGCACAAGCAGGCATTCTTTGTCGGGATCAGGTCAACATTTTACAGGTTTGCAATGCTTACTGCTCTTGGGCTTATTCCGGTTCTTGCCGGAACGATCCAGAAGAATACGGGGCTGAAACCTGTTACTTTCGAAACCAGGTCGGTACTTCCGGAAGAATTTACTCCATTTAATCCTTCTGAAGTACAGATTGTAAAGGCTAAAGGTGAACCAGCATTGCTTCTGTTTCCCCGCGATCTGAAAGTCCCTGTTTACCAGGAAGGAAAATCAGCGATTGATTCAGCGGTAATTTATATTGCACTATCAGCACCACCTGAAGAAGGTGAAACAGTAGTCGTGAATGTAGTACGTAAATCGGGCAGTAAGGATATCGACCTTTCCAAAAAACAAACTGGCAGGTTTGAATTTACAAGCAGCAACTGGAATAAACCTGTGGCTGCCTCTGTAAAGGTAAATCATAACCTTTCCGGTGCAACATCTTCAGAATTTCTGGTCACTGCCGGCAATATCGCATTCAGCTGGATGGTTTCCCTGGCTATCCTTGGAGTCCTGCTGATTCTTCTGGCCATATACAACCGGATAATGATGCCGCGGCCCGAAGAAAAAAGCACTAAGGAAAAAATAGGATGGAGTGTTTATAAGGAAGTTTTTGTCTCATTTTTTACCAAACCTGGAGTAATTCCTGCATTGATATTCTTCCTTATGTACAGACTTGGCGAATCTCAGCTTGTCAAGGTTGCAACTCCTTTTCTTGTTGATTCAAGGAGTGCTGGCGGAATTGGGCTTACATCTGCCCAGTATGGTATCGCTTATGGCACAATAGGCATGTTATGCCTTACGCTCGGAGGCATTCTCGGCGGAATAACTGCTGCAAAATTTGGCCTGAAGCAACTTGTATGGTTCATGGCATTCTGCATGAATATACCTATTAGTGTGTATATCTATCTTTCTTTTGTTCAGCCAATGCCGGGGGATATCACCATCTATCTTTCAATTGCTCTCGAGCAGTTCGGCTATGGCTTCGGATTTACAGCATATATGCTCTATATGCTATATTATGTCGGAGACAGCAAATACAAAACAGCAGAATATGCTATCGGAACTTCGCTGATGGCTCTGGGCATGATGCTTCCCGGAATGATCTCAGGAAGAATGAAGGAAGCTCTTGGCTACCAGCATTTCTTTATATATGTCATACTCTGTTCAATCCCGGGACTGATTGCTATTAAATTCCTGAAGATAGATCCCAACTTCGGAATAAAAAAGAAATAAAAATAAATTGAAATGAAACTAAAAGAATTATCAAAGGTTGAGCAATCATTTTTTAGCAGCTCGGGAAGAGGTGACTATTCAACAAAGGTCCCCTACATCGTTGTGCAGAATTTCCCTGACCTAGGATTACTGACCTCACTCAGGTTCATCGAATGGGTGGCTGAAAATCCTGAAGGCGTTATCAGTCTTCCCACAGGTAAAACCCCCGAACATTTTATTAAATGGACAAACAGGCTGCTGGATCGCTGGGATGCAAGGGAAAATCGGCGTCTGATGGAAAATAACGGGCTTTCAATTAACAAAAAACCATCCTTCAGGGGATTGCACTTTGTTCAGATCGATGAATTCTATCCTATTGATCCGAAACAGCATAATAGTTTTTATGATTTTGTCAGGAATTATTATATAAAAGGATTTAACCTCGATCCGGCAAGGGCGTTACTTATTAATGCCGATGAAATAAGACTTCCTCAGGGTAAGCATTATACAGAAGTTTTTCCGGGTAGCCGTATTGATCTGACACTCCGGAACAGGGAGGCCGGTACAAATTTGGAAAAATTGCAGCAGGCTTCAATTTTCAGTATTGACAACTGGTGCACAAATTATGAGAGCCAGATAAGGGAGATGGGAGGAATAGGATTTTACCTTGGAGGGATGGGGCCTGACGGCCACATTGCTTCCAATACCCGTGGCAGTGATCATAATTCATCGACCCGGCTTACTGCAACCAACTTTGAGTCACAGGCTGCAGCAGCAGGTGATCTCGGAGGAATAGAGGTTTCAAGGAACAGACTGGTTATCACAATTGGACTTGGCTCCATAACTTACAATCGCGGGGGCGTTACAATAATAATTGCTGCCGGCGAGGCAAAGGCACCTGTGGTAAGAAATGCACTTGAAAATCCACCGGATAACCTGTACCCGGCAACTGTCCTGCAGAGACAAAAAAATGCGCGTTTTTACCTGACTGAGGGAGCTGCAGTTCTTTTGCATGACAGTATTGAAAAATACTACAAGGAAGGAGAATGGACATTTGAGAAAACGGAAAAGGCAGTTTTTGATCTTTGTCAGAAAATAGATAAATACGCTCATAAACTGGTAATTGACGACCTGAAAAATGACAGGTATTGCTGTCTGATTCCTAACCTCAGCATGGACCGGGTTAAGGAAGTAATTGATTCAACAAAAAATAAAATTGTCAGGGGCAACACGAAAGAGCATAACCAGGTCTTTCTTCATACAGGCCCGCACCATGATGATATCATGCTTGGAATTTTCCCCTGCATTATCCCGCAGCTGCGGGAGGCCTCAAACAGATTTCATTTCTCTGTTTTTACATCAGGGTTCAATTCTGTTACAAACATTATGCTGCAGAACCTTCTTGGGGAAACTCTTTATCATATTGAACAGGGGAGTGTTAAGATGATTGAATATCCGGATTTTTTCGAAAAGGGATACAAATATAAATTTGACAAGGATGTAAGCCATTATCTTGACAAGATTGCAGCAAAGGATGAACCAGGCAAAATAAGAGGAGTCTGCCATCGGATAATAAGAGTAATGGTTGAAATCTATAAGCTTAAATCCAGGAAGGAGCTGACAAACCAGATTGAGAAAAATATTGAATTGTTGAAATCCAGCTATAGCGGGGAGAAAAATCCTCCTGATATTCAGAAGCTTAAAGGAATGATCCGCGAATTTGAAGAGGAGCTTGTGTGGGCTCATTACGGAGTTAAAGTCCAGGATATAGAACATCTCCGGCTTGGGTTTTACACAGGTGACATGTTTACACCCCAGCCACGTGGCAAACGTGATATTGAGCCTATACTGGAAATGCTCAGACGCGTACGGCCAACGGTGATTAGCCTGGCATTTGACCCCGAAGGATCAGGCCCTGATACACATTTTAAAGTACTTCAGGCTCTGGCTGCAGCTCTGGAAAACTGGAAACAGGAAGAGGATCTGTCAACTTTAAGAATAATAGGCTACAGAAATGTATGGTTCAGATTCCACCCGTCGGAAGCTAATGTATTTACTCCTGTATCCCTGAATTCAATGGCTGTACTCGAGATGTCATTCAAGAATTGTTATATCAGCCAGGTCGATGCTTCATTCCCCAGCTATGAGCTTGACGGACCTTTCAGTGACCTTTCACAGCATATCTGGGTTGAACAATTCAAACGGGTTCAGCTAATTCTTGGGAAAGACTTCTTCTATGAAAATGACAGTCCGAAGATCCGTGCCACACATGGGATGATATTTCATAAAGAGATGAAGCTTGATGAGTTTCTCTCACTTGCGGCTGATCTCGAAAGAAGCATGCAGGGAGAAGTCCGGTAAGGACCAATTAAATAAGACTTGACTTAATTTCAGTATAATAAATAACGCTGGATTTTATTCCTGAAAGCCGGAATAGCCCCAGTCCATAAGTCAAGAATAGAGTCAACCGAATAACTTTTACTGAACTCTTTTCTTACCATATCTGTTCCGCAGACCTTATCAAACATTTCCAGCCGTGATTTATCACATAAAGCAAAAACATCTTTACCGGGCCATAATTTATGAGCTTCCTGCAGTATATAAAACTGGATAAGCGATAAAGGAGCCGACTTTTTGTCCATCAAATGTATCTGTACCCCATGAACCATCTTACCTTGTGATACACTGTAATATGGCTTATAATGGACAGGCCTGAAAATCAGACCCGGAAGATCCAGTTTGTTCAGGTTTTGTGCCAGCGAATCCGCATTGATCCACTCCGCAGCAAAGGTCTGAAACGGTAAAGTGTAGCCAACCCCTATACTTGCAACATATAGTTCTCCAATGATCCCTGTTGCAGGATAAAAGTGGCATGTTGCAGCCTGAGGAATATGTGGTGATGAAGGAACCCATGGCAATCCTGTCTCCTCAAAACACATATCTCTTTTCCAGCCGTTCATTTTAATCACTTTAAGATTACATCTTACGCCATTTTCAAGCAATCCCTCACCATTGAGGAACATTGCAAGCTCACCGACTGTCATTCCATGGATATAAGGTATAGGGTACTGACTTACAAAAGAGATGAAATCCTTTTCCACCAGAGGACCTTCCATCCGTATGCCTCCTAGCGGATTAGGTCTGTCGAGAACAATAAACGGAATGTTGTTTTCCGCAGCTGCCTCCATGGCAAGTCCAAGAGTGCTTATAAAAGTGTAAGACCTTGAACCTATGTCCTGTATGTCATAAACAAGAACATCTATCCCCTCAAGCATTTCTTTGGTAGGTTTTCTTGTATTGCCATATAAGCTGTATACTCGCAAATGCGTCGATGGATCGACCGTGGAGCCGATTATCTCCCCGGCAGTATATTCGCCCCTTACTCCATGCTCGGGCCCATAAAGGGAAATGAGCCTGACATCAGGAGCTTTGAAAATAAGGTCGATACACGACCGAAGGTCCTTGTCTACCCCGGTTGGATTAGTGATCAGGCCGACTTTTTTGCCCTTGAGTATTTCAAACCTGCTCTTAACAAGCATCTCAAGCCCCGTTTCAACCATCTGACCCTGCAAACTGAACGGTATATATAAGAATTGTATTACTGCAAGCATCTTAATTAATGCTGGAATTCTGTTTCTCATAGGTTTAGGTATAAAAAGGCTTGTTCGTACCAAAATTCTGTAAAATAAGCTGAAATTACCGTAAATATAATCATGGGTTATGTCCTATATTCTTATTTTTATGCTTTTTTATGTGCTTGTGAAATGAAAAAAAGTACCGGCCGGCTCGTTTCCCTTGATATATTCAGAGGCTTGACTATTGCGTTCATGATCATCGTCAATACTCCAGGAAGCTGGCAATATGTTTATGCTCCTCTTAGCCATTCCAAATGGCACGGATGCACTCCCACCGATCTTGTATTTCCTTTTTTTCTTTTTATTGTAGGTGTTTCGATGTGGTTCTCACTTAAGAAATACGGACATGAGCTGAATGGAAGCTCATTTTTAAGGATTATAAGACGTGCAGTATCAATTTTTGTACTCGGGCTGTTCCTGAATATCTTTCCTTATTTCGGCAGGGATTATTCAACTCTCAGGATCATGGGAGTGCTTCAGAGAATTGCCCTTGCCTATGGACTGGGTGCTCTGATCTGTATGACAATAAATCGTGACTATTTATGGATTGTAACTGCGGTTTTCCTGCTTCTATACTGGGCTTTGCTGGCATTTTGTGGTGGTGCGGACCCATATAGTCTTGAAGGTAATTTTGCACTCAAGGTCGATCAATTAATTCTTGGTACAAATCATTTATATAAAGGTTATGGGATACCCTTCGACCCCGAAGGGTTATTAAGTACAATTCCTGCAGTATGCACAGTGATTATCGGGTATTATTCCGGAGAACTTGTTGGGAAAAAATCAGCAGGCCGGAAATCTGTTCTCAAAGCTCTGATCATCGGAGCTGCTCTGGTCGGACTTGGCCTTTTGTGGAAAAAGCTTTTCCCGATCAATAAACCTCTTTGGACAAGTTCATACGTGCTATATACAGCCGGGATTGCAATGATGGTGCTTGCGGTCATATACTGGCTGGCTGATATAGTGAAATTTCAGAAGTGGGGCCTGTTTTTCATAGTATTCGGAACAAATGGCCTTTTTTCATTTTTTCTTGCCGGGGTCTGGACAAGATTAATGTTACTGATAAAAATACCACAGGATGGCAATGAAATAAGCTTGTATACATGGTTTTATGAAAAGATTTGTGTCCCTGTAACCGGAAATATGAACGGAAGCCTTATGTTTGCCATAATCCAGATGCTGTTTATATGGTGCATTGCGTTAATTTTGTACAAAAAGAAAGTATTAATAAGGCTATAGGCATCAGGCATCAGACTCCCCTCCCTGGAGGGGCTGGGGGTGGGTAATACAAGTAATTTTAAACAAAATCCATATCATGGAGGATCCCGACATAATTAAAATAATATCAGAAGGTTATAAAGAGCTGTTCGGACATGCCGAAACAGATGTGATTCCATTGCCGCGATCCGGCTCCGACAGGAGATATTACAGGATCCATGATGGCAGTAAAACCATTATCGGAGCATTTAACGCCAATCCCGAAGAAAACGAAGCTTTTATCGGTTTCACGAGCCATTTCAGAAAAAAATCATTGCCTGTACCGGAAATCTATGGATACATATCCGAAAAATCAGTTTATTATCTTCAGGATCTGGGAGATGACAACCTTTATACCTGGCTCCATAAAAAAACAGTAATCGCACCTTTTGAACAGGATACTATGATCCTTTATAAGAAAATACTTGATGAGCTTATCCTGTTTCAGGCCAGAGGAATTGAAGGTCTTGATCTTGACCTGTGCTATCCTCACAGAAGTTTCGACAGGCAGTCGATGATGTGGGACATGAATTATTTCAAATACATGTTATTGAAGCTTCTTACCGCGCCATTTAATGAACGCAGGCTGGAACAAGATTTCAATACTCTGGCCGATTATCTTCTTGAAACCGGTCAGGACTATTTTCTTTACAGGGACTTTCAGACCGCAAATGTAATGGTTGTGGGAGAGGAGCCATGGTTCATCGATTACCAGGGCGGCAGAAAAGGCGCACCCCAGTACGATGTTGCTTCGATGCTATATGACGCTAAAATTCCAATGAGTGAAACAGACAGGGAATCACTGCTCAGCTATTACATTGAAAATTTCTGCAATGTCACTAAAGAGGATCGTCATAAATTCAGGGGATACTATTCCGGTTTCAGCATGATAAGGGTTATGCAGGCTCTTGGAGCATTTGGATTCAGGGGATTGTATGAGCAAAAACCCACTTTTACTGACAGCATTGTCCCTGGTGTAATACTGCTTAATCAGATAATTGATCAGGCTGTATACCATATCAGCCTTCCCGAATTATATAGTACAGTAAGATCCATCCCTGATACACAGATATTTGTGAGACTATCAGAAAGCAAACATCTTTAAGGTCTGGTTTATGAAAGCGATGATCATGGCAGCCGGGAAAGGAACCAGGCTCGGCAAAATTACGGAAACGATTCCCAAGGTTCTTATTGATATTAAGGGAAAAAGCCTTCTCCAGATTGCTGTTGAAACCTGTACACGATACGGATTTGATGATATTATTGTCAATGTCCATTACATGGCCGACATGGTTGAAGAGGAAATCAGAAGGCTTAACAGGCTGGGATTCAGAATAACTGTTTCAGATGAACGGGAATTGCTTCTTGAAAATGGAGGTGGATTATATAAGGCAAAAGGTTTTTTTGATAATAAGCCTTTTCTGGTTTACAATGCTGATATTGTTACTGATCTTGATCTCTCGTCTCTTTACCATTATCATATAAAGAAAAATGGACTGGCTACACTTGCTGTGAGAAACCGCGAAGGAAGCAGGTTCCTGCTGGTTGATTCGGAAGGAGTGCTGAAAGGGTGGTGCAACATAGCAACTGGAGAAAAAATCCTTGCCGTGAATGAAGAGGAAGGCCTTACAAGAATTGGTTTCTCATCAATCCAGATTATCGATCCGGAGATTTTTAAATATATGAAAAACGGCATATACACTGTCGTCTCTCTTTATCTTGAACTGGTGTCCACCCATAATATCTATACCATCAGACATGACGACGGTTACTGGTTCAATGTTGGAACCCCTGAAGAACTGGGAAAGGTCAGGGAATTTATGGGATCCGGAATTATTGAATCAAGGTAATTTGTCTTCCGCACACCCCCATACCCCATACCCCATACCATTTTATTATAGCCGCCAGTATGATCTGCCAAAGAGAACAAATACCGTAATTATTTCCAGTCTTCCGATTATCATCAGCAGACTTAATACTACTTTGCTTATCTCAGGGATACCCGAAAAATTACTCATTGGACCTACAATGCCTAATCCTGGCCCGATTCCTGCCATACATGTAGCAACAGAAGTGGAAGCTGATACCGGATCTAACCCGGTCGCAATAATTATTACTGTTCCTGTAATGAATATAAAAATGTAGAGAATGATAAATGAGATTATAGTAATATTGGTTTCATCATTTATTGTTTTTCCATTTAATTTCATTGAAGTAACCATGTTAGGGTGAGTTAATTTTGTAAAAACGCCCCTGATATTTTTTAATACAACCAGATGACGGGCCATTTTTATCCCACCGCTAGTTGAACCAGTGCTACCTCCTGAAAACATCAGTAAAAACAATAAAACAGTACCTGCTATCGGCCATAAATTGAAATCAGCTGAAGCAAAGCCAGTACATGTAATGATCGATATGACCTGGAAAAACCCTTCCCTGAAAGCTACTTCAAGAGGTTTGGTAGTGTTTGTAAGAAGAATACTCGTAGCCACCGTCCCTGCTATTACGACAACTGCAATGTAGAACCACAGTTCCTCGTTATGCTTTACCTTTCTGAAGTTCAATTTTACCATAAAGTAATATACGACCTGACTGGTTCCGGCGAAAAACATGAATATCATCACAATATATTGGCTGTATGATGAATAGTACATCAGACTTGAGTTCCTGGTTGAGAATCCCCCTGTGGCAATAGTTCCGAAAGAGTGACAGATACTATCAAATAAATCCATATCTCCGAAAGTCAGTAAAATGATTTCTATCAGTGTTAAGGTCATGTAAATAATCATAATCCTGAATCCAATAGCTTTGGTCTTTGGATGGATCTTTTCCTTCAGGGATGATTCGAGACTAAATAACTGATAGCCACTTACTTTAAGTGACGGGAGTACAATTACTACCAGGACTATAATCCCTAATCCACCAATCCAGTGTGTCAGACTTCTCCAGAATAGAATTGAATAAGGAAGTACTTCAACATCTTTTAAAATCGATGAACCTGTCGTTGAAAATCCTGATGTGGATTCAAAAACAGCATCTATAAATGATGGGATGGTTCCACTAAATAAATATGGCATAGAACCCAGAATAGAGAATAAAATCCATGATAATGTAACAGACAGATATCCATCTCTGTTACTGAATTTACTGGTATCAGCATTTCGTGAGATAAAGTACAGCAATGCGGAAATTGCGGAGGTAATCAACGATGACCAGAGAAACGGAAATGGGGATTCATTATAGATATGAGCTACAGGTAAACAAAACAGGAATGAAATAGCCTCTATGAAAAGAATTGTACTTAAAATGCGCAGTATAACCAGAGGATTGATCAGTTTCATATAGTGATCAGGAAAAATGTCGGATCAAATATAAGTAGAAATAACTCAACCCAAAAAACCTTATATTTGAATCATACTTAATAATAGCATCTTAATATGGGAAAAGTATTGGTTATAGGCGCAGGAGGTGTGGGATCAGTGGTGATAAGCAAAATGGCCTCAATTCCTGAAGTGTTTATTGAGATATTGCACGCAAGCCGCACAAAATCAAAGTGTGATGCGATAGCAGCCAGGACCGGATCGGACCGTATTAAAACAGCACAGATTGATGCCGACAAGGTTCCTGAGCTCAGGAACCTTATCAGGAACTTTAAGCCTGACATAGTCGTAAATGTGGCTCTTCCATATCAGGATCTTCATATAATGGATGCCTGTCTGGCTGAAGGCGTATCTTATCTTGATACAGCTAATTATGAACCACTTGAAGAGGCAAAATATGAGTACAGCTGGCAATGGGCTTATCAGGAGAGGTACAGGAAGGCAGGAATAACAGCTATACTGGGCTGCGGATTTGACCCGGGAGTAACGTCGATCTTTACGGCCTATGCGGCAAAACACCATTTTGATGAGATCCATTATCTTGATATTGTCGACTGCAATGCAGGAGACCATGGCAAACCGTTTGCAACTAATTTCAATCCTGAAATTAACATCAGGGAAGTAACCCAAAAAGGCAAGTACTTTGAAAATGGCAAATGGATATATACAAAACCTCACCAGATTCACAAGCCGCTGAATTATCCTGAGATAGGACCAAAAGAGTCTTACCTGATTTATCATGAGGAGCTTGAATCGCTTGTAAAGAATTACCCGACTATCAAAAGGGCAAGGTTCTGGATGACGTTCGGCCAGGAATATCTTACTCATCTCCGGGTAATACAGAATATTGGAATGGCAGGCATTGAACCAATTATGTTCAATGGCCGTGAGATAATTCCGATCCAGTTCCTTAAAGCAGTTCTGCCTGATCCTGGTGAGCTTGGGGAAAACTATAAAGGTCAGACCTCAATCGGATGTCGGATAAAAGGGATTAAGAACGGCAAGGAAAAAACCTATTATATTTATAACAATTGCAGTCACGAAGCCGCTTACAGGGAGACAGGGGCGCAGGGTGTCAGCTACACTACGGGAGTTCCGGCTGCAATAGGAACAATGATGTATCTTAAGGGTATCTGGAAAAAGCCGGGAGTCTTTAATGTGGAGGAGTTTGATCCCGATCCATTTATGGAAAAGCTGAACCTGCTGGGCCTTCCGTGGGTTGAGCTACATGACATAGACCTGGAACTTTAAAAGGCGGAAGGCGTCAGGCAACAGGCGCCAGGGTAATAAAGGAGAGTCCCCCTTTGAAGGGGGTTAGGGGGATGTTGATTGAGATTGCTTCGTCACTTCGTTCCTCGCAATGACGGTAGAAATTTATAGCTCCATCCTATAGTTGGGGGTGAGTAAAAAAGAATTAAAATAATCTATTTTGAGCATCGACTATTCACAAATTCCATCACCTTGCTATGTAATTGACGAAGAGCGATTCCGCGAGAATCTATCTTTGATAAAGCAGGTATCGGAAAAATCAGGAGCCGAGATTATTCTTGCATTCAAGGGATTTGCTATGTGGGGTGTCTTCCCGATCCTTAAAGAGTATATCAGCGGAGCTTCAGCAAGTTCACCGCATGAAGCCCGGTTATGCTTCGAAGAGATAGGAGTGCTTGCCCATACATATTCCCCTGCATATATAGAAGATGATTTTGAGTCAATTCTGAAATACAGCTCACACGTCACATTTAATTCACTGGCTCAGTATTATAAATACTTTGGAATTCTTTCAGGTTATCCGAAAAAGATTTCAGCAGGATTGAGGATCAACCCTGAGTACTCAGAAATCGGCCATGACATTTACAATCCGTGCTCTCCGGGCTCGAGGCTGGGGATCACTGCAGATGATCTGATGAAGGAAGGAATACCGGACGGGCTGGAAGGGCTCCATTTTCATGTTCTGTTTGAATCAGATTCATATGCACTCGAAAAGGTGCTGGAGGTCATTGAGCTGAAATTCAGTAAATTCTTCCATAAACTCAAATGGATCAATATGGGCGGCGGTCACCTGATAACCAGAAAAGGGTATGATAATGAACATCTGGTAAAGATTATAAAGAGATTCAGGGAAAGATCAGGACTTCATATAATACTTGAACCCGGGAGCGCTTTTGCATGGGAAACAGGCGAGCTGATTTCTACTGTGGAGGACATAGTAGAAAACAAGGGAATAAAAAGTGCTGTTCTTAATGTATCTTTTACTGCACATATGCCTGATTGCCTCGAGATGCCCTATAAGCCTAAAATCATAGGGGCTACAGATCCTGTTCAGGGTAAACCCACTTACAGATTGGGCGGTAATTCATGCCTTTCAGGTGATTTCATGGGAGAATGGTCATTTGACAGTGAGCTTAAACCAGGCGACAGGATCATCTTCCTGGATATGATCCATTATACAATGGTTAAAACCACTACATTCAATGGCGTTCAGCATCCATCAATCGGCATCTGGACCCGGGATAACAAATTCAAACTTTTCAGGAAATTCGGATACGCTGATTATAAGAACCGGTTGTCGTAAAGGTTTATCATTTTTATATGTAATTACATTGTAATTACGTGTTTAACCCACCCCAACCCCTCCCAGGAGGGGATCTATCTGGTTTCTACCGTCATTGCGAGTCCAGCTTCAGCGGGACGAAGCAATCTTTCTATCTGTTTATTACCCCCGATCCCATAAGTTCCTCCCCACCATACCATGCAGCAAACTGCCCGGGAGCGATACCTCGCTGTAACTTATGGAATATTATGTACATGCCACTCTTCTTTCTGAATAATTTTGCCTTCTGCAGGGGCTGACGGTATCTTATCCTGACATCGTATTCCCTCGTTTCATTTTCTTTCATCTCAAGATCTCTCCTTATCCAGTGGATTTCATCACTTCTTATAAATAGTCCTTTCCTGTACAAACCAGGATGTGACTGCCCTTCACCGACAAATATCAGGTTGTTCGTGATGTCATTTCCTATCACAAATAATGGCTCTTTATAGCCGCCTATATTAATTCCTTTTCTCTGCCCTATTGTGAAAAAATGAGCACCGTTATGTTCACCAATAAACCTGCCTGATCCGGCAGTAAAATGATGTGGTTCTGAGGCTGCAATGAGGTAATTTTCATCAATGCCGTCCTGTGGCAATCCTGCACCCCAAAGATTATGATCAAAATCAGCGGGGATCTCAACTACTGATCCATTTTTTGCTTTAAGCTTTTGCTGAAGGAATGTTGGCAGATGCACCTTACCTACAAAGCATATCCCCTGAGAATCTTTCCTGTGAGCTGTTGCGAGGCCAAGTTTATCAGCGATAGCACGGACCTCCGGCTTGGTCAGGTTCCCTACAGGGAAAAGGGCGTACTCGAGCTGTTCCTGGCTAAGCTGACAAAGAAAATAGCTCTGGTCCTTATTATCATCTTTGCCGCATAAAAGCCTGTACGTTTTTTTGTCTGTTGATTCAATGATTTCCTTTCGGCAATAATGACCTGTAG